>Ga0206117_100149_pt1 | contig 113305 bp, 107 predicted proteins | sample 3A5Ametagenome_FD_177997 | JGI IMG/M metagenome (GOLD analysis project Ga0206117, IMG submission 177997) | Enriched microbial communities from leaf-cutter ant dump, University of Wisconsin, Madison, United States - 3A5A | ecosystem: Environmental > Terrestrial > Nest > Insects nest > Nest dump...
TGAAGATCGCCACCAACAGCGACCTTGCAAGCCGCAAGCCGCACTGGATCGACTTCGACGCCGGCCCCATCGCCACCGGAGAGACCACCGTCGAAGGCCTCCGCGACAGCTTCGCAGACGCCGTCCTTGACATCGCATCCGGAAAGCCAACCAGAAACGAAACGAACCAAATCAAGGAAATCGTCATATTCAAAACAGGAGTCACGCTTTAAGCGGGAAAAGCCGCTTATCGCTGTAGGGCGGCGAGCTTTGCCGCGAGGCCCAGAAACAGCGCGCCCAGCGAGCGGTCGAGCCATAGGCCCAGCCGCGTGCTGGCGCGCAAACGCGCCGTCAGCCAGGCGCCGCCGAGCACCACCAACGGCTCCACCGTCGCCGCGACGACGATGATCAGGACGCCATGCAGCAGAAGTTGCAATGGTACCGGCCCCGCGCCTTCGACGACGAATTGCGGCAGGAAGGCGAGGAAGAAGATCGCCACTTTCGGGTTCAGGATGTCGACCAGCATGCCTTGAAGAAAGACGGCCGACAGGCGGCTCTCGACCTTGGCCGCCTCGACGTCGAAGGCGCTTGCCTTCGATCGCAGGGCCGAGATGCCAAGGTAGGCGAGATAGGCGACGCCGGCCCATTTCACGACCGAGAAAGCGGCCGCCGAGGTGGCGACGATGGCCGACAGACCGATGGCAGCAAACAGCACATGGCAGAAGGCGCCAGCCCACAGGCCGAACATGGCAGCGAGCCCCTGCCGGCGGCCGCCGCGCGCCGTATGGCCGAGGATGAAGGCGATATCCGGCCCCGGCGACACGTTCAGCAGGAAAGCCGCCGCAAAGAAGGTCGCCCAGTGCGCCAAATCGTAGCCCAACATGTCCGTCCCCATATCCTAACGGCTTCAGATCTATCCGGTCGGCAGCCGCAATGCATCCGGAAACGCCATCACGCCCGCCGCCGGGCCGGCACGTGTCGCGTGGCACGGGCTGGCACGTCGAGGTCGGCAGCCACGTCCGGCTCGGCCGGAAGGGGCGCGTTGGCCGGGTGCGGCGGCTGATAGATGGGGTCGGGCAGTCCGCCGCCCTTGTCGGTGGCGCGGACCGCCTCGCCGGGCGGGGTCAGCGCCGCCGCCGCGTTGTCGGCCGCGAGATGGCCGAGCAGATGCGTCAGGTTGACGATACGGTCGGCCACCACATGGATGACGCCGCTTTCGGACTGCATGCGGCCGGTCACCGACACCATGCGGGAGCCGAGCACGATGGCTCGGTGCGCCTCGAACACCTTGGCCCAGACGACGATGTTGGCGATGCCCGTCTCGTCTTCGAGCGTCAGGAAGATGGTGCCCTTGGCCGTGCCCGGCCGCTGACGCACCACGATGAGGCCGGCCACCGTGACGCGACGGCCGTCGGCGGTGCGCGTCAGATCGTCGCAGGGCATGGCGCGCAAGCGGTCGAGATGGGAGCGCAGGAAGCTGACGGGATGGGCGCGCAACGACATCCGGAGGTGGCGATAATCCATCACCACCTCCTCGCCCGGCAGCATGGGCGGCAAGTGCATGTCCGGCTCGGTTTCGCGCCCCGCCTCCTCGGCCGCCAGGAACAGCGGCAAGTCGTCCTTGTCGCCGGCCCTACCGAGACCACGCACCGCCCAGAGCGCGTCGCGGCGGCTGAGGCCGAGCGAGGCGAAGGCATCGGCGTCGGCAAGCCGCTCCAGCGTCGAGCTCGGCAGACCGGTGCGGAGCCAGACGTCGCGGATGGAATCGTATCCCCCGCCCCGGCGCTCGGCGACCAGCCGGCCGTCAGCTTCCTTGAGACCCTCCACCTCGCGGAGACCGAGGCGGAGGGCATGGGTCGTCCGGATATGTCCGGCCATTGAGGCGTGGCGCGAATGCGGTGTCACCTCCGGCGCGCCAGCCTCCAGCGTCGCATCCCAGTCAGAGAGGTTGATGTCGGGCGGTCGCACGGTGACGCCATGGTCGCGCGCGTCGCGGACGATCTGGGCCGGTGCGTAGAAGCCGAGCGGCTGGGCGTTGAGCAGCGAGGCGGCGAAGACGTCCGGATAGTAGCACTTGATGAAAGCCGAGGCGTAGACCAACAGGGCAAAGCTCGCGGCATGACTCTCGGGAAAGCCGTATTCGCCGAAGCCTTCGATTTGCCGGAAGCAGTTCTCGGCAAAGGTGCGGTCGTAGCCGCGCCCGGCCATGCCCTCCACCATCTTGTCGCGGAAGGTGTGGATGGTGCCCATGCGGCGAAAGGTGGCCATGGCGCGTCGAAGCTTGTCCGCCTCGCCCGGCGTGAAGCCGGCGGCGACGATGGCGATGCGCATCGCCTGCTCCTGGAACAGCGGCACGCCCATCGTCTTGCCAAGCACCTGCTTCAATTCGTCCTTCGGGCCGTGCTCGGGCGACGGAGAAGGATAGTCCGGAAACTCAAGGCCCTGCCGCCGCCTGAGGTAGGGATGCACCATATTGCCCTGGATGGGACCGGGGCGAACGATCGCCACCTCGATGACGAGGTCATAGAAATTGGCCGGTCTCAAACGCGGAAGCATGCTCATCTGCGCCCGGCTCTCGATCTGGAACACGCCGAGCGTATCGGCGCGCTGGATCATGGCGTAGACCGCCTTTCGCTCGGGCGGCAGGCTGGCCAGCGTCCAGTGCCGGTCGTAATGCTCGCCGAGCATTTTCAATGCCTTGGCGAGTGCGGTCAGCATGCCCAGGGCGAGGATGTCGACCTTCAGCATGCCCAGAGCGTCGAGATCGTCTTTGTCCCATTCGACGAAGGTGCGATCGGCCATGGCGGCATTGCCGATCGGCACGGCTTCGTCGAGCCGGCCGGCCGTCAATACGAAGCCGCCGACGTGCTGGCTGAGGTGCCGCGGAAAACCCGAGAGCTCGCGGGAATATTTCAGCACCATGGCAAGCCGCGCCTCGGTGGGATCAAAGCCCGTGCGGCGGGCGTCGTCGTCCTTCAGTCCCTTCGATGGCGAACCCCAGACCGAACCGGACAGCGCCGTCACCGCGTCGTCGGTGAGGCCGAACACCTTGCCCACCTCGCGCACCGCGCTGCGGCCGCGATAGGTGATCACCGTGGCGGCGATACCCGCCTTCTCCCGGCCGTAGCGCTTGTAGATGTACTGCATCACCTCTTCGCGCCGGCCATGCTCGAAATCGACGTCGATATCCGGCGGCTCGTCGCGTTCGACCGAGATGAAACGTTCGAACAGCAGATCGCCGCGCCTGGGGTCCACGTCGGTAATTCCAAGGCAATAGCAGACGACGGAATTGGCGGCCGAGCCACGCCCCTGGCAGAGGATGCTCTGCGAGCGCGCATAGCGGACGATGTCGTAGACGGTGAGGAAATAAGGCTCGTATTCCTTCTCGGCGATGATGGCGAGTTCATGCTCGATGGTCTTGCGAATTGCCTCGTCAACTCCTTCCGGAAAGCGTCGCATCACCCCCTCTTCGACCAGGGCTCTCAACGCCTCGGCAGCCGTGGCGTAGCCCGCGAAGGCTTCGCGCGGATATTCGTACTTGAGTTCGGCGAGCGAGAAGTCGAGCCCATTGAGAAAGCGCACCGTCTCGCTCACCGCCTCCGGCAGGTCGGCGAACAGGCGCTCCAGTTCCTCCGGGCGCTTGAGGTGACGTTCGGCGTTCTGTTCGAGGCGCAAGCCGGCTTCGTCGATGGTGACGTGTTCGCGAATGCAGGTGACGATGTCCTGCAGCGGTCGCCGTTCGGGAGTGTGATAGAGCGGGTCGCCGAGGGCGATCGGCTTGAGACCTGCCGATTTTGCCAGCGCCGCGAAGGCGGCAAGCCGGCGCCGGTCGTCGCCGAGGCGCGGCATGGTGATGCCGAGCCAGAGCTGGTCGGACAGGTCGGCGGCGAGCTTTTTCACCTGGGCGCCGAAGGCCGGCAGAAGGCGGCGTGGCGGCACGACGATCAGCCGGAGGCCTTCGGAAAACTCCAGGAGATCGGCGAGCGTCAGGATGCAGTCGCCCTTCTCGGCCCGCATGTTGCCGGTGGTCAGCAGGCGGCAGAGCCGGCCATAGGCGGCACGATCCCTGGGATAGGCGAGGATATCCGGCGTGCCGTCGGTGAAGACGAGACGGGAGCCGACGGCGAGCCGCACGCCGTATTCCTTGGCCGCCACATGGGCGCGCACGACGCCGGCCAGCGTGTTGCGATCGGCGATACCGATGCCGGCATAGCCAAGCTGCCCGGCCGTTCCCACCATCTCCAGGGCATGGGAGGCGCCGCGCAGGAAGGAATAGTTGGTGACGGCGGCAAGCTCGGCATAGGCGGTCATGATCGCCTCCGAAAGCTTTTACGAGGCCAATTTCCGCCCAGCTTCCTCATGCAAACAGTCCGTGCACGAACCAGCGCGGGTGCGTGGTTTCGACCTGAAAGAGGCCTTCGCGGAACATCCAGAAGCGGCGCCCCTCGGCATCCTCGACACGGAAATAGTCGCGCGTCGGCGCCTCCTGCCGCCACCACTCGCCGGCGATCCGTTCCGGCCCCTCGGCACGCTTTACCTCGTGGGTGACGCGCCGCCAGCGGAAGCGGAGCGGCGGGCCGTCCGGCACCGAGGCCATCGCTTCCACCAGTTCCGGCTGCGCGAACAGGCGGATCGGCCGCTCGGGCGGGTCACCGGGCAGGACTTCGGTTGCCGGGAAAGCCCCCTCCCCAGCCACGTGAGCCGGCACGGCGCGGCTCGCCCGCTCGGGAATGTGGCTCGCATAGAACTTGAGACGCCGTACCCGGCCCCGGCCGATGCGGGCACCGACCCGGTCGACGAAGCGCGTCAGCTCCAGCGCCGTGTCAGGCCCGGCAAGCGACAGCACCTCGGCGTCGCGTCGGCTCGCCTCGGTGACGGCAACGGTGACGCAGTCGAAGCCATAACCGGCGTCGAAATCCTCGGCGAGGCTGTCGAGCCGGCGGCAGAGGATATCCTGCATGACCGTCGCCTCGCGGCTGGGCCGACTGAGACCTGCCTCGACATGGGCGAGTGCGCCATCGACGCGCCAGAGGCTGAGGCGAAGACGCAATGCCCCCTCGCCGGCCGCCTCCAGCCGTTCGGCCAGCGCGCCGATCAGCGACAGGGCGACGGCACGCACGTCTTCCTCGCGGGCGATCGGCTCGAAGAAGCGGCGCTCGGCACAATAGGGGGCGACGGGCAGCCGTGGAGAGAAGGCTTCGTCGGCCAGCCCCAGAGCCCGATCGAGCTGAATGAGCGGGGTGCGGCCGAAGCGGGCGGTAAGCGGCGCGCGCGGGCCGTCCATCAGATCGCCGATGCGCTTGAGGCCAACGCGGGCGAGCGCATCCACAGTCGTCGCGTCGAGCCGCAGCGCCGCCATGGGCAGGCCCGCCAGCGCTCGCCGCTCCTCGCCGGCCTGCAAACGCCCGCCTCGCCCGAAGGCGGCGAGCGCATGGGCGGCGCCGATGGTCGAGGCGATGCCGATGCTGACCGTCAAGCCCTGCCGCTCGAGCCGCCGCGCCATGTCGGCCGCCAGCGCTTCCTCGCCGCCGAACAGATGGGCGCAGCCGGCGATGTCGAGCACCAGCGTGAAATCCTCCGGATATGGAAACTCCGGGTCGACGGACGACGTGCCGATGCGGCGGCCGGCCAGCGGCGTGTAGCGCTGCGCCCAATCGCACAGGCGATCGAGGAAGGCGGCGTCGGCCTCGGGATCGGCGGCGCGGACGTCAAGGCCGGGCACGCGGGCGCGGGCATCGGCCAATCCAAGCCCCGGCTGCAACCCGAGCCGCACCGCCGGCCCGTCGACATGGGCGAGACGCGCGGCGCTCCGATGCTTCGCCGTCAGCACCATGGGCGGGCGCGCCGTGGCCTCAGCCGATGCGGAAGGGGACGACCGCTCCCGATCCAGACGGGCGAGACGGTCGGTCGCCAGATGCGGCAGCCAGGCAATCAGATAGCGGGACTGCCAAGGGGCCGGTCGCTTCGGTTTTGGGCTTGGCGCGCGGGGCTCGGAAGGATTGTTCATCGGTACGCCACTCCATCATCCACGCGCCGACAGGACCGAGACGGTTACGCGCAAGGTCGGCCGCGAAAACCGGATTGCCGGGGTGCCGGCCGCCGCCATTGCTCGGGGCGGCCGAGATGCGCCAACGCGTGACAGCGCTGGTCGGCCCCGGCACGCCGCCCGTCCTGAGCAGGATGCCGGTGGCCCGGCCGCCATCGGCGATCAGCGACAGGCGCCGGCAGGCCGTCAGATCGAGCCGGCGATCGTCGCCGAAGGGTTCGATCAGCACCGCCGCGAAGGCACGGGCGGCAAGTCCTTCCTCGGCGGCGCGCAGCACGTCGGCGGTATCGCCGGCCGTCACCGCGACAAGCCGCGACGGATCGAGGCCGAAGGCGGCAAGGCCAGGACCATAGGGTTCGCCCGCCTCGCGTCCGGCCATCTCGGCGCGCACCCAGAGCCAGAGACTGTCCCGCCCAGCCGCTCTCAGCAGCAGCCCGGCACAGGCCAGTGCGAAGCCGGTTGCCGAGGCCATGTCGGGCGCACCGGCCGGGCTCACGTCGTGCAGCGCGCCACGCTTGAGGCCGCCGGTCGCCGCATCGACCTCCGGGTGGCCGAAGGGAAGCGCCGTCGTCTCCGCGCCCGCCCAGGCGTTCGCGACCCGGCCACCACGAAAGACGGAGGTCGGCGCGGCACGGATTGCGGCGGGCGCGATGTCGTGCACCGGCACGCCGGCCAACTCTTCCACCGTTTCAGGATCGACACGATCCTCACGCCGGCCGCGCGCCCGTTCCAATTGGGCGACCTGCCGTCGAAGCATAGCGATCCTGTCCGTCGACTCGCTGGCGAGCACGGTTCAAACCCCCGTTTCCGTGGTTTTGTTCTCTATATGTTCCAGTATAGGAGGGGCATCCGAAGAGTCAACGGGGATGCGACGGAAACCCATCGGGATCCTTCTGTTCGGATTCGGAAAATCGCCGCTTCCCTGGCAGCCGCGCTCACGCCTCGACCAGGGTCAAGCCAGAGGATCTGAAGGGGGCGAGCACCTCTTCGCCAAGGTCCGACACCGTCACGAGAGTGCCGACATCGCCGAGCGGCATGATCTGGTAAGGCGAAGCCGCCCCCAGCTTTTCGCGCGTCGCCAGCACGACGGTTTCCGCCGACTGCCGGGCGATCAGGTTCTTGATTGCTGCCTCCTCCCGGTCGCCGGTGGTAACGCCGGTTTCGGGATGAATGCCGGTTGCGCCCATGAAGAACAGATCGGCGCGGATGCGCGAGATCGCTTCGGCGGATGTCGCCCCCACCGCGACGATGGAATGCTTGAACAGCCTGCCTCCGATGAGTTCGACCTCCACATGGGGATGGCGAACGAGTTCCACCGCGATGCTCGGGCTGTGGGTCACGACGACCGCCCTGAGATCCTGGGGAAGATGACGCGCCAGTTGCACGTTCGTCGTGCCACCGTCGAGGAAGACGATCTGTCCCGGCTGGATCAGGCGGGCGGCGGCTTGTCCGAGCCGTGCCTTCACCGACGAGCCGACCTGCTCGCGCGAGGCGAAATCGGCAACCGCCGACGAGGCCGGCAGGGCTCCCCCATGCACGCGCTGTAGCAGTCCCTCACCGGCAAGTTCGCGCAGATCGCGGCGGATCGTATCCTCGGACACGCCCAGCCTCTGGCTGAAATCCTTGGCCACGAGGCGGCCTTCCTGCCTCAACACCTGTTGGATCAAGGCCTTGCGTTCCGACGTGAGCATGCAATCCTCATCTGCACGAAATTTCTTGACTCTGCACGATATTGCACGAAACTAAGGGCGGGTCCAGAGTTCCGAAGGCAAGGATACGATCTTGAGCATAGCCGATCGCGTTCGCGTGGAAGACGTTACCGTCCTCTCCAACGACTGGTACATCCTGAAGAAGACGACTTTTTCCTTCCGGCGCAGCGACGGAAGCTGGCAGCGCCAATCGCGCGAGACCTACGACCGGGGAAACGGCGCGACGATCCTGCTCTACGATCCGGGCCGCCGCACCGTGATCCTGACCCGCCAGTTTCGCTATCCGGCCTTCGTCAACGGCCACGACGACCTGCTGATCGAGGCGCCGGCCGGTCTTCTCGACAACGCTGCGCCCGAGGTGCGCATCCGCGCCGAGACGGAAGAGGAAACGGGATTTCGCGTGCGCGACGTCCGCCCGATCTTCGACGCCTTCATGAGCCCCGGCTCGGTCACCGAGCGGCTGCATTTCTTCGTCGGCCGGTACGAACCCGGCGACAGGATTTCAGCCGGTGGCGGCAACGAGATCGAGGGCGAGGATATCGCCGTTCTCGAAATCGGCATCGACGAGGCCCTGTCGATGATCGGATCGGGCGTCATTCGCGACGGCAAGACGATCATGCTGCTGCAATACGCCGCTCTTCATCTTTTCCCCCAACCGACCCCGAACAAGGCAACCATCGCATGCTGATCCTCATCGCCGGCCCCTACCGCTCCGGAACCGGAGACGATCCCCAGAAGATGGCCGACAACCTCCGCCGCCTGGAGCAAGCCTCCTGGCCGCTGTTCGAGGCCGGGCACGTTCCGATGATCGGCGAATGGGTGGCTCTCCCCGTCTGGCGGTCGGCGGGCGGGACAACGCTCGGCGACGCGCTCTACGACCGGATATTCTATCCGGCCGCCGAGCGCCTGTTGTCGATGTGCGACGCGGTTCTCCGCCTGCAGGGAGACTCCCATGGGGCGGACAATGACGTTCGCATGGCCAGGGAACGGGGCCTGCCGATCTACTACCGTCTGGAGGACGTGCCTGGGGTCGGAAACTGATCCTTCCCCTGCCTTGACGTCGCCACGGATTGGTCTCACACAAGCCTCGTCGGGCGAAGCGCCAAGACTGTCCATTACCGGGATCCTCCGTGCCCAACCGTTCTCCAGAATTTGCCCGCATCGAAGCGGCAACCGATGAATCTATCCGTCTCGCCGCCGATCGCATCCGGCAGGGCGAGTTGGTCGCCTTTCCCACCGAGACCGTCTACGGCCTCGGCGCCGATGCGACGCGCGGGCAAGCCGTCGCCGCCATCTACGAGGCCAAGGGGCGCCCCTCCTTCAATCCGTTGATCGCCCATGTCGACAGCATCGCCATGGCCGAGACGCTGGTGGTCTTCGACCCGCTGTCGCGGCGGCTGGCCGAAACCTTCTGGCCAGGTCCGCTGACGCTGGTGCTGCCGGCGCGGCCGGATTGTCCGGTGTCGTCGCTGGCCACCGCCGGGCTCGACACGCTCGCCGTACGGATGCCGGCGCACAGGGTAGCGCTCGACCTGATCCGCGCTGCCGGCGTGCCGATCGTCGCCCCCAGCGCCAACACCTCGGGTCACGTCAGCCCGACATCCGCCGCCCACGTCTATGGCGACCTCTCCCGCCGCGTGCCACTGATCCTTGATGGCGGCCGTACCGAGGTGGGCCTCGAATCGACCATTCTCCAGATCCGCGACGACATTCCCTATCTCCTGCGCCCGGGCGGCCTCGCCCGCGAGGACATCGAGGCAGCGGCCGGCGTCGCCGTCGTCCGATCGGAAGGCGATCCGTCGGCCGCGCCGGTGGCGCCGGGCATGCTCGCCTCCCACTACGCGCCGCGCGCCCGCGTCCGGCTCGACGCCCGCCGCGTCGACCCCAACGAGGCGTTGCTCGCCTTCGGCGGCGGCTCGATCCATGGCGCCCAGGAGGCGAAGCGCATCTTCAACCTCAGCCCGTCGGGCAGTCTGCGGGAAGCCGCCGCCAACCTGTTCGACATGCTGCGCCGGGCCGATGGCGACGACGTCGCCGGAATCGCCGTCGCGCCGATCCCCACCCACGGGCTGGGCGAAGCGATCCGCGACCGGCTGACGCGGGCCGCTGCACCTCGCTAAACCTTCCTGCTACTTGACGGCTCGGTTGTAGCGGCATCCTCTGTCTCAGGATTTTCACGGACGCCGCGAGGCGTCATGCGGAGAGCGGTGCATGCGGACACTTTTCCTGAGCCACCCGCGCTATCGCGACCATCTTGCCCCGGAGAACCACCCCGAGCAGCCGGCCCGAATCGTCGCCATCGAGCGACAACTTGAAGGCGAAGCGTTCCAGAACCTGATCCGCGACACGGCGCGGCCTGTCACCGACACGGAAATCCAGCGCGTCCATCCGGCCGCCTATGTCGATCACATCCGCATCCAGGCGCCGCACGACGGGCTGCTGTCGATCAGCAGCGACACCATCCTTTCGAACGGCACCTACGAAGCGGCACGACTTGCCGCCGGGGCCGCCTGCTTCGCCGTCGACGAGGTGATGACGGGGCTCGTCGACAACGCCTTTTCCGCCGCCCGTCCGCCCGGCCATCACGCCAGCGCCCGGCAGGCCATGGGGTTCTGCTTCTTCAACCACGCCGCCATCGCCGCCCGGCATGCCCAGGCGGCGCATGGGGCGGAGCGTGTCGCCATCGTCGACTTCGACGTCCACCACGGCAACGGCACACAGAACATTTTCTATGCCGACGAAACAGTGTTCTACGCCTCGGTCCACCAGGCGCATCTCTTCCCCGGCACGGGCGAGGCGTCGGAGACGGGCGTTGCCGGCAACATCCTCAACGTTCCGCTCGGCGCAGGCGCCAACGGCGCGATCGTTCTCGCGGCGATAACCGAAACCATCGTGCCGGCGGTCACCGCCTTCCGCCCCGATCTTCTGGTGCTTTCGGCAGGCTTCGACGCCCACTATCGCGACCCGCTCGGCGACCTCAATCTCGTCGAAGGCGATTATGCCGTCCTGACTCGTGCGCTCGTAGACGTCGCCGACCGCATGTGTGGCGGCCGAATCGTCTCCCTTCTCGAGGGGGGCTATGACGTCGATGCCCTCGGCCTCTCGGCAGCCGCCCACATCTCGGCGCTGATGGGGCATTGAGGCGAACGAACAACCCCTCCGGTCGCCGCGTAATCGACAAGGCGCCGGAGTTCAACGGTCTGGGCGCACCGGCGAGGTTCAGTGTTTGCAGCCATGCGCGCCGAATTCCTGCGGACTTGGTTGGCACCAAGCTCCGCCTTCGCCTGATGAAGCCCTTGTTTTGTCGTTAGGTGCTGCTCCGGGCGGCGTCCAATCCCGGCTCCGACCCAAATTATGCTTAACGAGATGTTAAGATCTTCTTGGCGTGATCACTTGTCGTGCACTGCTTTGAATACTTGATCAGCTTTTGATCTCTGCTTTCGGCAAAGCAAATGTCGCATTTTCGCCACGCAGTCAAAAATCTAGTTCGACGTAGCGAGAAATCCGAACCGCATGAATGCTGCCCGCCCTTGTTCGGCCTCATTCACAGGATTAATATATGACCGTGGAAGACGTGATTTAGACACGGCACTCCCGATCGAATACATAAGACAAACCACGTACCCGGCAACGGGGTAGGACGGTACCCAGATGGTTAAACAGGCTGACGCTGTTAACAAGGGCCAGATCCAACAAGGCAGCGAGCTGGAACTTGATGCCCAATATCATGAGATCGGCATTCCCGCTGTGAATGCCGCGGCGCGCGCGATGCGCCGTCAGGTGCAGCAGAAGGACTACACGACGGCCCAGCAGACTGCGCCGATGTTCTCGTACGAGGACTGATCGATCGACCGTTCGGGGCTGGCTACGGCCGGCCCGGCGATGATCCCCATTCAGGCTTGCTCCAAAGGCTCAGCGCGACGGACTGCCATGGTCTGGCGCGTGAGGTAGGGCTCGTGTCTTTGGACCGAGGCACTGAATTCGTCGACGGCCGGAGGGCTCTGCTCCGGCCGTCGACGTTTGTACCTGGGCTTCGTGGGCGGCAGGTCGGTTGCCGACCAGACGTCTCGGTCCGGCCGGCGGTGCCCGAGATCAGCCCCCGTGCTTCATGCCGGCGCCGCCCATGGGCATGGCATCATGGCCGCCGGACATGTGCCCCTTGGTCCCGGCACTCATCGCCTCGACGGCGAACTCCACCGGCACTTCACCGGCCTTCTCGAAAACCAGCGATCCCTTGACCTTGGTGCCGGCTTCGAGGGGCGCCGTCAGTTTCATGAACATCAGGTGGTAGGACCCGGGCTTCAGCTCGACGGTGGCGCCGGCGGGAATCTCGAGGCCATCCTCCAACTGCCGCATCTTCATCACATCGCCATCCATGGTCATTTCATGGACTTCCGTGCGACCGGCCTGCGCGAAACTGCCGCCGATCAGCCTGTCGGCCTCGTTGCCCGCGTTGACGATGGTGACGAAGCCGCCGCCCATTTCGGCGCCCTTCGCCGTGGCGCGCGTCCAGGGATGGTTGAGGGTGAGCGTACCGGCCTTGAACTCATGAGCGTACGCCGGCTCGACGGCCAGTCCGCTGGCCGCGGGCAAAACCGAGAAAATGCCGGCGATCAAGGCGGCGCGCAAAAAGGTGGGGGAGAACTGGATCATGGAGAACCTCGAAGATGATGGTGTTGCGGCCGCTTGCCGAGGCGCGGCATACCCGGTTGCGGGTCGATCCGTCGCATGAAAGAAGCCGCCGATCTTTGGCGGGCAGCAAAGTCAGACGAAGCCGGGTGGCGCCCGTTGCGGCGGAGGCCCACCCGCTGGCGTCAAGCGAAGGACGGTCTCCGGCGCGGCGGGCCTAAGCCATAAGGCGAAACGCGCCCGCTCCGGCAAGCCCACCGGCGTCGGCAGGTCGGCGACGATGCTGCCGAGACAGCAGGAGAGGCAATCGTGGGCGATCCGGGCCGGCTCTTCGCCAGGCTGCGCCGCGCCGGCCCCTGCCATCGCAGAGCACAGGACGAGGCCGCCATCGATACCGTCGCGCGCTTCGGCGCGCGCAATGGCGAGCGGAGCCAGCGCCTGCAAGAGAAGCGCATAGACGAACAGGACGCGCATCAGGCTGCACGCCAACCCCGCCAGCCCTTGCCGCCGATCGTTACCGGTCATGGCTCCCCACAGGCATATCCGACGAAACACTTACCAGATCGCCTTGCCAGTGCAATGTCCAACGGGAAAGACTCGACCAGCGGCACGCCCGCGTATAGAGAAACGGCAGACGGCAACGCCTCCTTCTTTTGGGAAGAGTCGCCGCATTCGGAGAAATTGCCCATCGCCAAGCGGCCCGGCCTCGCGAAGGCCAGAGTTCTGGACGTCGCCCATGCTCAATGCGTTTCATCCTGTCGGCGACAAACTCGAATACGCCCCCAATTGCGGCACCTTGGTGCCGGACCAGAAGGCGCTGTGGATCGACCTGATGACGCCGACGCGGGCGGAGGAACTGACGGTCGAGCAGTTCATAGGTGCCGAGCTTCCCACCCGCGCCGAGATGGAAGAGATCGAGCCGTCGAGCCGGCTGTCGGTCGCCAATGACGTCCTCTACCTCACCGCCGCCCTGCCCTGTCGCGCCGGCAGCAACGATCCGGGCATTACCGTCGTCACCTTCGTGCTCACCGACAAGCACCTCGTCACCGTGCGCTACGATGAGCCGGGGACCATCCCCCTCGCCATCAAGAACGTGACGACGGCGGGAGCCAACGTGACGACGCCGCATGGCGCGCTGCTGACCATCCTGGAGGCCGCCATCGATCGGCTGGCCGACGTCATCGAGCAATCAGGCGCCCGTATCGAGACGATCGCCCGCCGGGTATTCGAGGACGACTCGCGGACCTCGCCATCGGGCGACCGCTACAAGAGTTCGCTGCGACGCATCGGCCGCGAAGGCCTGCGGCTCGGACACTTTCAGGAGAGCCTGATCTCCCTCTCCCGCCTTCTCCTGTTCCTCACTGCCAAGATGGAGGGGCCGCGCTATTCTAAGGAAGACGTGGCCCGCCTGAAGCCGATGAAGAGCGACGTGACCGCGCTTGCCGACCATTGCCGCGGGCAGGAGGAACGCATCACCTTCCTGCTCGACGCAACGCTGGGCCTCATCTCGATCCAGCAGAACGACACCATCAAGATCTTCTCGGTTCTCGCCGTGATCTTCATGCCGCCGACCCTGGTCGCAAGCTTCTACGGCATGAACTTCCGCTACATGCCCGAGCTCGAATGGTCCTTCGGCTATCTCTGGGGCATCGCCGCCATGATCCTGTCGGCGGCCGGTACCTACGGCCTGTTCCGTTGGAAGCGATGGCTATGAGGCGCGCGCAGCGTTTGATGTAGGCCAGCCCAAACGACGAATATTATGACGCGTCACTGGCCAGAAAAGAAATCGAGGCGGTTGCACCGGCTCACCCGTAGATTTGGGCTTGCGACAGGCGAAATACTGAAAGTAGGACTTAAAAATCTACGTTGAAAATGGCTTCTTAGGGATCGCCATGTGATCAACCGCCTCGATGAGCCCGATCATCTCGGGACCGATGCTCCATCGCATGCGGATCGACGGATTTCTATGATCTAATACGTAGCGATCCGCAAATGGTCATCGCGTGCCAGCCACCCAGCATTCCGTGTCAGCTTTCACGCGCGAGGAGAACGCAACTGCGCCTCGGCCTATCGACCGATGCTTTCGATCCATTGCGCCCAGCCCATTTCCGACAGCCTCAAGGCGACGTCTGGCAGGCTCCGCCCCGTATCGGCCAAATGTCGCGCTTCGCGAGGCGACAGCCCATACTCGCGGCGGAAGGCCCGGCTGAAGTTCTCGGCGCTGGAGAAGCAGTGGGCACTGCCGATATCGGCGATCGACACGTGCCGCCAATCGGGCGACCGCAAAGCCTGCAAGGCACGCTGCAGGCGCCGGCGATTGACGTAGGTGGCAAAGCCGCCAACCGGCTCGAACAGCCGGTAGGCTTTCCGCCGCGACAGGCCGAACGCCACCAGCAAACCGTCGAGGCTGAGATCGGGGTCGAGGAGATTGTCTTCGACGTGGCGTCGCAGGCCAACGAAGCTGGCCAGGTTCACACCAGTTGCGGCCCGTTCGTCCGCGTGTCCGTTGATGGCGGCGGCGGCAAGATCGAGCAGTGGAGGAATCGCCACCTCCGCCTCGCGAAGCGTCATATTGTCGAGTTGGCCGTAAAAGCTCTTCAGACTTTCGCGAAACAGCGCGACCAGCGGCTGCCCCGCTGGAATGACCCGCATATGCGCGGCATCCGCGCATTCGAGCCGTGGCGCCATCAATCGACGCGGAACGACGAAGCTGATCTGGTCGTGGTCGGTCGTGGCGGTCGAAAGCGGTTGGGCCATGTCGATGACGTAGAGGTCGCCCTCGCTGGCGACTTCCGAGTTGCTGCCCCCGCGCGAAGCGCTTCGCCCGTTGAGGTAGAACTGCAAGAGGTAGCCATCCATGCCGTCGCGAGCGATCTTGTAGCGCGAGCGGTCGAAATCCTGCGCGGTCCCTGTCAGGCGCCCGAGCGCGACATCGCCCATGAAAGCCGCGTCGACATGGGCGAAGAAGCCTTCCTCGACGCTCTTTCGCGAACGGGAATCGAAAATGACGCCGATCGCCTCGTTCCAGGCCGGTTGAGCAAGCTTGGGCGGCAAGGTCCGGGTATCGAAGCGGGACCGCAGGAGTTTCGTTTCGGGGGATACCGCGCTCATCTGAAGTCGGGCGCTCCAGTCGTCGATGGGGAACCGACAATCTGGGGAAATACTCATACATGGCAAGGGCGGAATATCAAGCCGCCGGAGCGAGGCAGGACCCGTCCCCATATGACAACGCCCGGCACCAAGGCCGGGCGTCGGATCGAGTTGGTTCCAAGCCTGAGCGGGGTTGCGTCAGGCCACAGTCAGGCGGTACTTGGCAAATCCTTCGCCGGCATCGCCGACCTTCTCCACCTTCACGCCGGCCGGCACGGTATCCAGCGTCGCGTTGGGCGAATTGGGGAAGGTGAGATTGACGCCCTCGGGCAGCTTGGCAATCGACCAGTTGCCATCCGCCGACGGATTGATGGTCTTGTTCTCGATGATGTAGCGGACGATGACGTCGCGGTTGCTGTCCGGTCCCTGGAAGACCACCGTGCTGCCATCGGCACCGGGGAAGTGACCGCCACCGCCGGCGCGGTAGTTGTTGGTCACCACCAGGAACTCCTGCGTCGGCTCGACCGGCTTGCCCTGGTAGGCAAGGTCGACGATGCGGTGCGCATCGGGCGCCACCACCTTGCCGTCGTTGTCGTAGCGCTTCGCCTGCGTGACGTCGATGCGGTAGGTGACGCCGTCGATGACGTCGTAATTGTAGGAGGGGAACGACGTGTCGATCAGCGGCTGCTCGTCGGTCTTCGTCGGGTCGATTTGGTTGAAGATGCCGGCCGAGCGTTCCAGCCACTCCCTCACCTGCTCCCCGGTCACCTTCACGATGCGGATGGTGTTCGGGTAGAGGTAGATGTCGGCAACGTTCTTGATGGCGATCGGCCCCTTGGGCACGAAGGTGTAGTAATCCGGCCCCGAGCGACCGCCGCACTTGAACGGAGCCGCCGCCGACAGGACCGGCAAATCGGGCAGCCCCGCCGCCTTGGCCTGGGCGGCGCCATACCAGAGCTGAGCCTGGCTGACGATCTGCACCGACGGATCGTCGGCCACCAGCGCCCAATAGCTGGAGATCGGAGCCGAGGTTTCGCCGACCGGACGGCGGACATAGTCCAGCGTCGCCTCGTGGTCGTCCTTCACCGACGCGAGCACGGCCGGCACCGCATCGACCCGCGAGACGATCTTCTTGTCGGCCGTCCGCTCGTAGATCGGCCGCGCCTCGACCTTGAAGCCGCTGACCTTCCAGCCCTCGCCATCCTTGACGAGATCGAGGTCGATGACGCCGAGGTGGCTGCCCCAGAAGCCGGGCATGACCGTCGGCACGCCGTTGAGCGTCCCCTTCTCGATGTCGGCGCCGTCGATGCCGGCGAAGTCCTTGCCGGGAAAGACCAGATGCTGATGGCCGGTGAAGATGGCATCGATGCCCGGCACCCGCGACAAGAACAGGGCCGCGTTCTCCTCGCCCCCCGCCCGTTCGCCACCGGCGATGCCGGAGTGACAGAGGGCCACGACCACGTCAGACTGCTTGCGCAGCGCCGGCAGATACTTGCCCGCGGCATCGACGATATCGATGGTGGTCGCCTTGCCCGCGAGGTTGTCCTTGTCCCACTGGACGATCTGCGGCGGCACGAAGCCGATGACGCCGATGCGCAGCACGTGCTCGGCGCCCGTCGCATCGGTCACCTTGGCATCGAAGACACGGGTCGGCTCGATGAGCGGCGTGCCGTCGGGCTTCAGGACGTTGGCGCAGACGGCCGGGAACTCAGCGCCCGACAGCGCCTTGCCAAGAAAATCGAGCCCATAGTTGAACTCGTGGTTGCCGAGCGTGCCGCAGAGGTAGCCGAGGCCGTTCATCGCCGCGACGATGGGGTGCTTGTTGCCGCCATCGAGGCCCTTCTCATAGGCGATGTAGTCGCCGAGCGGGCTGCCCTGGATGAGGTCACCGTTGTCGAACAGGATGGCGTTGCGCGCTTCGTCGCGAGCGGCGGCGATCAGGGCCGCCGTCTTGGCCAGACCGACCGTGTCGTCGGCTTTGTCGCGATAGTAGTCATAAGGGTAGACGTTGACGTGAAGATCCGTGGTCGCCATCAGGCGCAGGCGAACCGCCGGTTCGGCGGCCGCGGCGACCGTGGGGACAAAAGCGACGAGCGCGCCGGCAGCGGTAGCAAGAAGCAGTTCGCGGCGGCTGAGACGATGGATCGGCATAACGACTTGTCTCCCAAATGAATGCCCGCGACCGGGCGAAACGTACCGGCGACGACGCGGGGGCCGCGCTACCGGAAATCCTCCAGGCGCTTTCTCTGCCGCCCATCGGCATCGAAATTGTCCGGCTTCAGCCAAGCTTCGAAGGCGCTCCTCAGCGTCGGCCACTCCTTGTCGATCATGGAGAACCACGCGGTATCACGGTTGCGTCCCTTGACTATGACGGCTTGGCGGAAAGTGCCTTCATAGGTAAAGCCCAACCGCTCGGCCGCCTTCATCGACGGTCCGTTGAGCGCGTTGCACTTCCATTCGTAGCGGCGGTAACCCAACTCCTCAAAGGCATGCTTCATGAGCAGGTAGTGCGCTTCTGTGGAGATGGCCGAGCGCTGCATGAGCGGCGACCACGTCACCCAGCCGACCTCGATCGAACCGTTGACCGGATCGATGCGGAGGTAGGAGACGATGCCCACCGCCTTCCCGCTCGACTTGTCCATCGCCGCGAAGAACAGCGGATCCTCCGAGGACACGAGAGGACCGACCCAGGCGGCGAACTCGGCTTCGCTGGCGAAAGGACCGACCGCCAGATAGGTCCACATCCGGCCGGCGCGATCCGCAGAATAGGCCGTGAAGAGATCGGGCACATGAGCGACGGACAATGGCTCGAGCCGAACCGTCCGGCCGTCCAGCACCGTGTGCACCGGACGCTGGCGCGGCACCCAGCCCGCCACCACCTGCCCGATGGGATCGCCCTGGTCGGTCAACTCCTGCAAGCCCATGTCTGCCCCCAAACAACGCGCAATCCGACGACCGCGAGCCATCGCTCAATTCTGTGTTGTAGCATCACTTGCGGGAGGTCCGTCTACCGCTTGCGAGCGATGCCGCCCCCTCTTCGTAATGGGCCTTATTTGCCGATCACGCCAGCGAGTTGGACCCGATTTTGCCCGAGCGCGGCGAGTACCGCCTGGACAATGCCCTGCGCATCGAGGCCGGCATCGGCATACATGCGTTCCGGCCTGTCGTGATCGACGAAGGTGTCGGGCAGCGTCAGCGAACGGAACCGGAAGCCCCGGTCGAAGCGTCCGTCGTCGATGAGCGCCTGCGCCACGTGGCTGCCGAAACCACCGGTGGAGCCCTCCTCAACGGTGATCAGCACTTCGTGGTGGGCGGCGAGTTGCCGGATCAGTTCGCGGTCGAGGGGCTTGGCGAACCGCGCGTCGGCGACCGTGGCGGGGAGACCGAAGGTGGCGAGTTCCTCGGCCGCCTTCAGCGCCTCGCCCAGGCGGGTGCCGAAAGAGAGGATTGCCACCTTGCCGCCCTCGGCGACGATGCGTCCGCGTCCGATCTCGAGAAGCTGCCCTCGCAGCGGCATATCGACGCCGACACCCTCGCCGCGCGGATAGCGGAACGCGATGGGGCCGCCGTCATAGGCTGCCGCCGTCGCCACCATGTGCCTGAGCTCCGCCTCATCGCCCGGCGCCATCACCACCATGTTTGGCAGGCAGGTGAGAAAGGCCGTATCGAAGGCACCGGCATGGGTGGCGCCGTCGGCACCGACGAAGCCGGCGCGGTCGATCGGCAACCGAACGGGGAGATTTTGCAGCGCGACATCGTGCACGACCTGATCATAGGCACGCTGCAGGAAGGTCGAATAAATGGCGCAGAACGGCTTCAGGCCCTCCGTCGCCATGCCCGCCGCGAAGGTCACCGCATGCTGCTCGGCGATACCGACATCGAACATCCGGTCGGGAAAGGCGTCGGCGAAGAGGTCGAGCCCCGTGCCGGCCGGCATGGCGGCGGTGATGCCGACGATGCGCTCGTCGCGCCGCCCCTCGTCGACCAGCGTTTCGCCGAACACCTGCGTATAGCTCGGCGCGTTGGCCTTGGGTTTGACCTGGGCGCCGGTCACCACGTCGAACCGGCCGACGCCGTGATACTTGTCGGCGGCGGCCTCGGCCGGCGGATAGCCCTTGCCCTTCTTGGTGACGACGTGCAGAAGCACCGGCCCGTCCTTGGCGTTGCGGACGTTGCGCAGCACCGGCAGCAGGTGGGACAGATTGTGCCCGTCGATCGGGCCGACGTAGTAGAAGCCGAGTTCTTCGAACAGCGTGCCGCCGGTCAGGAAGCCGCGCGCATACTCCTCGGCCCGCTGCGCCTTCTGCCGAAGGCCCTTCGGCAGGTTGAAGGCGAGTTGCTTCATGGCCTCGCGCAGCGTCAGATAAGTCGGTCCGGAAACGAGGCGCGCCAGATAGGCGCTCATGGCGCCGGTCGGCGGAGCGATCGACATGTCGTTGTCGTTGAGGATGACGACGAGGCGGCTGTCCATGGCGCCGGCGTTGTTCATCGCCTCATAGGCCATGCCGGCCGACATGGCGCCATCGCCGATGACGGCGATCACCTGGTTGTCGTCGCCCTTGAGGTCGCGCGCCACGGCCATGCCGAGACCGGCCGAAATCGAGGTGGAGGAGTGGCCGGCGCCAAAGGGATCGTAGACGCTCTCGGCCCGCTTGGTGAAGCCGGAGAGACCGCCGCCCTGGCGCAGGGTGCGGATATCGCCGCGCCGCCCCGTGAGAATCTTGTGCGGATAGGCCTGATGACCGACGTCCCAGATCAGCCGGTCGCGCGGCGTGTCGAAGACGGCGTGCAATGCGACCGCCAGTTCAACGACGCCCAGGCCGGCGCCGAGGTGCCCACCGGTCGCCGACACCGCGTCGATCATCTCGGCGCGCACCTCTGCGGCGAGTTGCTCAAGCTCGGTGATCGACAGCATCTTGAGGTCGTCAGGCGACGACACCTTGTCGAGGAGCGGGGTGGCGGGACGCGGCAATCCAAAAATCCGTGAAATTACGAGGGCAAACCCCTTACCCTCAGATACCAGTCAATCACAGTCTCTTCAATTCGCAAGCGATGTGTTTATCAAGCTAAATTGCGGCAGATGCTGGGACGCTCATCGAGCGAGACCGAATTGGATCTCGATGAGATGGTAGGGCGAACCCGGTCCCCGCCAGTCGTGATAAACCTCCCGGCTCTCACCGGAAAAGACGTGCCGCGACCACTCGATGTCCGAGATCAGCGGTCCATAACCCTTTGAAAACAGCGTCCGCAGGGAGCCGCGGTGCAGCGCCGAAGCGACGATGATGGGTTGGAGGTGCACCAGTTCGAACCGTCCGGAATAGGCCGGCGGCCGCTCGATCGGCAGGCAGATCCGCCAATCGAACGGGGTCTTTCCATCACGCGGCAGGTTGTTGGCGATGAAAATCCAGGGACCGGCGACGACCAATCCCAACTCCTCCACCTCGGCCATCATGACCGGCGACAGCTCGCCCGAGACCGCCGCCACGTCCCGTATGCAAATCCTCCGGGCCGCGCTCAGCACCCACATGTCCTGCGTTTCGACGATGTTCATCCGGCTCCCCTTGCGTCTCTGGCAAGCTACCGGGGAATCGATCGGCACCAAGAGGCGGGATGAGAATCCCTTTCCAACCCAGACGGCAAAGCAAGGGCCGATTGGAAAATCGTACCCTCGTCTGCTCTCATTCCCCTCCGTGCGGTTCGGCGCAAACAGCCGATCCTGCACCATCGACTCGGGGCTTCTCCACCTTGGCAATCATGGCTGGAGATCGGCGTCAGCGCAGCCGACGGCCGTCGGCGTCAAAGACGAGTATGTCATCCGCTCGGCAGCGCAAGGACAGGACTTCGCCCACCCTGGACCGGTGATCGCCCCGCTGCGCGAAGCGAATGACGGTTCCGTCGGCCAGGCGGCCATGAACAATGGACTCGCCGCCCAAATTCTCGACGACCGACACATCGAGCTGAAAAACAACGTCTCCGGCGTCGTCGCCAATGCCCAAGCTCTCAGGTCGGATACCGAGGGTCACGTTCGCGCCCGGCGGCGGCATCGTCGTAAGCCGCAGGCGCGCGGTCGTTGAAGCAACCGCTGCGCTATTGTCCGCCTGGATCGTGGCAGGCAGCATGTTCATCTTCGGCGAACCGATGAAACCGGCCACGAACAGGTTGTCCGGATCCCGATAGAGATCGACAGGCCGGCCGATTTGCTCGACAGCGCCGGCGCGCAGCACGACGATCTTGTCGGCGAGCGTCATGGCCTCGACCTGATCGTGGGTCACATAGATCATCGTCGAGCCGAGTTGCTGATGCAGCTTGGCGATCTCGATGCGCATCTGAACGCGCAGCTCGGCGTCAAGGTTGCTGAGCGGCTCGTCGAACAGGAAGGCGGTGGGCTGCCGGACGATCGCCCGGCCTATGGCAACCCGCTGCCTTTGACCGCCCGAAAGCTGCGACGGTTTGCGCCCCAGCAATGGTTCCAACTGGAGGATGGCGGCCGCTTCCCGCACGCGCCGTTCCGTCTCGGTCTTCGGCATCCCGGTCATGCGCAGGCCGAAGCTCATGTTCCCGGCGACGGTCATGTGCGGATAGAGCGCGTAGGACTGGAATACCATGGCGAGGCCGCGCTCGGAGGGCGCGACATTGTTGACGATGCGATCGTTGATCAACAGATCGCCGCTCGTCACATCCTCAAGGCCGGCGATCATCCGCAACAGCGTCGACTTTCCGCATCCGGAAGGTCCCACGAAGACGCAGAACTCACCCGACTCTATCGCCAGATCGACACCATGAATGACTTTCGCCGCTCCGAAAGCCTTGGTGATCTGCCGCAACTCGATCGCGCTCATACGGACACCGCCTTCCACCACCCGAGAACCGTCGCCTGATCCAACGTCGGCACCGGACCGGACGGCGCCGCCAGATAGTCGGCGAGCGCCTTGCGGAAGGCGCGCGCAACCGGCCGGGCGTCCAGATCGGTCGCGACGTCGGCCGCGCAGAGGATGAGGCGCCCCCGTCCGATCCTGGCCTCTGCAACCAGCATCAGATCGCGATTGGCGTTCCAGTCGTCGATGACGCGCACAATGGGCGCAAAACCGACATCCGCCGTGTCGAAGGCCCGGCGGCGGTGGGTCAGCTCCCACCAGTGCCAGTCGGAGTGGCTCGCCGTCGGGAAATGCTCGAAAAGCCGGTTGTCGGCTTCGACCAGCAACCCGAGCGTATGAGGTGCCTGACCGCTGGTCCAGAGCGTGTTCCAGAAGGCGGCGGTGTGTCCGAGGACGGCGTTGGGCCTCATGGCCTCGGGCGGCGGCGACAGAACCAGCGTCTCGCCGCCAGCGACACGCGCCAACGCGGCCTCGTCGAGCATCTCGACAAGTGGCAGGACGGGGTCCGTGGCGGCAGCGCCACCCATCACCCACAATCCCCAGCGATTGCGATAGTCGGTCCCCTCGAGCGTCAGCACGATGTCATAGCGAGCCGGCGCAGGACGTTCGGACAGATCGATCTCGATGTCACCGAGCGTATGCAGGTATCCGCTTTCGAGCCGAAGGCCGTCGACATGTCCCTCATCCACCACGGTTCCGCGATCGTCGCGGAGCTGCCAGACGATCGTCGGGTTTTCGAGGGCCGTCGGACCGAACTGCGCCAGTTGAACGGTCGCGACAAATCGCTCGCCCGCGGTCTTCACGAAACCGTCGGCCCGCAGGAGCGGCACGATCGGAGCGCAAAACTCACGGAACTCCGCCGCATCGACATAGGGCTTAGGATCCCAGAAGGCGTCGACGACACCGACGAGCGCCGTACCCTGGCCGGAAAAGTCCTGCAACCCGAGGAGTTGGGTTCCGGCCATGTCCGGCGTGCGTAGCGCCGCCTCGATCTCTTCCTTGTAGAGTTGGGTCTGCAACGCGCCACTGGCCAGCATCATCCGTCGGGCGAGCGCGCCCCGGCCTTTCGCGGCGAGGTCGTCGCGCACCATCATGAGGTTGCGCGCCTCCAGAACGCCGCCGTACTTGCTGATTTCGGCAAGGTCGGGATAGACGCACCACTGGCCGGTCTCGTGGCTGACCAGCGCCATCGGAAGCGCATCGACCCAGTCGCTCCAGTCGGTGCGGGTCTCAAGCGGCCGGGCGTTGAGGCGACCATCAAGGCCCTCGCCCCAGCGCTGGTTGCGCGGTTCGGGCTTCGAGATGTAGTCGGCCCGCTGGATGGTCGGCCAGCCGGACCCGCCGGTGTAGACGCGACGGTCGTCACGGGCATGCCAGTCGTCGATGAAGCGCTCAAGGAAGGCGTGGACGCCCGCTCCGTTCACCTCGTTGCCCACGCAGAGCATGACGAAACTCGGGTGATTTCCGTAGCTGGCGACGATGCGCTCCGCCTCGACGTGGATATAGCGGTCGAGGGCCGGATCGGCGCCGAGCATCGGCCAGACCGGCGTCTCGACATGCAGCAGCATGCCGAGCCGGTCGGCGACCTCGAAGGCAGCCTCCGGCGGGCAGTAGGAGTGATAGCGGATGTGATTGAGCCCGTAGGCCTTGGCTGTGCGGAAGACCTTTTCCCAGCCCTCCGGATCGGTCGGCGGATAGCCGGTCAGCGGGAAGATGCAGCAGTCGAGCGTGCCACGCAGGAAGACGGGGCGGCCGTTGAGCTTCAGGCGCCGGCCGTCCCGCACGAAGCTCCGAATGCCGAAGCTGGTCGCGCGCCGGTCGAGTTCGACACCATCTCGCATCCAGCGAACCGTGAGCCGATGGACGGCGGGCGAAAACTCGTCCCAGACGCCGGCCTCGGCCGGAAGATCCGTGTCGACGGTAACCGGCGTGAAGCCGCTTGAGACAGCGATGGGTTTCCGGATGACGACCGGTTCGGCAACGCCCTCCAGGGCAAATTCCAGAACGAGCTGATCGTCGTGCGGGTCGCTCCAGAAGGACGGGAAGCGGTTGTCGGCGTCGAAGGCGTCGAGTTCGATCCTGACCGTCACGTGGCGGTCGGGCGCCCGTACGTCCAGCCGGGCGATCGATGCCCTGGCGGCTTCCACGCGCAGATAGCCGACGACGCCGTTCCAGTTGGTCTGCGTGTGATCGGTGTTCGAATGGGCGACGGCCTTCATCATGGCGCTGTCGCGAACGATGGCGTCGCCAACTGCCTCGAAGCGGCCGTTGTCGATCATCATGACGATCCGGTGTTCGCCGGCGCTCAGCGGACCGGCCATCATCCGCACCGCGGTGGACAGGCTCTCGTCCCGTCCGAGCTTGTAGCCGTCGAGCCAGATGTTGACCTCGCCGTGCGGCCGCTCCAGCGCGATGGTGAAGAAGTGGTCGTCCAAGCCTTCCGGGACGCTGAAACTGCGCCCATACCAGGCCTTACCCACATAGGGATGGCGGCGACTGAGATGGGCCATCGTCCGCGTTGTCGTCAGCGGCGTCTTGGCCGCTTCGTCGACGCTCCCAGGCAGGGCGATCGTGTCGTTCAGTCCGGAGACATGCCAGGCCTCCGCCTCGCCTTTGCCGGTCGGATCGAGCGCAAAGGACCATTGTCCCTCAAGGGGAATCGAAAACAGCATGTCGGCCTCTGGAAAAAGGGCGGGCACCAGCGGTGCCCGCGGAGAGAGTGTCTGTCCGGTCGCTTACATCCGGGCTTCGATCTCGGCCTTTGCCCCGGAGAGGGCCTCATCGACGCTCATGACGCCGCGCGCGACGTTGTTGATCGCCGTTCCCATGGCGGTATAGGCGACGCTGTCGAGCGGGTTGAGAGTGAACGGCGTCATTTCCGCCTGCACGGGCGCGAACACCGCGTTGACGTTCTCGCCGCCATAATAGGCGTCGGGCGCGTTCAGCCAGTCGGCCTTGCTGGCCGGCGTCCAGGCCGGATAGAGGTCGTCGCCCGAGAACTGCTGCTTCAGGCTCTCGTTGTCGGTGACCAGCCAGCGGACGAAGGCCCAGGCCGCTTCCTTGTTCTGCGAGCTCTTGAGGACGCCGAGATAGTCGCCGCCGCTATTGAAGGCGCGCTTGCCCTCGAAGGCGGGCGCCGACGTCACGGACCACTTGCCCGCCTGGTCGGTGGCGTAGGCGCGCTTGAGCAGACCGCCGAACCAGTTGCCGTAAAGCGCAGTCGTCAACTGGCCACGCTGGAAGGCGCCCTGCCACTCCGGGCTCCAGGCCGAGAAGGGCGAAATCAGCCCCGCCTCGGAGGCTTCCTTCACCTTCTCGAGCGCCGCCTTGAAGACGGGATCGTCGAGCTGCAGCTTGCCGTCGGCGCTGAAATAGCTGACGCCGGCCTGGGCCATCATGGCGCGGACGATTTCCTCACCGTTTCCGATCACCCAGCGCTGGTTCGGAACGACCAGCTTCTTGCCTTCGCGGATGAAGGCGTCCCAGTCGCTGAAGAGGTCCGCCACCGCCTTCGGGTCGGACGGCAGGCCGACCTCGGCGAAGATGTCCTGCCGATAGAACATGCCGCCCGGGCCGGTGTGCTTGGGCAGCGTGGTGATGCGGCCGTCGGGCAGCGTCGAGTTGGCGGCGGTGAACGGAGCGAAGTTGGCCATCAACTCCTTGGCACCGTAAGACGCCTCGGCGAGGTCGACCCACTGATCCTTGTCCCTGAGAAGCGCCATCATGCCGATCTCGACGCAGGCGACGTCGGCGCCGTTGCCGCTCAGAAGCGCGCGCTGCACGGCGTTGAGATAGGCGTTGTTGGCCTGCGGGATGCCCTGAACGTTGACCTTGATGTTGGGATAGGCAGCATTGAAGGCCGGCAGCAGAGCCTGGAACGTTCGATCGTTGTTGGGCCATGTCAGCACGCTGATGGAACCCGAGATGTTCCTGTCAGGCGCCTCCTGGGCATAGGCCGACGTCGAGGCCAACACGGCCAGCGTCGCCGCGGCGAGTATTCTCAGTCCCTTTGCCATTGTTCTCTCCTCCACTTGAATCGGCTGCCGGGGCGTTTCTCCTGCCGTCCGCGACGCGACCGCCTTATTTCACCGAGCCCGATGTCAGGCCGGCAATGAACTGCCTGCTCAACAGCGCAAACAGCACGAACACGGGAACGAGCCCCATCAGCGTCGCCAGCATGACCGCCGGCATGTCCGAGTAATGCGTGGTCGACAGCGTCGTAAGCGCCAGCGGGACGGTGAACTTGGTTCCGTCGCCGAGAACCACCAGGGGCAGCTGGAAGTCGTTCCACGTGCTGATCAGCGTCCAGACCGCCAGTGCGGCCAGTCCCGGCCGGATGATCGGAACGACGACGAAGAAGAACGCCGCGATGCCGCCGGCACCGTCCATCTCCGCCGCTTCGTAGAGTTCGCGCGGCACGGTCGAGCCGATGTAGGTGTACATCCAGACGACGCCGAAACCCGAGGCCACGGCGGGCACGATCAGCGGCCAGAAGGTGTTGAGCCAGCCGATGGCATTCATTTGCAGGAAGAAGGGGATGAGGGCCAGCGACGGCGGGAAGAACAAGGTGGCGAACGTCACCACCAGCAACGTCTTATGACCCGGCGCCCGCGTGTAGCGCGACAGCCCGTAGCCGGCGAGCGAGCTCACCAGCACCAGCCCGGCCGTCTTCGGCAGGGCCACGGCGAGGCTGTTCAGGATCGGCCGGAAGGGCGGAAAGACGTTGGCGATGTTTGCGTAGTTCTGGACGATATTGTTGCCGAACCACAGGGGCGGCGGAAACTGGAAGACCTCGTTCAGCGTCCGTGTCGCGAAGACCGCCGTCAGATAGATCGGCAGCAGGAAGAACAGCGACAACAGGCCCAACGCCACGGTCACGCCGATGTTGAAGCGCTTCTCGCGATTGGACATGCGCCCGAGGATGCCCTTGCTCATGCTCCCTCTCCCGCGTTGGTGCGGCGCATGAGGGTCCTGTAGGCCAGCGTAAGGACAACGACTGCCGCGAAGATGTACCAGGACACGGCGGAGCCGAGACCGAAGTTGAGCTGTGTGAAGGCGGTGGCGTAAAGATACATGCCGACCGTGGTGGCGCTGTTGTTCGTGCCGCCGAGGCCCTGCGTCAGCACGAAGGGCTCGTCGAACATCTGCAGTCCGCCGAGCGTCGCGGTGATGACCGCGAAGGCGATGGATGGCATCAGCAGCGGCAGCGTGATCCGGGACAGGATCGCCCAGCGACCGACGCCGTCCATGCGCGCCGCCTCGTAGATGTCGCGAGAGATCGACTGCAGGCCGGCGAGGAAGATGATGATGTACCACCCCGTCCAGCGCCAAATGACCAGCAGGACAACCAGCGGCTTGATCCAGGCCTCAGACCCGAGCCAGTCGAAATAGCTCGGCGTGCCGGTCACGGCCCCCGTCAAGAGGTTCACGAGCCCGCCGTTGGCCGAGAAGAACAGGCGCAGCACCACGGCCGCGATCGCTGGCGCCACCAGCAGCGGCACCAGAAACACCATGCGGAAATAGGTCTTACCGGCTGCGACGTACTCGTTGATGGCGACCGAGAGAACCAGGGCGAGCGAGATGGTCAGCAGGGTCGACCAGAACCACAGGTAAATGGTGTTGGCCACCGCCTTCTGGAACACCGGATCGTGGAGGGCCCGGACGTAGTTCTGAAGACCGACGAAGACCGGGGAACCGAAGCCGTCCCAACGCGAAAACCCGAGGTAGAACGAGAACACCACCGGAAAGACGGAGAAGGCGAGAAAAATGGTGAAGAACGGCAGCACCGAGATATAGAAGGCGCTGTTGCGCCGCCACTGGGAAGCTGGTGTTCGGCTTGCCGTTTCGACCATATGGCGCCCCTCCCGAGACCTCGGATCTCATAGACACAGCGATGCGATGACGCACCGTTCGCGCGGCCTTCTCCGAGCCGTCAGTCACCGCCGCGATAGGTCAGGACTCGCCGTTTCAGACCTTCCAGCCCTGCAAAAACTTGATCCACAGCAACGGTTCACCGAAGCTTGCGACCAAGCTAGGGCGCTTGATCGAAGTGTCGACGTTCTTCTTTAAGCGAATCCCAGGGCAGCTGGAATGACGTAAACACTGAGCGGCATGGATGATTCTATGGGACCGCGCGACCTAGCTTGCTACTCTGACGGACCAAGCCCCCTGGGCCGCCGACGGCAACGATAAGGCTGGCAGATCCCTGAGCAACCCCTTTCCGGAGCGGATCTGCCTCGGCATGCGTTTGACGGCACAGCTCGACATGATCTGAAAGCCTAGGCAAATCATGCAATGCGCGCCGCGGGCCGTTCTCGGCCGATCGAGCGAGCATCCGTGAGGAACACAAGCTGTTCCCACAGGGCGCTCCCATCATCTTCGGCCTCAGGGGCTGAAATCAGATAGCCAATCCGAGCCGACAGTGAGTGCATGGCAAGCGGCAAAATTGAGAAATGGTCGGTCTTGCCGGAGTTGTCGCGATAGTCTTTTCTGGATGGACCTCAAGTGCGGAGGAGCGTCCTCAAGTCGCCGATAGCGGCGGTCGGCGCGCACATGAGATCAACGACCGCGCCAAACCGGCGGCGGGCGGGCCAGCAAGCGCTTTTGGCGCGGCGGAGAGATCGACTCGCCCCGTGGCGGATTTCCTCGCTCCGCAGTCCGAGATGGACCAGCATTCGAGCGGCAGTCCCGCCCCTTTGGCAGGGCTGGCGCAGCGATGGTCTGCATGGAGTATCCTCTGACAGCAGGGCGCCACGGCAGAGGATGGTGAGCAATCGCGCCGGAGCTTTTCAGGGTCGCAATCCGGCACGCCGCCGCGCCCGGCAGTCTCCAACTGGCTGAGCGATGAGCTCCCGACCGAGCCCGTGCCAAACGATGCTGGGTGATTGCGGCGACGCCTCCGCCAAGCCGGCGGATGCTCGTGGTCAGGGAGAGGTTCCGTTCCGGGCGCTCATCCTCTTACGATGCCGAACTCCAGATAATCTCCCCCTTGGCCGCCCTCATTCCCTGTCGAGCGGCTCGACGCCGGCCGCCGATCCGTCGCCGGCGATTCTGATCTTCTCAACCTTGGCTTCGGCCGCCTTCAGCAGGCCGTCGCAGTGCTTGCGGAGTGCATCGCCGCGTTCGTAGATGGAAATGCTCTCCTCGAGTGGCACCGAGCCCTGCTCGAGGCGGGCGACGATGCCTTCGAGTTCCTTCAGGGCCTGCTCGAAGCTGAGGGTGCTGACGTCGATGGCGTTGGTCATTCTCGGCGGCCTTTCGTCGGTCAGGGATAGAGGCGGGTGCGTGTCCAGCCGCCGTTGCCGTCGGGCAGGAAGCGGACACGGTCATGCAGGCGGAACAACCCGTCGCGCCAGAACTCGATGGCGGTCGGCGCGATGCGCAGGCCCGACCAATAGTCGGGACGCGGCACGGCCCCGACGCCGAACTTCAAACCCCACTCGGCAACCGCCTTCTCGAGCGCAAAGCGGCTTTCGAGCGGGCGAGACTGCTTGGACGCCCAGGCGCCGATGCGGCTGCCACGATCGCGGCTCTGGAAATAGGCATCCGCCTCGTCCTTCGACACCTCGGAGACGTTGCCGCGTATGCGGATCTGCCGCTTGAGGCTCTTCCAGTGGAACAGCAGCGCCGCCTTGCGGCTCTTCAGGATCTGCTCGCCCTTGGCAGAGCCGAAGTTGGTGTAGAAGACGAAGCCGCGCTCGTCGAACCCCTTGAGAAGCACCATGCGCGAATCCGGCATGCCATCTTCGTCGACAGTGGCGAGCGCCATGGCGTTGGGGTCGTTCGGTTCGCTCTTTTCGGCGTCTTTCATCCAGCTGACGAACAACTGGTACGGTTCTGACGCTTCGGTGAAATCTGGCTCGGAACTGGACATGTCTCGTCGACGCCTCGTCATGCTGGCTGGCCGGCGGCCAGATTCGGGCAAGCGTCCGAACGGCATATAGCCACATCGCGGCCGGCGACAACCTCTTGGGCGCCTGCCCCCTGAAAAGATTTTGTCAAAGCCGTCCGACCCGTATAATGGCACACTCTGGAACGGAACGTGATCGGGCATTACATGCTTGGCAGAACCTTGGCGCCGCTCGGCGCCATCATCCATTTGAAGAGGGCCAACCAGCATGCGTGATCCGTATGAGGTCCTGGGCGTGCCCAGGAGCGCGGACGAAGCGACGATCAAGAAGGCTTACCGCAAGCTCGCCAAGCAGCACCACCCGGACGCCAACAAGAACGACCCGCGCTCCAAGGAGCGCTTTGCCGAGCTGAACTCGGCCTATGAGATCGTGGGCGACAAGGACAAGCGCCGCCAGTTCGACGCCGGCGAGATCGACGCCGATGGCAAGCCGCGTTTCACCGGTTTCGAAGGCTTCGGCGGTGCGGGCGGCATGGGCGGTGGTTTCCGCCAGGCCGGCGGCCGGCCGACCGACGACATCCTGCACGACATCTTCGGCGATGCCTTCGCCAACTTCGCCGGCGGTGCCGCTCGCGGAGGACGCGGGAGCCGGCGCGGTGGCGGATTCTCCGGCTTCGAAGGCTTCACGAACGCCGGCGCGGCCGGGCCGGGCGCGGGAGCCACAAGCTCGACCAAGGGTGCCGACGTCATGGTGACGGCGCGCGTCCGCCTCGAAGACATCGTCGGCTCGGGCAAGGTGCGCATCACCTTGCCGAACGGCAAGTCGCTCGACGCCAAGATCCCCGCCGGCTTCGAGCCCGGCCAGCAGCTTCGCCTCAAGGGCCAGGGTGGCGACGGCACGCCGCCGGGCGACGCCATCGCCATTCTCGTCTACGAGCCGCACGCCCTGTTCCGGCCCGACGGTTACAACCTGCGCCTCGACCTGCCGGTCACGCTCGACGAGGCGGTGCTGGGTGGCAAGGTGCGGGTGCCGACGCTCGAAGGCGCCGTCGACATGACCATTCCGGCCGGGGTCACCGGCTCGAAGGCCTTCCGCCTGCGCGGCAAGGGCCTGCCCGACAAGAAGGGTGTCCGGGGCGATATCTTCGTCACGCCGCGCATCGTGCTGCCGGATGGCGCCGACGCCGGCCTCGAAAAGCTGATGGAGCGTTGGCGCGAGGTGCGCCCCTACGACGTACGCGGGCCGGAATTCTCTTCATGAGCCGCCTGCCCCCTCTGCCATTGCCGCCGGCGCGCGGTGCCCGCACCGCGCGTTTCGTCGCCAGCCTCGCCTTCATGGTGATGGTGGTGGGGATCGTTTCCCGCCATCTCGACCTGATATCGAGCGGCACCATGTACGCGGCGGTCGGCACCGGCCTGGTGCTCGGCCTCGCGGCGCTCGGCGTGCTGGCAATGACCATCCGCGACGTCTGGCGGGAGGGACGGGGCGGGGCCGACAGCGCCTTCGGCACGCTGCTGCTGATCATTGCCGCCTTCGCGCCGTTGATCGGCGCGGCTGCGGCCTATGTGGCCTACCCGGCCATCGACAGCGTCTCGACCGACACCGACGATCCCCCCGCAACACCGGCCGGCTTCTCGCAGGTGGTCCTGCCGATCGATCTGCGCGCCGCCCCCGGCGACGCGGCGGCCTTGCAGGAAGACGCCTATCCGGACCTGACGACGCAAGCCGCCGACCTTTCCACGGTCGAGGCCTATGCCCTGGCCCGACAGACCATCGACGATCTCGGCTGGGTGATCCGACTGGCCGAAGAGCCCGACACCGAAGCGGCGAGCGGCCGCATCGAAGCCGAGGCCCGGTCGCTGGTGCTCGGCACGCAGGAAGACGTCGTCGTCCGCATTCGCCCCGGCGACAGCGGCAGCCGCATCGACGTTCGATCCTTGAGCCGGGTCGCCATGCCCGACCTCGGCGAGAACGCCCGCCACGTCGGCGACTTCATTGCCCGGTTCGGCGACGTATCGCGACGGCAGGCGGCCAACTAACTCAGCTTCGGCCCAGCCGGCCCTCCCTCGTTCTCACGAGGCCGCGTTCCTCCAGCCAGTCGGCGTGAGCCTTGACCGACAGCGCCGCCGCGCCGGCCAGCGCCGGATCAAGGCCGATGTAGACGGCCGCGACGATCTCCTCGATGGTTCGTTCCTTGCCATCGAGCGCCCGCAGGATAGCCGCCTCGCGTCCTTCCCGATGGCGTTTGAGTTCGGCCACGCGGAGCGAGCCGTCGACAACGGGGCCGCCGTGCCCGGGCAGATAGGTGCGCGACCCGATGGCCGCGAGACGATCGAGGGACGACATGTAGTCGGCCATGCTTCCATCCGGCGGCACCACGACACTGGTCGACCAGGCCATGACATGATCGCCGGAGAACAGCAGCCCTGCTTCAGCAAGGTCGTAGCAAAGATGCCCCGCCGTGTGTCCCGGCGTGGCAACGGTTCTGAGAGCCCCCGCCTCCGTCTCCACCTCCTCGCCATCGGCCAGCACCCGGTCCGGCCGATAGAACGAACGCGTGGCGTCGGGCGCCGCGCCGATCACCTCGGCGCCGGTCAATGCGGACAGGCGGTGCGCCGCCCCGGCGTGGTCGGCGTGACCGTGGGTTACGACGATCCGCCGAACCGGCGCGCCCGCGGCCGCCAGAAGGTCCGCGATGTGCTCCTCGTCGTCGGGACCGGGATCAATGACCGTGATCTCCCGCTCGCCCAGCAGATAGCAGTTGGTCCCGCGGTAGGTCAGCGGCCCACCGTTGCGGGCCGTCAGCCGGCGAAGGCTTTTGGCGATCGGCTCGGCAACGCCATATGCCGGCACGTAATCGAGGGCGATATCGTCGCTCACGCCGTCCTCCCCGGCTTCGGAGGTACGGCATGTCCGCCCATGGACCGGCATGACTCCCCCACGCATCGCATGAATCGCCCTGACTCTCGATGAACCCGCATGGACTCCCTCATCCCGGCGTCCCCGTGCCGGCGCCTGGCGCCGCGAGCCAGCCGATCAACCAGAAAAAGCCCCAGCCAAGGGCAAACAGCGACGACAGCGCCAAGGCGACGATCGTCACCATCGTCCACACCAGAGCACGGGGCATCACCGGTGCATCCGCATCGGGGACCGAGGCCAGCACCCGGATCAGGTCGGCGCCCTTGTCGGGATCGAAGACAAACGCTCCGGCCTGAAACCGGGCGCCAATCATGAAGCCGTCCGGACCCATCGTCCGGATGAGATCCTTCGACCGCCAGGAGACGATCGCCTGTCCCTCTGGAGCGAAGATGGCGAGCCCGTCGTGGGAAAGCTCCGCCCTCGCCGATCGACGGCGGCCGTCGCCATCCTCGAACTGTCCGTCAGCGGTCGCCCAAGCTGTCGTCGTCATGTCGCAGTCTCCCGACAACTGGCCGAATATGGCCGAGCCCTGCTTGCATTTCCACACGAACTGCCTCAAACCGATTCAAAATACAAAGTTCATGGAAAAGCCGTAGAGGTTCGCGAACTTGCGCGTCAGAGGTCGGATGTACCCGATGTCGGCGCAGCTATCGCGGTCGGTCTCGGCCGGCAGCCACCGTCCATCCGCCTGCACACGAGTTCGTCCTTGTCCAAGACCTTTGCCCCACTCGTCTCGCTCCTGACCGGTGTCGCCTTCCTGCTGTGCGGAAACGCGCTGTTGGGCACGATGATCCCGCTTCGCGGGCTCTACGAGCACTTCACGCCGGTCATCATCGGCCTCATGGGTTCGTCCTACAATCTGGGCTTCGTGGTCGGCTGCCTCGCCTGCCCTTACCTGATCCTGAGGGCCGGCCATATCCGCGCCTATTCGACGCTGGTCTCGCTCGCCGCCGCCACCACGCTGGTTCATCCGATGGTCGTCGATCCCCTGGTCTGGATCGGGGCGCGCTCCATCACCGGCTTCTGTCTCGCCGGCCTCTACCTCATCATCGAAAGCTGGCTCAACGACCGCGCCACCAACGACAACCGTGGCCTCATCATGAGCGTCTACATCGTCGTCAACTTCCTCACCACCACCGCAGGCCAGCTGATGATATTGCTGGCGCCCATCCAGCATTTCGAGCTGTTCGCGGCGGCGTCTCTCCTGGTGTCGCTTGCAGTGGTCCCGGTGGCGCTCACCACGTCGGCGCAACCGGCTCCCATCGCCATCGTGCAGTTCCGGCCTCTTCGGCTTCTGAAGATGGCGCCGGTCGGCCTCACCGGCACCTTCATGATCGGCGTCGCCAACGGCGCCTTCTGGTCCCTGGTCACCGTTTTCGCCATCGGACGCGGCCTCTCGGCCAGCGGCGCCGCGATTTTTCTTTCGATCGCCGTGGTGGGCGGCGCGTTGATGCAGTGGCCGGTCGGCAGGCTGTCGGATGCCCACGACCGACGCCTGGTGCTCGCCGGCGTGATGGTGCTGTCGGCGGGGGCCAGCCTGATGACGGTCCTGCTGCCGCTCGGCGGCGTCGGCCTGTTCGTGATGGCCTTCCTGCTCGGCACCGTCGTGCTCACCAGCTACTCGGTGGCGGCCGCCCACGCTTACGATCGAGCCGAAAAGTCCGCCTACGTCGAGATGGCGACCGGCGTGTTGCTCGCCAACGGCGTCGGAGCGGTGTTCGGCCCGCTGATCGCTTCCTTCGCCATGGAGAGCTGGGGCGACGGATCGCTGTTCGTGTTCATGGCCGTCGTGGAGCTGCTGCTCGCCGCGTTCATCGCGCTGCGCTGGCGCATCCGCCCCTCGCGGCCGGACGATCCGAAGGAAGCCTACGAGCTCTACGCCACGGCGCCGGTCGGTGGCGCCATTCCGCCCGAGGCGCCCTCGCCGGACGACCCCATTCTGCAGACGCCGATCGTGCCAGCGCCCGAGCCCAAGGAGCAGGCGGAAGCCGATTCTCCGTAGCTCGCCGAGGCACCGGGCGGGACTCCCGTCCGGTGCAATCGCATCCGAGCTGTCGCGACCGCAACCCACTTTTCGGCCCGATGCGTCAACGGGCCTTGCCAAAGACCGGCGCCTGCCTCAAAGCATGCCCATGGCAAGGATCCGTCTCGATCAGCTTCTCGTCGCCCGCGGCCTCGCGGACAGCCGCGCTCGCGCCCGCGATGCCATCCTGCGCGGCCATGTGACCGTGGCGGGGCGGCTGGCCGACAAGCCGGGCCTCACCGTCGACGAAGACGCCGAGCTTTCCGTTTCCGACCCTGCCGCCGCCTATGTCTCACGTGCCGCCCTGAAGCTCGTCGCCGGCCTCGATCATTTCGGCTTTGCGGTCGCCGGTCGCGACTGTCTCGATATCGGAGCTTCGACCGGAGGCTTTACCGAGGTGCTGCTTCAGCGGGGAGCCTCCCGCGTCGTGGCGCTCGACGTCGGTCACGGCCAGTTGCATCCCCGCATTGCCGCCGACCCGCGCGTCATCAACATCGAGGGGATGAACGCCCGCGAACTCGCGCCCACCGACCTGCCCTTTCGGCCGGAGGTGATCGTCTCCGACGTTTCCTTCATTTCGCTGACCTTGGCATTGCCGCCGGCGCTGACGTTGCCCCGCCGGCCCGCCTTCGGCGTCTTCCTCGTCAAGCCGCAGTTCGAGGCTGGCCGGCAGGCGATCGGCAAGGGCGGCCTCGTCGACGAAGCGACCGGCCGGATCGCCGCCGAACGCGTGCGTGGCTGGCTCGACGGCCGCGATGGCTGGCGCGTCCACGACCTCGTCCCGTCGCCCATTCTCGGCGGCGACGGCAACCATGAATATCTACTTGGAGCGAGCCTTGACTGAACTCGTGATCGACCGTCTCGGCCACCGCGGTGACGGCGTCGTCTTCCAGTCGGACGGCAAGTCGCTGTTCGTGCCCTACGCGCTGGCCGGCGAAACCGTCGATGTCGACCTTCAAGGGGGATCTGCGCGGCTCAACCGCGTCGTCACCCCCTCGCCTGACCGCATCGACGCTGCCTGCCGGCATTTCGGCACCTGCGGCGGCTGCCTGCTGCAGCATGTCGCACCGGCGCCCTACGCCGACTTCAAGCGGCGCCTGGTCGTCGATGCGTTGGCCGATCGCGGTCTGACGCCCGAGGTCGGCGAAACACGTCTCGTGCCGCCGCACTCCCGCCGCCGCGCGACGTTCGCCGGCATCATGGCCGGCCGGCACCCGCTGGTCGGATTCAACGAGCGGGCCAGTCACCGCCTCGTCAGCCTGGACGAGTGTCCGGTGGTGAAGCCGCAGATCCTTGCGGCGCTGCCGGCCTTGACGGCGCTCACCGGTCTCATCGCCCCCCGCAAGGGAGAGCTCGACCTCACGGTGACGCTTACCACCGGCGGCCTCGATGTATCGGTCGCCGGTATTGCCGCGCGCGATGTCGATCGGCTTCGGATGTCGCTCATCGAACTTGCGGCGCGCTTCGATCTCGCCCGCCTGTCGGCCGGTGGCGAGGCGATCGTCGAACGCCGGGCAGCGACGATCAACATCGATGGCGTCATGGTCACGCTGCCGCCGGGTGGCTTCCTGCAAGCCTCCGAGGAAGCCGAGGCGATCATGGGCGAACTGGTGACAGCCGCCATTCCGGCCAAGGCGAAGCGGGTTGCCGACCTCTTCTCCGGCGTCGGCACCTTTGCCCTGCGGTTGGCCCGCAATGCCGAGGTGCTGGCCCTCGAAGGCGAGGCCGGTGCCGTCGCGGCGCTCGACCGCGCGGCGCGCGGCATGACCGGCCGTCACCGGATCAGCGCCGACAGGCGCGACCTCGCGCGCCGGCCGCTGGTCGAGAAGGAGCTCGAGAAGATCGACGCCGTCGTGTTCGACCCGCCGCGCGCCGGCGCGGCCGAGCAGAGCCTGTGGTTGTCGCGTTCGAAGGTTCCGACAATCGTTGCCGTGTCCTGCAACCCCGCCACGCTTGCCCGCGACCTTCGGACGCTGGTCGACGGCGGCTATCGCATCGAGACCGTCACGCCGGTCGACCAGTTCCTCTGGTCCAGCCACGTCGAGGTGGTCGTTGCCCTCAGGCGATGAGGTCGGCGGCAAAGACGAGGCGGCCCATGTAAAAGGCCGGAGCAGTTCCCCGCTCCGGCCCTTTGATGTCGCGACGGCCGCCTTAATCAGGCGAGCGCCTTGGCCGGGTCGAGATAGGCGAAGCCGAGCGCGTCGCTGACCGCCTTGTAGGTGATCTTGCCGGCATGGACGTTGAGGCCATGGGCGAGATGGATGTCATCCTGGCAAGCCCCCTTCCAGCCCTTGTTGGCCAGCGCCAGAGCGAAGGGCAGCGTCGCGTTGTTGAGCGCGAAGGTCGACGTACGGGCGACGCCGCCGGGCATGTTGGCGACGCAGTAATGGACGACGCCACTCTCGATGTAGGTTGGATCCGAGTGCGTGGTGGCGCGCGACGTTTCCGAAGCGCCACCCTGGTCGATGGCGACGTCGACGAAGGCCGAGCCCTTCTTCATGGCGGCGATCAGCTCGCGGCTGATCAGCTTGGGGGTGCCGGCACCGGGCACCAGCACCGTGGAAATCACGAGGTCGGCACCGGTGACGAGGTCGGCCACCGTGTCCTTGTTGGAATGGGCCGTCTTGATGCGGACGCCGAAGGTGGCGATGGCGCGGCGCAGCGCATCGATCGAGTTGTCGACCAGCGTCACGTCGGCGCCCATGCCGAGCGCGACATGGGTGGCATTGGTGCCAGCCACGCCGGCGCCGAGAATGACCACGGTGGCCGGGGCAACACCGGCAACGCCGCCGAGCAGAATGCCCATGCCGCCGGCAGCGTTCTCAAGCGCGGCGGCGCCAACTTGCGGCGCCATGCGGCCGGCCACTTCCGACATCGGGGCGAGCAGCGGCAGCGAACCGTTGGGCGCCGTCACCGTCTCGTAGGCGATGCAGGTGGCGCCCGACTTCATGAGATCCTCGGCCTGCTCCGGATCGGGCGCGAGGTGGAGGTAGGTGAACAGCGTCTGTCCCTCGCGCAACTTCTTGCGCTCGATGGCCAGCGGCTCCTTCACCTTGACGACCATGTCGGCCGTGGCGAAAATCTCGTCGGGACCATCGACGATGGCGGCGCCTGCCTTGACGTAGGCGGCATCGGCGATCCCGATCCCCGCGCCCGCGTTCTTCTCGATGATGACCTTGTGTCCGGCGGCGACGAGTTCGCGCACCGAGGAGGGCACGAGCCCGACGCGGTCCTCGTGATCCTTGATTTCTTTCGGCGTACCGACAAGCATATTCGATAGTCCCCTGCTGGTTCTGCCGCCGGGTTGACTCCCGGCTTGGCCAGATGATGCATATTTGGCCAAACTTGGCGCAATTTCTTGCACAGATTCAGCAGACTATAGGCGGAAAACAGCATAAAATTCTGCAATTCGCCCCTTGAAACGCAGGAAATTCAGCCCATGCGCCTCGACGTGACGGATCGTGCGATCCTGACCGCCTTGCAAGACAATGCCCGACCGACCAACGCCGAGCTCGCGGATCGGGTCCACCTCTCAGCCTCGGCCTGCTTGAGGCGCACGCGCCTCCTCGAGGAAAGCGGCCTTATCGCCCGCTTCGTCGCCATTCTCGATCCCCGAATAGCCGGCGTACCCGGCACCGCCTACGTTTCCGTGACGCTCGACAGCCAGGGCCGCGCCTCGCTCGACAAGTTCGAGGCCGCCGTGCGCGCCATTCCCGAGATCACCGAGTGCTACCTTCTGGCCGGCCAGCACGACTATCTCCTGCGCGTCGTCTATCGCGACGCCGCCGATCTCGAACGCATCCACAGCGAAATTCTCACACCGCTGCCCGGCGTCGTACGCGTCCAGTCGCAGCTGACGCTCCGGACGGTCAAGCGCTCCACCAAGCTGCCGATCTGACCGCTTCGCCTCAAAAGCAAAAGGCCCGGAACGGACATCGACCGTTCGGGTCGACGCTGTTCCGGGCCTGAGAAGGCGAAGCGAGGTCGTCTTAGGCGGCCGTGACCTTGGTGAGGAAACCGGCCACCAGATCCTCCAGCGCCTTGGTCTCGCGCTCGACATCGGCGGCGCTGTCCTTCACCGACAGCGCCGAACGGGTGGTGGCATCGGCAGCGCTGGCCACGCGCTCGACGATGCCGAGCACCGAGCCGGTGGCGGAGGCGGCGGCATGGACGTTGCCGCTGATCGAGGTGGTGGCCTCGCTCTGCTGGGCCATGGCGTCGGCCATGGCGACGGTATAGCGATTGACGGTCGCCATGGTGTCGGTGATCGCCTGGATGGCTTCGGCCGCCTCTTCCGACGATGTCTGGATCGCAGCGATCTGGTGGGCGATTTCCTCGGTGGCCTTGGCGGTCTGGCCGGCGAGGTTCTTCACCTCGGAGGCGACCACAGCAAAGCCCTTGCCCGCCGCGCCGGCCCGCGCCGCCTCGATGGTGGCGTTGAGCGCCAGAAGATTGGTCTGGCCGGCGATCGACTGGATCAGTGTGACGATCTTGCCGATCTCCTCGGAAGCGACACGCAACCCACCGACCTTGGCGTTGGCGGCATTGGCGCCCTGGGTGGCGCTCTCAACCACGTCGCGGGCGGCGTTCACCTGGGTGCCGAGATTGCGGATCGAAGCATCCAGTTCCTCGGCGGCGGCGGCGACCGAACCGACCGAGCCGGAGGCCGTCGATGAGGCTTGCGTGGCCTCGCCGGTGCGGATGGTCGTCTCCTCGGCGACCTGCGTCAGGTCGGCGGCGGTGGCCGTCATGTCGGCCATGCGGCGCGTGACGGCCTCGATGGTGTTGTGTACCTCGGCCCGGAACTCGGTGACGAGACGATCGATCTCCTGCTGCCGGCTCTCGCGCTGGCGGCCTTCCTCGATCTGCTGTTGCTCAAGCCGCAGCCGCTCGATGGCGGCGGCGCGGAACACATCGACGGCGCGGGCGAGATCGCCGATCTCGTCCTTGCGATCCCGGCCCGAAAGCTGGGTGTCCAGCTCGCCGGCACCGAGACGGCGGACGTCGGAGGCCAGCGTCGCTAGGGGCCGCGTCAGGCGGCGCGTCAGCTGGACGGCGAGACCGCCGACCAGGAGCAGGACTGCCGCGGCAACCGCGATGAGGATCAGCGTCAGCCGCTTCACCGGAGCCAGGGCCGCGCTGCGGTCATGCAGCGACAAGACCTGCCAGCCAGGGCGAACCGGCGCCAGCGCCGCCAGCTCGACAACGCCGGGGGTGAGCTCGATCTCGAAGGCGCTGCCTTGCGGCGACTTGATCAAGGGGTTGGCGGAGAGATCCACCAGCATCTCGCCTTTCGCCGTCTGGCCGAAGGTAAAGCCCGCGCCCGTTCCGGACGAGAGCAGGAAGGAGCGGCCGTCTGCACCGAGCCCCGTCTTGTCGGTCAGGGTCTTGATGGCCTGGGCCATCTTGACCCGAAGCGCCACGACCGCGACGAAGCGGCCCTCCATGATCACCGGCGCGACGAAGTAGCCGCTGAGACCGACGGAGGTGGACGGGTCGGGCATGAAGCTGGTGAAGGCAGGCTTGAGGTCGGCCGGCTTGGCGCCGGGCGCGGGGATCATTGCCCTCACCACGTCGGCCAGCGCCGACTTGCCGGTGGCATCGGCGATGCGACGGCCGAACAGATCGTCCTTCACGTAGGAATAGTAGGCACGGCCGCTGTCATCGAAGAGGACGAGATCGTCGAAACCGGTGTCGCTCAGGGCGGAGGCCACCGCCTTGTGGCCGATGGCGTGGTAGATGAAATAACGCTCCGAGGTGTCGTCCACCGCACCCATCTCTTCGCGATGCTGCGGGTTCGGGTTGGCGTCGACGAACACCTGGCGCAGCCGGGCGCCCGGATCGTCGTCTAGAAGCTGATTCCAGGCGCTCTTGAACTCGCGAGCCGACGCCTGCAAAGCGGAGGCGGATGCGACGGCGGCCGCCTGGCTGGAAAGGCTGTCGATCCAGGACTGAAGCGCGGCGGCGCGGGCACCGGCCGCCGTGACGATGGCTTCGCTCGAAAGGTCGGTGACCGTCTCTTCGGCCATCCGCTGCGTCGCAAACGTCAGGACGGCAGCGAGCGCCAAAGCGGACGCCAGCACGACGAAAACTATTCTCCCCGTGAACGATCTCAGCATGCCTGTCCCCGCGATTACTGGCGCGGGACCGCCTTTTTCTGCGACGCCGAGGCCGAATGACACCACCGAGGTGCCTATCGGATTCGGCTGACCGGCTCGGCTTTCGCCGACACCTGCTCCCGCCACGACTGATACTTTCGTATGAGTTTGTGCGGGGTCGCGCGTAAACAAGCCGTAAAACAGGTATGAAGAATTCGCGATATCCTAGGGAAAAGCAGTCGCTACAAGCAATCTTCCCGAGGCCCTGCCAGCGGCAGTTCGAGCCGGTGGACGACGTGTTGCCGCTCACCGAAAACCTGCGGCCCGCTGGTCTTGACCCACCTGAAACCCTGGCGTTCCCAGAAGACACGCGCCCTTTCGTTGACATCGAGGACGCCAAGCAGCAGGCGCGTCGCCCCGCGCGCCCGAGCGAGGCGTCTCACCTCGTCGACGATCGACGGACCCAAGCCTTGGCCGCGTGCGGTGGGCACCAGAAGGAGCAGGCCGAGATAAGCATCGCCTCTCTCAGGGTAGCCGAATGCCAGATCACCGATGGCGACAAGGTTCCCCGCGATGCCGAGAACGCCAAACTTGAACGGCATCTCGTCGCCCGTCGGCGGGCGCTCATCGAAGAACGCGCGCGCGGCCACCTCCGGCGTCAGACCGCTTTCGAGGCTGAGATAGTCGGCAGCTTCACGATAGACGGCCTCAACGGCATCGAAGCCGTCTGCCGGATCAAGCGCCGCAAGCACGACCGAGGTCGAACTCATGCAGAGATGTCAGCGCAACGGAAAGGCGATGGCGCCATCACGCCCGGTCTGGGCACGGTGGCGCAGCTTGTGGTCGGCAAGGACCAGGGCCATCATCGCCTCGCCCACCGGGACAGCGCGAATGCCGACACAGGGATCATGCCGTCCGCGCGTCATCACGTCGACATCCTCGCCGGCAGCCGACACGGAGCGGCGATCGGTCAGGATCGACGAGGTGGGCTTGACGGCGAAGCGGGCCACCAGCGGCTGGCCGGTGGAGATGCCGCCCAAAATGCCACCGGCATGGTTCGAGGCATGCAGGATGGCGCCGTCGTTGCCCATGCGCATCTCGTCGGCGTTCTCCTCGCCGGTGAGTTCGGCGGCGGCAAATCCCTCGCCGATCTCGACACCCTTCACCGCGTTGATCGACATCAGTGCCGACGCGAGGTCCTGATCGAGCTTGCCGTAGATCGGCGCGCCCCAGCCGGGCGGCACGCCCTCGGCCACCAGTTCCACCACGGCGCCGACCGACGATCCGGCCTTGCGCACGCGGTCGAGGTAGGCCTCGAAACGGGGCACGGCCTCGCGGTCAGGGCAGAAGAACGGATTGTCGTCGACCGCGTTCCAGTCCCAGTTGGCGCGATCGATCTTCTCCTTGCCGATCTGAACGAGAGCACCCCGGATGGTGACGCCTTCGATCACCCTGCGGGCAACGGCGCCGGCGGCGACGCGCGCCGCCGTCTCGCGTGCCGACGAACGACCGCCGCCGCGATAATCGCGGACGCCATACTTGAGGTCGTAGGCGACATCGGCATGACCGGGCCGGTACTTGTCGCGGATGTCGCCGTAGTCCTTGGACCGCTGGTCGGTATTGCGGATGAGGAGGGAGATGGGCGTCCCGGTCGTCACCGGACCACCCGTGCGATCGTCCTCGAACACGCCCGAGAGTATCTCGACGAGATCATCCTCGCGCCGTTGCGTCACGAAACGCGACTGGCCGGGTTTGCGACGGTCGAGGAAGGTCTGGATGAACTCGGCCGTCAGCGGCAATCCCGGAGGGCAGCCGTCTACGACGACGCCCAATGCAGGGCCGTGGCTCTCGCCCCAGGTGGTGATGCGGAAGAGATGTCCGAAGCTGTTGTGCGACATCGGTTTGCCCGGAAATTGATAAGCGGCGGCAGCCGCGACAGTCTGGGATTTCTCTTATGGGGCGCGGAAGCCGACGTCAAATGGCGGCAGCGGCGCCAAACTGCCGTATCATGGCCCTAACACCGATTCGCCGTCCCGATCCGAGCCCATGCCCCGCATTGCCTCCCCTGCCCCAGACCTTCTTGCCGGCCTCATCGTCGAGGCGTGCGACCGGCGAATGGAGGTAGATTTCGCTCGCCGCTGGGGCGGTCCCGTTGCCGGAGTGGACGAGGTCGGCCGCGGTCCGCTCGCCGGTCCGGTGGTGACGGCGGCGGTGATTCTCACGGATGCGCCGCTGCCCGAAGGGCTCACCGATTCCAAGCAGCTCAAGCCGGGCGTGCGGGAACAGATGTTCGAGGCCATCTGCCGCGACCATATCGTCGCCGTCGCCTCCGCGTCGGCGGCCCGCATCGATGCCATGAACATTCTCGCCGCCAATCTCTGGGCGATGGATCGCGCCGTGCGGTCCCTGGCCGAACAGCCGGTAGGCGTGCTGGTCGATGGCCGGGACGTACCCTCGGCGCTGACGGCCGCCGGCTATCGGGGGGCGGCCATCGTCAAGGGGGACGCCCGCGTTGCCGCCATAGCCGCAGCGTCGATCGTCGCCAAGGTGATGCGCGACCGGATGATGGAGCTGCATGCCGCCGAGTTCCCCGGCTACGGTTTCGAGACCAACGTCGGCTACGGGTCCGCGAGGCATCTGAAAGCTCTCGCCGAACTGGGCCCGACGCCCATCCATCGCCGCAGCTTCCGGCCCGTGCGCGAATGCATCGAGGCAAGAGCCGGCGGACAACGGCCATGAAAAAGGGGCCGCGAAGGCCCCTCGTTCCGTATCGGTCGTTTGGCAGGCAGCTCAGCCGAACCGCGCCTTGACCTCGTCCACGCCGCTGGAGATCAGATCCGCGGCCACCTTGCCCTGGACCTTTTCGGTCAGCAGGCTCTTCGAGGCGGCAATCGCCATGTCGATGGCAACAGCCCGAACTTCGGCGACCGCAGCGGCCTCGGCATGGGCGATCTTGGCCTCGACCGTGCGCGTGCGCTGCTCGATCAGTTCCTTGAGCGCCACTTCGGCGTCGGCCGTCATGCGCTTGGCTTCGGCTTCAGCGTGGGCGATGATCTCGGCGGCATCCTGCTCGGCGATGACCCGCTTGTGCTGGTATTCGGCCAGAAGAGCTTCCGCCTCTCTCCGCAGACGCTGGGCCGCGTCGAGCTCGGCCGTGACTTCCGCAGCCCTCTTGTCGAGCATGCGCCCGACCATGCCGAACACCCCGTAATAGGCGAGTACGGCGAAGAACAGGACCAGACCGACAAAGGCCCATGTGGTGTTGTCGAGCATCGGGCCTCTCCTCAGTGTTTGCCGACCGACACGGCGGCAACGGCCGCGGCGGCCTCGTCGCGGCTCACCTTGCCGACCAGCGCCTCCACGACTGCTTCGGTCGTCTCGGTGGCGATCGTCGACACGTGGTCGAGCGCGATCCGCTTGACGTCCGCGATGTGCTTTTCGGTGTCGGACAGCTTTGCGGTGAGCTGCGCTTCAGCCGCATGGCGCCGTCCGTCGATCTCGCGGGCCACCTTGCTGCGCGTCTCGTGGGCGATGGCATTGGCCTTGTTGCGAGCGGCGGCGAGCGACGCTTCGTAGGAGGCAATGGCAGCGTCCGTATCCGCCTTGGCCTTCTCGGCCTCGACCAGATCGGAAGCGATCTTCGCGGCACGCGCTTCGAGAATGCCTGCAATCTGCGGGATGACCTTCTTGGCCATCAGGACGTAGAGCGCAATGAAGACGATGGCCAGCCAGAAGAGCTGTGAAGGGAAGGTCGAGGGATCGAACGGCGGGAAGGTGCCGCCGTGCTCGCCGCCCCCGTGCGCCACCGTCGTGCCGGCGGTGTCCGTCGGCGCGTGGCCGTCCTCCGCCGGGACGATCGCCGGCTCTTGTGCGTTGGCTTGGCTGATGAACCAGCTCATCGACGCTCAGGCTCCATGGATGATGACGACCAAGCGGCGCCCCGAGGCAGAAACCACCTCGCAAGGCGCCGGCTCGTCTCGGCCGGCCGGAGACCGGCCGGCGACATGCATAGGGCCCAAAGGGCCCGCTTCGGCTGTCTCGCGATCAGACGGCGAACAGCAGCAGCAGAGCGATCAGCAGCGAGAAGATGCCGAGCGCTTCGGTCACGGCGAAGCCGAGGATCAAGCGACCGAACTGGCCGTCGGCGGCCGACGGATTGCGGACGGCACTCGACAGGTAGTTGCCGAAGATGCTGCCGAGGCCGATGGCGGCACCGGCGATGCCGATGGTCGAAAGGCCAGCGCCGATGTACTTCGCGGCTTCAGCTTCCATTGTAATGCTCCTTGAAAAACAAAGACCTGGATGGTTTTGATGGGGTGAACTTCGTCGATCCGGCCTCAGTGCCCCGGGTGCAGGGCATCGTTGAGGTACATGCAGGTGAGGATCGTGAAGACGTAAGCCTGGAGGAAAGCCACCAGGAATTCGAGGGCGGTCAGGGCCACCACCATGATCAGCGGCAGCAGCGCGCCGAGGAAGCCGAAGGCGCCGAGCCCGGTCAGCGTCACCACGAAGCCCGCGAACACCTTGAGGGTGATGTGGCCGGCCAGCATGTTGGCGAACAGACGGACGGCGAGGCTGAGCGGCCGCGACAGGAAGGAGATGATCTCGATCAGCGTCACCAACGGCACGATCGCCGCCGGAACGCCCGAGGGAACGAACAGCTTCAGGAAGTGGGTGCCGTTCTTGTAGAAACCGTAGATGGTCACCGTGAAGATGACCAGCAAAGCCAGCGCCGCCGTGACGATGATGTGCGAGGTGACGGTGAAGAAATACGGCACCATGCCGAAGATGTTGGCCGTCAGCACGAACATGAACAGCGAGAACACCAGCGGCATGAAGCGCATGCCACCCTCGCCGGCGGCATTCCTCAGCGTGGTGGCGACGAACTCGTAGGAGAGCTCGGCCACCGTCTGGGCGCGCCCCGGGACCAGGGCACGCGACGATGTGCCCCACAGGAGCACCAGCGCGATGGCGGCCAGCGTCAGGACCATGAACAGCGAGGAGTTGGTGAAGGAGACGTCGTATCCGTCGATGTTGATGTCCACCAGCTTCTGGATGCCGAACTGATGGATGGGATCGGTTCTTACGTCAGCCACCTTGAGGAGCTCCCTCGCTCGATCTCGCCCGCACCACGGCTTGGGACCAAAATGCCCGGCCGTTCAAACTTACTCTTCGCCGCCCGGCGCCCGACGCGAGGACTTGTCCCCCTTGGCGGCGAAAGGATCCTCCGCCACGCCCGTCGCACGCATCACGTTCAGCGTCCCCGCCGCAAAGCCGAGCAGCAGAAACACGATCATGCCCCACGGAGTGGTTCCGAAGAGGCGATCGATCGTATAGCCGATCACAAAGCCAACGATCACCCCGGCCACGAATTCCGAGCCGACCTTCATCGCCTGCCCGATACCGGACAGTCCGGACGACTGCGGGGCACCGCCCTCGGGCGTCGACGGACCACGCCGGGCTTCTGCCAGCTTCTCACCCAACGCCCTGAGGCGGGGATCGCTTCCGGCATCGTCCGGCCGTTCGTCGTCCTGACCCATCGGCGGCATCCTCGAGAACGCAGTCGCCAAGGCCCTGCAAGATCGGGGTAATCCCTGATTTGGCGGGCACCATAGTGTTCACACGGATGCCTGTCAAGATTGGCAGCGGCCTATACATTTCATTGATTTATATGCCATTTCCACCGGTGAGACCACCGCCATTCCCAGACTGCGACTTTAGTCGAGGCGGGCGTAATCGATTAAGCTGCCATTGCCTCGCAACAGGACCAGGAAAGCCGATGCGGTTCAGCTCGCCTCGCGGAAGGATTCGGCGGTTTCAAGGTCGACGGAGACGAGCTGCGACACGCCGCGCTCGGCCATGGTGACGCCGAACAGGCGATTCATGCGCGCCATGGTGATCGGATTGTGGGTGATGACCACGAAACGGGTCTCGGTGGAGCGGGCCATCTCTTCCAGAAGATCGCAGTAGCGTTCGACGTTCGCATCGTCGAGCGGCGCGTCCACCTCGTCCAGCACGCAGATCGGCGCCGGGTTGGTCAGGAAGACGGCAAAGATCAGCGCCATGGCCGTCAGCGCCTGCTCGCCACCGGAGAGCAGCGTCATGGTCTGCGGCTTCTTGCCCGGCGGGCGGGCGAGAATCTCCAGGCCGGCTTCCAGCGGATCCTCGGCATCGACGAGTTGCAGCTCCGCCGTGCCGCCGCCGAACAGATGGACGAACAGGCGCTGGAAGTGGGCATTGACGATACCGAAGGCATTGAGCAAACGCTCGCGGGCCTCGCGATTCAGGTTCTGGATGCCCTGGCGCAGGCGGCGGATCGCCTCGATCAGGTCTTCGCGCTCGTTGACCAGGGTATCCAGTCGTTCCTCCAGCTCGGCCTGTTCCGCCTCCGCCTGGAGATTGACGCCACCGAGCTTGTCGCGCTCGACCTTCAGCCGTTCGAGCCGGGTCTCGACGCCGGCCAGATCCGGCAGCGGCGCCGCCTCGTCGATTTCGGCAAGCTGACGCAAGGCGTAAAGCGGCGCATCGAAGCGATCGCGCAACTCCTCGGCATAGACCTCAAGCCGTTGCTTGGCGGCGGCGAGCCGCTCCTCGGCGCGCACGCGCCCCTCCCGAATAGTCGAAAGGCGGGCAAGCGCCTCGGCGGCGGCGCGGTCGGCTTCGCCGGCCTGCATCTCGCCCTCGCGGAGCCGGTCCGAAGCCTCCGCATTGGCAGTCTCGGCCGCGGCAACCGCCCGCATCAGGCCGCGCCGGGCCTCGACGATCTCGTCGGGGCGGTCGATCAGTTCGGCCCGTTCGTCTTCCACCTGGGCCAGCCGATCGTCCAGTTCCTCGAGATGGGCGGCGGCATGACGCACGCGATCGCCCCAGCCGGCGCGTTCGCGTTCGATCGCCTCGATGCGTCGCTTGCGCAGTTCCCCCTCGCGGCGGATCATGTCGACGGCGGCGCGCGCCTCCGAGAAACGAGCGCGCGTGTCGGCCGCCTCGCCGCGCAGCGCGTGAACGCGGGCCGACAGTTCGGAGGCATCGGCGAGCTCGCCGTATCTCTCTTCGGCCTCGGCCTTGCGCGCCGCCATATCCTCCGCATCGGCGGCAAGGCGTTCGCGCTGGCTGGCGGCGGCGGCGCGGCGAGCGACGGTTTCCGCCAGCGCCCGTTCGGCGACCAGCAACCTATCGCGCGCGTTGCCGGCGCCCCGTTCGGCAACCTTGACCGCTTCTCGGGCGGCACGCTCCTCCGCCTCGGCTTCACGCAGACGCGCCTCGGCTCCCTCAAGCACCTGGCGCCGCGCGGCGCAGAGTTCGCCAGCCGTTTCGCGCAAGGCATCGATCTCGGCTAGCCGGTTGCGGGCCGCGAGCCGGCGGGCGGCGGCGGTGGGGGCATCGGCGGCGGCGGCATAGCCATCCCAACGCCAGACCGCGCCTTCGAGCGTTACCAGAATCTGGCCGGTGGCGAGCAGCGGCTGCAGCCGAGCCGCGTCCTCCGACTTGACGACGCCGATCTGCCGCAGCCGGCGACCGATGAGGTCGGGGCCATCGACGAACTTGGCCAGCGCTGGAACGCCCTCGGGCAATGCAGGGTCGGAGGCACCGTCGCCGGGCATCGTCCAATAGGCCGGCGCACGATCGTCGATCGGCGCCTCGATGTCCTCGCCGAGGGCGGCGGCCAGCGCCGTCTCGAATCCCTTTTGCGGAGCAAGACGATCGACCAGCGGCGGAAACAGCTGGCCGTGCTCGATGTCCAGCATCTTGGCGAGCGTCCGCGCTTCGGTATCGAGCTTCTGAAGCTCGCGCTCCGCCTCGGCCAGCGGGCCCGACGCGGCGAGGCGTTCCTCTTCGGCCGCCCGGCGCCCGGCCTCGGCATCGGCAACCGCCGCCTCGGCCTCGAACACCATGGCCGTCGCCAGTTCGATCTCCTCGCGAGCCTCGGCAATGGCGTCGTCCGCGTTGAGCCGCTCATCGAGCTCCGCCAGTTCGGCATCCAGCCCTTCGAGCTCGCGAAGTTGGCGATCGAGGCGAAGCCCCGCTTCGCGGATCTCGCGTTCGAGCGCGCCTTTCAGCGCGGCGGCTTCGGCCTCGGCGGCCGTGGCGGCGGTCAGCTCGGCGTCGATGTCGGCAAGGCGCGCCGCGATCTCAGAGGCGGATGCCTCCGCCTCCGCCTGCCGCTCTTCCTCCCCGAGCTCCTCGCCGGCCAGCGTTTCGGCCTCGTCCGCAAGGGCGGCAAGACGCTCGTCATTCTCCGCCACCAGCGCAGCCTCGCGCGTCCGGTCGCGGGCGATCTCCTCGGCGCGGCGGGAGAGTTCGGCCAGACGCTCGCGGGCACGCCGCTCCTCGGCCTCGGACTCGGCAAGGGCAATCCGCAAGCGCTGCAACGCGGCGGCCGTTTCCACCGCCCGGTCGCGCAGTCCCGGCAGATCGTGAGCTATGATCGCCTGCCGGCGGACGGCCTCGGTCTGGGCGGCCTGGGCGTCGGCAACGGCGCCGAAGCTGTCCGTCATCTGCGCTTCGGCGTCCTCGACCTGGGTCATCAGGTCGCCGACGCGCAGGAAGGCGACGGTCGCCTCGGCCTTGCGGATGTCGGTGGACAGATTGCGGTAGCGCGCCGCCTGCCTGGCCTGCTTGCGCAAGCCTTCGAGCCGCGTTTCGATCTCCCGCAACACGTCTTCCATGCGCGTGAGGTTGGTTTCGGCGCCCTTGAGACGCAGTTCCGCGTCGTGCCTGCGGGAATGCAGACCGGAAATGCCGGCCGCCTCTTCCAGGATGGTGCGACGCTGGGTCGGCTTGGCGGCGATCAGTTCGCCGATCTGCCCCTGCCGCACCATGGCCGGCGACCGGGCGCCGGTGGACGCATCGGCGAACAGGAGCTGCACGTCGCGGGCGCGCACGTCCTTGCCGTTGATGCGATAGGACGACCCCGCCTGCCGTTCGATGCGGCGGGTGACTTCCAGAAGATCGGCATCGTTGAAGGCGGGCGGCGCGGTGCGCTGGTCGTTCCTCAGCACCAGCGTCACTTCGGCGGCGTTGCGGGCCGGACGCTTGCCGGAGCCGGAAAAGATGACGTCGTCCATGCCGGAGGCGCGCATGGCCTTGTACGAGCTCTCGCCCATCACCCAGCGCATGGCCTCGACGAGATTGGACTTGCCGCAGCCGTTCGGCCCGACCACGCCGGTCAGGCCGGGTTCGATGACGAACTCGGAGAAATCAACGAAGGACTTGAAGCCCTGTATCTTCAGCCGTTCGAACTGCATTGGCGATCCGCTTCGGCAGCACCCTATTCATAGAGTGTGACCGTACCATGGACCACCATATCATGAAGGCCGCGACGCCGCCCCGGCAAGGGGCGGGGCATCGCGGCCCTGTTGATATCCGACGGTTATCACCAGTTGAGAATCAGAGAAGCGGATCGATCTTGGCCGACAGCTCATCGACCGACATGAAACCGACCTCGCGCTGACCGTTGATGAAGAAGGTCGGCGTTCCGGTGATGCCGAACTCGTCGCCGCCACGCTTGCGCGTCGCGTTGAGGTCGTCGAGCAGCTTCTGATCGGTCAGCGTCGCCTCGAAGGTCGCGGGCGAATAGCCGAACTGCTTTGACACGTTGCGCAGACCGGAGAGCGGATCCTCGACGAAGGCCCATTCGCGCTGCGTCTTGAAGAGATAGGACACAACCTCGAAATACTTGCCGCCCGGTGCGTTGCGCGCCAGCATGAAGCCGGCGGCGGCCAGCGGATCCAGCGGGAACTCGCGGATCACGAAATAGACCTTGCCGGTGTCGATATACTTGGTCTTGATCTCGTCGAAGGTCTTGTTGTGGAAATCGGCGCAGTGGCTGCAGGTCATCGACATATACTCGACGATCTTCACCTTGGCGTTGGGATCACCGAGCGCCATGTCGGGCAGCGCGCCCGGTTTCATCAGTTCAGTCACGTCGACGGTGGCCGCCGGTTCCTGGGCAAAAGCCAGTCCGGGGAAGGACGCAAGCGCGGCAAAGCCGGCCGCGGCTACAGCTGTGGTCGTGAGGAAGCGGCGGCGAGTCAACATGTCGTTCCCTTTCGGATAACCGGCCCTACAGGGTCCGTCATTGGCGGCAAATTATGGCAAGCCCACGTCATTGGAAAGAGGATGTGCTTTTTCCTGTCATCGGCGACCTCGGATGTCGCCGCTGACTGCCCGCCCCAGCCGTTCCACCGCCGCCTTCAAACCATCGTCGGCGATGCCGGCGGCAAGGGTCTGCACCCTGGCCTCGGCCTCGGGAGAAAGCTGCCCCGGCTTTGGGCGAGGCCGGGGCCCGATCTTCACCGGCGGCAGCTGCAGCGGCTTCAGGCGACCGACGAGACGGTAGCCGAAAAAGGTGTTGATACGCTCGATCAGCTGCGGCGCCTCGAGCGTCAGGCGCATGGCCGCCGCCCCGGAGCAACGCACGGTCAGCACGGCGGGTTCATGCTCTTCCTCCTCGATCAGTCCTTTTGGCCGGCGGGGCCAGGAGAGCTGGTCGGGGGCCGTCGTTTCGGCGTAGACGGGACCGACGATATCAGGCCAGTGAGCGACGAGATCGAGCGTGGCGAAGCCGCGCTTGCGGCAGGCGGCATTGAGCGGCGCGGCGATGATGTCGGCAAGCGGCCGCACTCCCTTGTAGACGAAAGCCGGTTTTCTCAAGCGCGCCATCTGCTATGGAACCTCCAGCATCCCATCGGGACTGTTCCTCGAACCGCAGGTTATCCCACATGCCGGCGCCGTCCGCCACCGCCCTTCTCGAATGGTACGACGTCCACGCCCGCCGACTGCCCTGGCGCGTATCGCCGGAGGACAGGACGCTGGGCATATTGCCCGATCCCTACCGGATATGGCTTTCGGAGGTGATGCTTCAACAGACCACGGTCGCAGCCGTCAAAAGCTATTTCCTCGACTTTCTGGATCGTTGGCCGACCTTGCAGGCGCTCGCCGCCGCGCCGCGCGACGACGTGATGGCCGCCTGGGCGGGCCTTGGCTACTATTCGCGCGCCCGCAACCTCAAGGCTTGCGCCGAGGCGGTCGCCCGCGACCATGGCGGCCGCTTTCCCGATACGGTTGAAGGCCTGTCGAAACTGCCCGGCATCGGCCCCTACACGGCGGCGGCGATCGCCGCCATCGCCTTCGACGTGCCGGCGGCGGTCGTCGACGGCAACGTTGAACGCGTGGTGGCGCGCCTGTTCGCCCTTGAGACGCCGCTACCGGACGTCAAGCCGGAGATCCGTCGCCTGACCGCAACGCTGACGCCGGACGAGCGCCCGGGCGACTTCGCCCAGGCGATGATGGACCTCGGCGCCACCATCTGCACGCCCAAGCGGCCGGCTTGCGCCCTCTGCCCATGGTCGGAGCCCTGCATTGCCCGCCGACGCGGCGATGCCGAGACGCTGCCGCGCCGACGGGCCAAGCCGGAGCGGCCGACCCGTCACGGCATCGCCTTCGTCGCCCGCCGGCACGACGGCGCGCTCCTCGTCCGCCGCAGAGCCGACAAGGGGCTGCTCGGCGGCATGCTGGAGGTGCCCGGTGGCGAATGGCGCGAGGGGATGGCACCGGAGACCGCAGCGCCATTTCAGGCCGCATGGAAGTCTATCGGCGAGGTCGAGCATACCTTCACCCACTTCCATCTCGTGCTGACGGTCAAGGCCGCCGAGGTGGGCGACCGCCCGCCGCCCGCGGACTGTTTCTGGCTCGATGCCGCTGCCGTGGCGGGCGAGGCCCTGCCAACGGTCATGCGCAAGGTTGTCGAAGCGGTGACCGGAGCGCCGGCGCGGCGGGCGATGCGACGCCCCAAGATAGCAAGCCGCACCAAGCCACCGCATTGAGATTGAATACTTGCTATTAACTACGACCATCGTCGCATAAAAGCTTACTTTGCGGTTAACCGCAGAGGTGCGATAATCCCCGTCATTGGGGCGTGACCCGACAGTCATTAGGTCGGCCCACGTCGGGTTGGGCTAATCCGGCGTGCCAGGTCGAGCGACAGAGATTTTGAGGGTAGGCCAACCCCGCATGCCGAATGGCACGGGTTTGAAAAACAGGCGCCACTAAAAGAGATGGCTCTCCGGACGATCGGAGAGCCTTCTTTCGTATCTGGACCTTCTTCAGGTTAGGCTTCTTCAGGCACCGGCAGCCGCGAGTTCGCTGCGGACACGGCCGCGCAACTCGTCGATCAGCACCAGCGCGCCCTTGGTCTCGACGTGCCAGTAGGTCCAGCCATTGCAGGCTTCGAGCCCTTGTAGCGACGCGCCCACCTTGTGAATGGACCCGGCGACTGTGCCGGCTGAGATCGAGCCATCGGCGCGAACCGTGGCAACGTGGCGGCGGCGGGCATCACAGAGCCTGTCGCCCGGACGGATCAGGCCCGCTTCGATCAGCGAACCAAAGGGAATGCGCGGTTCGGCCCGCTTCGGCGTCACCACGGCGAGCCCCTCGTCCGGCGCCCGCTCCACGGAGGCGATTCTCGCCTTGGCAAAGTTGGCATAGGTGCTGTCGCGCTCGACACCGACGTAATGGCGCCCGAGCTTCTTGGCCACGGCAGCCGAGGTGCCGGTGCCGAGGAATGGATCGAGGACGACGTCGCCGGGCTTGGACGACGACATCAGCACCCGCCAGAGCAGCGCTTCCGGCTTCTGCGTCGGATGGACCTTGTCGCCGTCGGCCGTCTTCAGCCGCTCGCCGCCGGTGCAGATCGGCAGCAGCCAGTCCGAGCGCATCTGAAGGTCGTCGTTGAAGGCCTTCATGGCCTCGTAATTGAACGTGATGCCCTTGGCTTCCCGGTCGCGTGACGCCCAGATCAGCGTTTCATGCGCGTTGGTGAAGCGCTTGCCCTTGAAGTTGGGCATCGGGTTGGCCTTGCGCCAGATGATGTCGTTGAGCACCCAGAACCCGAGGTCCTGCATGATCGAACCGACGCGGAAGATGTTGTGATAGGAGCCGATCACCCAGATGGTGCCGGTCGGCTTCAACACGCGGCGGCAGGCCAGCAGCCAGGCACGCGTGAAAGCATCGTAAGCCTCGAAGCTGTCGAAGCGATCCCAGTCGTCATCGACGGCATCGACCTTCGACTGGTCGGGACGGGTGAGGTCGCCGCCGAGCTGCAGGTTGTAGGGCGGATCGGCAAAAATCAGATCGACCGAGGCCTTCGGCAGGCGCTCCAGCGCGGCGACGCAGTCGCCGACGATGACGCTGTCGAGCCAATCGGGCGCGGCGAACGCGGCAGGGGAGTGGAAAGAAACCTCGGACGACGACGCGGCCGCCCGCTGACGCAGTACACTCATGGCTCTCCCACTCCGACGCAAAACAAACAGGAGGGGGTCTTCACGCCCCTGCCGAAAACCAATCTGCTCCGGCAGGGTAAATTCGAAGTTAAGCGACAAGACACGTCATTGATTAATTATTTCAATGGTTTGTTAACCATATCCGGCATCGGCGGTGGACGGATGCCCTCCCCTCACTCGCGCCAGAGAAAATCACGCTTGCCAACGGGCATGCCGAGATGCCGCAGGATATCGTAGGCAGTGGTCAGGTGAAAATAGAAGTTGGGCAAGGCAAAGCCTTGAAGGTAATCGATCGCGGCAAGCTCCATCGTTTCCTGCCGGAGTTTCAGAGTGACGATCGTATCCTCGCGGCCATTGACTGAGGTCGCCGGAACCGACGCAACGAAGGCGAGTGTCTTGTCGATGCGGGCGTAAAGCTCCGCGAAGGTCTGTTCGGTATCGGGGAAGGAGGGAACGTCGACGCCGGCGAGACGGGCCATGGCGCCCTTGGCGTGGTCGGTCGCGATCTGAACCTGCCGCTTCAACTCGAACATGTCCGGAGCGAGCCGGGCGCCGAGCAGCGCCTCTTCCGACAGTCCGCGAGCCGGACCTTCGGCCTCGCCGATCTTCAGGAGATGGACAAGGGACTTGAGACGCGCCGTGAAGATCGGCGCGGAGATGGCATGGAGTTCGATGGTCATGGGATTCCCCCGCTTACGGATCGCCTTCGATAGGCGCCCGGTTCGGTGTGACTGATTAGCGAGCCGCCGCCGTCATAACCAGTCAACTCTCGGAGAGGGGGTCAGGTCCGCCGGCCGGTGAGCCCGGCGACGACGCCGACCGGCAGACGGATGGCGAGCAGCAAGGCGGCCAATGCGCCGGCGGCACCGCCGCCCGTCAGCGTATCGCTCTGCCCGTCGGCGGTCACCCGCACGATCGGCGTCCTAAGGCGCAGAAGGCGCCGACGCCCGACGCGACGGATGAGATCGACGCCGGCCAGACCGTCGCGCCGGCTGAAACCGCCGAGTTCCCGAAAATAGGTGCGGGAAATGATCAGGCTCTGATCGGGGTGCGTCACGCCGGCGCAGCGGCCGAACAGGCGGAGCAGATAGTGCTTCAGGCTGCCGCCAAGCGTGTCATCGTCGGATGCCAGGCGGAAAACGGCGGCAAAGCGGCTATCGCCATGCCGGAGGCGGCGCTCGGCCATCGCCTGGAAGTCGCTCTCCCAACCGGGATCGAGCAACACGCCGGGACGCAGGAACATCAGAAAGTCGCCACGCTGGGCGGCGGCTGCGCCGATGGCGCAGCGCGACCAGGCGCCACCGGAGCCGGATATCAGGTCACAGCCCGTCCCCTCGGCGACGAGGCGCGTCTGGTCGTCCGAACCGCCGTCGACCACGACCACCTCGCGCACCGTACCGTCGGCGGCGGCGGTAACCAGCGTCGAGAGCGTACGGGCGAGGGCTTCCTCGCTGTTCCGGGTGGGTATGACGACCGAAATCATACTTTCGTTCTAGCGGGTTTTCCCGGGAAGTGCGAGCCCGTCCTAACGCTGACGGACGATCGCCGCTTCGGGCGAAAACTGCCGCAACCGAGCCTGCGCGACAGACGGCCTGCGTCGAACGTCCCAGGCATCCAGGGCGTGGATACGTTGAGAATGTTCTTGACCTGTTCTCGTTCTCACGTAGGATCAAACCATGAACATTGCATGCCAACACCCCATTGAGCCCATTCCGGCGCCGGAGATCGCCGACACGGCGATTGTCGCCGGGCGTCGACGTGGCCGGGGCGCCGGCATCAACCCCTCGGGTCGGTTCGAAGCTTATGCCCGTACCGGCTTCGACGACGGCTGGGGCGACGGCGAGGAGCTACCGCCGTTCAAGACGACGGTGCAGGTCGAGCCGGCGCGATCGGTGATCACGCGCAACGACAGCCCCGACATCGCCTTCGATCGCTCTCTCAACCCTTATCGGGGCTGCGAGCATGGCTGCATCTATTGCTATGCCCGGCCGAACCACGCCTATCTCGGCCTGTCGCCAGGGCTCGATTTCGAAACCCAACTTTACGCCAAAACCAATGCCGCCGAGGTGTTGGAGCGCCAGCTCGGCGCGCCCTCCTACCAGCCCAAGGTGATCGCCATCGGCACGGCCACCGATGCCTACCAGCCGATCGAGAAGGAACAGAAGATCACCCGGCGCGTGCTGGAGGTGCTGGCGAAGACCCAGCATCCGGCACTGATCATCACCAAGTCGGCACTCGTCCTGCGCGACATCGACATTCTCCAGCCGATGGCCGCCCAGGGCCTCGTCAAGGTGGCGATCTCAATCACCACGCTCGACCGCCGCCTGGCACGCGCCATGGAGCCTCGCGCCTCCAGTCCTCAGCGTCGCCTGGACGCCATCCAGAAGCTAACGGAAGCCGGCATTCCGGTCGGCGTCATGGTGGCGCCGATCATTCCGGCGGTCACCGACAGCGAAATCGAACGCATCCTGGAAGCCGCCCACACCTTCGGCGCCCGCGAGGCCGGCTACGTGCTGCTGCGCCTGCCGCTCGAGGTTTCGGAGATCTTCCGCGAGTTTCTGCTGCGCGAGCTGCCCGATCGCTATCGGCACGTCATGAACGTCCTGAAGTCGATGCGTGGCGGCAAGGACTACGATGCCGAATGGGGCAAGCGCATGCGTGGAACCGGCCCTTATGCGTGGCAGATCGGACGCAGGTTCGAGTTGACCGCCAAGCGCCTCGGTCTCAACAAGCATCGGATCAAGCTCGATACGGAGAAGTTCCTGAAGCCGGGCAACGGCGGGGTGCAGCTCAGCCTGTTCTGAAAGAGCGCCTCTCCCCTTGACGCCCTCCGCCATCGCCGACACTTGTGAGGGCAACGGAAGGGCAAGGGAGAGAGCGATGAGACTCTTCGGCGGGAGCGCCAAGTTCGACTGGAAAGACCTCAAGGCGCCTGAGCTCGATGATTTCGAGACGATGGCGGCCGAGGCCTATGCCGCACTGCCGGCCGACTTTCGGGCGATGAGCGGCGAGATCGAGATCCGCGTCTCCGACTTCCCCGACGAAGAGGTCGTCAAGGAGATGGAGCTCGAAAGCGATTTCGACATCCTCGGCCTGTTCCACGGCACCGGCCTCGCGCATGACGCGGCCGTGCCGGAAACCGGCCGCCTCCCCAACCGCGTCTGGCTCTATCGTCGCCCCATCCTCGACTATTGGGCCGAGCATGAGGAAACGCTGGGCGATATTGTCAGCCACGTGCTGGTCCACGAAATCGGCCACCATTTCGGTCTCAGCGACGACGACATGTATGGCATCGAGGACAACGAGCCGTGACCGACACCAGCACCTTGCGCATTCTGGAACCGGCACGGGGTGTGTTCGCCTATTACGACGGGCGCGTGCCGGGAGCCCGGCTGCACTCTGCCATGGAGAACTGGCTCGACGACGGCGCCTACAGTCTCGGCATCGCCTCCTACGCCATCGTCGAGGGCAGCGAGGCGATCGTCTTCGACAGCCACATCTCGCTCGATCATGCCCGCGCCGTCAGGCAGCATCTTGAAGGACGCGGCGTAAGCCGCTTCACGCTGGTGCTCAGCCACTGGCACGACGATCACGTTGCCGGCAACGCCGTCTTCGCCGACGGACCAATCATCGCCCATCGCCTGACGCGCGATGCGCTCGCCGCCAACCGCGACAAGCTGGAAAACGGCAACCCGGCGATAAATCCTCTGGTCATGCCGACCGAGATCTTCGAGGGCGAGCTGACGCTCACGGTCGGCGACCGCATCGTCGAGGCCCTACATTTCGAGATCCACAGTACCGATGGCGTCGTGCTGCACGTGCCGGATGCCAGCGTTCTCCTTGCCGGGGATGTGGTGGAAGACACCGTCACCTACATCTCGGAAGCGGACTTCACACCGACGCACATCGCAGAGCTGAACCGGCTCGCCACCCTGCCCGTTCGCAGCATCCTGCCGGCCCATGGGGCTGCCGAGCGGATCGTGGCGGGAGGATATGATGCCGGCCTCATCGCCGCCAATCGCAGCTACCTGATGCGGCTTCTTGCTGGCGAGGGGCGCGATGGCGCGCCCCTTTCCCGCTTCGTCGCCGACGACGTCGAGGCCGGGCGCATCGGCTATTTCGAGCCCTATGAGGCGGTACATCGGGCCAACCTCAAGGCGCTCGCGGCGGTCGGGCTCTGACACCCCACCGCCCCGAGCAGCACAATCAGCCCTTCAGGATGGCGGCATTCTCCTTCACCCAGGCGGCGACCTGACGCGCCGGGTGCCCGGTCAGCGTCCGGACGTCGTCGGTGACGACGGCCGTCCAGCCCTCGCGAACCGGATAGAAGATCGAGGCAAGGAAGCGGGCATAGACCTCGGGAACCCCGGCACCGACGAGAATGCCGACGAAGGTGTCGTCGTCGACCGCCCGGTAGGCAACCGGCTTGCCGATGGCCTCCGAGATCAGCGCGGCGGCTTCGGCATAGCCGAGCGCTTCCGGCCCGGTAAGATTGAACGCCTTGCCGTCGAAACGGTCGGTCGTCAGCGCGGCGGCGGCGCTGTCGGCGATGTCGCGCGCATCGATGAAGCTGGACTTGCCGTCGGCAGCCGGTACTGCGATGACGCCCGCCGCGTCGATGCCGGGCTTCCAGTAGTTGACGAAGTTGTCGGTGAACCAGTTGGGGCGCAGCACGACCCAACGGACGCCGGACTTCTGAAGGGCAATTTCCGCCTGACGATAGGGAATGGAGTCGTCGGCATCGACGCCGAGGACCGACTGCAGCACCACCTTGACGCCACGCGTCGCCGCCGCCTCGATGATCGGCAACAGCAGCGCCTTGGCCTCGGTGTAGCCGCTCGGCAGCATGACGAACGCGCGGTCGACATCTTCGAAGGCATGGGGGAAGGTCATCGGGTCCGCCACGTCGAAGACGACGCCCTCGGCGCCATCCACCGGCTTGCCGTTACGCGATGCAGCCTTGACCGCCTCGCCTCGAGCCAACAGTGCCTTCACGAGCGGCCGCCCGACGTTGCCGGTGGCGCCGATAACCAGAATCTTGCCAGCCATATCGAAACTCCATAGTATCTATCGGAAACCTTGTTTCGATGAAGAACATAGTCAATTCTCGAAACCATCGAAAGAAGGCAGTTTCCAGTGACCAGGTTTCCTCAGGGAAACTACCCGGAGAGACCCGATGAATCCCGCCTATGACGTCTTCGACGATCACTGCCCCACCCGCTTGGTGCTCGACCGGCTGGCCGACAAATGGGCGCTCTTGGTGCTCGACCGGCTGCAGGACGGTCCGGTGCGGTTCAATCATCTCAGGCGCGACATTCGCGGACTTTCCCAAAAGGTGCTGTCCCAGACGCTGAAGCGTCTCGAACGTGATGGACTGGTGAAACGCACGGTCCATCCTACCGTTCCGGTCAGCGTCGATTATGGGCTGACCCCGCTCGGCCGGACGCTGACCGAGACGGTCGCCGCCTTCGCCCATTGGGCCGAGCTCAACATGGACGCGGTTCTTGCCGCCCAGACCGCCTACGACTCGGCCATGACAGGCTGACGGCAGACCCCAGGCATCGGCAATCTCACGCTTTTTCGCTCACATCGTCCGTGCTATCGCCGGGATGGTCGGCCAGTTGCCGTCGGGAGAATCAGAATGCGCGCCATATTCTACGAGCTGTTCGGCCAGCGGCCGGAGATCCGCACCCTGCCCGACCCGACGCCGGAGCCGCACGGCCTCGTGCTGAAGGTGGAAGCCTCGGGCATCTGCCGCTCCGACTGGCACGGCTGGATGGGTCATGACCCCGACATCGCGCTGCCGCACGTTCCCGGCCACGAGTTCGCCGGACGCGTCGTCGCCACCGGCCGCGATGTCCGCCGCTTCCGAGTGGGCGATCGCGTCACCATGCCCTTCGTTGCCGGCTGCGGACGCTGCCCCGAGTGCGGCTCGGGCAACCAACAGGTCTGCCGCAACCAGACCCAGCCCGGCTTCACCCACTGGGGTTCGTTCGCCGAGTATGTCGGCGTCCACAACGCCGACGACAACGTGGTCGCCCTGCCCGACGACATCGACTTCCCGACGGCGGCCAGCCTGGGCTGCCGCTTTGCCACCTCCTTCCGGGCGGCGGTCGACCAGGGGCGGGTGCGCGGCGGCGAGTGGGTGGCGGTGCATGGATGTGGCGGCGTCGGCCTGTCCGCCATCATGATCGCCGCGGCGATGGGCGCCAACGTGATCGCCGTCGACATCGCCGACGACAAGCTGGAGTTTGCCAAGACCATCGGCGCCACGGCGGTGATCAACGGCAAGACGACGCCGGACGTCGCCGGCGCCATCCGCGACCTGACGGGCGGCGGCGCGCACCTTTCCATCGACGCGCTCGGTCACCGGGTCACCGCCCGCAACTCCATCCTCGGCCTCAAGCGGCGTGGACGCCATGTGCAGGTCGGCCTGATGCTCGGCGACGACGTCGAGGCGCCGATCCCTATGGCGCGCATCATCGGCTGGGAGCTCGAAGTCTACGGCAGCCACGGCATGCAAGCCTGGCGCTATGACGACATGCTCGCGATGATCGCCGCCGGCAAGCTCCAGCCGCAGAAGCTGGTCAACCGCCACGTCGGACTCGAAGAGGCGATCGACCTGCTCATCGGCATGGACCGATCTCAGGAGACAGGAATCAACGTCATCACCGATTTTGGCTGACAATCAGGTTTCGCCACCGCATCGGAGCGTCCGAAGATCGGCCCGATGCGCTACTTGGCGGTAAAGAAGGCCGGATGGAAGGCGATTGCCTTCCAGATCGGCGTCTCTCCAAAGGCTAGCGCCTGCACATAGACGTCTGGCACCCCTTCGCAGGCCAAGCCGGGCTGCGCGGCAAAGCCGAAACGACCATAGTAGGCCGGCTCGCCGACCAGGACGACGCCGGCCGCCTTCAGCTCGGCAAGCTGGGCGAGGCCAGCCCTGACCAGCGCGGAACCGACGCCGGTGCGCTGCCGCTCCGGCGCCACGGACAGTGGCCCCAGGCCGAACCATCGGCCGGGCATGTCCGTCTCGATCGGCGAGAAGCCGGCGTGTCCGACGATTTCACCAGCCGGATCGACGGCGACGAGCGACAGGACCAGCGCGCCAGCAGCGCGCAGATCGCGAACAATCGCCGCCTCGGTACCGTTGGCGTGCGCGACGTTCAGGAAGGCAGCGGTGGTCAGTTCGCCAATGGCGGCCTGATCAGCCGCCGTTTCACTGCGGATGATAAAACTCATATTTTTCTTTTCCGATTGCAGGACAAAGCCGCACGACCGCCATCAGGCAGCCGCGCGTCGACGATGCGTCGGAACGAGCCGAACCCGGACCACAAGGCCCGGATGCGGCTCAACCCGCAGTGTCCGATCGGAAAAGAAGGCCGGCCATCATCCCGTTGCCTCAGAAGGGAATGTCGTCGTCGAGGTCCGACGAGAAATTGGAAGCCGGGGCCCCACCGCCCTGTCCGCGACCACCGCCGCCGCCCGAACGGGCCGGCGCGCGGTCCATCGGACCGGACGAGCCATAGTCGGAACCGCCGTCGCCGCCAAAGTCGCCCTCACCGCGACCGCCGCCTTCGCCGCGGCTGTCGAGAATGGTCAGCTCGCCACGGAAGCGCTGCAGCACGACCTCGGTGGAGTAGCGCTCCTGGCCGGACTGGTCGGTCCACTTGCGGGTCTGAAGCTGCCCCTCGATGTAAACCTTGGAGCCCTTCTTCAGATACTGTTCGGCGACCTTGGCCAGATTCTCATTGAAAATCACCACCGAGTGCCACTCGGTGCGCTCCTTGCGCTCGCCGCTCTGGCGATCGCGCCAGTTTTCCGACGTGGCAATGCGCAGGTTGACCACGGCATCGCCCGACCCCATCCGCCGCACCTCGGGATCGCGCCCGAGATTGCCGATCAGGATGACCTTGTTGACGCTGCCTGCCATGGCTTTCTTCCCTCGAACTCGCTACCTTCGGCCCGGTGCGTTGACACGCCGGACCGGCCGGGCCATTGCCGGCAATACCGGCGCACGTTAACGCCGGCACCAACCCTGCGATACCCCGCCCCAGCGGCGGCGCATCCTTTTCCACAGTGAGAAAAAGGCTGGCGCCGATTTCGTGTTCCTGATACGTTCTAGCCGTTTCATGAGGATGCCGCAACCGAATTCCGAGGCTTTCCGCGTTTCATGCTGAATCCGGCGGCATGGCTGCCGCGCACGCCGGTGCCTTGCAGGTTTCCGGCCGATCCTGACAGGATGCGACAGCAGACCCGGACTAGCTTGGCGCGCCCCTCCGGCCGCCCGGTTCACGATCTCTGGGCAAGACACTCCGCTTCCCGCCCTCCCCGGGAAACGCGACAAGGACGACGACAGACATGCCGAACAAGCCGACCAGCATTTTCGATCAGGCCCGGCGCTCCCTTTCGGTGCGCGGCGCGCGCGAACACAATCTCAAGAACATCGACGTCGATTTGCCGCGCGACAGCCTGATCGTCATGACCGGCCTCTCCGGTTCGGGCAAGTCGTCGCTCGCCTTCGACACCATCTACGCCGAGGGCCAGCGCCGCTACGTCGAGAGCCTCTCGGCCTACGCCCGCCAGTTCCTCGACATGATGCAGAAGCCGGACGTCGACCAGATCGACGGTCTGTCGCCTGCCATTTCCATCGAGCAGAAGACGACATCGCGCAACCCGCGCTCGACGGTCGGCACCGTCACCGAAATCTACGACTACATGCGCCTCCTGTTCGCGCGCGTCGGCATTCCCTACTCGCCGGCCACCGGCCTGCCGATCGAGAGCCAGACCATCAGCCAGATGGTCGACCGGACGCTTGAGCTGCCGGAGGGCACTCGCCTCTATCTGCTGGCGCCGATGATCCGTGGCCGCAAGGGCGAGTATCGCAAGGAGTTCGCCGACCTTCAGAAGAAGGGCTTCCAGCGCGTCAAGGTGGACGGCGCCTTCTATCCGATCGAGGAGGTGCCGGCTCTCGACAAGAAGATCAAGCACGACATCGACATCGTCGTCGACCGCATCGTCGTCAAGGCGGACCTGGCCGCGCGCCTCGCCGACAGCTTCCAGACGGCGTTGGCTCTTGCCGACGGCATCGCCGTTCTGGAGTTCGCCAGCGTCGAAGAGGGCGAGAGCGAGCCGCGCCGCATCACCTTCTCGGAGAAGTTCGCCTGCCCGGTCAGCGGGTTCACCATTCCCGAAATCGAGCCGCGCCTGTTCTCCTTCAACAACCCGTTCGGCGCCTGTCCCAAGTGCGACGGTCTCGGCACGGAGCTGAAGTTCGAGGCGGAACTGGTGGTGCCGGACGACAGCCTCAGCTTGCGCGGCGCCTGCATCCTGCCCTGGGCGAAGACCGGCGCCTCCTCCCCCTATTATGCGCAGACGCTCGAAGCGATCTGCCGCCACTTCAAGGCGTCGATGACGACGCCGTGGAAGGATCTGCCGCAGAAGGTGCGCGACGTCATCCTCACCGGCTCGGGAGACGAGGAGATCACCTTCACCTACGACGACGGCCTCAGAACCTACACCACCAAGAAGCCGTTCGAGGGCGTGGTCGGCAACATCGAGCGCCGCTGGAAGGAAACCGACTCTGAGATGGTGCGCGAGGAGCTGGGACGCTTCCAGTCGGACCATCCTTGCGAGGCGTGCAACGGCTATCGCCTGAAGCCGGAAGCGCTCGCCGTGAAGATCGCCAGCCTGCATATCGGCCAGGTCACCCAGATGTCGATCCGCGAGGCGGGCGCCTGGTTCACGTCCCTGCCCGACCAACTCACCGCCAAGCAGAACGAGATCGCCGTTCGCATCCTGAAGGAAATCCGCGAACGCCTGCGCTTCCTCAACAACGTCGGTCTCGAATACCTGACGCTGTCGCGTTCGTCGGGAACGCTGTCGGGCGGCGAAAGCCAGCGCATCCGTCTGGCCAGCCAGATCGGCTCGGGCCTGACCGGCGTGCTCTACGTGCTCGACGAGCCGTCCATCGGCCTGCACCAGCGCGACAACGACAAGCTGATCGAAACGCTGAAGCATCTGCGCGATCTCGGCAACACGGTGATCGTCGTCGAGCACGACGAGGACGCCATCCTCGCCGCCGACTACGTGCTCGACATCGGACCGGGCGCCGGCGTGCACGGCGGCAAGATCGTTTCCGAGGGAACGCCGGCCGAGATCATGGCCGACCCGGCCAGCCTCACCGGCCAGTACCTCTCCGGCGCGCTCGCCATCCCCCTGCCCGACAAGCGCCGCAAGCCGCAGAAGAACAAATACATCCGCGTCGTCGGCGCGCGGGCCAACAATCTCAAGAACGTCACGACCGACATTCCCATTGGTCTGTTCACCTGCGTCACCGGCGTGTCGGGCGGCGGCAAGTCGACCCTCTTGATCGACACGCTGTTCAAGGCGGCGGCACGGCGCCTCAACGGCGCCCGCGAGCAGGCCGCGGCGCATGACCGCATCGAAGGCCTTGAGATGCTCGACAAGGTGATCGACATCGACCAGTCGCCGATCGGTCGCACGCCGCGCTCCAACCCGGCCACCTACACCGGCGCCTTCACGCCGATCCGCGACTGGTTCGCCGGCCTGCCCGAAGCTAAGGCGCGCGGCTACGGGCCGGGGCGCTTCTCGTTCAACGTCAAGGGTGGCCGCTGCGAAGCCTGCCAGGGCGATGGCGTCATCAAGATCGAGATGCACTTCCTGCCGGACGTCTACGTCACCTGCGACGTCTGCAAGGGCCATCGCTACAATCGCGAGACGCTGGAAGTTCACTTCAAGGGCAAGTCGATCGCCGACGTTCTCGACATGACCGTCGAGGAAGCCTGCGACTTCTTCCAGGCGGTGCCGGCCATCCGCGACAAGATGACGGCACTGCGCGACGTCGGCCTCGGCTACGTCAAGGTCGGACAGCAGGCGACGACGCTGTCGGGCGGCGAGGCGCAGCGCGTCAAGCTCGCCAAGGAGCTGTCACGCCGGGCGACCGGCCGCACGCTCTACATACTCGACGAGCCGACGACCGGCCTGCACTTCCATGACGTGGCGAAGCTCCTGGAGATGCTGCACGAGCTGGTCGAGCAGGGCAACACGGTGGTGATCATCGAGCACAATCTCGAGGTCATCAAGACCGCCGACTGGCTGGTCGACCTCGGCCCCGAGGGTGGCGACGGCGGTGGCCGCATCGTCGCCGCCGGCACGCCGGAAGAGGTGATGAAGGTGGATGCGAGCTACACCGGCCGGTATCTCCGCGAGTTGCTCGACCGTCGTCCGCAGCGTCGCAACGCGGCGGAGTAACCGCCACAGACGAGTCCGTGCCGCCGGCCAGTCATTGCGCGCCGGCGGCATCGGGCAACGCGATCCTCTCGCAGGGGCCAGGACAAGGCTCCGCAAGAGAATCGAGAATTCCTATCAACTCATTGAATTATAATATATATTTTCAAGTTCACAGATTGAATCAAGTAAGCTCGACCTCACAATCAGAATCAGGATGAAGAGCTTCAGACGCCGTAGCTGAACGGCCGCTTGCCAGCGGACGGCGAGCGAGTTACCTCAGAAGCCCGACATCCAAACGCGAGCATGCCCATGGTCCTTTCCATTCTGCCCGACCTCGGCAAGCGCACACTGGTGATGGGCATCCTCAACGTCACGCCCGACAGCTTCTCCGACGGCGGACGCTACTCCTCGATTGAAACCGCCCTCGCCCACGCCCGTCGCATGACCGACGAAGGCGCCGACATTCTCGATGTCGGCGGCGAGTCCACTCGGCCGGGCGCGACCGAAGTCTCGGCAGAGGAAGAGATGGCTCGCGTGGTGCCGGTCATCGAGCGGCTTGTCGCGAGTGGCGTTCCTCCCGTGTCCATCGACACCTACAAGGCAGAGACGGCGGAGGCGGCGCTCAGGGCTGGGGCGACCATCGTCAACGACGTCTGGGGTCTTCAGCGCGAGCCGGACATCGCGTCCGCCGCCGCCGCCCATGGCGCAGCGGTGATCGCCATGCACAACAGGACCGACATCGACCCGACGATCGACATCATCGAAGACATGAAGACATTCTTCGGGCGCTCGCTAGACATCGCCCGCAAGGCCGGCATTGCCGACGCGCATGTCATCCTTGATCCTGGTGTCGGCTTCGGCAAGACGTTCGAACAGAACCTTCAGGCCGTAGGCCGCGTCGGCGAACTCAAGGCGCTCGGCTTTCCCGTTCTGATGGGGACGTCGCGCAAGCGCATGATCGGGGCACTGATCGGTGCCGAGCGTCCGGTCGCCGAGCGGCTTCATGGCACCATCGCGTCCAACGTCGCCGCCATCCTGGCCGGCGCCGACATCGTCCGCGTCCACGATGTCGCCGCCCATCGCGACGCCGCCGCCGTCGCCGACGCCATCAGGAGGGAAATGCGATGACCGACCATATTCGCGTCCATCGGCTCGCCGTCTTCGCCCGCCACGGCGTCCTGCCGGAGGAAGCGGCCATCGGGCAACGCTTCTTCATCTCCTTCGATGCCGCCGTCGACACCCGTGCCGCCGGTGCCAGCGACGATCTGACGAAGTCCGTATCCTATGCGGACATGGCCGACGTCGTCGTTTCCATCGCCACGACCCGCCGCTTCAAGTTGCTGGAGGCCCTGGCCGAAGCGATCGCCACCGACATCCTGGCAGCGTTCCCGCTCGTCGAGGCAATCACCGTCCGTGTCGACAAGCCATCGGCACCGGTGCCGCACGTGCTCGACACCGTGTCGGTGGAGATCACGCGGAGTCGCGCAGATGGCTAAAGCGGCGCTCAGCCTTGGCGGCAACATCGGCGACGTCCGCGACACCATCGCAAGCGCGCTAAGGCATCTGGAGGCAGCGGGGGTGAGAGTGGTGGCCCGCTCGTCGGATTACCGTACCCGCCCTTGGGGCAAGACCGACCAGCCGGACTTCACCAACGTGTCGGCCGTCGTGGAAACGGCGCTCCCGCCGCTGCAGTTGCTCGCCACCTGCCTCGATGTGGAGCGGCAGCTCGGGCGCGTTCGCCACGAACGGTGGGGGCCGCGCGTCATCGACATCGACCTCATCGCCTACGATGACGTCAGCATGGAGACCCCGGAGCTGACGCTGCCGCACCGCCACGCCCACGAGCGAGGTTTCGTGCTGATCCCCCTTGCCGAGATCGCTCCGGACCTCTTGATTGGCGACAGGACCGTTGCCGAGCTGGCGGCCCGATTCGCCAACGATCCAGTAGAGAAGCTCTGACGCGCCGGAGACTTGCCATGACCGCTCTTCAGGTGACCGTCACCATCGCCGACGAGGCGCGAGCCGCCGTCGCCGCTGGCGTGACCACGATCTTCGCCGCCGTCGGAACGGTGTCCGCCGTTCCGTTGTCCCAACTGCGCGCCATCCTGGCCGTCGCGGGCGAACGGGCCGAGGTGGTGGCAGCGGCGGGCGGCCTCGCGGACGCCGACCTTGCCGATTTTGCCGCAACGGGCGTCACCGCGCTGGCCTTGCCGGTGCCGCAGGGCGATGCCGGCGCGGCGTTGCTATCGCGGATCGGCCGCTCGCTGGCGGCCAGCGTCCGGCTGGTTGCCATCTTCCCGCCGGAAGCCGGGCCGGACTTCGAGCTGTTGCCGGTCGCGGCCATTGCCGGCTTCTCGGGCGTCTGGCTCTCCGCGTCCGAATCCACCGATGGTCTGATCAAGACCATCAAGCTCGCCGACATTGCCCGCTTCATCGCGTCCGCGCGTCGGTCCAAACTTTCGGTTGGCGTTTCCGGTGGCTTGCGCGTCGTCGATGTCGGAACGCTGTTGCCGCTTCGGCCAGATCACCTCGGCTTCCGCGCCGCCGTATCGGAGGATGAAGATCCGGCAAAGCCGATCGATCCGGCGCGTATCCGCGCCGTCGCCGCCGCCTTTGCCATTCACTCGGTCCGACCGGAGACCGACGGGGCCTGACGTCTCACGCGAAACGCATCGGACGCGAGGCTCAGGCGATCCAGCCGCTTTCGAGGGCCGATGCCCATTCGGGCCGGCCGGCCTCGCGCGCAAGGCGAACGACGTTGGTGGTGTCGTAAGGCACGGCGTAGTGCACCACAGCCCAGCCGATGGCCCGCTTTTCCGCGATGGCGTAACGGGCCTCCGGCGCGCCGACCTGCATGATGTGCACCGGCGCGTCATCGGTATAGCCTTGCAGGCCGACGCTGCCGGGATTGACCACCGTCGCGCCGGACTTCAGCCGAATGACGCGCGGCATATGCGTGTGGCCGCAGAGAAGCAAACTGGACGGGCCGATCGCGACCGTCGACACGTGCGCCCGGGCCTCGACCGTATCGCGGTCGGCGAGCCGCATCCGGCCACCCTCCACCGTCTCCAGCCAGTATTCGACGTCCGAGGCGGGCGTTCCATGCCAGGCGATGACCGGCCCGACGGACAGCGAGGCGGGCAATCCCTTCAGCCAGGCGATATGCGCGCCCGACAGCTGGTCGTAGGCGTGGCCATCCGACGGCCCCATCTCGGACCTGGGCGTGGTGACGAGGGCCCGGTCGTGGTTGCCGGCGATACAGGAAACCGGCGAAGCCATCAGCATGTCGGCGGTCCGGCGCGCTTCCAGCGGCCCCGACAAATGGTCGCCGAGGCAGAGCGTGGCGTCCACCGAGCGGCCAGCGAGGTCGTCGAGCACCGCCACGAGCGCATCGGCGTTGCCGTGTATGTCGGAAAGGATGGCGATACGCATGGGAGGCTTCCGTGAGCTTCAGCTAAACTTACCGGATTCCGCCCCTCGCTCCAACACCCCCGTCCTGTGGGACGACGCCCCGGGCGAACGGGCCGGAATCAAAAGAGCCCCGCGGCAAACCGCGAGGCCCCAATCGATCCTAGAGCACGTCCGGCGACCTTCGGTTCGCCAACGTGCTCTATCGCTTTGTTTTTACGCAGCTCCGGACGCAAAACCGGTCCCCACTTTTGCTGGAGTTGGTCTAGGATAGCGATCCTCAGGCCAGCCGCGCCAGCGCTTCGCGCACCTTGGCGAGCCGCTCGGCATAACCGTCGCGCTTGGCCTTCTCCTCCTCGACCACCTCTTCGGGGGCCTTGGCGACGAAGGCGGCGTTGCCGAGCTTCTTGTCGATGCGTTCGATCTCGCCGATCAGCTTGCTCTCCTCCTTGCCGAGGCGGGCGCGCTCGCCGTCGAGATCGACCACGCCAGACAGCGGCAGGGCGATGACGCCGTCGGCGGTGACGATCTGGGCCGACTGGCCCGGCGCGGCGTCGGCGGTGGATACCTCCGACACGCGAGCAAGGCGCAGGATCGCCGGCGTGTGGGTGGAGAGCCAGCCCTTCACCTTGTCCGACGCGCCAACCAGAACCAGCGGCAGCAGCGTGGCGGGCGCGACGTTCATCTCGGCACGCACGGAGCGGATTTCGGTGATGACGTCGATCAGCCAGTTGATCTCATCGGCGGCGTCGGTCGTCTCGCGGCTGCCTTCCGGCCAGGCGGTCAGCACCAGGAGGTTGTCGCGCGCCGGACCGGCTTCGCCGGTCTTGGCCCACAGCTCCTCGGTGATGAAGGGCATGAACGGGTGCAGCACCTTCAGGATCTCGTCGATCACCCAGGCGCAGGTGGCCCGCGTCTCATCCTTGGCCGAACCGTCGTCGCCGGTCAGCACCGGCTTGGTGAACTCGAGATACCAGTCGCAGAACGAGTTCCAGACGAAGCGGTAGATGGCGCCGGCAGCGTCGTTGAAGCGATAGGCGTCGAGCGCTTCGGACACTTCGGCCTGCGTCTTGCGCACCTCGGTGACGATCCACCGGTTGAGCGTCTCGCTCGCCTTGTCCGGATCGAAGCCGGCAACGCGGACGCAGCCGTTCATTTCGGAGAAGCGAACGGCATTCCAGAGCTTGGTCGCGAAGTTGCGGTAGCCGCCGACACGGCTGGTGGCGAGCTTGATGTCGCGCCCCTGCGCGGCCATGGCGGCCAGCGTGAAGCGCAGCGCATCGGCGCCGAACTCGTCGATCAGGTTGAGCGGATCGATGACGTTGCCCTTGGACTTCGACATCTTGGCGCCCTTCTCGTCACGGACGAGGGCGTGGATGTAGACGTCCTTGAAGGGCTCGGTGCCCATGAAGTGCTTGCCCATCATCATCATCCGGGCGACCCAGAAGAAGATGATGTCGAAGCCGGTGATCAGCACGTTGGTCGGATAGTAGCGGGCGAGCTCCGGCGTCTCGTCCGGCCAGCCGAGCGTCGAGAAGGGCCAGAGGGCCGACGAGAACCAGGTGTCGAGCACGTCCTCGTCGCGCTTCAGCTCGACCGCCTTGCCGTAGTGCGCCTTGGCTTCCTCGGCAGCGGCGGCCTCGCTCTCGGCGACGAACACCTTGCCGTCCGGTCCGTACCAGGCCGGAATCTGATGACCCCACCACAGCTGGCGCGAGATGCACCAGGGCTGGATGTTTTCCATCCAATCGTAATAGGTCTTCTCCCAGTTCTTCGGCACGAAGTTGGTGCGCCCCTCCTTGACGGAGGCGAGCGCCGGTTCGGCCAGAACTTTGGCGTTGACGTACCACTGGTCGGTCAGGAAAGGCTCGATCGGCACGCCGCCGCGGTCGCCATGCGGCACCTGATGGACGTGCGGCTCGATCTTGTCCAGAAGGCCGGCCGCCTCGAAGGCAGCGACCACCAGCTTGCGCGCCTCGAAACGATCCGTGCCGTGCAGGCTCTCGATGGTCTGGGCGAGCTCGTCCGAGGGCGTCACACCCTCGAGGAACTCGGCATTGTCCTTGAGGACCACCGCCGCCTCGACGTCGAGGACGCTGATCGGCGTCAAGCTGTGGCGCTTGCCCACCTCGAAGTCGTTGAAGTCGTGCGCCGGGGTGATCTTCACCGCGCCGGTGCCCTTGGTCGGGTCGGAATACTCATCGGCGACGATCGGGATCAACCGGCCGACCAGCGGCAGCTTCACCTTCTTGCCGACGATCGCCTTGTAGCGCTCGTCAGTGGGATGAACGGCGACGGCCGTGTCGCCCAGCATGGTCTCGGGACGGGTGGTGGCGACGACGATATAGTCGCGCGTCTCGAACTCGGTCGGCTTGCCGGCCTCGTCGAAGGCGATGGGATGCTGGTAGGTGGCGCCATCAGCCAGAGGGTAGCGGAAGTGCCAGAGGTTGCCCTTCAGCTCCGTCTGCACGACCTCAAGGTCGGAGATGGCGGTGAGCAGCTTCGGGTCCCAGTTGACGAGACGCTTGTCCTTGTAGATCAGCCCTTCGCGATAAAGCTGGACGAACACCTTCAGCACGGCCTTGGACAGGCCGGCGTCCATGGTGAAGCGCTCGCGCGACCAGTCGCAGGAGGCGCCGAGGCGCTTCAGCTGGCCGACGATGGTACCGCCCGACTCGGCCTTCCACTCCCAGACGCGCTTGACGAACTCCTCGCGGCCGATCTGGCGGCGATGCATCTGCCTCTCGGCCAGCTGGCGCTCCACCACCATCTGCGTGGCGATGCCGGCATGGTCGAGGCCGGGCTGCCAGAGCACGTCGAGGCCGCGCATGCGCTGCAGGCGGACGAGAATGTCCTGCAGCGTGTTGTTGAGCGCGTGGCCCATGTGCAGCGAGCCGGTGACGTTCGGCGGCGGGATGACGATGGTGAAGGTGTCCTTGCCCGGCTGCTTGCCGGCGCCGGCGGCGAACGCCTTCGCATTGTCCCAGGCCTTGGCGATACGCGGCTCGACGTCCGCCGCTTCGAATGTCTTTTCCAGCATGATCCGACGTCTTTTTCCTGTCGTCTTTGGGTGAGCGACGGTTAGCCGCTACGCCCCCGAAAATCAACAAGAAGCGGCCTTTCCGCCGTCAAAACCGATCGAACCCGCACCGACACTCCGCCCTTTTCCGCATACCGGCGTCCGTGGCGCGCCCATCGGTGAAGCCGATGTCCCGCAGCATATGCTCGTTGAGATCCTCGATCTTTCCCGTCCGCCACCGACGCAGCGAGAAAACCATGCCAGAGAGGAGGGGCAGGATCGAGAGGACAGAGGCGCGCCACCGGTCGCGCCGGACCATGGTGTGATCCACGCAAGTCATCGTCGTTTCCCTTGATCCATTGATGTGTCGAGAGCAATATCTGCCGGATATCCGAACGTTTCCAATCGAACGTTCATCTCCACCCATAAGGAGAACTTATCCATGAAGCCGGGCCGGCAGATGCCCCTCAATGCGCTCAGGGTGTTCGAGGCGGTGTCGCGCCTGATGAGTTTCACCCGCGCCGGTGAAGAGCTGGGCATGACGCAGACGGCGGTGAGCTATCAGGTGAAGCTGCTGGAAGGCGTCTTGGGAGAGTTGCTGTTCCGCCGCCTGCCCCGGCGGATCGAACTGACCGAGGCAGGCGAACGCCTGACGCCCAAGGTCAGCGAGGCGTTCGCGCTGCTCGACGAAGCCATGGCGGCCGCTCGGACGGCGGTTGAGGAACAGCTGGTGATCAACACCACGCCGACATTCGCCGCCCACTGGCTGGCTCGCCGCATCGGCAACTTCCAACTGGGAGCGCCCAACATCGCGGTACGACTCGTCACCGACAACACCCCGATGGACTTCAGCCGCGACCCCGGCGACGTCGCAATCCGCTTCGGCAAAGGTGACTGGCCTGGCCTCGTCGCGCACCACGTCATGAGCCTTGACTTCGCACCGATGCTCAGTCCCTCTCTCCTCGACTGGGTCAAGCCGCTCGACGGCCCTCGCGATCTTCTTAAGTGCAAGATCATCGACCCCGGCGACCCCTGGTGGCGACGCTGGTTTGATGCCGCCGGTGTACCAGATGCCGATCTCGACGGACGTCAGCGCAACCTGTTCGGCTCACAAACGCTGGAGGCGAGCTCTGCCATTGCCGGCCATGGCGTCGCCATCCTGACGCCCGCCTTCTACCGGGAAGAGTTGGCGAGCGGCCGGTTGATCATGCCGTTCGACATCGTCTGCAGCGACAGTTCGGCCTATTGGCTGGTCTATCCGGAAAGCCGGCGCAGCCAGCCGAAGATCAGGGCGTTCCGGGACTGGCTCTTGAAGGACATCGAGAAGAACCCGCCGTGAGCTGGAATTCATTAACCGTATTTTTCTGAGATTTCGGCGCCTGGTTTCGATGTGAGGCCCGTCTAAAGCTGCAGAGGGAGTTTTTCCCGGAGGCAGCAGATGTCGTCCCTTTCCGCCCTGACCAGCAACACCAGCAGCCTTGCCGCCCTTTTCGGATCGTCCAGCAGCAAGACAACCTCGGCACCAACCGCTTTTGCGCCACCTGCATCGTCCGGCAGTCAGGACAACGGCTCGACGACCGGCACTGTCTCGTCGACCAGCGCCTTTTCCTCGCTCGGCGACGACTTGCAGTCGGCGCTGATATCGCTCCAGGAGCAGATGGGCGAGAGCGATGGATCGGCGATGCCACCACCTCCGCCGCCTCCTTCGGACACGTCGGCAACTACCTCCTCGACCGACGATGCGTCCGCGGCTTCGGGAGAGACGAGTACCGCGATGGCGCCGCCACCGCCGCCACCTCCATCGCCGTCTGAAGAAAGCGCGTCCAGCACCGAGGCTGCGTCGTCGACCGACGCGACCACTTCGACCGACACCGGTACCTCGGCGTCAGGCGATGCCTCGTCGTCCGGCAGCGCCTCCGGCGCATCCGGTGCGAGCGAAAGCAAGGAAGTCGTCAGCACGACCTATCTCGACAATTCGGACGGCAGCACCACCATCACGGTCAGCTACTCGGATGGTTCGACCAGCGTGACGACGACCGGCGGCCAAGGGCAATCCGCGTCGGATACGTCACAGGCGAATATGCCCTACAACTTCGGCAACGGTAGCAAGGGCGGCTTGTCGCAGGCCGTGAGCAACCTCTACGCCAGCGTCGCCAACAACGCCGCAATGACCTACTCGGCCGGCGTCGCAGCCTGACGGTTCGAACAAGGATCGGTCAACCGGCCGCCGTCCGCGGCCCGAGCAGAATGATCGCCGCGCCGACCAGACAAACCACAGCGCCCGTCAGGTCCCAACGGTCGGGCGCCTGCCGCTCCACCGTCCATAGCCAAATCAGCGAGGCAGCGATGTAGACGCCGCCATAGGCAGCGTAAGCCCGGCCAGCCGCTGCGCTGTCGATGCGCGTCAACACGAGCGCGAACAGGACCAGCGACAGCACGCCGGGCAGCGTCCACAGCACGGACCTGCCCAAACGCAACCACGCCCAGAAGGCAAAACAACCGGCAATCTCGAAAAACGCGGCAAGACCCTGAAGGAGGACGGACCTCACGACCTCAGCGCCCGCGCGAGACGCGCTCGATCTCCGCTCGCACCAACCGCTCGACGATAACGGGGAGATTCTCATCGAGCCAGGCCCGCAGCATCGGCCGCAGCATATCCTTGACCAGATCGTCGAGCGTGCGAGCATTGGCCGCGAGCACCGTATGGCTCAACTGGCCGAAGGCGGACTGCACCGAGGCGCTGGCGGCTGCGGAAACGAGCCGCTCTTCGGATTCCTGATCCAGGAATGCCTGGGCGCGCGGCGCCTCTGCCTTCGGAGGCTCGGGCCGGCGCGGCGGTTCCGGCTCCGCCTCGGCGAAGGCGACCTCGGCCTCGTCGTCCTTCAGCCCTTCCACCAGATCCAGCGGCTCGGTCTCGTCGACCATGGCGACATCGGCGAGATCGAGCACTTCAGGCTCGTCCCCGTCGTCGGCGTCGTCGACGTCCATCTCCGGTTCGTCCTCGTCGTCACCCGACTGGGCAAACAGCTTGTCGAGATCCTCCTCGGAAATGTGCTCGTCCTCGACCGCCGGCTTGGCCATAGTTTCGACCTCCGGTTTCGGAGCGACCGCCTTGGCCGGGGCCGGCTTGGGCGCCGCAGCCTCCTTGCCATCGGGCTCGTCGGCAATGATCCGCCTGATGGAAGCCAGGATCTCTTCCATTGAAGGTTCGGCGGACGCAGCTGCCTTGGCCATTGGTCTACTCCGAGTGGGTCGCCCCACCACCTGTTACACGATCGATCAATGCCTTCTTCCGCCCGGCACTTCTGACAATCGACTTGCCCCGTTCCCGGCGGCGTCGAAACGCCAAACAACGCGGCGGTCAACCGGATGACTACCGGCAACAAGCCTGATTCGACCTCTGAAGTATAGATTAGTTAACGCAGCTGAAAACGGTTTGCGCCGGAAATGGGGCGGTTATCCCCGGCGCCCGGTCACTCAGGGGTCAGCGGCCGTCCGGCGTACGCAGGCCGATCCACTTGTCTCGGACCTGCTCGTAATGGTGTTCCGGCTTATAGGCCGTGACCTTGAGGCCGAGCCGCTCCCGATCGAGGCGGCCCATGGCAGCCAGAACGCGGTAGCTCGCCACCACCAGTTGGGTCTCGGCACCGACTTCCGACAGACGGGCGTCGATCAGCGTGCTCTGAGCATTCAGGACATCGAGTGTCGTGCGCTGGCCGACTTTCTGCTCCTCGACCACGCCTTCGAGTGCCAGCCGGCTTGCCGTTACGGAAGCCTGGGCCGCGACGATCTGCGCTTTGGCCGACTCAAGCGCACTCCACGCCTGGGCAAGGGATGCATCGACCGACATGCGGGCCGCATCGACCTGCAGCTTGGCCTGACCGAGCTCTTCCTTGGCCTGGCGGACGGTCGCATACTCGCCACCCCCCTGATAGATGGGGATGGACAGGACGGCGGCGACCGACCCTTCAAGCGTGCGCGCCCGCTCCGGCGTGCTGCTTCCGCCCGGTACGGAACTCCCGGCAAAGGCGCTGCTTACCGTTCCCTGCAGAACGAAGCTCGGCAGCAGCGCGCCCTCCTGAATCTCGACGTTGTAGGAGGCGGTGTCGGCGTTGTAGATCGCCTGACGGATCGACGGATGCTCGGTGCGCGACGCATCGACGGCAACCGCCAGCTTGGCCGGCAGCAACTTGGTGATCGGCCCGGGCGAGCGCAGCCCCTTGGGCTCATGACCGACCACCTGAATGTAGTTGGCCCGAGCGGTGAGAAGATCGGCCTGCGCGACGCTGACGGAGGAGGTCGCCGCGGCCAATGCCGCCTGGGCCTGCGACACGTCGGTCCGCGTCCCCTCGCCCACCGAGAATCGGTCGTTGGCGGCCCGCACCTGTTCCTGCAGGAAGGCCACGTTGGACTGGCGCAGCTCAAGCACCTGTCCGGACAGAATGACGTTCATGTAGGCGGCGGCGGTCTCGAGCAGGGTCGACTGCTCGGCGGTCCTGAGCTGCTCGCGCGCTGCCTTCACCGCCGATTCCGCCCGCTTGACGCCATTGTCGATGCGCCCGCCCATGTAGAGGGGCTGGACGATCTGAATCTGGCCCTGGATGGCTCCGGTGTCGGTGTAGGTGCTGGCCCAGTTCGAGCTGCCCTTGATACGAAACCGGGTATCTGTGGCGGTCAGGCCGGTCGAGATCTGGCCGTTGATCGTCGGCCGATATCCGGAAAGCGCCTGCGGCACGTTCTCGTCCATGGCGCGCGTCCCGGCGCGCGCAGCATTCAGAGAGGGATTGTTGGCGTAGGCCGCGGACATGGCCTCTTGCAACGTTTCCGCCGACACGGCGCCGGACAGGGCGAGAAAAAGGCCGACGGCGGCCGACATGTACAAAGAGGGACGGAACGCCACGACACACCTCACCTTTATCGCCGACCGAAGCGATATAGCCTGCGATCGATGCCAGGTCTTCTCACGCCTGCGCGAGGAAGTCGGCCAACCGCCACAATCGCTAACAAAACGTTAATCGTCGGCGACGGAATATAACCGATGAGCGTACGAACGGAAGCGCAGCCGGCAACGAGGCGGCAAATTCAGTCAAATCGATGCACAGAAATCACATCGGCGCCACAAGACCAGCCGGCCCGCTTTACGCTGGCCGGCGGACACGTACAGTCGTGTGAAACGTACCGTTACAAGGCGAAACTAGAAGGCGAACGTCTCGACCGCTTCGAAGCCCGGCAACACCGGGACCGAAGCATTGAACAGCGCGCGGCCGGAAATGCCGGAATCGTCCCTGGTATAGAGCTTGGCCCAGGGGGCGCTGCCCCCCTCCTCGACGAGAAGCAGCCGGCCGCCCTTAGCCAGTTGGTCGGCGATGGCATCGGGGAACGTGACGACGGCGCCATTGAAGATGATGACGTCGAACGGCGCAGCATCCCGCACGCCCTTGACCAGCGACGACTCGACAACCGCCACATTGGCAAGCCCTGAGAGCTGCCGGCGGGCGATGGTCGCCAGATCCCCATCTTGCTCCAGCGCCACGACGGATCCCGCGAGGCGAGCCATCACCGCGGCGCCGTAGCCCGATGCGCTGCCGACTTCCAGCACCTTGTCGGTCGGCTTGATAGCCGCGTACTGGAGCATGCGCGCCAGCACCATCGGCTGGATCAGCACGCGCGGAGCGCGCCCCGCACCCAGAGGCAGGTCCCGATCGAGGTAGGCAAGCGGCTTCTGGTCGTCAGGCGCGAAGTTCTCGCGCGCCACTTCGCCCATCGCATCGATGATACGGAGATCGGTGACGTCGTTCGGCCTGACCTGACCGTCGACCATCTTGGTGCGCAACGCCGGAAAATCGACCATGGATCGCAGTCCCCTGGAATTCTCTGCCGGCTCCTCCAATAGCCGCCCACCTCTTCCGAAACAAGGGCTTCTACGCAGCTTTGCGGAGTGGATGCACCAGTCGATCGGAGGATCGGGATCGGTTCATGACGGGAGGGCGCGAAATGCCCGACAAACGCGATAGCGGTCAGGAAAACGTGACGGCCCGGTACCGTTGCCAGACCAGACCATCCGGCTCTCCTGGACTTGGGACGGGTTTCGCCCAGGGAAGCGCGGTTTCGGCAAAATTCGATCCGTTTTTCAATCGGCGGGTTTTGCAGCACAACCTCACGATCGGGATCGCGCAATTAGAATAGTATTTTTATAGGTTATATGGACAATCGCCGACCCGGGATTATCCTTCTGGTTGATGGGCCGAAGCGTGATGCGGCCACAAACCGGAGCATGGGGCATGGCGAATTCTTCAGACACAACGATCTCACCCGAGGCCCGACTGTCACGGCGTGACATCCTGAAACGGACGGCGCTCGGCGCCGGTGCCGTCGCTCTCGGCGCAACCGCCGGCAGCCGCCTGTTCACACCGGCCATCGCCGCGCCGCCGACCAAGATCCGCCTCGCCTGGACGGAAGTGGCGGCCTGCCACTCTCCGCTCGGCTTCGGCGTCGCCAAGGGCATCTATGCCAAGCATAACGTCGACGTCGAACTGTTCTATCAGGGCGCCAGCGGCCAGACGCTGATCCAGGCGCTGGCCACCGGCAAGGCCGACGCCGGCGCCGGTCTCGTCGGGGACTGGCTGAAGCCGCTCGAACAGGGCTTCGACGTCAAGCTGTTCGTCGGCTCGCACGGCGGCTGCCTGCGTCTCCTGGCACCGGAAGCGTCAGGCATCAAGACGCTCGCCGACGTCAAGGGCAAGACCATCTCGGTCGCCGGTCTCGGCACCTCCCCGCACCTGCAGTTCCAGGTGGCGCTCGCCAAGGCGGGCGTCGACGTCCAGAACGACATCACCTGGAAAGTCGTGCCGTTCGAACTGGTTGGAGAGGCGGTGGTGAAGGGCGAGGCCGATGCCGTCGCTCATCTCGACCCCTGGGCCTATTCGATCCAGAAGCAGCACGGCTTCAACCTGATCGCCGACAGCCAGACCGGCTATTTCGACGGCCGCGTCTGCTGCGTGCTCGGCGCCAACGGACCGTTCCTGAGCGAGAACAAGGACGCCATCCGTCGGCTCGCGGAAGGCAACATCGAGCTGCACGAATACACCGCCTCGCATCCGGACGAAGTGGCCGCCTGGTATCTCGAAAATCTCAAGCCGGCCGGGCTCGATCTCCAGAGCCTCACCGAGATCATCGGCCATCTGGTGACGCACAACCATCCGGTCGGCCCGGAACTGGTCGATCAGGTTCGGCGCGGCGCCGAGGATCTGAAGTTCGTCAACGTGCTCGATCCGGCCACCGACCCGAAGGATCTGGCCGAGCGAGTGACGATCAACATTCTCGCGTGACGGCGGCGGCCCAGCCGCCCCTTCATCTTTCCAGGAGACATGCCGTGAGCGATCTGGCTCAAACCGCCGGTGGCCGCGTGACAGCGGCTTCGGCGACATCCTTTCCCATATGGTACCAGGGCCTGGTGGCGTCCGTATTCTGGCTGCTCACCGCTGCCGTCACCTGGGGGTTGCCCGACGTCATACCCTGGGGCAGTGCCGGGCTGTTCGCGGCGATCACCGCCATCGGCGGCGTGCTGCTGCTAGCGCTGGCATTGACCCTTCACCGCCTCGGCAGCACCGGTGACCGCATCGCCTTCTGGGGACCTTGGCTGATCGCTCTCGGCGTCTGGTTTCTTCTCTGGGAGTACGCCACCGCCAAGACCGGTTGGCTGCCGAAGCCTTTCTTCTCGCCGCCGCATGGCCTGTTGCAGGTCTATGTCGCCGACTGGTCGCGCCTTCTCGTCTGCATCGGCTATTCATTGCGCCTCTGGGGCCTCGGCTTCTTTTCCGGCATCAGCCTCGGCTTCGTCATCGGCGTGGCGCTCGGCTGGTCGGCCCGCTTCAACTACTGGGGCATGCCGGTTCTGAAGCTGATCGGCCCGGTGCCGGCGACGGCCTGGATCCCGGCCACCTTCTTCTTCTTTCCCACCACCTTTCACGCTTCGATCTTTCTGGTGGCCCTCTCCTGCGGCATCCCCGTCGCCATCCAGACGGCGGCGGGCGTCTCGCAGGTCAACCGCGCTTACTACGACGTGGCGCGAACGCTCGGCGCCGGCGAGCGCTTTCTGGTGCTGAAGGTCGCCGTTCCCGCCTCCCTCAACCATGTCTTCGTCGGCCTGTTCATGGGCCTCTACTACTCCTTCGCCGTGCTGGTCGTCGCCGAGATGCTGGGCGCCAAATACGGCCTCGGCTGGTACATCGCCTTCCAGAGCGCCTACTCAGCCTACGCCAACGTCTACGCCACCATCGTCATCATGGCGGTCCTCTGCTCGGGCATCGTCAAGCTGCTGTTCGTGGCGCGCAATCGGCTGCTCGTCTGGCAGGAAAGGGGGCTGATCTGATGTCCGCCCTCGCTGAAACCGACGGCGCGACACGCGCCCTGTCGCTCGACATCCGCTCCGTCTCCCACCATTACGACATCGCCGGAACCCGCTTCGACGTGCTCGATGACATCAGCCTGTCGGTGGCGCCGGGCGAGTTCGTCGCCCTGCTCGGCCCGTCCGGCTGCGGCAAGTCGACGCTGCTGCGCCTCGCCGCCGGCCTCGAAGCGCCACGACGCGGCACGCTCCTGGAGGACGGGAACCAGATCGGCGCGCCCGATCCGTCGCGCCTCCTGGTTTTTCAGGACCCGACGCTGTTCCCCTGGCGCACCGTTCGCAAGAACATCGCCACCGGCCTCGAAGCGCGCCGGCTGTTGCCGCAGAAGGCCCATCGCATCGACGAGGCGCTGTCTCTCGTCCGCCTCGAGGAGTTCGCCGACGCCTACCCGCGCCAGCTCTCCGGCGGCATGGCCCAGCGCGTGGCGCTGGCCCGGGCGCTGGTCAACGACCCCGGCCTGCTGCTGCTCGACGAGCCCTTCGGCAAGCTCGACTCGCTGACGCGCCTATCCCTGCAGAACGAGCTCCTGAAGCTCTGGCAGACGACGGGCTTCACGGCGCTCCTGGTCACGCACGACGTCGAAGAGGCGTTGCTGCTCGCCAACCGCGTGGTCGTGCTGTCCGACCGGCCGGCCCGCATCCTCGCCGAGTTCAACATCGCGACGGACTACCCGCGCCATCGCGACGACCCGGACTTCGTGCGGCTGCGCCGCCAAATCCTGCATGAACTCGGAGTGCAGAATGTCTAGCCGCCTCCCCGCCGTGCTCACCGGCGCCGGTGTGATCGCCGGCCTCGTGACGACCGCCTGGTGGTGGATCGTCTACAGCCGCCAGATCGATGCCGGCAGCCTGCCGATCGCCAACGCCCTGCCCTGCCTCGCCCGCAAGACCGACGTCTGCTCGCTGGCCGAGGCGCTGTGCGCGCAAACGCACCTTCTCGACATCACCCGCTATTCGCCGGCCGCCTTCTGGCTGTCGGTCGCCCTCCTCGCCGCCGGTCTCGTCCTCATCGGCCGGCGCTCACCGTCAAAGGAGACGCAAGCATGAATGCCCCGACACAGATCAAGCCACCGCTCGCCAGCGATACGCTGGTGCTGCATGGCGGAACCTTCCGCACCGACCCGGCGACATCGGCCGTCGCCGTGCCGATCTACCAGACGACGTCCTTCGCCTTCGAAAGCACGGCCAAAGCCAAGCGAATCTCCGCCTTCGAGGAGATCGCCTACACCTACTCGCGCGTCGCCAATCCGACTGTCGATGCCTTCGAGCAGCGCCTTGCCGAACTCGACGGCGGCGTCGCAGCACTGGGCGTCGCCTCCGGGCAGGCGGCCACCGCCGTCGCCGTGCTGTCGCTGGTCAAGGCCGGCGACAACATCGTTGCCTCGCGCGGGCTCTACGGCGGCACGGTCAACTTCTTCCGCGAGCGTCTGAAGCAATTCGGCGTCGAGGCGCGCTTCGTCGACAGCGACGCCCCCGAGAACTTCCGCCGGGCGACCGATGATCGCACGCGCCTCTACTTCGGCGAGACGCTGCCCAATCCCCGGCTGACCGTGTTCCCGATCCGCGAGGTGGCCGACATCGGCCGGCCGCTCGGCATCCCGCTTATCATCGACAACACCGCCTCGCCGCTGGCCGCCCGGCCGCTCGATCACGGCGCGGCCATCGTCGTCTACTCGGCGACCAAGTACATCGGCGGTCACGGCACGACCATCGGCGGCGCCATCGTCGACGGCGGCTTCCCCTGGGCCGATTTCCCCGAGCGCCAGCCGCTGATCAACAGCCCCGACCCGGCCTACGACAATCGCTCCTACGTCGATCTCGCCAATGCGCTCGGCGGGCCGATCGCCTTCATCGTCCGCGCCCGTGCCGCCATCGTCCGCGACCTTGGCCCCGCGCTGTCGCCGCAGAACGCCTTCCAACTGATCCAGGGCCTCGAAACGCTGCCGCTGCGTCTCGAACGCCATTTCAGCAATGCCGCCAAGGTGGCCGAGTTCCTGTCGAAGCACCCGAAGGTCGAGCGCACCGTCTATCCGAGCCTTCAGGCCGGCGAGGATCGCCGACGTGCCGACGCCTATCTCAAGGGCGGTTATGGCGCACTGATCGGCTTCGAGCCCAAGGGCGGCGAGGATGCGGCGCTCGCCTTCATCGACCGGCTGAAGCTCATCTACCACCTCGCCAACATCGGCGACGCCCGCACGCTGGCCATCCATCCCTATTCGACCACCCACGGTCAGCTGTCGCCGGAGGAGAAGCAGGCCGCCGGCGTGACGCCATCCTTCGTCCGCCTCTCGATCGGCATCGAAAACCCGGCCGACATCATCGCCGACATCGATCAGGCGCTGGCCGGGCTCTGACCTCGATGAACGCCCCCGGGCCGGCATGACCGGCCCGGGGGCATCCGTCCGCATGGACCAGTGTTTTCAGCGTCACGAGACCCGACGCCGTCGCGCCAGGCGATGATTGACCGCGAAGGCGGCACGATCGCCGGCGAACTGGATCAGTTGAACCAGAACCACCAGGATGACGACGACGATCAGCATCACTTCCGGCATGAAGCGCTGGTAGCCATAGCGGATGCCGAGATCGCCGAGGCCGCCGCCCCCCACCGTGCCGGCCATGGTGGAATAGCCGACGAGGCTGACCAGCGTCACCGTGACGCCGGCGACGATGCCCGGCAGCGCCTCGGGAATGATCACCTTGACGATGATCTGGAACGGCGTGGCGCCGATCGCTTCCGCCGCCTCGATCAACCCGCGATCGACCTCGCGCATCGCCGTTTCGGCCAGGCGGGCGAAGAGCGGCGTGATGGCCACTGTGAGCGGCACGATGGCCGCCGAGGTGCCGACCGACGTGCCGACCAGAAGCCGCGTCAGCGGGATGATCGCCACCATCATGATGATGAAAGGCGTCGACCGGATCAGGTTGACGAAGGTGCCGACCACCTTGTTGAGGAGCGGCCGGGTGAAGATGTGGCCCGGCGTCGTCACCACCAGCAGCACGCCGAGCGGCAGGCCCAGCACCAGCGCCAGAACCGCCGATACCGACACCATCACGGCCGTCTGCGTCAGCGATTCCAGGAGCAGATTGGCAAGTGCCGGACTAAGCAAACCGAACAACATGGCCGAGGACCTCCGCAAAGAGACCGAGAGAGACGAGATGGGCGACGATGGCCGGCAGATGCGCTTCGCCATTGGCAAGTGCCAGCGTCAGGACACCCAGCGGCCTGTCGCCGACATAGTCGATGCGGCCAAACAGGATGTTCGGCTCGACCGGGAAGCGGTGGACGAGGTCGGCGATGATCGGCTGGTGGGCATTGTCGCCCGAGAACACGATGCGCAGCACCGGATCGGTGTCCGGTCCCGCTTCGCTTCGCAGCCGGCGCTCGACGGGTGGCGGCAGCTCGTGGGCGACGAGGCCGGACAGGAACGACCGGGCCACCGGCGACTTCGGAAAGGCCAGGACGTCGAAGGTCGCCCCCTCCTCCACCAATCGTCCGCGTTCGAGAACGGCGACGTGGCTGGCGATGTCGCGCACCACCTGCATTTCGTGGGTGATCAGGACGATGGTCAGGCCCAGGCGCCGGTTGATGTCTTTCAGCAGCGAAAGGATCTGCTCGGTGGTCTCGGGATCGAGCGCCGACGTCGCCTCGTCGCAGAGCAGCACCGAAGGATCGGTGGCAAGTGCCCGGGCGATACCGACGCGCTGCTTCTGGCCGCCAGAGAGTTCCGACGGATAGCTTTTCGCCTTGTCGGCAAGGCCGACCAGGTCGAGCAGCGCGGGAATGCGCCTGTCGATCTCGGCGCGCGACAGGCCGATCACCTCCAGCGGCAGCGCGACGTTGCCCGCCACCGTGCGCGACGACAGCAGATTGAAATGCTGGAAGATCATGCCGATATCGCGCCGCGCCGAGCGGAGATCGGCGCCGGACAGCGCGGTGATATCCCGCTCGGCGACGAGCACCCGACCGCTGGTCGGGCGCTCCAGATTGTTGATGCAGCGCACCAACGTCGACTTGCCGGCGCCGGAGCGGCCGATGATGCCGTAGATGTCGCCCTGCCCGATGGTCAGCGAGACGTCCTCCAGCACGGGACCGACGGCCGGGTCGAAGGTCTTGCCGAGCCTTTCGAGGCGGATGGCCGGCGCTTTCGTCACCACCTCGAACGGCGCGAAGTCGGCGGACGGAGGCAAGGCGTTCATCGGCGTGCTCCTTACCAGCTGACGATGATGTTGCCCTCGAACTTCTTGGCGATGAAGTCCTTCACCTCGGGCGAGCGGTAGGCTTCGACCAGCGTCTTGACCCAGGGCTTGTCGGCGTTCTCCGGCTTGACGGCGATCAGGCAGAAGTAATCGGACTGCTGGCTTTCGATCAGCAGCGCGTCGCGGCTCGGCAGCAGGCCGGCGCTGATGGCGAAATGCGAGGTGATCACCGAGAAGTCGACGTCTTCCAGCGAGCGCGGCAACTGCGCCGTCTCAAGCGGAAGGATCTTCACATGCTTGGGATTGTCGACGATGTCGAGCTCGGTCGCCTTGAAGGTGACGCCCGGCGTCAGCTTGATGATGCCGCCCTGCTCCAAAAGCTTCAGGGCTCGTCCGCCGTTGGAGGGATCGTTGGGAATGGTGATCTCGGCGCCGTCCGGCAGATCGGCAGCCGACTTCACCTTGTGCGAATAGGCCGCCATCGGCAGCAGCACGGTCTTGGCAACCGACACGAGATGCAGGCCGCGGTCGGCGTTCTGCTGGTCGAGATAAGGCGTGTGCTGGAAGGCGTTGGCATCGAGGTCGCCATCCTCGGTGGCCGGGTCGATGAGCGCGCCGTCGGAGAACTCGACGATCTGAACGTCGAGTCCCTTGGCAGCGGCCACCGGCTTCAACGCCTCGGCGATCTCCGCATGCGGACCGGCGGTGACGCCGAGCTTGATGGTTTCGGCCGAGGCTCCGCTTGCAAGAGCCAAGAGGAGGCCGATGGCCGAAGCGACGAGCAGTTTTCTGGTGGTCATGTTCGTGGTGTCTCCGAAAGATCGTGGCGGGAGGTCATGGGAAAAACGTCGGCAAGCCGGCGGCCGCCGCGATGTCGTCCGGCAGCACCTTGCCGGGGTTGAGGATGTTGTCGGGATCGAGAGCCTTCTTCAGCAGCGCCATCACGGCGACGGCGTCGCGGCCGTGTTCGGCTTCGAGATAGGCACGTTTGCCAAGGCCGACGCCATGCTCGCCGGTCGACGTGCCGCCGGCGGCAATGGCGCGCTCCACGATGCGGGCGTTGAGGCGAGAAACCTCGGCCACCTCGGCGGGATCGTCCGACTTGAGCTGGAACACGCAATGGAAGTTGCCATCACCGACGTGGCCGACGATGTAGGCGGGCACGCTGGACGTGGCGATGTCCGCCTCGGTTTCGAGAATGACCTCGGCAAGGCGCGACACCGGCACGCAGACGTCGGACGGCCAGGAGGCCGACCCCGGTCGTTCGCTGCCCGCCCAGCCGAGCCCGAGACGACGGGTTTCCCAAAGGGCGCGAGCCTCATCGAGTGTCTTCATCCATGTGATGGCGCCGCCATCATGTTCGGCGACAATCTCGGCCACCGCGCCGGCAACGGCGTCTATCTCCTCGACGCTGCCGTGGAACTCGAAATAGAGCGTCGGTCTTTCCGGCAGGCGGATGGTGGAATGGCGGTCGATGACGCCGACGAGGCGCGCGTCGAGCAGTTCGACGCGACCGATCTGCAAGCCCATCCGCTTGATGTCGATCACCGTCCGAACGGCGCCGTCCAGCGTGGCGAAGCCGGCAACGGCCGATACCGAGTCCGGCACCGGGTGCAGGCGCAACGTCACTTCGGTGACGATGCCGAGCGTCCCTTCCGAGCCGACGAGAAGGCGTGTCAGGTCGTAGCCGGCCGACGACTTGCGGGCCAGCGACCCCGTGCGGATGACGCGGCCGTCGGCGAGCACCGCTGTCAGGCCGAGGACGTTCTCGCGCATGACGCCGAAGCGGACGGCATTGGTGCCGGAAGCGCCCGTACCGACCATGCCGCCGATCGACGCGTCGGCGCCGGGATCGACCGGAAAGAACAAGCCGGTGTCGCGCAGGAAGGCATTGAGGGTTTGCCGACGGACGCCAGCTTCGACGCGGGCGATCATGTCGGCCTCGCGAACCTCCAGGATGCGATTGAGGCGGATGGTGTCGAGGCTGATGCCGCCGTGGACCGGGATCGCCGCGCCTTCGAGGCCCGAACCGGCGCCGAAGGGCACGAGCGGCACCTTGTGGCGGCTGGCGATGCGAATGATTTCAACCACCTCATCGGTGGTCTCCGGCTCGACGACGACATCCGGCAGGCTGACCGGATGATGGCTTTCGTCGCCGCCGTGATGGCGGCGGACCGCCTCGGAATCGCGAGCCCGCGTACCGAAGCGCGCCGTGAGCTCGGCGACGGCGCCCGATACGTCGGGCTTCAGGCGGAAGGGGCTGTTCATTCGGCGGCAGCCCGAACGCCGGCGCCGGCGCGCCAGGATGCAAGACGGCGGACCGCTTCCTCGATCGTCTCGCGGCGCTTGGCAAAGCAGAAGCGAATATGAGACCGGACATCCCGGTTGCCATAGAAGGAAGAGATCGGCACCGCCGCGACGCCCGCTTCGCGGGTGATGCGCTGGCAGAAGGCGAAATCGTCGCCCTCCGGGTCGAAATCGCCAAGCTCGGCCAGGGCGAAGTAGGTCGCTTCGACGTCGGCCACCTTGAAGCCCGCCGCCATGAGGCCGCCGACCAGAAGGTCGCGCCGTTCGGTCAGCGTCGCGCGCAAGCCGTCGAAGTAGGCGTCCGGCTGGTTGAGGCCGAAGGCCACCGCCGCCTGCAGGGCCGGCGGCGTCGTGAAGGTGATGAACTGATGCGCCCGCGAGATCGGCGCCAACAGGCGGCGATCGGCCGTGACATAGCCGACCTTCCAGCCGGTGACCGAGAAGGTCTTGCCGGCCGAGCCGATGCGCACCACCCGGTCCCGAACCTCCGGCAGGGCGAACAGCGTTCGATGATGGCGGTCATCGAAGACCAAATGCTCGTAGACCTCATCGGAGATCGCGATGAGATCGTGCTTCAGGAGCAGATCGGCGAGAAAGCGCAGTTCCTCGTCGCCGATGATGCGGCCGATCGGGTTCCAGGGCGTATTGACGACGATCGCCCGCGTGCGCGGCGTGATCGCCCTTTCGATCCGGTCGGTCGGCAGCTCCCAGCGGGGCGGTTCGAGGCGCACCGGGACCGGGACGCCTCCGGCGCGGCGGATGATGGTGGCGTAGCTGTCGTAGACCGGCTCGAACAGGATCACCTCGTCGCCGGGCTCGATGAGGCCGAAGAAGGCATCGCTCAGCGCTTCCGTCGCACCGGAAGTGACGAGCACCTCCTGCTCCCAGTCGACCTCGATGTCGAGAAAGCGTCCGGTGTTGGCGGCGACTGCCTGGCGCAGAGCCGGCAGCCCCAGCATGGGCGGATATTGGTGCGGCCCGGCGCGCAGCGCTTCGATCGCCGCCTCGACGACGGCCTCAGGTTCCAGGCCTTCCGGAAAGCCCTGCCCGAGATTGATGGCATTGGTTTCCACCGCAAGGCGCGACATGGCCTCGAAGATGGAGGTGCCGATCGCGCCGAAAACCGAGCTGACCATGTCGCCGTTCCCCTGTTGTCCGGCGTGGTCGCCGTGCCAGGGAAACGATGATAAGAATACTGATCTAATAGCCTAAGTATATTATTCGAAATGTCGCCCGGGGTCGGAAACGTTGTTCCCCGGGAACCGCAATCGGCCGACGCGTTCGTTTCCGGATCGGATGGACGGGGTCTAGCTTCGATCCCCACCAGGGCGGAACGCTGCAACAGCGATCCGCCATCCGGGCTGAAAACGCAAAATACGACCACTACAAGTGGCGCCGCTGCTCCTACCCTCTTGCGACATGCGGGCGATGCCATCCGGCGTCCGCCCCCTTTCAGGCAAGGGGAGACATGCGATGACAACGCTCATTCTTCCGGGCTGGCAAGGCTCCGGGCCCGAACATTGGCAGGCGCACTGGCTGAACCTGATGGACAGGACCGTGCTGGTCCGCCAGCGCGATTGGGACAGCCCCAACCTCGACGACTGGCTCGATGCAGCCATCGTCGCCATCGAGCACCACCCCAATCCCATCCTGGTCGGGCATAGTCTCGGTGCCGTGCTGATCGCCCATCTCGCCAACCGCCGTCCGGAGCTTCCCATTGCCGGCGCGTTGCTGGTGGCGCCCGCGGATGTGGACGCGCAGGCTGTCAAGGCGCCGGCCCTCGCCTCCTTTGCCCCGATACCCACTGCCCCACTGGGCTTTCCTGCCATCGTGGTCGGCAGCCGCAACGACCCCTGGATGCCGGCTGCCCGCGCCCGCATTCTCGCCCGCATGTGGGAAGCTGAGTATGTCGACGCCGGCCACGTGGGGCACATCAACGCGGCCGCCGATCTCGGCACCTGGCCAGAGGGCCAGAAACTGCTCGCCCGCCTGACCGCGGTGGCTCGCGGCCGGTCGCTGGCCCTCGGAAGCGGCTTCTGCGGCAGCGCGTCGCGCAAGCGAATTTTCCCGGTGGCCGCGATCGCGAACTGAAAATGCAAGGTGGAGGCGATCTAAAGAATACTAAATCTGTCGTCTATAGGAAGGCCATGCTCGAATAAGGAAAGACGCCGGCGTGGCGCCAATCCCCGAGGAGCTTGTCCATGACCTACCAGCCGACCTCCGTCACCTTGCCCTTCGTCGACATTTCCCGCTTCCGGGGACCTGCCGAGGAGCGGGGCCGCTTCATCGACGAACTCCGGCGCATTCTCTACGATCATGGCTTCTTCTATCTGACCGGCCACGGCGTGCCGCAGGCGCTGATCGACGACGTGCTCGCCCAGTCGCGCCGCTTCTTCGCCCTGCCCATCGAGGAGAAGCTGAAGGTCGAAATGGCCAACTCGCCACATTTCCGAGGCTACAACCGGCCCGGCTGGGAGCTGACGCGCGGCGAGAAGGACTGGCGCGAACAGATCGACATCGCCACCGAGGCTGAACGGCTGCCGGAAGATCCGGAGAAGCCATGGAACCGGTTGACCGGCCCCAACCAGTGGCCGGAAGGGTTGCCCGACTTCAAGCCGCTCATCCTGCGCTATCAGGCGGAAGTGACGCGCGTCGGCCTCGAGGTTCTGAAAGCCATTTCGGTCGCGCTCGGCCAGGATGAGGAGGTCTTCTCCGACATCTACACGCCGCTGCCGACGCAGTTGCTGAAGCTGATCCGCTACCCGGGTCGCGACGTTGCCGAGAGCTCGCAAGGCGTCGGCGCCCACAAGGATGGCGGCTTCGTCACCGTGCTGCTGCAGGACAAGGTCGCGGGCCTGCGCGTCCGCACCGAAGAGGGCGTGTGGATCGAGGCGCCGCCGGTGCCCGGTACCTTCATCATCAACACGGGCGAAGTGCTGGAACTGGCGACGCAGGGCTATGTTCGCGCCGACGTCCATGACGTGGTGGCGCCGCCCGCCGGCAGCGAGCGCCTGTCGGTCGCCTTCTTCCTCGGCGCGCACGTCGATTCCGTGGTGCCGGTGATCGAGCTGCCCGAGGAGATCAAGGACAAGCGGCGCGGCGTGACGGTCGATGCACTCAACCCGATCTTCCAGCAGGTGGGCCGCAACGCGCTGAAAAGCCGCCTTCGGTCCCACCCCGACGTCGCCAGGCGGCATCATACCGACCTGCTGACGGAGGCGGAACGGGCCGCGACCGGCCCTGGGTCGGCCTACTGATACGCGTTCCGCTTGATCCGGACTCATCCGGCTCAAGCGGCTTTCGGCCTGACCGGCCGGCGCCGGTCGGGCGCTTCCGCTTCCGGCAGGTTCCGCCCGAAAGGTCAAAACCCGACGGAAACGGTATGACGTCTTCAGCTGGCGAGTGCTGCGGCGCTTGACTTCTCCAGCATGTCGGCGAGGGTCGTACGGTCGAGAACCTCGGCGATGGCGTCCCTCACTTCGGTCATGACGATACGAACCGAGCAGGTCGAGAGATCGCCACAGTCGTCGCAAGGCTGAAAAGCGGTACGGCTGGCGCAGGCAATCGGCGCCAGCGGTCCGTCCAGTGCCCGCACCACCGGCCCGACCACGATCTCGGATGCCGGACGGCTCAACGCGAAACCGCCTCCCGGTCCCTTCCAGGACCGGACGAAGCCGGCGTTCTTCAAATCCCGCATGATGGCGTCGAGGAACTTCTTGGAAATGTTCTCGCGCGCGGCGATTTCCGCAACCTGAACCGCCCTGCCCGGCTCCGATCGGGCAAGGTGGACCAGTGCCTTGAGCCCGTATTTGCCCTTCTTGGTCAGCATCGATCGCCTCCGGACGTACCCGGCCGAGATAGCCGGGCATGCGAATGGCGTCAATTGCAGAGCATTGTTCTGGCGCACCCGGAGCGCGGAAAATGGCGTTTCTCACGACCATCGGGCGAACGTGGAACGAAATTCGCCATTATGCTATAAATTTGATAGTTTATATTTTGGCACTATCGGCAAGACCTGCTCAATTCGGCATCAGAGCCCGCCCTGATCGGGAGGTTCTCTCCTCTCCCGATCTCAAGCCTTTCGGCGGGCTCGTCCTTTTTCGATAGGTGCTCTCATGTCATTTCATTTCGGGCTCGGCCAGAGCCTGCGCGCGGCAGCCGTGGCCATCGCCGTCAGCGGTGCTTTCCTGACGACGGCCAAGGCCGGCCCCACCCTCGATGCCATTCAGCAGCGCGGACTGATCAAGGTCGGCGTCGGTACGTCACCGGGTTTCTTCGCTCCCGACTCCAACGGCAAGTGGCAGGGGTTCTTCGTCGATTTCGGACGGGCGCTGGCCGTCACCGTGTTCAACGATCCCAACAAGGTCGACTTCACCTCGTCTTCGCCGCAGCAGCGCCTGCCGGCGCTTCAGGCCGGCGAGTTCGACATCCTGCTGTCCGGTGTGACGCAGACCATCACCCGCGCCTTCAAGCTCGGCTTCCACTTCGGGCCGGTGCTGTTCTATGACGGCCAGGGTATCCTGGTGAACAAGTCGCTGGGCGTCGAGAAGGCCGCCGATCTCGACGGCGCCACCATCGGCGTGCAGTCCGGCACCACCGGCGAACTGAACATCGCCGACTTCTTCCGCAAGACGGGCAAGAAATACACCCCCGTGGTGATCGAGGACTCCAAGGAGTTCGTCGCCGCCCTCGAGTCCGGTCGTGTCGATGCCCTGACGCAGGACAGCTCGGACCTCGCCATCCGCCGCAGCCAGCTCGCCAAGCCCGACGATTACGTGGTGCTGCCCGAGCGCCTGTCGAAGGAGCCGCTGGTTCCCGCCGTCCGCGCCGGCGACGACCGCTGGCTGGAGATCGTCAACTGGACGGTCTACGCCACCATCCAGGCCGAGGAGTTCGGCATCACCCAGGCCAACGTCGACGAGTTCCTGAAGAGCGAGGATCCGGCGATCAAGCGCTTCCTCGGCGTCGACACCTCGCTCGGCGAAGCCATCGGTCTCGATCCGAAGTTCGCCTACAACATCATCAAGGCGGTGGGCAATTACGGCGAGATCTTCGACCGCAACATCGGCCCGAAGACGCCGGTCGGCTTCGAGCGCGGCTACAACCAGCTCTGGACCAAGGGTGGCCTCCTCTACTCGCCGCCGTTCCGCTGAGAGGCGAGAGCCATGGTCGACGGCGTCATCAACGCCTCGGTCGAAAGCGGAGAACCGGGCCGCACGCGGCCCGGAATTCCCGCGTTCGTCCGTATGTGGCTGGGGGGCTGGCCTCTTGCCCAGATCGCCCTCTACCTCGGCACGCTGCTGCTCTTCCTGTGGCTCGGCCGAAATCTCCTCGCCAACATGGCCCGGCTGGGCCTCACGCCCGGTTTCGAGTTCCTGGAGCACACCGCCAACTATGAGATCGGCGAGAGCTTCATCGCCTATGCCGCCGGCGACAGCTACGCCCGCGCGGCGCTGGTCGGTCTTCTCAACACCATGGCCGTCTCGGCGCTCGGATGCCTTGTCGCGACGGTACTCGGCGTCGGCCTCGGCATCGCCCGCCTGTCGCCCAACCCGCTGGTTTCCCGCCTCGTGCAGGCCTATGTCGAGCTGTTGCGCAACACGCCCCTGCTGCTGCAGCTCTTCGCCTGGAACACGGTGATCCATCTCCTGCCCGTGCCAAAGCATGCGCTATCGCCCGTTCCGGGCATTCTTCTCACCAATCGCGGCCTGTTCCTGCCGGCGATCGATGCGGGCGGGCGCGGATTGTTCGTGCTGGCCGCAATGGCCGCCATGCTGATCGCGACCCGGTTGGTTCTGCGCCGTCGCCGCCGGTTCGCCGGTCCGGCACCAAGCCGCGTGGTCCTCTCCGCCTATGCGATCGCCCTGTTGCTGCCCGTCGCCATCGCGACCGGCTTTGGCATTTCCTTCGCGCCTGACATACCGACGCTCAAGGGCTTCAACATTCGCGGTGGCGCCTCCATGACGCCGGAGTTCGCGGCTCTGATGCTGGGGCTCGCCGTCAACGCCTCTGCCTCGATCGCCGAAACGGTGCGCGCCGGCATCCTCGCCATTCCCACCGGCCAATGGGAAGCTGCCCGGTCCCTGGGCCTCCGCCCCCTTGCGGTGATGCGCCTCGTCATCCTGCCGCAGGCGCTCCGCATCATCATTCCCGTGATGACGTCGAGCTACCTGAGCCTCACCAAGAACTCGTCGCTTGCCGTTGCCATCGGCTTTCCGGACCTCGTCAGCATTCTCAACACAACGGCCAACGTCACCGGACAGGCGTTGGAGGTGATTGCACTGATGCTCGGTGCCTACCTGACGCTCAGCCTTACGACCTCCGCGATCATGAACGCCTACAACCGAAGCCATGTCCTGAGGAGCGAGCGGCGATGAGTACGCTGCGTCCGCCATCCCTCCTCGACAGATCGCCCTTTCTGAAAGCAACCATCGGCAGTCGTGGCAACCTGGTTCTGTCGATCGCCGTCGTGATCGTCGCGGCATTGCTGGTGCCGCCGTTGGTCCGCTGGTTGCTGATCGACGCCACCTTCCTCGGCACGGCCGAGACCTGCAAGACGGCGAGCGGCGCCTGCTGGGCCTTTGTCGGCGAGAAGCTGAAGTTCATCGTCCTGGGCTTTTATCCGCAGGAAGAGGCTTCGCGCGCCTATGCGGCCAGTGCGCTTCTGATCGGGCTTCTGGCACTGTCAGCCGTACCGCGCTTCTGGGGCCGCTGGCTGGTGGGCGGCTGGGTCGCAGGAGTTGGCGGCGTCATCTGGCTGCTGGGCGGCGGCGGGCCGCTGTCGCCCATACCGACCGAAAAGTGGGGCGGCCTGCCGGTGACGCTGCTTCTGTCGCTCGGCAGCTTCATCCTCGCCTTTCCGCTCGCCATCGTGCTGGCGCTTGCCCGCCGCTCGAAGCTCGGCGGCATCCGCCTCTATGCGGTCGTGCTGATCGAGACCGTGCGCGGCGTACCGTTCATCGCCATTCTCTACACGGCAACGCTGCTATTCCCGCTGATGCTGCCGGCCGGAGCCGCCATCGACAAGTTCGCGCGCGCCGCCGTGGCGCTATCGATCTTCGTGTCGGCCTATCTCGCCGAAATCATCCGCGCCGGCCTTCAGGCGGTGCCGCGCGGACAGTCGGAGGCCGCCGCCTCGCTCGGTCTCACGCATTGGCAAACGCTGCGTCTGGTGGTGTTGCCGCAAGCGCTGAAGCAGGTGATCGCCCCGATCGTCAACCTGGCGATCGGCATCTTCCAGGATACGACGCTGGTGGCGATCATCGGCATGTTCGACCTGCTCAACGCGGCGCGCGCGGCCGCGACCGATCCGATGTGGATCGGCTTTTATGCCGAAGCCTATGTGTTCGCGGCGGCCGTCTACTTCATCTTCTGCTTTACCGCGGCGCGCTACAGCCTCTGGCTGGAGCGGCATCTCAGCGTGCCATGAGCGTTCAAGACAAACCGCATGCGCTCAAACCGGGTTCTCGCGGCATATCGTTCCAGCATTTCGCAGCAAAATGGAAATACAAAGCTGATGGCCTGTCGACATAACGGCTAACCTCCGCTGAAATACTGGCTGTATCCGGCATGGTCCGGACCAACAGCAAGCGCGATGTCGTGCGACATCGAAGCCAGATGCAGCCTTCTTCTTTCGGTCTATTCGCCAATACGGCGAGCAACCGACCGCTTTCTCTTGGGAGACATCCATGTCCGCTCTCCGGAAACCCGCCCATTCGGCGCTCGACCTGATCGGCGCTACGCCGGTCGTCGAACTCACCCGCTTCGACACCGGCCCCTGCCGCCTATTCGTCAAGCTCGAAAGCGCCAATCCCGGTGGGTCGATCAAGGATCGCGTCGCCCTGTCGATGATCTCGGCCGCCGAGGCCGACGGCCGCCTGAAACCCGGTGGCACCATCATCGAGGCGACCGCCGGCAACACGGGCCTAGGCCTTGCCCAGGTCGGCCTGCCCAAGGGCTACAAGGTAATCCTCATCGTGCCTGACAAGATGTCGCGCGAGAAGATCGCTCACCTGCGCGCGCTCGGCACCGACGTGCGCATCACCCGCTCCGACGTCGGCAAGGGCCACCCCGCCTATTACCAGGACATGGCCGAGCGTCTCGCCACCGAACTTGGCGCCTTCTACGTCAACCAGTTCGCCAACCCGGCCAACCCAGCCGCCCACGAGACAACGACCGCGCCGGAGATCCATACGCAGCTCGACGGCGACGTCGACGCCATCGTGGTCGGTGTCGGCTCCGGCGGCACGCTTTCTGGCATCGGTCGCTACTTCAAGCGGGTATCGCCGAAAACCGAGATGGTGCTCGCCGACCCATCCGGCTCCGTTCTGGCGCCGCTCGTCAACACGGGTGAGCTGATCGAAGCCGGCTCCTGGGCCGTCGAAGGCATCGGCGAGGACTTCGTGCCGCCCAACTGCGACCTGTCGCTGGTGTCGTCGGCCTATACCGTCACCGACGCCGAAAGCTTCGCCGCCGCCCGCGAACTGCTCTCCAAGGAAGGCATCCTGGCCGGGTCGTCATCCGGCACGCTGCTGGCGGCGGCGCTCAAGTATTGCCGCGCCCAGACGACGCCCAAGCGCGTGGTCACCCTCGTCTGCGATACCGGCGCCAAGTACCTCTCCAAGGTCTACGACGACAGCTGGCTCGCCGAGCAGGGACTGGCCGACCGGCCGGTCCGCGGCAACCTCTCCGATCTCGTCATCCGCCGCCAGCAGGATGGTTCCACCGTGACCGTCGCTCCCGACGACACGCTGGCGACCGCCTACAAGCGGATGCGGCAGGCCGACGTGTCGCAATTGCCCGTCGTTGCGGGCGGGCGGCTCGTCGGCATCATCGACGAGAGCGACCTCTATGCCGCCTTGGGGCGCGGGGCGGTGGCCGGGCAAGCCCGCTTCGGAGAGGCCGTCGGCAACCACATGATCACCGACCTGCACACGCTGCAGTCCGTCGACCCGGTCAGCGCCGCCCTCCCCCTGTTCGAGCGCGGCGAAGTCGCCCTGGTGCTCGACGGCAGCGACTTCCTCGGCGTGGTCACCCGCGTCGATCTCATCAATCACCTGAGGCTCCATTCGTGACCTATCAGCCCCCGCGCATCAATCATCGGCTCGCCTTCTCGACCCGTACCATTCATGGTGGCCAGAGCCATGATCCGACCACCGGCGCCGTCATGGTGCCGATCTACGCCACCTCCACCTTCGCCCAGTCGAGCCCCGGCGTTCACAAGGGCTGGGAATATGGCCGCACCCACAACCCGACGCGGCAGGCCTTCGAGCGGGCGATTGCCGATCTCGAAAGCGGCACTGCCGGGTTCGCCTTCGCCTCGGGCCTTGCAGCTATCGCCAACATTCTGGAAACGCTGGACCATGGTGCCCATATCGTCGCCTCCGACGACCTTTACGGCGGCACCTTCCGCCTGATCGACAAGGTGCGGCGACGCACGGCCGGCCTCGACGTGTCCTTTGCGGACTTCCGCGACCCTCAGGCCATCGAAGCGGCGATCCGACCGGAGACCAAGCTGATCTGGGTGGAGACCCCCACCAACCCGATGCTGAAGATCGTCGATCTCCAGGCGATCGCCACCATCGGCCGCAAGCACGGTATCGTCACCGTCGCCGACAATACGTTTGCCAGCCCGGCCATCCAGCGGCCGCTGGAGCTTGGCATTGACCTCGTCGTCCACTCGACGACCAAATATCTCAACGGCCACTCCGACATGATCGGCGGCGCCGTTGTGGTGGGCGACAACGCAGAACTGCGCGAGCGCCTCACCTTCCTGCAGAACGCCGTCGGCGCCGTCTCCGGGCCGTTCGACAGCTTCCTCGCGCTGCGCGGCCTCAAGACGCTGGCGCTCAGGATCGAGCGGCACTCCTCTAATGCGCTGGCCATCGCTCGTTATCTCGAAGGGCGTAAGGATGTGCGACGGGTGATCTATCCCGGCCTCGAAAGCCATCCGCAGCACGCTCTCGCCAAATCGCAGATGTCGGCCTTCGGCGGCATCATCAGCGTCGAGCTCGACCGCGATCTCCAGGGCACCAAGCGCTTCCTCGAAAACACCAAGCTGTTCACGCTGGCCGAAAGTCTCGGCGGCGTCGAGAGCCTGATCGAGCATCCGGCCATCATGACGCATGCCTCGATCCCTGCCGAACAGCGCGCCAAGCTCGGCATCTCCGATGGCTTCGTCCGCCTGTCGGCCGGCATCGAGGACAGCGGCGACCTGATCGACGACCTCAGGGCCGCCCTCGACGCCTGAGCGGCCGACATCGAATGCGAAGAGGCCGGGGGATGACCTCCGGCCTCTTCTTTTGCGCGGTATCGCTGAAGATCAAGCCACGGCGCGTGCCCGCTCGGCCCGTTCCATCTGGACGATGTGCTCGGCCCAGCGCGCCGACCAGTCGCGCAGTTCCGACTGGCTGAGCGGCGTCGGCACCTTGGAGTGCTCGTGGCCGGCGATGTGGCGGGCGAGCGCGCGGTAGACGTCGGCCTGTTCGGATTGCGGTGCCGCTTCGATGGTCGTCTTGCCCGAGAGCTCGGCCTGGGTGACGGTCAGCGAACGCGGCACGAACTGGACGATCGGCGTCGAGGTCTTGGCCGAGAAGTCCTCGATGATCTCGCGCTGGAAGTCGGTGTTGATCGAGTTGGCGATGATGCCACCCAGCAGCGCGCCGCCGCTCGACGAGAATTTCTCGATGCCGCGGAACAGGTTGTTGGCGGCGTAGATGGCCATGAAATCGGCCGAGGAGACGGTGAACACGTGTTCGGCGATGCCCTCGCGCACCGGCACGGCAAAGCCGCCGCACACCACGTCGCCCAGCACGTCGTAGATGACGAAGTCGAGGTCGAGATCCTCGAACACCCGCTGCTGCTTCAGGAGCTCGACGGCGGTGATGATGCCGCGGCCGGCGCAGCCGACGCCCGGCGCCGGGCCGCCGGCCTCGACGCAGTAGATGCCGGCAAAACCTTTGAACACCGCCTCGCGGGCATCGACCCGGCGCTTCTCGGCTAGGAGATCCAGGACAGACGGAATGTACTCGCCGCCGCGCAGCGTCGTTGTGGAATCGGCCTTGGGATCGCAGCCGAACTGCATCACCTTGTAACCCGCCTCGGCGAGAGCGGCGGAGATGTTGGACGTGGTGGTCGACTTGCCGATACCGCCCTTGCCGTAGATGGCGATCTGCTTGGGTTTGCGGGACATGAAATACTCCTTGAGGGATGAAAAGCGGGCGGTCAGCCGTGGGAGAACGTGGGTTCGGTCTGCAGATCGTCGCCGTAGAGATCGGCCGTGTGGTCGGAGAGTCCGGGCACGCCTGCGGCGTCGGCACGGCAGCGCTGGCAGTGGGTGAACACCTTGAGATGCCGTGCGGCATCGGCGCGCGCCTTGTGTCGCTCAATGAAGGTCGGTTCCTTCAAATGGGCGAGCTGATGCTCGGGGATCAGCGGGATGACGTTGATCATCCGCGCGCCGGCCGCCGCTACCGTTTCCGCCACTTGCCCGATGTGATGATCGTTGATGGTGGGGATCAGCACCGTATTGATCTTGATGGTGAAACCGAGCTCGGCGGCACGGGCGATGCCCTTGAGCTGGCTGTCGATCAGCCGCCGGGCCGCCACGACACCGTCGAGCCGCTTGCGCCCCCAGGCGAGCTTCGGCGTGATCATCGCCTGTATCTCCGGATCGACGGCGTTGACCGTCACCGTCAGCGTAGTCACGCCGGCCGCGTGGAGGTCATCGACGCGCGCTGGCAGTTGCAGGCCGTTGGTCGAGACGCAGAGCGTCAGGTCGGGCCAGCGAGCATGGATCTCGGCGAAGGTCTCGATGGCATGGTCGGAGGCGAGCGGGTCACCGGGGCCGGCGATGCCGACAACGGAGAGATTGGGGATCAGCCGCAGCGCCCGTTCGACAACTTCGACGGCTTCCTTGGGCTTGAGCAACCTCGCGGCGACGCCGGGCCGCTGCTCGACACGGTTGAAATCGCGGCGGCAGAAGGCGCAGGCGATGTTGCAGAGCGGCGAAACGGGCAGATGCAGCCGCGCCGCCTTGGCGTGGCCCTCCGCCGTGGTCGAAAAGCAGGGGTGCTTGCCTTCAAGGTCGGGAAAGGCAGGCTGCATGGCGGCTTGCCGCATGCCGTGTGCCGTGCAAGCCGAGGATGCTATGCCAGGATCGCTCATGCCACAGCCTCCGCGGTGAACAGTCCGTCGAAGGCGGCAAGCTGACGGACGGTGTCGTCCACCGTGTCATCGGTCTCGAAAGCGAGAATGCCGAGTTTGGTCAGCCTGATAATGGCGCATTCGCCGAGCCGCGACACCACCACGGCCTTGCAGTCGGCGATCAGCGCCACCGAGGCATCCATCACCACCTCGGCCTGATCGCCGCAACCCGAGCCGCAGGCGGGGCGGTTGTTGCGTGATTCGAGATAGTGAGAGCCGGCGGGGCCGACTTCCCAGATCTCGAAGCGGGTGGCGTGGCCGAAATGCTCGCTCACCCTGGCACCGGTCGAGGTGCCGATGGCAACGCGCACCGCGCCGGAGGAAAGGGCCGGATCGGAGGAGACCGTCATAGCGCGGCGACCTCCGGGTTTTCCTCGGTCGACTGGCGAACCACCGTCGTATAGGTGCGCTCGATCAGTTGCAGCGCGCCGCGATAGCCGATGTAGGAGCGCGACAGCACCACCTCGTCGGTCACCGGATAGCTGATCTCGACCAGCGGCGCGCCGATCTCGCCTGCCAGTCCCGCCTCCCAGGTCGAGCCGAAGACGATCGGCAGTTCGCCGATCCTTGGATGAGCGCGAAGGACGGCATGCGCCTTGTGCCCATCGGATTCGAACAGCGGATCGGCATCGATGCCCGGCGCCAGATCGCGGAAAGCGTCACGGATCGCCTCGCGCTCGGTCTCCGGCGGGTTCTCGGTGATGACGATGACGCCGGGGTTGAGGCCGAGGTCGCCGACCAGGAACTTGGCGACGGCCAGCGCATAGGCGCTGTCGGCGACGATGTTCACTTCCGACGGTAGCCGGTACTGGCTGGTGCAGTTGGCGTAGAAGGCCGCGAAGTCGCGCAGGTAATGGTAGTAGGTCTTCTCTTCGCGGGCGATGAAGGTGTCCACCTTGCGCCTGTCGATGCCGGCATGGTCGCCCACCTTGCGCAGGAAGGCCGCCGTCTCGCGCGCACCGACCGGCAGGGCGGGAATGTGCAGGGTGCTCTGGCCGTAGGCGGCCTCAAGATCGCGGGCCACCGAAAGGCCGAGCCAAGGGCTGAGCACGAGGTTGAACTCGGCAGCGGGAATGGCGCGCCACTCGGAAAGGCCAGCCGAGGCCGGGCCGAACAGGATGTTCACCTCAAGTCCGATGCCTTCGAGAATGCGCCTGAGTTCGGTAAGATCGCCGCGCCAGAACGGGTTCTGATAGGGCAGCAGCGCCCAGACGTTGACGAGGCCGGCCCGCTTCGGCTGTTCCGGTTGCTTCGCCACATACTGTTCGATGATCGCCTTCACCACCGTCTCGTGGCCGGTGAAGTTGGTGCCACGATAGCCAAGCGTTTCGGCGAAGACGATGGGCACGCCGCGCCGCTGGTAGCCCTTCACCAGGTTCTCGACGTCGTCGCCGACGAGGCCGGGAATGCAGCCGGACTGCACGACGTAAAGCTCGGCCTCCATCACCTTCAGCGTCGAGGAGATCAGTTCGTCGAGCCGATCGGCGCCGCCGAAGATCACCTCCTTGTTGCCGATGTTGCTGGAGGGCACGTGGAACTCGCCCCCCTGATAGCCGGAGATGCCCGACAACGCGTGGAACTGCTTGGAGGCGCAGCCAGGGCCGCAATGGGTGATGGGGATCGCCCCTTCGATGGCGATCACCGATGTGAGCGCGCCGAGGGCGCAGGCATAACGCACCTGCTCGATCGGCCCCGGCGGGGCCGCGAAGGAGCCGGAAGTGTCCTGGGAAATATGGCTGACGACGTTCATCGGTCTCTCCGGTTCACTCGGCGGCTTCGGCGGTGTCGAGGGCGTAGGGGTTGGTCTCCTCCAGCCACCATTTCTGGTAGGGGAAGGACGAATGGGCGGCGACATCCTCGTAGAAGCGTCGGCGCGGCAACACGCGCAGGATGGCGCGGCCGATGGTCAAGAGGCCCTCGTAGCCGAGACCGTCGTTCGAATAGAAGATCGGCAGTACCGGGATGCCCAGCCGGCCGGCCAACGTCGCGGTGGTGCCGGAATGACGGCAGATGACGAAGTCCGGATTCGAACGCTTCAGCGCCGCGTGCGTCTGGAAATGCTGGTCCGGGCTGACGGTGAAGTTCTCGACGTCGCCGGTGGTCTCGACGAGATGGCCGAGCGAATCCTGCTCGGGATCGCGGCTGTCGGTCGAGGGATCGTGGTGGAAGGAATAGGCGTCGTCGACGGTGACGCCCAGCTCGCGCAGATCGGCGATCAGGCCATGGGCGAAAGCGGCGCCGGCGGCGACGAAGCCCTTCTTGCCCTTGAGGAGGCGCCGGAGGCGCTCCAACTCCGGCGCAATACGAGCCCGCTCGGAAGCGATCACCGCCTCGACCAGATGCGTCCGCCCGGTGACGCGGGCGATGTCGCGCAGCCAGTTGTCAGTGGCTACCTGCCCATAGGGCAGCGGGGCGCGGATTTCCGGCACGCCGTATTCCTGCTCGAGGCCGGTGGCGAGATAGCTCAGCACGAAGCACATGGTCACCGTCGCCGCCGCCGTGGAGAGGTCAGCGAGGCGTTCGAGCGAGTTGCCGCCCATGATCAGGTTGACCTTGAGGCCCAGTGGCTCGACCAGCGGCGTGAACACGTCCGGGCCGCCGAGATGGATGACATTGAGAAGATCGGAGTTCTTCTCATGCGTCCGGTCCGGCACCAGGCGGCGCAGGATGCCATGCTCGATGACGTCCCAGCCCGACGACCAGTGCCGCGACTTGAAGCCCTCGCAATGCAGGGCAACCACGGGAATGCCGAGCTCGTCTTCGAGCTGCCGGACCGTGCCGTCGACGTCGTCGCCGATGATACCCGTGGCGCAGGAGGTGGCGACGAAGATGACGCGCGGCTTGTGCCGCTCATAGGCGTCGCGGATCGTCTCGGCGAGGCGCTCGACGCCGCCGAACACCATGTCCTGCTCGCCGAGATTGGTGCAGATCGACTTGGGATCCTCGGGCTTCCAGCCGCGTCGGGCAGCAAGGTCGCGGGAGTAGCGCGAGGTGAACGACTGGCTGGAGGCGCAGCCGATCGGCGAATGCTGGATGACCACCGTGTCCTTGATGATGGTGGCATTGGTGACCGCGATCTGCTCGGCGCACATCGACGCCTGCGAGTAGGGGCTGTTCAACTCGCAGAGGCGCTTGCCGCCGGGGCCACAATCGCGACCGCAGCCGAAGGTGAAGGCCGAGTCCTTGGCAAGCTGGGAAGCGGGGCCATCCCACTGGGTGATGGTGCCAAGACGCTGATCGCGCGTCTCGGCCTGAGGTGTACGAAGATTGATCGGCATGTGGCGCTATCCCCTGTCGGCGGGCCGCTTGGAACGGAACCGGTCGCAAAAGGGATGTGCTCGAACGCCTCTCGCGACCTCTGGCTTTCAGGAGATCACGGGTGAAGAATAGACGATAGATTTAGTATTTTAATTGGTGCTGGATGAGAGCAGTTTTTGCCCCGAAACCGACAAGGGGCGAGAACACGTTTTCATGATAACTATTTAATATCAATTACTTAAGTTGTTTTACTTAGACACCAGCACCGTACGGTAGCCGAACTCATTCTGCCCATGCCCGTTGAGAGACGGAGAAAAAGCGCATCGTCTCCGCCGGCAATTTTGGAAAGCAAAACCTGTCGCCGTCCCTGCCGAACCACCATGATCACGCGCGCCGTCAATGCTTCACGCCAAATAGAGGCAAACGACACCGGGGGGGAACCGGCGGTTTCGGCACTTTGTGTCTGGCTCGCCAATGGAAAGATGGACATCCATGCAGCTCAACTCAGCGCTCGCGTCGAACGATCCGCAGGCGATCATCGATGCTGATCGCACCCATGTCTGGCACCACCTGATCCAGCACAAGACCTTCGAGACGGCAGCCCCACGCATCATCGTCGAGGGCAAGGGCATGCGGGTGTGGGATATCGCCGGCAAGGAATATATCGACGCTGTCTCCGGCGGCGTCTGGACGGTCAACGTAGGTTACGGCCGCACCTCGATCGCCGATGCCGTGCGCGACCAGCTCGTCCGCCTCAACTATTTCGCCAACACCGCCGGCTCCATTCCTGGCGCCCTGTTCGCCGAGAAACTCATCTCCAAGATGCCGGGACTTTCTCGAGTCTATTTCTCCAACTCCGGCTCGGAAGCCAACGAGAAGGCGTTCAAGATGGTGCGGCAGATCGCCCATCGCCACCACGGCGGCCGCAAGTCAAAGATCCTCTATCGCGAGCGCGACTATCATGGCACCACCTTCGGCGCGCTGTCGGCCAGCGGGCAGAACGAGCGCACCGCCCAATACGGCCCGCTGCTCTCCGGCTTTGTCGCCGTGCCGCATGCCCTTGAATACCGCAGCGAACAGCGTGGTGCCCGCTATGGCGAAGCTGCCGCCGACGCCATCGAGGCAGTCATCCTCCGCGAGGGACCCGATACCATCGGCGCCATCTGCCTCGAACCGATCACGGCCGGCGGCGGCGTCATCGTGCCGCCCGACGGCTACTGGCAGCGCGTCGAGGACATCTGCCGCCGCCACGACATTCTGATCCACATCGACGAAGTGGTGTGCGGCCTAGGACGTACCGGTGCCTGGTTCGGTTATCAGCATTACGGCGTCAGGCCGGATTTCGTCACAATGGCCAAGGGCGTTGCCTCCGGCTATGCGGCAATCTCCTGCACGGTCACCACCGAAGCGGTGTTCGACCTCTTCAAGGATGCGCCGGACGATCCACTCAGCCACTTCCGCGATATTTCGACCTTCGGCGGCTGCGCCTCAGGCCCGGCGGCGGCGCTGGAAAACCTTCGAATCATCGAGGACGAGAAGCTCGTCGAGAACTCAACGGTTCAGGGCGAGCGCCTGATCGCCAATCTCACGGCGCTCAAGGACAAGCATCCCGCCATCGGCGACGTGCGCGGCAAGGGCCTGTTCGCCGGTGTCGAGCTGGTTGCCGACCGGCAGAGCCGCGAACCGGCTGCCGAGAAACAGGTGCAGGCCGTCGTCGCCGAGTGCAGCGCCCAAGGGGTGATCATCGGCGCCACCAATCGTTCGATCACCGGCTTCAACAACACGCTCTGTCTGGCGCCGGCATTGATCGCCGGGCCGGACGACATCGACACCATCACCGACACGATCGGCCGCGCCATCGGGCGCGTCTTCGGCTGATCGCAGGAGAGACTTGAAATGCGGATGACCACCGAGGAAGCCTTCGTCAAAGTCTTGCAGCGTCACGGCATCCGCCATGCCTTCGGCATCATCGGCTCGGCCTTCATGCCGATCTCCGACCTGTTTCCGAAGGCCGGCATCACCTTCTGGGACGTGGCGCACGAGGGCTCGGGCGGCATGATGGCCGACGGCTACAGCCGCGCCACCGGCAAGGTATCGCTGGTCATCGCCCAGAACGGCCCCGGCGTCACCAACCTCGTGACAGCCGTGAAAACCGCCTACTGGAACCACACGCCGCTGCTGGTGATCACCCCGCAGTCTGCCAACAAGACCCTCGGCCAGGGCGGCTTCCAGGAAGTGCCGCAGATGGCACTGTTCCAGGATATCGTCGCCTATCAAGAGGAGGTGCGCGATCCCTCGCGTGTCGCCGAAGTGCTCAACCGGGTGATCTTGCAGGCCAAGCGCGCCTCGGCACCGGCCCAGATCAATATTCCCCGCGACATCTTCACCCAGGTGATCGACATCGAGCTGCCGCCGATCGTCGAGCTCGAACGGCCGACGGGGGGTGAAGAAGCGCTCGCCAAGGCCGCTGAGTTGTTGTCGAATGCCCGTTTCCCTGTGATCCTCAATGGCGCCGGCGTAGTGCTGGCCGGCGCGATCGCCGACAGCGTCGCCCTCGCCGAAAAGCTCGATGCCCCGGTCGCCTGCGGCTACCAGCACAACGACGCCTTTCCCGGCAGCCATCCGCTCGCCGTGGGTCCGCTCGGCTACAACGGCTCCAAGGCAGCGATGCAGATCATCGCCAAGGCCGACGTGATCCTGGCGCTTGGCACCCGCCTCAACCCGTTCTCGACCCTGCCCGGCTACGGCATCGACTACTGGCCCAAGGATGCCGCCGTCATCCAGGTTGATATCAACCCGAACCGCATCGGCCTTACCAAGAGGATTGCCGTCGGTATCGTCGGCGACGCAGGCAAGGTGGCTCGGGCGCTCGCCGACAAGGTGACGTCGCGCCTGCCCCCGGCCGAGCGGCAGGAGCGGCGCGGGCTTGTGGCCGCGACGCGATCGGCCTGGGCGCAGGAGCTCACCTCGCTTGACCACGAGGATGACGATCCCGGCACCAACTGGAATGCCCGGGCGCGCGCCGCCAAGCCCGACTGGCTCAGCCCCCGCAGGGCGTGGCGGGCCATTCAGGCAGCCTTGCCGCGCGAAGCGATCATCTCCTCCGACATTGGCAACAATTGCGCCATCGGCAACGCCTACCCGTCCTTCGACGATGGACGGAAATATCTCGCGCCGGGCCTGTTCGGCCCCTGCGGCTACGGCCTGCCGTCGATCGTCGGCGCCAAGATCGGCCGCCCCGACCTCCCCGTGGTCGGTTTCTCGGGCGACGGTGCCTTCGGTATCGCGGTCAACGAGCTGACGGCCATCGGTCGCCCGGAATGGCCGGCGATCACCCAGATCGTCTTCCGCAATTATCAGTGGGGCGCCGAGAAGAGGAACTCCACGCTGTGGTACGACGACAACTTCATCGGGACCGAACTCGATACCAACGTTTCTTACGCCGCCATTGCTCGGGCCTGCGGCCTCAATGGTGCCGTCGCCCGTACCTCCGAAGAGTTGAGCGACCTGCTCCGGCAGGCGATCACCGATCAGTTGGAGCACAAGAAAACCACCCTGATCGAAGTCCTGATCAACCAGGAGCTCGGAGAACCCTTCCGCCGTGACGCCATGAAGAAGCCGGTGGTCATTGCCGATATCGATCCGGCCGACACAGTCGAGGCATGAGCCGGAGCTTTGCAACAGCAAGAAACCAAGCGAACCACAAAACCTATTGGAATAGTATTTTATAGTTCGCCCAACCATAGCATGGCGTTTCTTCAGAGGCCGCCTAAGCACCTGTAGCTTAGCAATATTTTCGACAGGTCCCGATCCGATCCCATGAGGAGCGCCGCTCCCCGGATGGGGACCTCGGCACTGACCGAGGAGATTTTGATGACGCCAGTTGCTGAGTTCATGACCCAGATCGGCAAGACGGTCGCACTCGCCGCCATGGTGGCGACCGGCCTTTCCGCCGGTTCCGCCATGGCCGAGACGACGCTCAACATCGGCTGGCAGCAGATCGTCGAGCCGTCGCGCGTGCCGCAGGCCGATGGCGCCTACGAGAAGGCGACCGGCGCCAAGATCAATTGGCAGAAGTTCGACGGCGGTGCTGACGTGATCGCCGCCATCGCCTCCGGCTCGCTCGACATCGGCTATGTCGGTTCGTCACCGCTCACCGCCGCGGCCAGCCGCGAGGTTCCCATCGAGACCATCTTCGTCGTCGGCCTGATCGGTCCCTCGGAAGCCCTGGCCGCCAAGGGCGTCGACAAACCCGAGGATCTCGTTGGCAAGAAGATCGCCACACCCTTCGTTTCCACTGCGCACTACAGCCTGCTGACGGCACTGAAGCACTGGAACATCGATCCGAAACAGCTTCAGATCCTCAACCTGCGTCCGCCGGAAATCGCCGCCGCCTGGGAACGCGGCGATATCGACGGCGCCTATGTCTGGGACCCGGTTCTGGCCGAGATCAAGAAGACCGGCAAGGTGGTCGCCACCTCCAGCGATGTCGCCAAGTGGGGCGGCCCGACCTTCGACGCCTGGATCGTCCGCAAGGAATATGCCGAACAGCACCCCGATGTGGTGAAGGCCTTCGTCAAGGTGACCGGCGAGGCCTACGCCTCCTACCGCGCCGACCCGAAGAAGTGGGATGCCAAGTCGCCCGAAGCCGAGAAGATCGCTCGCCTGACCGGCGCCAAGCAGGACGAGGTTCCCGAGCTCCTGACCGGCTATTACTTCCCGACCCTTGAAGAACAGCCTGGCGAAACGCTGCTGGGTGGTGGCACCACCAAGGCCGTTGCCGCCACGGCCGCCTTCCTCAAGGAACAAGGCAAGATCCCCGACGTGCTCGCCGATTATTCGCCCTACATCTCCGACCGCTGGGTGAAGGACGTCGTCGCGTCCAAGTGACAGGCCATAGCCGGCCGCAAGGTCTTGAAAGTCGCCCGTCCGCCCGTTGAGGCGGGCGGGTTTCGCTCGATCCGATCCGATGAAAACGCAAGGGAGACGAGGCGCTCCGTGTACAAACTTCATATCGACAGGGCGACCTTCGCCTACGGTCCGTCGCAATCCCCAGTGCTCGCAGACATCGACCTGTCGATCGGCAGCGATGAGTTCGTTGCTGTTGTCGGCCGCTCCGGCTCGGGCAAGACGAGCCTCTTGAGCCTTGCCGCCGGCTTCCTGAAGCCAACGAAAGGCCGGGTTCACATCGATGGCCGCACCATCGAAGGACCGAGTGCCGAGCGCGCCGTGGTCTTTCAGGATGACGCCCTGTTTCCCTGGCTGACGGCGCGGCAGAACGTCGGCTTCGCCCTGAAGTTGAAGGGCGTTCCAAGAGCGGAGCGCGACCGACGCATCGCCGAACTCTTGGCCCACGTCGATCTGGTCGCTTCCGCTGACAAGGCGATCTGGGAGCTGTCCGGCGGCATGCGCCAGCGGGTCGGCATCGCCAGGGCGCTTGCCGCCGACCCCGAGTTCCTGTTGATGGACGAGCCACTCGGCGCGCTTGACGCCCTGACGCGCGAACGTATGCAGGAGTTCCTTCTGCACCTCTGGCAGGACAGCGGCGCCGGCGTGCTGCTAATCACCCACGGCATTGAGGAAGCGCTGTTCCTCGCCACGCGCGTCGTGGTTTTGGCCCCCTCCCCCGGTCGGATCGTGGCCGATATTCCCGTCACCTTCGGCCGCCGACTTCTGCAGGGCGACACGTCCCGCGCCATCAAGTCCGACCCGGCCTTCGTTGCAGCGCGCGAACAGCTGCGCGATCTGATCGAATTGCAGGATTTCGAGGTTTAGTCATGAGCACGATCGAAGACATCGCCGGCCAGGGCGAGCCGACCGCATCGGCTCCGACTTCGCCCGGCTTTGACTGGGTTCGCCTCGTCCCCCTGGTGACGATTGTCGTCATCATCGCGCTTTGGTCCTTGGCGGCAAGTCGCGGCTGGGTGTCGAAGGTGTTCCTGCCATCGCCCCTCGCTGTCTTGAAGAGCGCCTATCAAGTCAGTGTCTCCGGCTTTGCCGATTCCACGCTGCTGCAGCATCTCCTCGCCAGCCTCGGCCGGGTGTTCGGCGCGCTGGCAGCTTCCATCGTCGTCGCGGTGCCGATCGGCGCCATCATCGCGTCATCGCGGATCGGGCGCGGCATCTTCGACCCGGTGGTGGAATTCCTGCGGCCACTGCCGCCGCTCGCCTATCTGCCTCTGATCATCATCTGGTTCGGCATCGGCGAGGCCTCGAAAGTGCTGGTGATCGGCCTCGCTATGGCGCCACCGATCATCATCGCCACGGCGGCCGGCGTCAGGTCCGTCTCGCGCGACCGGCTCAATGCCGCCCGATCGCTCGGCGCCACGCGGTTGCAGCTCCTGCGTTTCGTTGTGCTACCGAGCGCCCTGCCCTCGATCGTCACCGGCATTCGCATCGCGCTCGGTGCCGGATGGTCGACGCTGGTCGCAGCCGAACTGGTGGCTGCGAGCCGTGGCCTAGGCTTCATGATCCAGTCGGCGGCGACCTTCCTCGGTACCGACGTGGTGATCCTCGGCATCGCCGTGATCGGCATCGTTGCCATCTTGCTCGAACTCTTGATGCGCGCGCTCGAAAGGCGCTTCGTGCCCTGGTCGACGCATCTCTGAACGCAGACCTCTCGGACTGGAATGGGTTTCTGCCCGCCGCTCCATGGCGGTCGGCTTTTTCCCTGTTCGTCGCCAAAGGCGCAATGCGTACGCTTGAGAGGCAAAGGCACAGGATCTAAGCTTTTTGACATCGAATGGATGTCCTCCACCAGGGAAAGATCATGTCGGCACAAACTGCGAAAGTCATCGATCTTGCGGAATTCCGCCTCGCTCGCGCCGCGAGCCAGGGTGAGATGCGCCGCAGCTCGATGCCTTCACCGCAACCGATGCCGCCTGTGGTCTGGGTTCCGGTGTGGGCTTACGTTCCGGTCCTCGGTTTCGGCCACTGACCATGACCCTGCGCGTCGTATCCGACGCTCCCGTGGACGATACGGCCCGGACGGACCCGGCGGAGGACATTCCCGCCATCGTCGGCTACAACCTTCGCAAGCTTCGCACTCGACGCGGTCATTCGCTGGAGCGTCTCGCCAAGCTCTCTGGCGTCAGCCGTGCCATGCTCGGCCAGATCGAGACGGGTAAGAGCGCGCCGACCATATCGGTGCTTTGGAAGATCGCCACGGCGCTCGACGTGTCCTTCGCAACGCTGCTCGCCAACGAAACCGAGCGGGGCGTCACCGTGTTGTCGCGCGCCAAGGCGAAGGTCCTAACCTCATCCGAGGGGCGCTTTCAGTCGCGCGCCCTGTTCCCCTTCGACGGTGAACGCAAGGTGGAGTTCTACGAGCTGCGGATCGCCGGCCTGCACCGCGAAGTAGCCGCCGCCCATCAGGAGGGCACGGTCGAAAACCTCGTCGTGTCGAGTGGAACCGTTGAAGTGGTCGCAGGCGACGAGCCGGCACGCGTGCTCTCGGAGGGCGACGCCATCGTCTTCGATGCCGACGTGCCCCACTCCTACCGAAACCTCGGCACCAGCGAAGCCGTCCTCTACCTCGTCATGACCTATGTCGAGGAAGTCAGGGTCTGATTACCCAAACGAAAAGGCCGCGAACATGTGTCCACGGCCTTCTCGGTGATTGTTGCCGACTGACGGTCAGGCCATCATGCCGCACATCATCGGCATGCCGCCGCACATCATCATCATGGGCATTCCACCCTGCATCATGGACATCATGCGCTTACAGCAGTCCATGAACATGTCCATGCTCATGCCATCCATCGGCATCATCTCGCACATCATGCCGTTCTTGGTCATCTGGCAGGTCATCTTCGCCATCATGACCGGCATCATCTGCGGCATCATGCCACCCATCATCGGGTTCATCATGCCGCCCATCTGCATCATCGGATTCATCATGGGCATGCCCATCATCGGCATCATGCCCATCATGGGATTCATCATCGGCATCTGCATCATCGGCATCATCGGCTGCATGTTCATGGCGGTGTTCATCTCACTGTCTCCCGTCGGACGTGTTCCCGTCCGTCAATCTCGATGAACCCTGGCTAGCGCCGACGCAGAATCGCCTCAACGGGAAAACCCTGGCGCCACGACGATTGCTCCGCGACATTGGACGAGCCGCCGCCAAAGCCGCCCCGTCCGTCCGCCATTGCAGAAAATGCTCCGTCATCACGGAATTGCCCGAGGCGAGTCATGCGTGCGGACCCAAGGTATTCGCATCTGCCTATGCTTTTTCAGCGCGGCACGGTGTTCCCTCGACTATAGGGCCAATGTTTCTCGCACCTAGAGCTTTTCCGGTGAACTCTGGTTCCACCGCACACGACTCTTCATGTTTTTGGTTTGTGTGGATGTCTGTTTAGGGTGTTTTGGAGCCATGCGTCAGTGGCGTTTTCTGGGGCGTTGCTGATCCAGTTTCTGAGGGCGTCGAGACCAATGCGGAGCCAGGATTTCTCGCGCCGGCCATGGGTCTTTCGCCTGATGGCCTTCATGCCCATCGTTTTAGTCGCGCATCGATAGGCCCAGACCATGGCCAGTGTGACGACGACCAGCAGGCAGGACAGCTTGTCATGGGAGCGGATGCGCGTGTCTTCGAGATTGAGCCCTCGGGTCTTGGCATCGCCGAACAGGCACTCGATGGCCCATCTTTTGCGATAGTCGTTGAGGGCCTGTTTGGGGTCATCGCGATTGGTGACGACGATCAGCCATTCGTTGTCTTTGAGTCGCTTGGCGGCGAAGTTCACGGGATGGCGTGCCGGGGCGAAGGTTCCACTGAGATGCCCTCGGCCAGTTGCCGGCGTTCGTTTGCCGCGCGTTCTGCGCCCAAGCGAGCGCAGCGACCACTCCCGCCCGTCTTCTTGCATCACGGTCATATCTGCCTTGGCGCGAATGACGAATTTGATTTTGTTCTCAGAGAGAAAGTCCATCCACTCGACGCCGATGAACTCGCGGTCGGCCAGAAGCATGGTGATCGACGAGGCATCGAACAAGGCCAGATAGCGGCCCATCAGAGCGATGCGCTGGCCGGTGTCGGAGCACCCCTGATGCGGCAGGAGCGTCCATAGAAGCGGCACACGGAATCGGCGCGTCACGATCACCAGCATCAGGATGTTGACGTCGGTGGAACCGATCTTCCAGTTGGTCCGGTCGAGAGCCAGGCATTTGGGGCGCTGCAGGTTGAGCATCCGCACCACCAGCAGGGCCAGCCGGTCGCCGTCCAACCGGACGAACTGGAAGAAGCGCTGAAGGCGGCGATAGTGCGAGGCGTGTAGTGCCCGGCCGGGCAGATGACTGGCAAGATGCGACAGGTTTACCGTGCGCGACTGGGCAAGACCGCTGATCAAAGCCACGAGGCTCAAAAGCCGGCTCTTGCTCAACGCAAAATGCGTCGATAGCGTCACCATGAGGGCGGTTTGAACGGTGGTCATCTCTGAAGATCCTTTTGGCGAAGAATCTTCAATCTAACCCCATCATCCCGCTCTCACCCAAACTGTCGTGTACGGTGAGACGCAATGTTCCAAGATTGGCGACCACCCCGGGCTTGCAGCAGGAGCTTTGGGCCGTTTACCGGCAACGCCTCCGATCTGATTGGGCGGGAGGCGGAATCCGCCAGTCTGAGTGCTGCCGGATCACGGCCGCAGCGTCGGCACATCATCAGACCGGTTCCAGTTCTGCATCAGAGGCATGATCGGCCGACGCCTCAACCACAGACCGACGTCAGTTGGTGCAAGATTTCTGAAGAGCCAGCTCGATTGCCCGCTGCGGGCTCGATTCCCACTCGGCGCGCCCATCTTCAGGCACCAAACGCCTGACATCTCTCGGAGAACAGCCCAGCCGACGCTTGAGCAGTCGGTTCAAGTCGCTGGAACCGGTAAATCCGCAATCGGTCGCGACCTGACTTATGCTGCGCGTGTCGCGCGTGTCTTGCAGGCTAGAGAGCGCTTTCTGAAACCTGAGCTTGTCGACATAGCTCGCAATACCGCCGTCGATCTCGAACAGCCGGTAAAGCGACGAGCGCGACATGCCGGCATCTCGCGCGATACTGTCCACCGACAGCCTGGGGTTCGAGAGCTGTGTCTGAATAAGGCGCCGAACTTTCATCTTTTTGGCGGTGTTGATTACATCCGCAGCGCTTTCGAGCGCTTCTGGTCGATTTGCATAACACGCCTTGACCAGTTCGAGGATCGAGCGGGAGATGCCTTCGGCTTCGCTCTGGGTAAGCTCGGGAAGCCGGCTTTCCACCTGCAGCAGATACTCCGACAGCAGTTCCCCCATCACCCCGCCGATCGTGTCGTTGAGATGAGCATCGAGAATGCCGGTCAGGTTGCCGACGCTGTCGCGCGGCACGAAGACTGTAAAGCCCTCGACATTTCGCAGTTCGCCATGACAGGGCTGCGAGAGAGAGTAGAGCCCCACTCGGCCGATGACGCTCTCGGAGGAATGGCCTTCCCGAACCCCTCCGTCCATCGTCCCCCAGCAGCCCCCCCGCTTCAAAAAATACAACTGATAGTGATCGTTTGCCGCCATGCGGGCGCGCCGGGACGACCTCTCGTAGATCATGCCGGGGCTTGAATCCTGGCAGAAGGCAACTTCGCCGAGGCTCCAAGTCGTCATCGAATGGAACCCCAGGTGTCCTCTTAAGCTTCTTGGCTGATGAATTTGCTGACGGTTTCCCATGGCCTTCTGCCCATATTTCGGTATCCGAGATGGGGCCGTTCGGTGTTGTAGTGGACGAGCCAGGCGTCGAGGTCATC
>Ga0206117_100150_pt1 | contig 112740 bp, 88 predicted proteins | sample 3A5Ametagenome_FD_177997 | JGI IMG/M metagenome (GOLD analysis project Ga0206117, IMG submission 177997) | Enriched microbial communities from leaf-cutter ant dump, University of Wisconsin, Madison, United States - 3A5A | ecosystem: Environmental > Terrestrial > Nest > Insects nest > Nest dump...
TTTTCAACCGCCTTCGTTTACGACCGAAGCACTTCCGACACTACCTGAAACCGTTAACTCGTTGATTATCAAGGAGTTTTCCGTTTCGACTGCGCCGGAAGTGGGGCGAATTATAGAGAGATAAAACGCGGCGTCAAGCACTAATTTGAAATATCAGTCAGGAAATAAAAGATGCGCACTATATTGCTCACCCACCCCAAGGTTGCGCATCATAGGCTCTCGTCCATACCGCAGCGCCTTCTTCTCTATCAGGAACCCGTCCTCGCAATGAACACCCAGAACCGCAGCCTCGCCGCAACGCTGTTTCCCGTCGGCGTACTGCTTATCGCAATGGCCTCGATCCAGTCCGGGGCGTCGCTGGCCAAGAGCATGTTCCCGCTGATCGGCCCGGAGGGCACCACGACCCTGCGCCTGCTGTTCGCCAGCGTGATCATGCTGCTGTTGCTGCGCCCATGGCGGGCCAAGCTCAGCGCCAGCACCTTGAAGACCGTGGTCATCTATGGCGCGGCGCTGGGTGGCATGAACTTCCTCTTCTATATGTCGCTGCAGACCGTGCCTCTGGGCATCGCCGTCGCCCTGGAGTTCACCGGCCCGTTGGCCGTAGCGCTGTATGCCTCGCGACGTGCGGTGGACTTCCTGTGGATCTGCCTGGCCATCGTCGGCTTGTTGCTGCTGATCCCGATGGGTGAAACCAGCACGGGGATCGACCCTCTGGGGGCCGGCTATGCCCTGGGCGCCGGGGTATGCTGGGCGCTGTACATTCTCTATGGTCAGAAAGCCGGCGCCGAGAACGGCATTCAGACTGCCGCCCTGGGCGTGGTCATCGCCGCCTTCTTCGTTGCCCCCATCGGTATTGCCCAGGCCGGTAGCGCCTTGCTCAACCCCGCGCTGATTCCGGTGGCCCTCGGGGTTGCCATTCTTTCCACCGCCCTGCCCTACAGCCTGGAGATGGTGGCTCTGACCCGTCTGCCGGCGCGGACCTTCGGTACCCTGATGAGCATCGAACCCGCCTTTGGCGCGCTTTCCGGTCTACTGTTCCTCAATGAAGTCCTGAGCCTGGCGCAATGGCTGGCCATCGGTGCAATCATCACCGCCTCGGTCGGTGCGACCCTGTCCATGCGCAAGGATGCTCCACCGCCCATCGCCGCCGATTGATGATTGAGAAATATTTTCATTTGAAGCCTCGCAAATGATTGTGCCGCCCTGCCTACCCTGTTTAAGCTGTGCGCCGTGTTTTATTTTGAATTTCTTCAATCGATACAGGGACCAACACGCATCAGGACGATGCCCATAGAACGAACACGGGCGCAGACCCGCGCAAGCGTTAAGGACAGGAATGAAACGAATTTTGCTCATCCTAGCTATCCTGGCTGTCGCTGGTTGTGCCGCGACCGCCAAGGACGAAGTCAAGCGTGGCAAGAAGGGGCTGCACATCAACTGCTCCGGTTTGTCCTCTTCCTGGAACAAGTGCTACAGCAAGGCGGAAAGCTCCTGCGGCAGCAAGGGCTACAAGGTCATCGCCAAGTCCGGCGACGGAGATGAAGAACCCGGTGACTACCCCTTCGGCATCAATCCGGCCGGCTACACCAGCCGCAGCATGATCGTCATCTGCAAATGAGAAAGGGCAACCCGCGGGTTGCCCTTCCTGCTTCCATCAGCTGATCGCCCGGGTTCTCTCCCGCAACCACTCCAGTGCCGCCCCGGCCAGCAACGGCTCCAGGCGCCGCCGCACCTCACGGTGATAAGCGTCCAGCCAGGCACGCTCTTCGTCATTGAGCCGCTCGACCAGCAGGCAGCGAGTGTCGATCGGGCACAGGGTCAGTGTCTCGAACTCCAGGAAGTCACCGAAAGCGCTCTTGCCGGAATCACGGTTGAACACCAGGTTCTCGATGCGCACACCCCATTGACCAGGACGATAGGTACCCGGCTCGATCGACGTGATCATGCCTGCCTGCATGGCGGTATGGGGCGTGACGGCAGCCTGGTAGGCGATGGATTGCGGCCCCTCGTGCACGTTCATGAAGTAGCCGACGCCATGACCGGTGCCATGCCCGTAGTCGACCTGCTCGGCCCACAAGGGCGCCCGGGCGATGGCATCCAGCAGGGGCGAAGGAATGCCTCGGGGAAACTTCGCCCGCGACAGGGCGATCATGCCCTTGAGCACCCGCGTGCAGTCCAGCCGTTGTTCCTCGCTGGGCCTGCCGATCGGCACCATGCGGGTGATATCGGTGGTACCACCCAGGTACTGCCCGCCGGAGTCGATCAGCAACAGACCATCCCCCTCGATCCGCGCATGGGACTGCGCCGTGGCATGGTAATGCGGCATGGCACCATTGGCATTGAACGCGGCAATGGTGGCGAAGCTCAGCGACACGAACCCCGGCTGCCGTGCCCGCGCCGCCGTCAGTTGCTCGTCGACGTCGACCTCGGTCACCACCTGCGTTGCCTGCGCCGCTTCGAACCAGGCGAAGAACTCGCAGAGCGCCGCACCGTCCTGCTCCATGACCTGGCGAATGTGCAGCAGGTCCGCTTCGCTCTTGCGCGACTTGGCCAGGGTGGTCGGGTTGATGCCTTCCAGCAGACGCACGCCCTCATTCAGATGGGCCAGCAGGCCGCTGGTGACCTTGGCCGGGTCGATCAGCAGTGCGCTGCCGGCCGGGATCGCGGCCAGCCCGGCGGCCACCTCGCTGTAGTCACGCAGTTCGATGCCTTCCGCAGCCAGGGTCTGACGCAGCCCCGCCTCGACCTTGCTCTCGGCGACATACAGGATCGCCGCCTCCCGACCGATCAGGGCGAAGGAAACGAACACCGGGTTATAGGAAACATCGCTGCCGCGCAGGTTGAACAACCAGGCGATGTCATCGAGGGTCGCGATGAAATGCCAGTCGGCGCCGCGCTCGCCCAGGGTCTGGCGCAGGATCGCGAGTTTTTCGCCGCGGCGGGTGGTGGCGTGCGGTGGCAGGTGGGCATAGACCGGGTTGACCGGCAGCGCGGGGCGATCGCTCCAGACCTGCTCCAGCAGGTCCTGGTCCAGCAGCAGGCGAACGTTGCGCGCGCCCAGGCGCTCGCCCAACTGGCGCGCCGAGGCCAGCGCCATGACCGCACCGTCTGCCGCCACCGCGCCACCGACCGGCGTGTTGTCCGCCAGCCAGTCCAGCGGCCCCGGCCGCCCCGGCTGCAGCTTGACCAGTTCGATACCGCTACCCTCCAGCTCCTGGGCGGCCTGCTCCCAGTAACGACTGTCGGCCCAGAGACCGGCGAAGTCCTCGGTCAGCACCAGGGTGCCGACCGAGCCCTGGAACCCCGAAAGCCATTTGCGGCCCTGCCAGTATCCCGGCAGGTACTCGGAAAGATGGGGATCGGCGGAAGGCACCAGCAGTGCATCGACCCCTTCGTTGCGCATCACCTGGCGCATGTGCGCCACACGTTTCCTGATCGCATCCTGCGTTGTCGGCTGACTGTTCATGCTTGCTCCTTTCCCAACGACCTTGTATTTCGGCCGCTGATAATGGAACAGGCCTCAGCCTCGGGCAACACCCCAGAAAGGCACGGGGCGCAAGGCGGCATGGATGGCGGCGACGGCCTGGTCGACGTCCGACACGCGAGTCAAACGCCCCAGACTGAGGCGTATGGTCTGGCCGGCAAGGTAGGCGTCATGGCCCAGGGCAAGAAGCACGTGGGAAGGCGCGCTGCTCCCGGAATTGCAGGCCGAGGTGGAAGAAAACGCCAGGGTTTCGCCCAGTGCGGAAAGGTCCAGCGGATCACCGCTGAAGGTCAGGCTGAGGGTGTGGGGAATGGCCTGCTCGGGACTGCCGTTTAACACAAGCCCGGAAATATCCCGCAATTTTGTAAGAAAGCGCTCACGCAAACATCGGATTCTATCCAACTCCTCGCGCTGCACCTCCCCGGCCAGGGCGAACGCCGCGCCCATCGCCGCGATCTGGTGGGTCGCCAGGGTACCGGAGCGCAGGCCGCCCTCATGGCCACCGCCGTGGATCTGCGCCTGCAGCAAGGGGCGTGCGCGCTCACCGACATACAGCGCGCCGATGCCCTTGGGGCCATAGACCTTGTGCGCAGAAAACGACATGACATCCACCGGCCAGCGCCCCAGGTCGATCGCCACCTTGCCCGCCGCCTGCGCGGCATCGACATGCAGCAGGGCGCCCTGCCCGCGCACGATGTCGCCAATGCGCCGCACATCGGTCAGGGTGCCCAGCTCGTTGTTCACCAGCATCAGCGAGACCAGGAAAGTGTCCGGGCGCAAGGCTGCCGCCACTGCCTCGGGGGTGATCAGGCCCTGGGCATCCGGCGTCAGCCAGGTGACCTCGAAACCGGCGTCCTGCAACTGCCGGGCAGTGTCGAGCACGGCCTTGTGCTCGATCCGACTGGTGACGATGTGACCGCCGGAACGCCCCTGGGCCAGGCCCTTGAGGGCAAGGTTGTTGGATTCCGTGGCGCCCGAGGTCCAGACGATCTGTTCGGCATCGGCGCCCACCAAGGCCGCGACCTGCGCGCGTGCCTGCTCCACGATGCGACGCGCAGCCTGACCATAAGGGTGCGAACTGGAGGCCGGGTTGCCGAAATTGCCGGTGGCCCCCAGGCACTTGATCATCACTTCGATGACGCGTTCGTCGACGGGTGTCGTAGCGGCATAGTCGAAATACAGCGGCAGGCTTTCCATGGTTCAAGGCTCTCTGGCAGTTGTCGCCCCGGAAAGCAGGACGCTTCCCGATTCCTTGAGCGATAGTGCCTCAAACAACATAGAACCAATAATTATCAATTTTCATATTTATATAACTTAAAAATAGAAAACCTCACCACGGCTGAACTTCCCCGCCTCGTCGCGCTTCAGAACAGATAACTCTTGCTGATGGAGCGTCGACCATGCCCCGCCGCAACGACCTCAAGCACGGCGTACTGTTGCTCGATACCCGGGAACACACCCCCGAACACGAACGCGCGGTGCACCGCAAGCTGGCCGAACACCTCGCGGCCCTGCTGCGCACCGACGTGGTGGACCAGTCCGTGGACGAACAGGACAACCTCTATTACCTGCCCACCACCACGCTGATCGACCTGCAGCGCTATCGCGAGCAGGGCATCGCCTCGATCGCCGATTTCTTCGGCGGTCTGGTCACTCATCCATACATGGCCACCAAGGCGATTTCCCATCCGCTGCCCGCCAGCGCCACCTTTCCCCTGGGCTGGACCGACGATTTCGCCCGCCGTGCCAGCGACGCACTGCTCAAGGGCTACACGGTGTTCAGTCGCGAGGATGCCCTGGCCGCCGCGGCCCTGCTGCTGCGCGAGGGCGAGTTGCGGCTGAAGCCGGTACGGGCCACCGCCGGACGCGGGCAGAAGGTGATTCACAGCCTCGAGGTGCTGGAAGGCGAACTGCAGCAGATGGACCCGGACGAACTGGCCGTGTGGGGCCTGGTCCTGGAAGAAAACCTCAGCGAGGTCGAGACCTTCAGCGTCGGCCAGGCCCTGGTCGCCGGCATCACCTGCAGCTACTACGGGGTCCAGCACTGCACCCGCGATCACCAGGGGGAAACGGTCTACGGCGGCTCGGACCTGGTGCTGGTACGCGGCGACTACGACGCGTTGCTGCAATTGCCACTGGAGGACCCACTGCGCCTGGCCATCACCCAGGCACGCACCTACGAGCAGGCGGCCATCGCCGCCTTTCCCGGCTTCCTCGCCTCGCGGCGCAACTACGACGTGGCCCGCGGCCTGAGCGGTGCCGGGCAGGTGCGCAGTGGCGTGCTGGAACAGTCCTGGCGCATCGGCGGTGCCAGCAGTGCCGAACTGCTGGCCCTGCGCGCCTTCGCCGAAGATCCGGCATTGCGCCGGGTGCGCGCCTCCACCCACGAAGTGTTCGGCGACGCCGTGCTGCCTGCCGACGCGACGCTCTTCTATCAAGGGGACGACCGTGAAGTCGGAAGAATCTGCAAATACGCGAGGATCCGCGACTATGACCATCCATAGCGAAAGCCTCGACATTCTCGTCGACGGCGAAAACATCGCCGGCACCCTGCTCAGCCCCAGCCCCAAGGTACCCGGCATTCTCTTCGTGCACGGCTGGGGCGGCAGCCAGCAGCGCGACCTGGCGCGGGCCAAGCAGATCACCGGGCTGGGCTGCGTGTGCATGACTTTCGACCTGCGCGGCCACGAGAAGACCGAAAGCCAGCGCCGCAGCGTCACCCGCGAGCAGAACCTGGCCGACCTGCTGGCGGCCTACGACAAGCTGGTCAGCCATCCGGCCGTGGACACCGGCTCGATTGCCGTGATCGGCAGCAGCTACGGCGGTTACCTGGCGACCCTGCTGACCCGCCAGCGCCCGGTGAAGTGGCTGGCACTGCGGGTGCCGGCGCTGTACTGGGACGACGAGTGGAGTCTGCCGAAACAGGCGCTGGACCGGCAGCGCCTGTCACAGTACCGCCTGATGACCCTGGGTCCCGGAGACAACCGCGCCCTGGCGGCGTGCGCCGAGTTTGCCGGCGATGTGCTGCTGGTGGAGTCGGAGACCGACGACTATGTGCCGCACACCACGCTGATGAGCTACCGCTCGGCGTTCGTCTGCGCCCATTCGCTGACCCACCGCATCGTCGACGGCGCGGACCATGCGCTGTCCAGCGACAGGAGCCAGAAGGCCTACAGTGCGCTGTTGACCGCGTGGGTCAGCGAAATGGTGATCGGCGCGCGGCTGGATCGCTATCCGCACCACTCGCCGTGGTACTCGTAGGGGTGACCTGGCGCCGATAGTCACTCGGGGCCATCCCGGTGACCTTGTGGAACACCTTGCGAAACGCCCCGGGGTCCTGATAGCCGACGCCCCAGGCGATCTGGTCGATGCTGCGCCGGGTGAACTCCAGCATCCGGCAGGCGCGGCCGACGCGTACCTGCTGGCAGTACTCCGTGGGTTTCAAGCCGGTGGCCTGGCGAAACCGGCGCAGGAAGGTGCGCTCCTCCAGCCCCGCGCATTCGGCCATCAGCGCCACGCTGACCTCCCGCGCGCCCGTGCCCTGCAACCAGTGCTGGACCTTCAGCACCGCTTCGTCGCCATGGTCCAGGCGCGGGCTGAAGGTGCTCCCCGCCGGTTTCACCTGCACCGGCTCGACCGCCAGAAAACGCGCGGTCTCGGTGGCCAGGGTCGCGCCCAGAAAACGCTCGACCAGCTTCAGTCCGACCTCGGTCCAGGCCATCAGGCCGGCGCTGGTGATCACATCGCCATCCTCCAGCAACGGCAGGTTGGCCTCGACCCGCACCTGCGGAAAGCGCTCGGCCAGCGACTGGGCGAAATTCCAGTGGGTGGTCGCCGAGCGACCATCCAGCACGCCACTGGCAGCGATGAAGAACACCCCGACGCAGACCGACACCAGCAACGCGCCGTCCGCGTGCCAGTCGCACAAGCGCTGGCGATAGCGCTCCAGCAGTTCGGCCGTGGGCGCCTGGGTCAGGCTGGGCGGCACGATCATCACCCGAGGCTGGTAGGTGGCGCGTGGGTGGCTGTCATGGCTGACCGCCAGCAGCCCCTCCGCGCCCTCCTGCCAGTGGCATACCCGCAGCGGCGCACGCTGGTCCATGCCGAGGTCGGCGGCCAGGCGATTGGCCACGCTGAACAGGTCGGTCAAGCCATACACCGCAGCCATCTGGGCCCCGGGGTAGACCAGGATGCCGATTTCGGTGAAGTCGCCGTCGCGGTTCATTGTCAGTTTTTCCCGTCAAATTGTCGGTCGTGCCAATCCGCAACGACGCCGGGCAAGCCTATAACTATCTGCCACCCCGTCACCACTCTGCGAAATGAGGAAACACCATGAGCAACAAGGCCCTGGTCATCATCGACATCCAGAACGATTACTTCCCCGGCGGCAACTGGACCCTGGTCGATGCCGACGCCGCTGCCGACAACGCGGCGAAAGCGCTGGCCGCGGCACGGGCCCGGGGCGACCTGGTGATCCACGTGCGGCACGAGTTCGAATCCGCCGACGCACCGTTCTTCGCCCCCGGCTCCGAGGGCGCGCAGATCCATCCGAAGCTGGCGCCACAGGGCGACGAGGCGGTGGTCCTCAAGCACAAGGTCAATGCCTTCCTCGACACGCCGCTGCAAAGCCTGCTGGAGCAACGGCGGATCAGCGAACTGAGCGTGGTCGGCAGCATGAGCCACATGTGCATCGACGCCGCGGTGCGCGCCGCCGCCGACCTCGGCTATACGGTCAAGGTGCTGCACGATGCCTGCGCGACCCGCGACCTGGAGTTCAATGGCGTGACGATTCCGGCGGCTCAGGCGCATGCGGCCTACATGGCGTCGCTGGCATTCGCCTACGCCCAGGTGCTGTCCACCGCGGACTGGCTGGCCGCCTGAGTCAGATCACCACGTTGCGCACGAAGCGCGCGGCCACCTCGCCATCGTTGCGATAGCCGTGGGTACGGTTGCTGGCGTAGGTGAAGAACTCGCCGGCCATCAGCCGGCGCGCTTCGCCGTCGATCAGCAGGGTCAGGCAGCCTTCGAAGACGAAGACCTGCTCGCTGAAGCCCTCCGGGTCGGCGTTGGTCTGGTAGAACTCGCCGGGCTCCAGGCGCCACTCCCAGAGTTCCACTTCGCGCCGTGCCGGGGTGCTGGCGAGCAGCACCGCCTTGCTCCCGGGATGCTCACCCGCCCAGGCCAGTTCGTTGATGCGGCTGGAGTCACGATTGTCCGGTGCCTTGATCAGGTCGCTGAACGCCACGCCAAGGGCTTCGGCGATCAGGTCGAGGGTGGACAGGCTGACGTTCTTCTCCCCCGCCTCGATCGCCACCAGCATGCGCCGGCTGACCCCGGAGTTCTGCGCGAGGGCGCTCTGGCTCAGGCCGGCGTCATGGCGCAGGCGTCGGACGTTCTGGCTGACATGCTGGAGGACCGAGGCGCGATTGGAATCTTTGTCCACTGAAATGCTCACTGAAAAGAGTTTGCGCAGTATACTGCCCACTTTTGCCGCGCATTGTGCGTCGCCTTTTCCTACGTGTGCAAGCCATGACTACCGACAACCCCGCGCGTCCCTCTCCCACCTTCCGCCTGAGCAAGGCGGAACTGGTGCTGGTGTTCATCACCATGCTCTGGGGTGGCACCTTCCTTATCGTGCACAAGGTCATGACCGTCAGCGGCCCGATGTTCTTCGTCGGCCTGCGCTTTGCCGCCGCCGCCCTGTTCGTCGGCCTGACCTGCTGGCGCACGCTGTCGGGGCTGACCGCCCGCGAGCTCAAGGCCGGTTTGCTGATCGGCGTCTCCATCATGCTCGGCTACGGCTTGCAGACCGTCGGCCTGCAGACCATCAGCAGCAGCCAGTCGGCCTTCATCACGGCCTTGTACGTGCCCTTCGTGCCGATCCTGCAATGGCTGGTGCTGGGCCGCCGCCCGGGCCTGATGCCGAGCCTCGGCATCGCCCTGGCCTTCACCGGGCTGATGCTGCTGGCCGGCCCGAGCGGCGGCGCGGTGCATTTCAGCCCCGGCGAAATCGCCACCCTGGTCAGTGCCGTGGCCATCGCCGCGGAGATCATCCTGATCGGCAACTACGCCGGCAGCGTCGACGTGCGCCGGGTCACCGTGGTGCAACTGGCCACCGCCTCGGCGCTGTCGTTCATGATGGTGGTGCCGACCCAGGAGCGCCTGCCGGACTTCTCCTGGCTGCTGCTCGGCGCCGCCATCGGCCTCGGCGCCATGAGCGCGGTGATCCAGGTGGCGATGAACTGGGCGCAGAAGTCGGTTTCGCCAACCCGCGCTACGCTGATCTACGCAGGTGAACCGGTCTGGGCCGGGATTGTCGGACGTATCGCGGGGGATCGTCTGCCTGGCCTGGCGTTGCTAGGCGGCCTGCTGATCGTCGTCGCGGTGATCGTTAGCGAACTGAAGCTCGGCAAACGCGAAGAAAAGACGGCGATCGACTCCGCCGACGAGAAGGAAGCTGATACCGGTTTGTAGGGAAACAGCACGCTCGTCATGCGGAAACTGTTATAAGAAAAAAGCTTTTTCTTACAATTCTTGTAGGATTCTGCGACAGCTTGGCGGTTGGTGATCACCCGGGCGGCACGTATGATCCCTTACAAATTTCCGCAGATCAGATATCTATGTCCTTGATAGTTCTACTGCTTCTGCCGTTCATAGGCAGTTGTCTGGCAGGCGTGCTGCCGCACAACGCACGTAACTCGGAGTCATTGCTGGCCGGCATCGTCGCCCTCATCGGCACGGTGCAGGTGGCCATGCTGTATCCGCAGATTGCCGATGGCGGGGTGATCCGCGAAGAGATCCTCTGGCTGCCGAGCATGGGCCTCAACATCATCCTGCGCATGGACGGCTTCGCCTGGCTGTTCTCCCTGCTGGTGCTGGGCATCGGCACCCTGGTGTCGCTGTACGCGCGCTACTACATGTCGCCCCAGGACCCGGTGCCGCGCTTTTTCGCCTTCTTCCTCGCGTTCATGGGCGCCATGCTCGGCCTGGTGATCTCCGGCAACCTGATCCAGATCGTGTTCTTCTGGGAACTGACCAGCCTGTTCTCGTTCCTCCTGATCGGCTACTGGCATCACCGCGCCGACGCCCGCCGCGGCGCCTACATGGCGCTGATGGTCACCGGGGCCGGCGGCCTGTGCCTGCTGGCGGGGGTGATCATCCTCGGCCATGTGGTCGGCAGCTACGACCTGGACAAGGTCCTCGCTGCCGGCGACACCATCCGCGGTCACGCCCTGTACCCGGTCCTGCTGCCCCTGATCCTTCTCGGCGCGCTGAGCAAGAGCGCGCAGTTCCCCTTCCATTTCTGGCTGCCCCACGCCATGGCGGCGCCAACGCCGGTCTCGGCGTACCTGCACTCGGCGACCATGGTCAAGGCCGGGGTCTTCCTCCTCGCGCGGTTGTGGCCGGTGCTGTCCGGCAGCGAGGAGTGGTTCTGGATCGTCGGCGGCGCCGGTGCCTGCACCCTGCTGCTGGGCGCCTATGCGGCGATGTTCCAGAACGACCTCAAGGGCTTGCTGGCCTATTCCACCATCAGCCACCTCGGCCTGATCACCCTGCTGCTCGGCCTGAACAGTCCGCTGGCGGCGGTGGCCGCGGTGTTCCACATCCTCAACCACGCGACCTTCAAGGCCTCGCTGTTCATGGCCGCGGGGATCATCGACCACGAAAGCGGCACCCGCGACATCCGCAAGCTCAGCGGCCTGTTCCGCCTGATCCCGTTCACCGCGACCCTGGCCATGGTGGCCAGTGCCTCGATGGCCGGGGTGCCGTTGATGAACGGTTTCCTGTCCAAGGAAATGTTCTTCGCCGAGACGGTGTTCATCACCTCCACCGCCTGGGTCGAGATGGCCCTGCCGGTGATCGCCACCCTGGCCGGGACCTTCAGCGTCGCCTATGCCCTGCGCTTCACCGTCGACGTGTTCTTCGGCCCGCCCGCCAGCGACCTGCCGCATACCCCCCACGAGCCACCGCGGTGGATGCGCGCGCCGGTCGAACTGCTGGTGCTCACCTGCCTGGTGGTCGGCATCTTCCCCGCGCAGTCGGTCGGCCCGCTGCTGGCCGCCGCCGCGCTGCCCGTGGTCGGCGGCGAGCTGCCGGAATACAGCCTGGCGGTCTGGCACGGCTGGAACGCCCCGCTGATGATGAGCCTGATCGCCATGGGCGGCGGCATCCTGCTCTACCTGGCGCTGCGCACCCAGTTCCAGCACGGGCGTTTCCGCTATCCGCCGGTGATCGAGCGTTTCAATGGCAAGCGCCTGTTCGAACGCGGCCAGGTCGTGCTGATGCGCCTGGCACGCCGGGTGGAACGGGTCTTCACCACCCGTCGCCTGCAGAAACAGCTGTTCATGCTGGTCCTCGCCGCCTTCGTCGCGGGCATGCTGCCGTTGCTGTTCCACGGCCTGAGCTGGGGCGACCGGCCGAAGATCCCGGGCTCCGGGGTGTTCGTGATGCTCTGGCTGATCGCGATTGCCTGCGCCATCGGCGCCGCCTGGCAGGCCAAGTATCACCGTCTCGCCGCGCTGATCATGGTCGGCGTGTGCGGCCTGATGACCTGCATCACCTTCGTCTGGTTCTCCGCGCCTGACCTGGCCCTGACCCAACTGGTGGTGGAAGTGGTCACCACCGTGCTGATCCTCCTCGGCCTGCGCTGGCTGCCGCGGCGGATCGAGGGCGTGTCGCCGCTGGCCGGCTCCCAGGAACGGGCGCGCCTGCGCCGCCTGCGCGACCTGGTCCTGGCGGTGATGGTGGGCGGCGGCATGGCCGTGCTGTCCTACGCCATGCTGACCCGGCCGACGCCGAACTTCATTTCTTCCTTCTACCTCAGCCGGGCCCTGCCGGAAGGCGGCGGCACCAACGTGGTCAACGTCATGCTGGTGGACTTCCGCGGCTTCGACACCCTCGGCGAGATCACCGTGCTGGTGGCCGTGGCCCTGGCCGTGTTCGCCCTGCTGCGGCGCTTCCGGCCGCCGCGCGAGAGCATCCAGCTGCCGGCGCAGCAGCGCTCGCTGGCCCCGGACATGGTCACCGACCTGATCAACCCGCGGAACGCCACCGACACCGCGCTGGGCTTCATGATGGTGCCGGCGGTGCTGGTGCGCCTGGTGCTGCCGATGGCCCTGCTGGTGTCGATGTACCTGTTCATGCGCGGGCACAACCAGCCGGGCGGCGGCTTCGTCGCCGGACTGGTGATGTCGGTGGCGTTCATCCTCCAGTACATGGTGTCCGGCACCCAGTGGGTGGAAGCCCAGATGAGCCTGCGCCCGCTGCGCTGGATGGGCACCGGGCTGCTCTGCGCGACCCTCACCGGGGTCGGCGCCCTGGCCTTCGGCTACCCGTTCCTCACCACCCACACCGCACACCTGCACCTGCCGCTGCTGGGTGACCTGCACGTGGCCAGCGCGCTGTTCTTCGATGTCGGCGTGTTCACCGTGGTGGTCGGTTCGACCCTGCTGATCCTCACCGCGCTGGCCCACCAGTCGGTGCGCGCGCACCGGCCACAACCGAAAACCACCCCGCAAGGAGCCGCCTGATGGAAGAAGTCATCGCAATCGCCATCGGCGTCCTCGCCGCCTCGGGCGTCTGGCTGATCCTGCGGCCGCGGACCTACCAGGTGATCATGGGCCTGTGCCTGCTGTCCTACGGGGTCAACCTGTTCATCTTCAGCATGGGCAGCCTGTTCATCGGCAAGGAGCCGATCATCAAGGACGGCGTGCCCCAGGACCTGCTCAACTACACCGACCCGCTGCCCCAGGCCCTGGTCCTCACCGCCATCGTCATCAGCTTCGCCATGACCGCGCTGTTCCTCGTGGTGCTCCTGGCGTCCCGCGGTTTCACCGGCACCGACCACGTCGACGGACGGGAGCCCCAGGAATGAGCGGGATGCAACAACTGATCGTCGCCCCCATCCTCCTGCCGCTGCTGACCGCGGCGCTCCTGCTGTTGCTCGGGGAAAAACGCCGGCCGCTGAAGGCGCGGATCAACCTGCTGTCGACCCTCGCCGGCCTGGGCGTCGCCATCAGCCTGCTGCTGTGGGTCAAGGACCAGGGCCAGGCCACCTCAATCGGCGTGTACCTGCCGGGCAACTGGGCGGCGCCGTTCGGCATCGTCCTGGTGCTGGACCGCCTGGCCGCGCTGATGCTGGTGCTGACCGGCGTGGTCGGCAGCAGCGCCCTGCTCTTCGCCCTGGCCCGCTGGGACCGGGCGGGAGCCAGTTTCCACGCGCTGTTCCAGATCCAGCTGATGGGGCTCTACGGCGCCTTCCTCACCGGTGACCTGTTCAACCTGTTCGTGTTCTTCGAGGTGCTCCTGGCGGCGTCCTACGGCCTGCTCCTGCACGGTTCGGGGCGGGCGCGGGTCAAGGCCGGCCTGCACTACATCGCCATCAACCTGTTCGCTTCGTCGCTGTTCCTGATCGGCGCGGCGATGCTGTATGGCGTCACCGGCACCCTGAACATGGCCGACCTGGCCATGAAGATCCCCCTGGTGCCGGAAGCCGACCGCGGCCTGCTGCATGCCGGCGCGGCGATCCTCGCCATCGCCTTCCTGGCCAAGGCCGGCATCTGGCCGCTGAACTTCTGGCTGGTGCCGGCCTACTCCTCGGCCAGCGCGCCGGTGGCGGCGCTGTTCGCGATCATGACCAAGGTCGGCTTCTATACCGTGCTGCGCCTGTGGACCCTGCTGTTCTCCGAGCAGGCCGGTGCCTCGGCATTCTTCGGTGGCCAGTGGCTGGTGTATGGCGGCCTGGCGACCCTGGCCTGCGCCGCGGTGTCGATCGTCGCCGCGCAGCGCCTGGAACGCATGGCCAGCCTGAGCATCCTGGTGTCCGCCGGCACCCTGCTGGCGGCCATCGGTTTCGGCCAGCCCGCGCTGACCTCGGCGGCACTGTTCTACATGGTCAGCTCGACCCTGGCGCTGTGCGCGCTGTTCCTCCTCGCCGAACTGGTGGAGCGCTCGCGGGCGGCCAACGACCTGCCCCTGGACGACGACATCGATGCCCTGCCATCGCCGCTGGAGTCGCTGCAGCCGCCGAAGGGCATCAACCTCGACGACGAGCAGAAGGCGGTGGTCGGCCAGGTCATTCCCTGGACCATGGCCTTCCTCGGCTTCAGCTTCATCGCCTGTGCCCTGCTGATCATCGGCATGCCGCCGCTGTCCGGCTTCGTCGGCAAGTTCAGCCTGATCACCGCGCTGTTCAACCCGCAGGGCATGGGTGTGCCGGCGCCGCAAGCGCTGTCGGCGGCCGGCTGGACCCTGCTGGCGCTGCTGGTGCTGTCCGGGCTGGCCTCGCTGATCGCCCTGGTGCGCCTCGGCGTGCAGCGTTTCTGGAAACCCCAGGAGCGGCCATCGCCGTTGCTGCGCCTGTACGAATGCGTGCCCATCGTCGCCCTGCTCGGCCTCTGCGTGGTCCTCAGCCTGTGGGCCGAGCCACTGATGCGCTATGCCCAGGACACCGCCGCCAGCCTGTATGACCCGGCGGGCTACATCGAGGCCGTGCTCGGCACGCGACCGATCCCCGGCCCCACCACCCTGGAAAGCGTCGGGCAGGTGCAGCCATGAAACGACTGTTCCCTGCCCCGCTGCTGTCGCTGTCGCTGTTCGCCCTGTGGCTGCTGCTGAACCTGTCGGTGAGCCCGGGCAACATCATCCTCGCCGTACTCCTGGGCATTCTCGCGCCGCTGCTGATGGCGCCATTGCGGCCGGTGCACGCACGCATCCGCAACCCGGGCGCGATCGTGCGCCTGATCCTGCGGGTCGGCATCGACGTGGTGGTGTCCAACCTGCAGGTGTTCCGCAGCGTCTGGCGTGCCGGGCGGCGCCCGCCGCGCTCGGCGTTCGTGCACATTCCCCTGGACCTGCGCGACACTCACGGCCTGGCCGCGCTGTCGATGATCACCACGGTGATTCCCGGCACGGTATGGTCGGAGCTGGCCCTGGACCGCAGCGTCCTGCTCCTGCACGTGTTCGACCTCGACGACGAGGCGCACTTCATCGAGCACTTCAAGAGCACCTACGAACGTCCGCTGATGGAGATCTTCGAATGACCGGCCTGCTTGCCAACGCCATCGTCGCCAGCCTGTTCATCTTCGTCATCGCCATGGCCCTGACCCTGGTCCGGGTGTTCCGCGGGCCCTCGGCCCAGGACCGGGTGCTGGCCCTGGACTACCTGTACATGCTGGGGATGCTGATGATGCTGGTGCTGGGCATCCGCTACGCCAGCGACACCTACTTCGAGGGCGCGCTGCTGATCGCCCTGTTCGGCTTCGTCGGCTCGTTCGCCCTGGCCAAGTTCCTGCTGCGTGGCGAGGTGATCGAATGAGCGCTCCGGTATTGCCGTTCTGGCTGGAAATCGTGGTGGCTGCGCTGATCCTAGGCAGCAGCCTGTTCGCCCTCACCGGCGCCATCGGCATCCTGCGCCTGAAGGACTTCTTCCAGCGCATGCACCCGCCGGCGCTGGCTTCGACCATCGGTGCCTGGTGCGTGGCACTGGCCTCGATCCTGTACTTCTCGGGGCTGAAGGAAACGCCGGTGCTGCATGCCTGGCTGATTCCGGTGCTGCTGTCGATCACCGTGCCGGTCACCACCCTGCTGCTGGCGCGCACCGCGCTGTTCCGCAAGCGCATGGCTGGCGAGGATGTGCCTGGTGAAGTCAGCAGTCGCGAACCACGCGACTGAGGCGACTCATTCGGCGTCGGTCAGGCGCTGCAGCTCGCGCCGGACCATCGCCGCGTACTCCGCGGGCTCGAGCTGATACAGCTGCCCGGCGACCCAGGTCAGCCACTGCCCCTGCAAGGCTTCGCGCCGCGCCAGCCACTCGCGGGCCTGCGCTTCGGCGCGGGCCTGGTGACGTTCATGAAACGCGCGGCGCCCGCTCACTCGCTGGCCTTGAAGGTCAGCTCGCCCTTGCGCCACTTGGCCGCCTTGGCCACCGCGCCCTTGAGGACCTTGGACAGACCCTCGCGGATCTGCTCGTGGGCGGCGAATACCATGACCACGCCACGGCCTTCACGGAACAGGATGCCCTCGCCTTCCGGCACGCTGACGAAGGCGTATTCGCCCAGACCATGGATGGTCAGCTTGATGTCGCGAAAACGCACTTCGAACTTGCCGCCTTCGCGGCTCGGCAGGACGGCGGCGCGGAAATGATCGCCGACTTTCAGTTCCAGGCGCTGCTTGTCGTCCACCACCAGCGCTTGCGTGGTATCGATCTCGGCCATGTACAGGCCATCGGGGCTCTGCTCGACGACATAGACGAACTGCGACTGGAACTGTTTGACCAGTTTGCCGCGAAGATCCCCCAGCACGAACAGGGCGTGCATATCCAGATTGCTGACTGCCAAAATGAAAATTCCTCAAAAACCGAAATCACACCGACGCCCGTGGTGAAAATCTCCCACGGGCATGCCGTACTTCATCAATTCGAAGTCCGAAAGACTAATGAGTTGGAGCAAATAAGTAGTGACCTGAAGGCGTCTCGCCTTGTAGGAAATGGCACATTTCCCTGCAAGCCAATGCCTGGTGGTGAGCGTCTGACTGACTTCGCGCAGTGAAAATTCCGTTTTTCACCGTCGCCCGACGGCGCCAGGCGACCTGTGAACGGTAGCCTCGCTGCGTCGGAGAGGGAACGGCTCACCGCACAGGAGAGGGAATATGCACGAAAACACGGAATTCCGTCGAGGGTTCAATGCGCTTTGGGGGTGAGAAATTTCTGAGGTGTGAGCAATTGCAGGATTGGAACCTGATCAGTGGCCGGCGCGTGAGCGGGCTCAGCCGCTCACACCGACGCTGCAGCCGGCATGGCTGCCGGCGATCAGGCGTGGCGGTTCAACGGCTACCGGGCATCTTCTCCGGCCGGTAGCCCAGGCGCAGCCCGCCCCAGTGCCGGCCATCCACCTTGATCGGCACCGACAGGTCGTGCATCAGCTCGCCGGTGTCACGGGTGTAGGTCTGCAGCAGCACCCGCTGCTGGTGGCTGCCGCAGCGGATCCCGGTGCGGTCGTCGAACTTGCGCTTGCTGCGGTTGTGCGCGGTGTCGGTGGCTTCGTCGCCGGTCAGCGGCTGGTTGAACGCATTGTTGTGGGTCGGCACGTAGCCCTGCTGGGTGCAGGCGATGGCGTAGACCAGCCCCTCGTGCTCGCGCAGCAACGGCTCCTGGATGCCCGGCAGGACCTGGTCGGTGTACTGGTCGAAACGGGTGCGGTAGCGTGCCGGGCGGGTCCCCGGCAGCATCTGGTACTGGCGGTCGAAGAGGTCGTCGTGGCTGACCCGGCCACTGGCGATATCCGCCTCGAAGCGCTCGGCGATCTGCTGCGCGCCGCGCAGGGCCAGGTCGAAGACGCGCTGGTGATACTCGTCCAGGCCCACTTCGGCGAGGCGCTCGCTGATGCTCTCGGCCTGCCCTTCCATCTGCACCGCGGCCTGGGCCAGGCGCTGGGTCTGCTGGTCGCTGACGGCGAGGTCGCCGCGCATCTGCTCCACCGCCTGGAACAGGCTGTCGAGCTGGGTCCGCGTGGTCTCGGTACCGCCGGCGATCTCGGTGATCTGCTGCTCCACCGAGGCCGCCAGGCCGGCGATGCTGTCGAGCTGCTCGCCGGTGTGCTCGACCTGGCCGACACCGTTGTGCAGGTCATCCGACAGCGCGCGGATCTGCTCCACCACCTGGGCGGTGCGCTGCTGGATTTCCGCGACCATCAGGCCGACTTCCTCGGTGGCGCTGGCCGTGCGCCCGGCCAGGCCGCGCACTTCGTCGGCGACCACGGCGAATCCGCGGCCATGCTCCCCGGCACGGGCGGCCTCGATGGCGGCGTTGAGTGCCAGCAGGTTGGTCTGGCTGGCGATGGCCTGGATCACCAGGGTGACCCGGGCGATATCCTCGCTGCGCTGGTGCAGGGCTTCGATCAGCTCGCGGCTTTCGTTGGCACGGGAACTGAGCAGGTGCATCAGCTGGATCGACTCGGCCAGCACCGAACGCCCGGCGGCGCTGCTTTCATGGGCCTGCTGCGCCGCCACCAGGGCGTCGCGGCTGAGCTGGGAGGTGACCTTCTCGGTGCCGATCATCACTTCGGCGCTCTGCACGATGCGCGCCGCCGAGGTGAGCTGGGATTGCAGCTTGTCCGCCAGCTGGCGCACCGAATAGGACACGCCGGCGGCCGACAGGGCGTTGTGGCTGGTGCTCTGGGCCAGGTCGCGGGTCAGCTCGGCCAACGGGTCGTGCGCCACCACCGGTGCCGGACGCGGGCGCGCCCGCAAGTGGGGTAGCCACAGGGCCAGCAAGGCCAGGGGCAGGCAGAACCAGATCGACAGCCCGGCAAAGGCCATGGCTGCCAGCAGCACCACCAGCACCAGGCTCTGCAACACCACGCCGGACCAGCCCCGTGCCGCCTTCGTCGACGGCTCCGCTTGTGCCAGGCTGGCTGGCAGAGATCCTTCTCGCATCATGACGGTGGCTCCGCGTTGTTATTGTTGCGTCATTAAACGCCACTACAACGCCATTAGCCATGCTTCCTTCGGCGTAAGCCGGTCCGGCCTTGATGCAGGACAATGTTCCGCCCGCGCCAAAACGAAAGCCCCGGGTACGTGGCCCGGGGCTTTGCGGTACAGCGGTCGATCAGACCTGGCGCTGGTGCTTGTCCAGTTGCTCGTGACGCTCCTGCGCCTCGATGCAGTACTTGGTGGTCGGGCTGATCAGCAGGCGCTTGAGGCCGATCGGCTCGCCGCTGTCGTCGCACCAGCCGAAGCTGTCGTCGGCGATGCGGCCCAGGGCCATTTCCAGCTGTGGCAGCAGGCGCTGGTCGCGCTCGATGGCGTTGACCAGCCAGTGGCGCTCTTCTTCGACCGAGGCGGCGTCGGCAGGATCGGCCGGCGTGTCCAGGCTTTCGATGGCTACACGGCTCACCTCGATGCGCTCCTGGGTCTCGATCTTCATCGACTGCAGCAGCGCGGAGAAGAAGGCCAGTTGCTCAGCGTTCATGTAGTCATCGGCCGGCATGGCCAGCAACTTTTCCTTTGTCATTGATATCTCTAATAAAAAATTACGTGCATTTAGACGAATCGGGGGCCGCGGCGACGGGGTCGCCGGCAGCGGAATTCTTCAAGCACCATCCGGCACTCAATTTACAGGGGGCGGCAGTCTAAGGCCGAGCCTCATGCCGGGCAACAGAAATGACTGCGGTTTTGTCCGAAAAGCCCCTTATCCCCGACAACATGGCGCGGGGGCAGCGTTTATAGCAAAAAATCAGCGCGCGGGTGAAGCACGGCAAAGGCCACTCATCCGAGCAACTGGCTCAGGACCGCGCGCAACTTGCCCGGTTTCACCGGTTTGTTCAGCAGCGGCGCCCCCAGGCGCTGCATCGCGCGGCGACTCTGGTCGCTGCGGTCGGCGGTGATCATCACCGCGGCGATGGGCACGCCGAAATGCTTGCGCAGGTCGCGTACCACTTCACATCCGGTTACACCATGGTCGAGGTGGAAGTCCGCCAGCACCAGCTCCGGCGCCCTGCCCTGCAGCACCTGCAAGGCCGATTCGCGGTCCGTCGCGGTGAGCACCTCGCAGCCCCACTGGCCGAGCAGCGCGGCCATGCTCTGCAGGATGCTGATTTCGTTGTCCAGCACCAGCAGGCGCCGTCCCGGCAGCGGGTCGCCGAGGGCCGGCAGCGGCACCACGGGTGCGACCACCGGACGCGGGGCCTCGCGTGACAACGGCACGTCGATGCTGAACACCGAGCCGCGCCCCGGCCAGGAACGCACCTGCACCCGGCACTCGAGGATCCGCGCGATGCGCTCGACGATGGCCAGGCCCAGGCCGACACCCTTACGGTCGGCGGCCCGGCCGACGTCCAGCTGGTTGAATTCGAGGAAGATCGACTGCAGGCGATCGGCAGCGATGCCGCGCCCGCTGTCCCACACCTCCAGGCGCAGCACCTGGCCACGCCGGCGGGCGCCGAGGAGGATACCGCCGCGCTCGGTGTAGCGGCAGGCGTTGCTGAGGAAGTTGCGCAGGATGCGCGTCAGCAGGCGGATATCGCTGCGGACCAGCCAGGCGCCGCTGCGCACCCGCAGGTGCAGCCCAGCGGCTTCGGCCACCGGCTGGAATTCCGAAGCCAGCGGGCCGAGCAGTTCGTCGAGGTGGTAGAGGTCGAGGTCCGGCCTGATCGCCGCCTGGTCCAGGCGGGAGATGTCCAGCAGGTCGGTGAGCAGGTCCTCGGCGCCTTCCAGGGCCTGGTGCGCGCGCTCCACCAGCACCTGCTCGGCGGCCGGCAGGCTGCGCTCGCGCAGGGTCGAGATGAGCAGGCGCGCGGCGTTCAGCGGCTGCAGCAGGTCGTGGCTGGCGGCGGCCAGGTACTTGTCCTTGCTGCGGTTGGCGGCCTGGGCCGCGTCGCGGGCCTCGATCAGCTGGTTGGTGCGCTCGGCGACACGCTGCTCCAGTTCGTCGTTGAGCTGCTGCAGGCGCTCCTGGCTCAGCTTGCGCTCGGTGATGTCGGCGACGAAGCCTTCCACCACGCCCTCCTCGTCCGGGCGCAGGAGCAGGTTCATCAGCACGTCGATGGCACTGCCGTCCTTGCGCTGCAACTGGGTCTCGTAGCCCAGCAGGACCCGCTCGCGCTGCAGCTCCTGGGCGATCGCCAGCAACTCCGCCTGGCCACCGACGAACAGGTGCGCGGCCAGGTCGGTACGCGCCAGCAGCAGTTGCTGCGGGTCGGCATAGCCGAGCATCCGCGCCATGGCCGGGTTGGCCGCGCGCAGGCCGTCTTCCAGGCTGGCCTGGAAGATCCCGTGCACGGCATGTTCGAACAGCCAGGTGTAGCGATTGCGCTCGGTTTCCAGTTCGTCGAGGCGCGCCGCCAGCTCCGGGTAATGGCTCTTGCGTACCGTGTGGTTGCTCAGCCCGAGCAGCCCGGCCAGGGCATCGCTGCCGGGGTCAGAGTGCCTCGCCATAGACCACCTCGACGTCTCGCTGGCTCGAGGCACGCGGGTTGGTGAGGATGCACGGATCGTCCATGGCGTGCTGGGAAAGGAACGGGATATCGCTGCCGCTGACGCCGTGCAGGCCGAGGGTCTCGTGGAAGCCCACGGCATGCTTGAGGGCGATCAGGTGTTCCACCAGGCGCTGGCGGATCTGGTTGTGGCCGAGCCCGCGGCAGTCGATGCCGAAGGTCTCGGCGATGACCTTGAAACGCTCCGGCGCGGCGCTGTAGTTGAACGCCACCACATGTTCCACCAGCACCGCGTTGCACAGGCCATGGGGCAGGTCGAGGAAACCGCCGAGGCTGTGGGACATGGCGTGCACCGCACCGAGGATCGCGTTGGAGAAGGCCAGGCCGGCCTGCATGCTGCCGAGCATGATCGACTCGCGCAGGGCGATGTCCTTGGGGTTGGCGATCATCTGCACCAGGTTGCCGTTGATCAGGCGCATGGCCTCCAGGGCATGGGTGTCGGTCAGCGGGCCGTGGCCGGTGGAGACGAAGGCCTCGATGGCATGCACCAGGGCGTCGATGCCGGTACAGGCGGAGAGGAACGGGTCCATGCTCAGCGTGGTTTCCGGGTCGATCAGCGACACGTCGGGCACCACCGCCTTGCTGACGATGGAGAACTTCATGCGTTCCTGCTGGTTGGAAATGATCACGAACTGCGAGACGTCCGCCGAGGTGCCGGCGGTGGTCGGGATCAGGATCAGCGGCGGGCTCGGCACGCGGATGGTGTCGACCCCTTCGAATTCGAGGATGTGCCGGCCATGGGCGACCACGATGCCGATGCCCTTGGCGCAGTCCATCGGGCTGCCGCCGCCGACCGCGACGATCACGTCGCACTGTTCGCTGCGGTAGCGTTCGGCGCCGGCCATCACCTCCTCCACCCGCGGGTTCGGCGAGACCTGGCTGTACAAGGTGTAATCGATGCCCTGGGCCTGCAGGCTGGCCTCGACATCGGCGACCCAGCCGGCGGCGATGACCCCGGGGTCGCTGACCAGCAGGACCTTGCGCGCGCCGAAGGTACGGGCGTAGTTGGCGACGTGATGGCGGCAGCCGGCGCCAAAGATGATTTCGGGAGAGACGAATTTGCGCAACTGGCTGAGGTTCGGGCTCATGCAACGCCTTCTTGTTTTTTTTAAGTTAGCGCCAGCCTAAAGCAACGGGAAGGGAATGCAATGCGACCATGGCAAGACGGCGCCGGCCGCCTGGAGAACGACCGGCGCCAGAGGGGTCAACGGTTGGCGAAGTACATGGTCACTTCGAAACCGATACGCAGATCAGTGAACGCAGGCTTTTTCCACATAGGTCCATCCTCTTCTGGCACCGCCGGCTGGCGGTGCGTCTAGTGATACACCGTTTCCGGTGCGGGTCGAATGCTACTTTGGAAGCGTTTTGCTGCAACTCCGGGCGGTCAGAAGAAGCCCAGCGGATTGATGTCGTAGCTGACCAGCAGGTTCTTGGTCTGCTGGTAGTGGTCGAGCATCATCTTGTGGGTCTCGCGACCGACCCCGGATTTCTTGTAGCCACCGAACGCGGCATGCGCCGGGTACAGATGGTAGCAGTTGGTCCACACACGACCGGCCTTGATCCCGCGGCCCATGCGGTAGGCCCGGTTGATGTCGCGGGTCCAGACGCCGGCGCCGAGGCCGAACTCGGTGTCGTTGGCGATGGCCAGGGCTTCGGCTTCGTCCTTGAAGGTGGTCACGCCCACCACCGGGCCGAAGATCTCTTCCTGGAACACGCGCATGCCATTGTGGCCCTTGAGCAGGGTCGGCTGGATGTAGTAGCCGCTGGCGAGGTCGCCGGCCAGTTGCTCGGCGTCACCGCCGGTGAGGATCTCGGCGCCTTCGTCGCGGGCGATCTGCAGGTAGGAGAGGATCTTGTCGTACTGCTGCTCGGAGGCCTGGGCGCCGACCATGGTCTCGGTGTCCAGCGGGTTGCCGCGCTTGATCTGCTTGACCTTCTTCAGCACCTCCTGCATGAACTGCGGGTAGATGGACTCCTGGACCAGCGCGCGGGACGGGCAGGTGCACACCTCGCCCTGGTTGAAGAAGGCCAGGACTAGGCCCTCGGCGGCCTTCTCGATGAAGGACGGCTCGGCCTGCATGATGTCCTCGAAGAAGATGTTCGGCGACTTGCCGCCCAGCTCGACGGTGGACGGAATGATGTTCTCCGCCGCGCATTTCATGATGTGCGAACCCACCGGGGTCGAGCCGGTGAAGGCGATCTTGGCGATGCGCTTGCTGGTGGCCAGGGCCTCGCCGGCTTCGCGACCGAAGCCCTGGACGATGTTCAGCACGCCCGGTGGCAGCAGGTCGCCGACCAGTTCGATGAACACGGTGATCGACAGCGGCGTCTGCTCCGCCGGCTTGAGCACGATGCAGTTGCCGGCGGCCAGGGCCGGGGCGAGTTTCCACGCGGCCATCAGCAGCGGGAAGTTCCACGGGATGATCTGCCCGACCACGCCCAGCGGCTCGTGGAAGTGGTAGGCGGCGGTGTTGTCGTTGATTTCGGCGGCGCTGCCTTCCTGGGCGCGGATGCAGCCGGCGAAGTAGCGGAAATGGTCGGCGGCCAGCGGTACGTCGGCGTTCAGGGTCTCGCGGATGGCCTTGCCGTTGTCCCAGGTTTCGCTGAGCGCCAGGACTTCCAGGTTCTGCTCGATGCGGTCGGCGATCTTCAGCAGGATGTTCGAACGCTCCTGCACCGAGGTGCGGCCCCAGGCATCGGCGGCAGCGTGCGCGGCATCCAGGGCCTTGTCGATGTCCTGGGCGTTGGAACGGGGGAATTCGGCGATCAACTGGCCGTTGACCGGCGAGGTGTTGCTGAAGTACTGGCCGCTCAGCGGCGCAACGAATTCGCCGCCGATGTAGTTGCCATAGCGGGGTTTGAAGGAAACGATGGCATCCGGGCTGCCGGGAGCTGCATAGATCATGGTTCAGGGCCTCTGCTGAGCGGCGCCCGTCGTGGATGACGGGCAGTGACTGGATCTTAGTCAGCCCGGCCACCCCGACGAATCAGCCCTTGGCAGGGAACCCCTACTCATTTGGTAGTAGGGGCAAGGCCGGGGCCCGCAGGCCCCGGAACAGCCGGTCAGAGGGTGAGGAACAGCTTCAGCGCGCTGCGCTTGTCGATGCGGCTGCGGTAGACCTCGATGATCGCCTGGTTGCTCTGCGCCGTCAGCGCCTGCGGGCCGCGGTCGAAGCGTTGCTCGCGGGTCTTCAGGTGCGCGGCGGTGAACGCGGCGACATCGGCGTCGGCACTGGCGTAGTGGAAATGCGCGTACCACAGCGGGCTGCCGTCCTTGCCGCGGATCACGAACTCCTGCAGGTAGTCCTGGGCGAAACCCTTGCGCCTGGCCAGGGCAACCCGTTCGCCTTCGCGGGCAATGCTCACTTCACCCTGCTCCAGCAGCCAGGACACATTGCCGATGGTGGGCGCCTGGCGCTTCAGGATGGCCGCGCGCAAGCGCTTGCCCTCCTCGCGCATCTGCTCGGCCCTGGTGGTCAGCAAGGCACACTGGCGAGCGGCGTCGACGCCATCGCTCGAGCCGTCGGTGGCGTTTTCCCGGGTCAGCGCCTCCTGGATCTGCTGCACCAGGGCATCCAGCGGGCGGGCCTGCTGGATCAGGATGTCTTCGATATCGGCACCGACGGTGGCGCTCTTCGCCTGGGCACGTACCTTGGCCACGCGCCGCTCGGCCTTGTTGAGCAAGGGCGTGGAACGCTTGATCAGCGTCGCCAGTGCCGCCGGGGTCGGCGCGGCTGGCTCGGCGCGAACCTCGCTGACCGGCTGCCAGACGCCTGGCTCGGCACTCTCCTCGTAGCGCGCCAGCTCACTGTTGTCGATCGCGTCGACCACCACCACGCTTTCCCGCTGGTCGCCTTCGGCCTTGCGCCGCGAGCCGACCACCACGCCACGGTTGCGCGTGCGGATCAGCACCTGCTTGCGCCGGCTCGGCCCCGGCTCGGCGGTCGGCGGTGCCTCCTCCTGCGCCGGCAGCACCTGCAGGCGCGCGGCCAGTTCGTCCTGGGCCTGGCGATGCAGTCCTTCGAGGATGTCGCGTAACGCATCGAGCATCGGCTTGCCCTCCTCCGTGCGTGGCAGGGCCTGGTACAAGCGGGTGGTTTCCACGGCGTAGCCGAGACGGCTGACCACGCTGTCGAGGATCTCCAGTTGCTCGGCATCGCTGAAGGCCTCGCTGATATCCAGGCTGTCGCGCATGCTCAGGCCGGTGCGGGCAGCCAGCAGGGCACTGTAGAGCACGCTGTAGTCGCTGCTCTGCTCGACATGCAGGAGCATCGCCGCACGCAGGCTGAGATCCACCGACTGCCAGGAGCGCAGGCTCGGCTCGTTGTCCAGCAGGCTGGCAGTCTTGTCGGCCAGCGCCGGACCACCTGGCAGGATCTCGCGCAATTGCTTGCGCATCTCGGCGATGACCGCATGGCAGGCGATCACTTCATCGACTTCGCTCCTGGCCTTGCGACAGGCCTCCATCATCCGTGCGAACTTGCCCACCTGCGTCGGCGATTGCTCCTCCTCCGGGGAGCCGGCGGGACGGATGTCGCGCATCACCGCCTGGTGCTCGCTGAACCAGGAGTGCAGCACATACGCCAGCTGCGCCTGGGTCCCGGCGCGGTCGTAGAGGTTGCGCGCATGCAGGCGCTTGAACTCCGGCTGCGGCTTGAGCTGGTTGAGGTCGCGCAGGTTGTCGTCGAACGCCACCAGCAGGCGATCCTGCTCGCGCAGGTCGTCGGCGTACTTGCGCAGGTGCGCGACGGACGGCTCCTGCTGCGCGGCGGCTTCATCGAGGTCGTTCTGCACCCGCATCGACGAGGCCAGGCGTTGCGCCAGCAACGTGCGGTTGTTCTCTTCCAGTTGGGCCAGGCGTTGCCGGTTGCTCTCGCGCAACTGGGCGATGCGCCGGTTCAGCGGCATGCCGCCGCGCAGGCGCAGGCCGAAATCCAGGTGCCACTGCCCTTCGCCACTGTCCCGCACCCAGGGGCCGAGGCCGCCGTTGGCGTCGATCAGGCGTGGGCCATCGTCGGTGAAGCTCAGCTGATAGATCGCGCCGTCGATGACCGCCCACCACTGCTGCTGGTACTGATACAGGCCCCGGTGTTCGCCCTCGGTCTGCCGCGCACCGAGCCGTTCCACGGGCAGGTCCCGGCTGAAGCCCGCCAGGGCAGCGCGCTGGGCGCTGGTCAGTTGCGTGCTGCCCCAGGCGAAGCCAGACCATTGCGCGGGTCGTGGCAGCGCCTCGGCGACCGGCTCGATGCGCACGCGCTCGGTAGCATCCGGGGTGCTGGGCGTATCGCTCTGCCGCGGCAGGCTGGGTGACGGCTCCGGCAGCAGCAACAGCGCCAGGTTGAGCAGCAACTGCTGCAGGTCCCCGGGTTGCCCGGCCCCTTCGGGTTCGCTGAGCAACTGACGCAGGCCGCTGAACAACGGCAGCATCCAGGCCGCCTTGACCAGGGCGCCGTTGAAGAACGGCAGCACGGTGTTGAACATCAGCCAGCCGAGTTCCTCGTAACCCAGCCAGCGACTGGCGCTGGTGGACAGGGTCTCGCGCCGGGCCCGCGCCACCAGTTCCCGGGCGCACGCCTGGTACAGCTGCTCGGCCAGCTTGCCCTGCACCGGCGCATCGCCCAGCTTGGTCACCGCAGGCACCTGCAGCATGGAGAATTCATCACCGGGGAAGAAGCGCAGCACATGCGGCTCGGCAAAGCCGCCGTGGGCGTAGACGGCCTGCCGCGTCGGCGGCAGGCGCTGGAGGATGTCGTCCTGCAGCGCCCCCGGCTCGCACAGGGCCTGGAAGAACAGCGCACGACTGGCGAACTCAAGCAACGCCTGGCGATGCAACGGGCGATAGAGCAGGCACGGTCCCTTGCCGCTGTCCTGGTCCTCGATCAACCAGGCATTGTCGGCCACGTCGGCTGCGGCGCCCGCACGGGCGACGAACGCCAGCGGGCGCAGGACCGCGTCCGTCGCCGCCTGCCCTTCGCGCCGGAACAGCGCATCGATGCGTTGCACGCTGGCCTCGCTCAGGGCTGCCGGATCGCGCAGGCGGGTCTCCAGCGCCAGCAACGGCAATTGCTCGCAGACCTGCCGGGTGAAGCGTTGCTGGCGCGTGCCGCGCTCGGCCGGGTCGTCGAGCAGCAGGCGCTGCAACAGGTCCGGATACTGGCCGCCGATGTCCAGCCGGGTCACCAGGGCCTTCAGGTAGTCCAGCGTCAGCCACGCCGGCAAGGCGGCGCCGCTGCGACTGTGCAGGCTGACCGAGCCCGCCTGCAGCGCGGCCAGGTTGGCCAGGGCGAACTGCATCGGGGTCAGCCGCACCGTCTGCACCTCGCCTTGCGGTATCACGCTGCCACCGCTGCCGCCCGCCACGGCGGTGACCTGCCGGTTGATCAGCTCCAGGTCATCGAGGTCGGGCAGCACCTCCAGTGGATGCTCCTTGCCCAGCGCCGCGAGCAGCGAGCTGCGGGCGAAGCCGATGGCATCCGGGATCCCGTCGAGAAAGGACGCCTGGTCGTCCTCGCCCTGCAGTTTCGCCAGGCGCAGCAAGCGCCCGGCGTAATCCCGGCGACGCTCTTCGCTGGCGCCGTGCAGCCAGCCCGGAAGCTGCTGGCGAAAGCGCTCGCGCATCTCCCGCTGGCTGGCCTGGCACACCCCGACCAGCGAACTGGCCTGGTCCAGGCGCAACTCCAGCGACTGCACCGCGCTCATCCCCGGCAGGGCCGGCAGTCGCCCCAGTTCGCCGAGCAACTGCAACTGCTGTTCACGCAGCAACAGGGCCTGGTCGAAAAAGGCCGAGCCCGGCGCAGAAAACTCACGCAGTACCCGTTGCTGCCGCTCGCCGGCACAGCGATTGACCAGTGCATCCTGCAGGGCCTGGCGCGAGTCGAAACGGTGGACCGCGCCGTCGAGGGTGAACAGCAGGGCCATGTTGCGCTGCAATTGCGGCACACTGCGCTCGATCAGCAGGGCACTGGACAGCTCCGGGTCGAGCCCCTGCGCGACACACAACGCCTGGCCCAGCAGGCTGACCTTGACCTCGACCAGGTTGCTCATCAGCGCCCGGCTGCTGGCATCGGGCACGCTGGCGATCAGGCGCAGCGTGGCCGCCTCCAGGCTGTCCAGGGCACCGGAACGGAACAACTGGTCGACGGCATCGGCGCAGGCCCGTTGCAGGTGGTTGGCCAGCCAGTGCAGCGAGCTGTTCTCACCGCCGACATCCCAGTACTCGTACAGCGCCTGCTGGTAGGTGGAGAGCAGATAGGGCGCGCTCTCGTTGATCAGCGCCTGCACCTCCAGGGGATCGGCCTTGCTGCGGAACGGGGTTTCCGCGCCCTGGTAAAAACTCAGGTAATCGCTGTCCTTGTCCAGGACCAGGGCGACGTCCCGGCAGAAACAGTCGATCAGCACGTCGGCCAGCTCATCGAAGCGCGCCGAACCGTCGGGGTTGCCGCGATGCAGGAGCAGTGCCGAAGGGTCCCGCTCCTTGAGGCCGCGCAGGTACCACTGTTCGAAGATGATGCTCCAGGCCACGTCACGCAGTGACGGGCGGCGGGCGAAACGGCGGGCGATGGGGCCGCAGAACGGCGTGTTCAGGGCCAGTTGGCCGAAAGGCGATGGCGTAGGCATGGGGGTCATGGGTGAGCTTCCTCGTCGCGAATGGAAGCGGCATTTCACCCGGGGGTGGTGCGGGGGTGGCGGTACATCTTGCTCGGCGCTCTTGCTCAGGACTGCGGCCGGCCCGCGACAGCGCGGGCCGGCCAGGGCAGGATCAACGGTCCTTGAACTGCGCCTCGCGCTTGGCGATGAAGGCGGCCATGCCTTCCTTCTGGTCCGCCGTGGCGAACGCGGCATGGAACACCCGGCGCTCGAAGCGCACGCCTTCGGCCAGGCTCACTTCGAAGGCGCGGTTGACCGACTCCTTGACCATCATCGACACCGGGATCGACTTGCTGGCGATCACCGCGGCGACCTTCAGCGCTTCGTCGAGCAACTCCGCCTGCGGCACGATGCGCGCCACCACGCCGGCCCGCTCGGCTTCCTCGGCGCCCATCAGGCGGCCGGTCAGGCACAGCTCCATGGCCTTGGCCTTGCCCACCGCACGGGTCAGGCGCTGGGTGCCGCCCATGCCCGGCAGCACGCCGAGGTTGATTTCCGGCTGGCCGAACTTCGCCGTGTCCGCCGCCAGGATGAAGTCGCACATCAGCGCCAGCTCGCAACCGCCGCCCAGGGCGAAGCCGGACACCGCGGCGATGATCGGCTTGCGCCGGTTGGCCACGCGGTCGCAGTCGCTGAACAGGTCATCGATGTAGATCTGCGGATACTGCAGCTCGGCCATTTCCTTGATGTCGGCACCGGCGGCGAAGGCCTTGGCCGAGCCGGTGAGGACGATGCAGCCGATGTTGGCGTCGGCCTCGCAGGCATCCAGCGCCTGGTTCAGTTCGCCGATGATCTGCCGGTTCAGGGCATTGAGCGCCTGCGGCCGGTTCAGGGTGATCAGGCAGACCCGGTCGCGGTTTTCCACGAGGATGGTTTCGTACGTCATGAGCTGCTCCCTTCAAAGATTGCGCGCAATGACCATGCGCTGAATGTCGCTGGTGCCTTCGTAGATCTGGCAGACCCGCACGTCGCGGTAGATCCGCTCCAGCGGGAAGTCGCTCAGATAGCCATATCCGCCCAGGGTCTGCAAGGCATCCGAACAGACCTTTTCGGCCATTTCCGAGGCGAACAGCTTGGCCATCGAGGCTTCCACCAAGGCTGCACGCCCGGCATCGCGCAGCGCTGCGGCGTGATGCACCATCTGCCGGGCCACGGCGATCCGTGTCGCCATGTCCGCCAGGCGGAAGGCCACGGCCTGGTGCTCGATCAGCGGCTTGCCGAAGCTCTCGCGCTCGCGGGCATAGTCGCGGGCCACCTCGAAGGCGGCGCGGGCCATGCCCACCGATTGCGCGGCGATACCGATGCGTCCGCCCTCCAGGTTGGCCAGGGCGATCCGGTAGCCCTCGCCCTCCTCGCCCAGGCGGTTGGCGACAGGTACACGCACATCGTCGAAGACGATCTGGCAGGTGTCGGAGGCATGCTGGCCGAGCTTGTCCTCGACCCGCGCGACCTGGTAGCCGGGGCTGTCGGTGGGCACCAGGAAGGCGCTGATGCCACGCTTGCCCGCCGCCGGATCGGTGACGGCGAAGACGATCACCAGGCCGGCATTGCTGCCGGAGGTGATGAACTGCTTGCAGCCATTGATCACGTAGTGCTCGCCGTCACGCCGGGCGCGGGTCTTCAGGCTGCTGGCGTCGGAGCCGGCCTGCGGTTCGGTCAGGGCGAAGGCACCGAGCATGGCGCCGCTGGCCAGCGGCACGAGGAAGCGTTCCTTCTGCGCGTCGTTGCCGAACTTGAGGATCGGCACGCAGCCCACCGAGTTGTGCACGCTCATGATGGTGGAACAGGCGCCGTCACCGGCGGCCACTTCCTCCAGGGCCATGGCGTAGGCCAGGTAGCCGGTGTCGCAACCACCCCACTGCTCCGGCACCAGCATGCCGAAGAAGCCCATGTCGGCCATCTCGGCCATGGCTTCCCGGGGAAAACGATGCTCGCGGCTCCACTGCTCGGCGAACGGGCGCAGGCGCTCCTGGGCGAACTGGCGGGCGGCATCGGCGATCTGTTGTTGCTCATCGTTGACCAGCATGGTTCACCTCACTCCACCAGTTCGACGGCCATGGCCGTGGCCTCGCCACCGCCGATGCAGATCGCCGCGACGCCGCGGCGCTTGCCCTTCTGGCGCAGGGCCGAGAGCAGGGTGACCAGGATCCGCGCGCCGGAGGCGCCGATCGGATGGCCCAGGGCGCAGGCCCCGCCGTGCACGTTGACCTTGTCGTGGGGCAGCTCCAGGCTGTGCATGGCCGCCAGGGTGACCACGGCGAAGGCTTCGTTGATCTCGAACAGGTCCACCTCGGCAAGGTTCCAGCCGGTACGCTGCATCAGCTTCTCGATGGCGCCGATCGGTGCGGTGGGGAACAGCGCCGGGGTGTCGGCGAAGGCCGCATGACCACGGATCACCGCCAGCGGCGTGAGGCCCAGTTGCGTGGCCCGCGACTGGCGCATCAGCAGCAGCGCCGCCGCGCCGTCGGAAATCGAGCTGGCGTTGGCCGCGGTCACCGTGCCGCCGTCGCGGAAGGCCGGCTTGAGCTGGGGGATCTTGTCCAGGCGTGCTTTCGGCGGTTGCTCGTCATCGCTGATCAGGACCTTGTCCTTGCCCACCGTCACCTCCACCGGGACGATCTCGGCGGCGAAGCTGCCGTCCTTGATCGCCTGCTGCGCGCGGGTCAGCGAAGCGATGGCGAAGTCGTCCTGGGCCTGGCGGCTGAAGCCGTTGGCCTCGGCGCAGTCCTCGGCGAAGGTGCCCATCAGGCGCCCCTTGTCGTAGGCATCCTCGAGGCCGTCGAGGAACATGTGGTCGATGATCCGGCCGTGACCCATGCGGTAACCGCTGCGGGCCTTGTCCAGCAGGTAGGGGGCGTTGGACATGCTTTCCATGCCGCCGGCCACCACCACCTCGGCGCTGCCGGCCAGCAGCAGGTCGTGGGCCATGATCGCCGCCTGCATGCCGGAACCGCACATCTTGTTCAGCGTGGTGCAGGTGGTCGACGTGTTCAGGCCGGCGCCCAGCGCCGCCTGGCGCGCCGGGGCCTGGCCGAGGCCGGCCGGCAGCACGCAGCCGAACAGCACCTGCTCGACGCTGTCCGGCGCGACACCGGCGCGCTCGACGGCGGCACGGATCGCCGCGGCGCCCAGTTGCGGCGCGGTCAGGCTCTTGAGGTCGCCCTGCAGGCCACCCATGGGGGTGCGCACGGCGCTGACGATGACGATCGGATCGTTGGCAAGACTCATGGGCTTCACTCCTTACTTCGCAGCCATGCGCAGGGCGCCGTCGAGACGGATGGTTTCGCCGTTGAGCATGCTGTTTTCAATGATGTGGCGGGCCAGCGCGGCGTATTCGTCCGGGCGGCCCAGGCGTGGCGGGAACGGCACGCCTGCGGACAGAGAGGCGCGGACTTCCTCGGTCATGCCGGCCATCATCGGGGTTTCGAAGATGCCCGGGGCGATGGTCATCACGCGGATGCCGAAGCGCGCCAGCTCGCGGGCGGCCGGCAGGGTCAGGCTGGCGATGGCGCCCTTGGACGCGGCATAGGCGGCCTGGCCGATCTGCCCGTCGAAGGCGGCGATGGACGCGGTGTTGATGATCACCCCGCGCTCGCCCTCCGCCGAGGCCGGCCCTTCGGCCATGGCGGCGGCGGCCAGGCGCAGCATGTTGAAGCTGCCGACCAGGTTGACGTTGATCACTCGGGCGAAGCTGTCCAGGCCATGGGGACCATTCTTGCCAAGAACCTTCTCGGCACCGACGATGCCCGCGCAGTTGACCAGCCCGTGCAGGCTGCCGAAGGCAGCGACGGCGGCCTCCACGGCGGCCTTGGCCGCGCCTTCCTGGCTGATGTCGGCCACCGCATGCCGGGCCCGCTCGCCGAGGCTGGCGGCCTTGGCCGCAACGGCCTCGGCATTGAGGTCCACCAGCAGCACCCGGGCGCCGGCCTCGATCAACATGTGCGCGGTGGCGGCACCCAGGCCGGAGGCGGCGCCGGTGACGATGAAATTATGGTTGGCGATGTGCATTTTCGGGTTCCTCAGGCGCTGGCCTTGTGGGCGTGCGCTTGTTGTTGAAGGGCGATTTCCTGGTTGCGCAGGATGAAGCGCTGCAGCTTGCCGCTCGGGGTCTTGGGCAGCTCGCTGACGAATTCGATTTCACGCGGGTAGGCGTGGGCGTAGAGGCGCTGGCGGACATGCTGGCGCAAGGTTTCGGCCAGCTCGTCGGTGCCGGCGTGATCGCCGCCGAGCACGACGAAGGCCTTGATCAGTTCGGTGCGCTCCGGGTCGGGCTTGCCGATCACTGCCGCCTCGATCACCGCCGGGTGCTCGATCAGCGCGCTTTCGACGTCGAACGGACCGACCCGGTAGCCGGAGGTGGTGATCACGTCATCGCTGCGCCCGACGAAGCTGATGCTGCCGTCCGGGTTCAGCTCGACGGTGTCGCCGCTGAGGTAGTACTGGCCGACGAAGGATCGGGTCGCCAGGCCGTGGTAGCCGCCGAACCAGCACAGCGGCGACTGCTCGCGGTCCACGGCGAGAATTCCCGGCCGGCCGGCGGGCAGTTCCTGGTGCTGCTCGTCGAGGACGACGATGCGGTGGCCGGGGATGGCGTAGCCGGCCGAGCCCGGGGTGACCGGATGCGCCAGGCCGTGGTGGTTGCACAGGACCATGCCCAGTTCGGTCTGGCCGTAGTGGTCGTGGATGGTCACGTCCAGTTCGTCGCGGAACCAGCGGATCACCTCCGGGTTGAGCGGCTCGCCGGCACTGCTGACCACCCGCAGGCGACCCTTGACCGGTGCGGCGAACGCCGCGCCGGCGGCGATCAGCAGGCGGTAGGCGGTGGGCGATCCGGCCAGGTTGGTGATGGCGTACTTGTCGATCACCCGGCAGGTGCTTTCGACACTGAACGGCCCATCGAAGAAGGTGGTGGCATGGCCCAGGGACAGCGGCCCGGTCACCGCGTAGTAGAGACCGTAGGCCCAGCCCGGATCGGCGAGGTTCCAGAAGGCGTCCTCGGGGCGCAGGTCGATGGCCTCGCGCATGTAGCCCTGGAAGGCGACGATGGCGCGCAACGGCACCTCCAGCGGCTTGGCCGGGCCGGTGGTGCCGGAGGTGAACATCAGCAGGAATGGCGCCTCGCCAGACAGCAGCACGGGCTCGCACTCGGCCGCGGCGGCCTTCAGCGCGGTGTGGAAATCCAGGTCGCCACTGCCCTGGCGGGCATTGACGCAGACGATGCTCGGGCAGCCTTCGACCTCATCCAGCTTGGCCCGGTTGCCCGGCTCGGTCACCACCACCCGGGCCCCGGAGGCCTGCACGCGGTGCTCGATGGCCTTGGGCCCGAAGGCGGTGAACAGTGGCTGGTACACGGCGCCCAGGCGCCAGGTGGCGAGCACGGTGACGAGCAGTTCGGCGGTACGCGGCAGCAACCCGGCGACCCGGTCCCCCGGGCCGACGCCAAGCGCGGCGAGGACATTGGCGAAACGTGCGGCGCGCTCGCGCAGTTCGCTGAAACGGTAGCGGGCGCTCTGTCCGTCGCGGCCTTCCCAGTACAGCGCCACGGCGTCGCCGTCGGCGTGCCGGTCGCAGCACTCGACGCAGGCGTTGAGCGCCTCCAGGCTGCCGGCCAGCGCGGCATCGGCCGCCTGCCGGTAGTTGAAAGAACGTGCCGCCGCGCTGTAGTCACGCATTCGCCAGACTCCCCGTTTGTTGTTTTTGGAAGGAATTCGAAGGTCTGGAAATAGTCGCCCCGGTGCTGCCCGGCGGCAATGGTCAAAGCTGTCAATCTGGATGACTGCTTTGGCCATTGGCCGCCAGCGGGCAGTGTCTGGTTCAGGGCTTTTCGCTGGCCGCCAGGGCCTGTTGGGTGAGGCTCAGAGCCAGCCCGTCGAGGGCCGCCTCACGGTCGCTGCCAAGCTGGTTCATGCGTTGCAGGTAGTCGCCTTCAGGCAACGTGTCCTTGTCCTCGCCAAGCCGCTCCAGGCGCGCCCAGAAATCGCTTTCCACGCGCCGGAAATCGCGGCCATGCAGGGTACGCAGATGGTCGAGCCAGAAGTCGCAGCGGGCGATGAACGTCGCCAGCCCGGGACCGCCTTCGGCAGCCCCGACCACGCGCCGGGCTGCGTCCAGGTCCGTCGGCGAAACGTTGGACAGGTGGCCGAACTGCATGAACCTTGGCTGCCCCGGCAACTCCAGCTCTGGCGCCAGGCGCACGCGAAACGCCAGGCTGACCTCCACCTCATCGACCGGGTCACCCAGCGCGCGACGCTGGGCGATGACCTCACGGACATGCTGCTCCAGGCGGTCCAGGCGGAACAGCCGCCGCGCCAGCGCGAGCAGCGCACTGCCCTGCTCGCCACTCAGCGCGCGGCCACGGGCCAGGCTGACCTGCAGGCATACCTCCAGCGCGCTGAAGCTGGAGATCACGCTGTCGACGCAGGTGGTCGGCGCGCTCGCCACCTCGAACAGCGACTGACGCAGGTCGCTGTTCTCCACCGCCGCCTCGATCATCTGCCACACCCGCTCGCGCAGATGGCCCCCGGCCAGGCGATATTCCGAGGTGTCGAGCAGGCGCGCGAGCAAGTCGAAGAACGCCTGCGAATCAGGCTCCCCGTGCAGGCTCTGCCACTGCTCGCCACGCTGCTGGTGGAGGGCCTCGTGCAGGCCCTCCAGCCAGCGCTCGCGCACCCTGTCGGCGCTGCTCTGCGGCATCGGCAGGCCGTGCTCCAGCGCCCACAGGCGCTCGCGCAGCTCGGTCGGCAGCGGGTTGCCGAGCAGGACGGTGGCCACCCGATAACGCAGCGGCGCCGTGAAGAAGGAAGCCGGCAGCGCTCTCAAGCGATTGCCGCGCAAATCGGCGATTTCCAGGAACGGCCGGCGCAGCAGGCCCGCGGGCAGGCTGTCGATGCCGGTGGCGCGCAGGCTCAGGCGGCGCAGGCGCGGCAGCTGGCTGACATTCGGCGCGCGGCCAAGGGGGTTGCGGTCAAGGTTGAGCACTTCCAGGTACAGCAGCGACGACAGGATCGCCTGGCCGTCGTCGCTCAAGCGGATGCTGTTGTCGCCCAGTTGCAGTTCCCGCAGCTCGGTCATGGCCGACAACGCCGAGGGCAGCTCGCGGCAGCCTTTGTGCCCCAGGTCGAGCCAGCGCAAGCGCCGGAAGCTGCGCAGGAAGCCGTTGATCCGCGACGATTGCCCGGCGCCGGCCAGGCTCAGGTCCAGGACATGGGAGAAGTCCACCTGCGCCGGCAGCTCGGGCAGGCCACCGCCATTGGAATACTCCAGGCGCAGGCGATAGCCGATGATCCGGCCATCGACATCGCGCACCGCCGGCGCCTGCCGACACCAGGCACGGCGGATCTCGTCGGCCACCCGGCGCCTGGCACCGCGCCGCAGCAGGGAGGCCTCGCGCAGCCAGTCCGCCAGGCTTTCATCGAGCAGGCGCAGGTACTCCAGGCCGCGCAGCAGTTCGCTCATCGGCTCCAGATTGCGCTGTTGCAGTTCATCCAGCCAGATGCTGGCCTGGAGATCGTCGAAGCCGGGGTACAGGGTCCGCACCATGCTGGTCAGGGTGGTGCGACGGGGCAGGCCGCGCCCACTGAGGGGGTAGCCCAGGCGGCCGTCCGCCAGGCGCTGGGGCGGCCGGAAGAACGCCGGACGGCGGCTCATGCCGAGCAGGCCGGGCAGTTGCTGGCGGTCGCCGCCGGCCTGCTGGCACAGCAGCGCGGCCAGCCCGTCGCGCCCCTCGATACCGAGCTGCGCGCAGTGTTGCCGGCCGAGGCCGGTGACGATCGCCTGGTACAGATCGAGGGTGCCCGCCAACAGCACGCCCTCGCCGTCGAACAGCTCGAAACATCCCCGGGTCCCCACCAGAACGTGGCGCTCCGCGGTCTCGAAGGCCGGCAGCACACGCTCCAGCAGCGGTCCGGCGACATGCTCCTCGCGCAGCTCGAAGCTCAGGCCACGCGGCCATCGCGGCATCTGGCGGAACAGGGCGAAGACCAGGCGCACGCTATCGCTGCCGCAACAGGGGTCGAGGTACAAGCCCTCCAGCGCCTGCAGCAGGCGCACCTCGCGCAGGGTCTCGCGGGCGCGCTCCTGCAGCGCCAGGGGCAGGCGGCCGCCGCTCTCGAGCTGGGCGACCTGGGTGGCCGGGGCGTCGGCGACCAGGTGCTCGACGAAGCGTCCGGGCAGGCCAGGGAAGGCCCGCTGCAAGGCCTGGCCTGCCGTGCTCGTCGCCGGACCGGCGGGTGCCGCCAGACGTTCGAACAACGCCCCTCGCAACGACGGCATCGCCGCACGCCAGGCCGCCCCCTCATCGACGTCCTGCGTCGGCAGCAGTTCCCGGCAAGCATGCCGTAGCGCCTCGTCCAGCCGCTCGACCGGCACCCCGTCGGCCAGTTGGCGGAAGAAGCCCTGGATCCGCGCCTCCAGATCGAAATGGGCGAGCACCTCCACCAGCGCCACCGGCATCGCCCGCTGCTCCACCAGCACCGCGCGCAGCCGGGCCTCGTCGTAGCCACAGATCAGCGCCACCTGCTCGCAAGCCACGTCCGTCAGGTTGGCGCTGCGCGGACCGAGACGACGCAACAGGTTGACCACGCCGCGCCATTGCAACGGATGCTCCCCGGCGATCCACCAGGCACCATCGCCGTTGCCCACCAGTTCCGCGGTCCAGGCCTCGTCACGCGCCGGATCGACGATGCGCCAGCGCTGGCTGGCCGGGTCCTGGCGCACTTCGAACCACTGCCCGGCGCTGCGCCACCAATGGCGGCCCTGCTCGTGGAACAGGCCATCGGCATCGGCCTGGCGGGTCAGGTTCAGCACCGACTGACCGGCGCCGCGATCCGCCAGGCACAGGCGCCGTTGGCCATCACGGCGGATCACCGGCAGCAGGCGATCGACGAAGGCACTGCGGCGTACCGCGCGCAGCGCCACGGCCGAACCGGCGGCGACCAGTGCCGTGAGGGTCAGGTTGCCCACCACCCCCAGCAGATGTTCCAGGGCTTCCTCACGCTGGCCGTGGGTCCAGTCGACCACGCCCTCGTAGACCTCCCCCAGCAGGTCCTTGACCAGGCCGGCCAGCATCAGCTCGCCGACCCCCGGGATGAACGAGGCCAGCACGCCGGCGACGCTGAGCCCTGCCGACTCCAGGGCCTGGACCCAGCGCCGGTGGGCCTCCCGGTCGACGGCTGCGGTAGGCACCACCAACGCCGCAGCCTCGGCCTTGATCCGCTCGATCTGCTGCTGCGCCAGCGCCGCGAAGGGGTTGGCGTCGATCGCCAGGCCTTGCGCCTCCAGTTGCGGGGCGCGCTGCGCCAGGCAGGCCCTGAGCCGGCCGAGAAAACCCAGGCGATCGTCGCGTGCGAGGCGCTGGACCAGGCCGGCCAGCTGGCGCTCGTCACCCAGGTCGGCGACCAGCCCGGCGTTCAGCGCGGCCCAGGACGGGTACTGGCGCAGCGGCGCGTTGGGCAGGTACAGGAGCAACGGCGGCGCGAGGTCGCCACGCTCCGCCGGGATCTCCAGCAGCAAGGCATCGGGTACGCGGCAGCCGAGCAGTTGCAGGCCCCGGCACTGCGCACGGTCAGGCGCCAGGGTGCCCTTGGCCAGGTCCAGCAGCAGCGCCAGCGCGGCCCCGTCGATCTCGCCCTTCAAGCGGCTGCACCAGGCATGGGCCGCCAGGGTGGCGCGCTTGTCGTCATCGAGCAGTTGCAGCACCTCGCGGCGCCGGGCCGGATCCGCCGGCAACAGCACCGCGTCCAGGTGCGCCTGGTACTGGCCGCCCACGTCCAGTTCGCGGCACAGCGCGGCCACCCGTTCCGGCCCGATCGCGAGCAGCGTGCCCTGCTCGACCACGCCGGCGCCCGGGTAGTAGTAGCCGGCGCTGGCCTGGTCCGCGGCGAAGTTCTGCAACAGGCGCTGCAGCAGGTCGCTGTCGCGGGGGTAATGACGGAACACCGGCAGATCGACCTCGGTGACCCGGAACAGCGGGAACTCGACCCGCAGGTGGATCTCGCGCCAGACCGCATGGCGCAGGCGCGGGTCGCAGCCGCAGAGCTGGCGCAGGCCCTCGACCAGCCGCGAAACGGCGAAGTCCTCCACGGCCTGGAGGTTCGCCAGCAGGGCGCCGACCCGGGCCTGGAGCTGCTGGTGGCGGAGCAGGCTGGCGCGCAGGCCGTCCTGGTCCTCGAGGGAGGCAGCGGTGAGCCAGTGCGGCGCCGTGGTGGTGATGAAGTGGTCCAGCGCCTGCTGGTCGTCCAGGGGCAGGCGCGGGTTGGCGGTCGACGTTGAATCGGTCATGAGCGAAGGCTCCTCGGATGGAAGAGCCGGCAGCCTGGGACGCCAACGCCCGCTGGATCAGCAGGAAATGCCCCCTGCCCGGACCTCAGGCGTTGGCCAGGACCAGACTGCGGTAATGCCCGGGGTTGCTCCCGGACCACTTGCGGAACGCCTTGTGGAACGAACTGGTGTCGGCGAAACCGAGGCGCTCGGCGATCTCGGCGAAGCTCAGTTCCGGCTGGGCCAGCCAGCCGATCGCCAGCTCCTTGCGCACGCTGTCCTTCAGGGCCTGGTAGGTCTGCCCCTCCTCGGCCAGGCGACGGCGCAGGGTCGATGCGGAGATGCACAGGCGCTGGGCCAGGGCCGCGGTTTCCGGCCAGTCGGCGGCGGGCGCCTGACGCAGGTCGTCCTTGATCCGCCGCGCCAGGCTCTGCGGGTCGCGGTACTTGACCAGGATGTTGCCCGGCGCCTGGGCCAGGAAGCGCTGCAACTCCTCGGCACTGCGCCGCACCGGCAGGTCGAGGCAATCGGCGGCGAAGATCATCCGCGTGCGCGGTCGGGCGAACTGCAGGTTCTGCGAGAACATCACCCGGTAATCGTCGCAGAAGTCCGGCTCGGCGCAGCGCAGTTCGATGGCCAGGATCGGGATCCGCCGCCCGGCCAGCCAGCAGGCCACGCCGTGGACGATCATCCAGAAGGTGAAATAAGTGAAGGGGCGCCGAGCGTCCTGGCGCGGCTCGCCGATGACGATCTCGGCCAGGCTCTGCTGGCGCACCAGCACCGGTTGCAGGTCCTCCAACATCAGGCCGAGGAATTCCAGGGCGCAGGACAGCGCCGCACCGACGCTGGGCTGGGCCATGGCCGCGCGGCAGAGGAAGGCCAGGCTGCCGCTGCGCAGGCCGCGCGGGTCCATGCAGAAGAATTCGTCGTTGCAGCGCCGCGCCAGCAGGCGCCAGAGCCGGGCGTAGGCGCTGGCCGGGACGCGGGCGTCAGGCTGTTCCAGTTGCGTCGGGTCGATGCCGACGCGGCCGAGCACCTGCGCCGTCGCCGCGCCCGGCGGGCAACTCTGCAGCAGTGCCTCGCGCACCAGTTGCATGGAGATGGTGTCTTTGGCCGTGTTCACCTGGGGTTCACCTCGGGGTTCGCTGGGCGGCATCTTAGGTGGCGTCATGCCTGCGGCGCCAGGCCGAGGAAGGCCTGGATCAGGCGCAGTTCGCGGCGGCGCTCGAGGCAGCCGAGCATGTGCTGGTTGACCAGGCCGCTGCCACTGATGGGCCGTGCCAGCACCCGCGGGTCATGGCCCAGTTCCGCCGAGGAGACGATACCGATGCCCAGATGCGCCGCCACTGCCTCGGTCACCGCCTCGCGGCTGTCCAGCTCCAGCACCACCCGCGGCTGCACGCTGGCGGCCGCGCAGGCCTGGTCGAAGGTGCGCCGGGTGGTCGAGCTGGGTTCGCGCAGGACCATGATCTGCTTGTCCAGCTCGGCCAGCGCCAGTTCCCCGTCGCTGCCGGCCCAGGGGTGGGCCACCGGCAGCAAGGCGCAGATCCGCGACGGCTCCAGGGCCTGCAGGTACAGACCCTTGCGCGGCTCGACCTCGGTCAGCACGGCCACGTCGGCGTGCTCGGAAAGCAGCGCGGCGAGGGTTTCCTGGGCATTGCCCAGGCGCAGGTTGACGGTGATCCCCGGATAGCGCTCGCGCAACTGCGCCAGCATCGGCATGACCCGGTGCGGACCGTCAGCGGCCACCTCCAGGCGTCCGGTGAGCAACTGGCGGTTGGCTTCGAGCATGGCCTGGGCTTCCTCGGCCAGGCTGAACAGCGCGCGGGTGATCGCCGCCAGGCGCGTGCCTTCCTCGGTCAGCTCGACCCGACGTGCGGTACGCCGCAGCAGGGTGATCTGGTAGTGCTCCTCCAGCGCCTTGACGTGCCCGGTCACCGCCGGCTGGCTGATGAACAGGCGCGCGGCGGCACGGGTGAAGCTGCCCTCGCGGGCCACCGCATCGAAGGCGCGGAGCTGGAACAGGTTCATATCTATCGGCCTGACTTATGGTTGGCATAACGACAAACAATTTGATTGATGGAGCGCGGAATTGCAACGTAGCGCCCATAACTTCCTGCCAACGCTTGAGAGGAACACCGCAATGAGTCATGCCCCGCTCCTGCTGACCCCAGGCCCCCTGACCACCTCGGCGCGCACCCGCAACGCGATGCTGACCGACTGGGGCTCCTGGGACCGCGACTTCAACCAGTTGACCGCAAGCCTGTGCGAGCAACTGCTGGCAATCGTCAACGGCCACGCCACCCATGAGTGCGTGCCCCTGCAGGGCAGCGGCACCTTCGCCGTGGAAGCCGCGATCGGCACCCTGGTGCCCCGCGACGGCAAGGTCCTGGTACTGATCAACGGCGCCTACGGCCAGCGCCTGGCGAAGATCTGCAAGGTGCTCGGCCGCACCCACAGCACCTTCCAGACCGCCGAGGACGAACCGACCACCGCCGCCGCCGTCGACGAACTGCTGCGCGCCGACCCGGCCATCAGCCACGTCGCCCTGATCCACTGCGAAACCAGCACCGGCATCCTCAACCCGCTGGCCGAAATCGCCGCGGTGGTGGCCAGCCACGGCAAGCGCTTGATCATCGATGCCATGAGCTCCTTCGGCGCCCTGCCGATCGATGCCGCCAAGGTGCCGTTCACGGCCCTCATCGCCGCCTCTGGCAAATGCCTGGAAGGCGTGCCGGGCATGGGCTTCGTCTTCGCCGAAAAGAACGCCCTGGCCGCCGCCGAGGGCAACAGCCACTCGCTGGCCATGGACCTGCACGACCAGTTCACCTACATGAGCAAGACCGGGCAATGGCGCTTCACCCCGCCGACCCACGTGGTCGCCGCGCTGCATGAAGCCCTGCTGCAGTACCACGAGGAAGGCGGCCTGGCCGCGCGTCACCAGCGCTATGCCGACAACTGCAGGACCCTGCTGGAGGCCATGGCCGAGCTTGGCCTGCGCAGCTTCCTGCCGGCGCAGATCCAGGCGCCGATCATCGTCACCTTCCACGCCCCGCGTGATGCCCGCTACCAGTTCAAGGACTTCTACGAGCGGGTCAAGGCCAAGGGCTACATCCTCTACCCGGGCAAGCTGACCGAAGTCGAGACCTTCCGCGTCGGCTGCATCGGCTGCGTCGGTCCGGACGGCATGCGCGCCGCCGTGGATGCCGTGGCCCAGGTGCTGCGGGAAATGAACGTCAGCGAAATCTGAAGCCCTTATCGAATTCCTACAGGAACACTTGCACATGAACTACAGCAACCCGAAACAACTGCAGGCGGCGATCCTCGACTGGGCTGGCACCGTGGTCGACTTCGGCTCCTTCGCGCCGACCCAGATCTTCGTCGAGGCCTTCGCCGAGTTCGACGTCGCGGTGTCCATCGACGAAGCCCGTGGCCCGATGGGCATGGGCAAGTGGGACCACATCCGCACCCTGTGCGACCAGCCGCAGATCGCCGAGCGCTACCGCAAGGTGTTCGGCCGCGCACCGAGCGACGATGACGTCACGGCCATCTACAACCGCTTCATGCCGCTGCAGATCGACAAGATCGCCACCCACTCGGCGCTGATTCCCGGCGCCCTGGAGACCATCACCGGGCTGCGTGGCGAGGGCCTGAGGATCGGTTCCTGCTCCGGCTACCCGAAAGTGGTGATGGACAAGGTGGTGGAACTGGCCGAGAAGAACGGCTACGTCGCCGACCACGTGGTCGCCACCGACGAAACCCCGAACGGTCGCCCCTGGCCGGCCCAGGCCCTGGCCAACGTGATCGCCCTGGGCATCGACGATGTCGCCGCCTGCGTGAAGGTGGACGATACCGTGCCGGGCATCCTGGAAGGTCGTCGCGCCGGCATGTGGACCGTGGCGCTGGTCTGCTCGGGCAATGCCCTGGGCCTGACCTACGAGGGCTACAAGGCGCTGGACGCGGCCACCCTGGCCAGGGAGCGCCAGCGCATCCACGCCTTGTTCGAAGGATCGCGGCCGCACTACCTGATCGATACGATCAACGAGCTGCCGCAGGTGGTCGCCGATATCAACCGGCGCCTGGCGGCGGGCGAGATGCCGCAGTCGGTGTAACGGCGTCCCGACGCCAGCGCCGGCAGGACCGGCTCCCCCAGGGTCCAGGGGGAACCGGCTTGCCGGCGCTGAGACTCAACCCCGGTGGGTCGCCACCCACCTGGCATAGCTGTCGATGAACCCCTGCAGGAACGGCCGCGCCTTCTCCGACAATTTGCCCTGCTCGTCGAACAGGGTCGCCGCGCCGCCCACATAGGCCTCCGGCTGCTGCATGCACGGCACATCGAGGAACACCAGCGACTGGCGCAGATGATGGTTGGCGCCAAAGCCGCCCACCGCCCCTGGCGACACGCTGATCACCGCCCCCGGCTTGCCGCTGAAGGCACTCTGCCCGTACGGTCGCGAACCCACGTCGATGGCATTCTTCAGGCCGCCCGGTACCGAGCGGTTGTACTCGGGGGTGACGAACAGCAGCGCGTCGCTGCCCTTGATCTGTTCGCGGAAAGCCTTGTAGGCCGCCGGTGGATCGCTGTCGATGTCTTCGTTGTACAGCGGCAGGTCGCCGATCTCGATGATCTTCAACGTGAGGTTCGACGGTGCCAGTTCGCCAAGCGCCTGGGCGACCTTGCGATTGAGGGACGCCTTGCGCAGACTGCCAACCAGCACCGCGACCGAATAGACCTGGCTCATGACCACTTCCACCTGTACGAATATTGGGAATTGGTAGTTATAGATGATGGGTCACAGGCGTGAGGTTTTTTTCCAGGGCTGGTAAAACTACCCCTTGCGCCCATGGTCTATGGACCACGAGATTATTTTTTCAGAGGCCTTGAACGAAAATGACAGCAGTACTGGTCGGGCAATTTCATGCGCGGGATGCCGAGGGACGCATCTACCCGGTCCATGAATTTCAGGAAGCCACCCTGCAGGCCGATGGCAGCGCCGCCTCATTGCCGATCACCACGTACCGCCTGGCGATCGGCGACCGGGTCAATCACCTGGGCGAAGACCGCTTCGAACTGGTGCAGAGCGGCGTGGAGATCATTCGCATTCCCTGAATGAGCGTGTCCAGGACGAACGAAAAAGGGCGACCCTCGGGGGTCGCCCTTTTTCGTTGCGGGCGCCAGACGCCGAAGGTGCCATGGACAAGGAATATCAAAAAGCCATAAATTGCTCGATTGGATCCACGCTCGCCTGCAGGCGACAGCGAGTCGAGCTGCAAAGCCATGATGCAGTACGACACAAAATGTCGCATACGCCTGTCAGGCTCGGCTTCGATCGAGTCACTCCACGCCCCCAATCCAGCCAGGGAAGGTCCGGATACCGCAACGTCCCCGTCCTCCCTTGGCCTCCTGTCAGGCCGCCGGCCACCTGAAAAAGACCTCAAGCGATGACCAACATACTCACCCAAGGCCTTGAACAGCGTCAGCAGAAGATCAACGTCGCCAAGGACTTCCTGGCCCGTACCCAGAGCCTGTTCGACGAGTTCGGCAGCGCCAGCCTGCGCACCTCCCATGCCCGCTTCGCCGAGTTGCTGGACGCGCTGAACGCCGATGCCATCCGCCTGGTCGTGCTTGGCGAGTTTTCCCGCGGCAAATCCAGCCTGGTGAATGCCCTGCTGGGCATCAAGCTGCTGCCGACCGCGCTGGAAACCACCACCGCGATCAACACCTTCGTGCGCATGCTGCCCGCCGATCGCAGCGAGCGCTTCATCCGCATTCACTTCCAGGACGGCCGAGCACCGCAGGAGGTGGTCTGGAACGACGACCAGGCACTCGAACGCTGGGGCACCGAACTGGACCAGACCCATGCCGATGTGCGCAGCACCATCGACTACATCGAAGCCTTCATGGACGATCCCCTGCTGGCCAGGGGCCTGGTGCTGATCGACACGCCCGGCCTGAAGACCGTGCTCAAGCACCACGAGGCCATTACCCGCAAGGCCATCGCCGAAGCCCACATCGCCATCTGGGTACAGAACACCACCCAGCTCGGCGGCGCCGCGACGGAGTGGGAGTTCCTCACCGAGACCCTGCGCAGCAATTTCCGCAAGTTCCTCACTGTCATCAGCTGGTGGGACAAGGTCCTCGACCCCGAGGACGAGCGCGACCGCCAACTGCCGCTGGAGCAGCGCATCGACAACAAGCTTGGGGTGGTGCGGCAGAACTTCCGCCTGCACGTGAAGGACGACGAAGAGTTCCAGGTACTGACCGACCGCAAGCACCTGATCCCGGTGAGCGCCAAGTGGGCCATGGACGCTGATCCGCACAAGCAGTCGCGCTCGGGCATCGACCACCTGTCGCAGCGTATCGCCGAGCTGTTCTCCAGCGGAGAGGCCCTGGAGCAGGTCTACAGCAAGCCGATGCAGCAGATGTCGCATATCCAGTTGCAGCTCGCCGAGAGTCTGCACGACGAACTGCGCCAGCTGGACTCGGACAAGAGCCTCGAGGAACGCGCCCGCGAGCTGGAGCAGTTCGACCTGGAGACCCGGCTGCTGGAACAGCAGGCCGATGCCGTCGCCCGCGACTCCCGCGAGGAACACGACCGCGCGGCGCGGGCCATGGTCGAGAACATCCAGCGCGAACTCATCACGCCGCTGGCCGACCTCAAGGCCGACATCGAGAACCAGGTGCATGCCGACTACGTCGAGCGCCAGATCCGCCAGCGGGTCAAGAGCGTGACCCTGCCGGAACAACTGCACGAGCAGTTCCAGACCATCTCGGCCCAGGTCGGGGACGTGTGGAACCGGCAGAAGCGCGAGTTGGAAAGGGCGCTCGATGGCCTGAGCGTCGACTACAGCACGCAGATGGAGAAACACGCCGGGCGCATCCGCGGCGAGATGAGCAGGATCGACGTGCAGATGCCGTCGCTGGACACCCAGTTCAACCTCGACTTCAGCGGTATCGAAGCGCACCACCAGCAGGCGATGGCCCTGGAACAGGAAATCGCCGCGCGGCAGGAACAGATCGACGGCATCGAAGGCGACATGGCCCGGTTCAGCGCCAACCCTGCGCAACTGAAAATGGCCCAGCAGGCGCTGCAGCGTGCCGAACGCATGCAGGAAAACCTTGGCGGCCAACCCAGCCCGCGCATGTCATCCCGACGCGAGGTGGTGAAAAAGGGCGGCATGTACAGCGACGACACCTACGGTGACGTGCCCTACTCCGACGACAGCAACGTGCGTGCCTGGAAAGAGGAGCGCGACAAGTTGCAGGACGCGCTGAACGACAAGGAACAGCGCCTGGAACAGATCATCGCCGAGGAAGAACGCAAGACCGGCCAGCGCATGACCCTGGAAAAGGCGCAGAAGAAATACGAGCGTGAAGTCGCTGACTTCGAGAAGAAGAAAGCCCGCTTCGAACAGCAGGCCCAGGCCGCCGAGGGGGCCCTGGTCAAGGAGACCACCCAGCGCCTGATCCGCAACACCGCAGGCCAGCTCGAACAGCGCATCCGCCACCTGCAGAACCACGTGAAGGACGCCATCGAGAAGGTCTTCGCCGACCAGTTGCAGGCCCTGCAGGACTGCGTCAAGGAGCAGTACCTCGAACCGTTGAACGCCAAGCTGGAAAAACGCCGGGAAATCCAGGCGCTGCTGGAACAGGGCACGCTGGATATCGCCCAGCGCAAGGCGCGCCTGGAACAGGCCGCCAGAGACGTCGACGAACTGCTGACCCTGACCCGCAACGCGCTGACTGCCTGAAGGAACGACCATGACCCAGCCCTCTGCTTTCCTCCATGAACTGCTCGCCAGCCTGCCCGCGGACTGGCAGGAGCCGGTCCAGACCCTGGCGGCGCAGACGCTGCTCGCCGACACGCCGATGCGCCTGGTGCTGCTGGGCAGCTTCTCGGTGGGCAAGAGCAGCCTGTTGAACATGCTGCTGCGCGAGCCGCTGCTGCAGGTGGCGATGGAAGAATCCACCGCCCTGCCCACCTTCATCGAATACGCCAGCGAGCGCAGCATGCTGCTGGTCGGCCAGGATGGCAGCCAGCTGCCGCTGGACGCCGAGCAGTTCGCCCAGGTCACCACCCACGCCCCGGAAGGGGCCGCCTGCGCCGTGCTGGGACTCGACCAGGCCTGGCTCAAGGGCGTCTCGATCATCGACCTGCCGGGCCTCGGCAGCACCTCGGCCGGCCACCGCGAATACACCCTGGCCCAGGTCCGCCAGGCCGATACCGTGCTGTACCTGCTGAGCCCGCGCGGCCCGTCCGCTGCCGACGTGGACACGCTGAACGTGGTGCGCCAGGCCGGCAAGCGGGTGAAAGTGCTGGTCAGCCACTGGGACCAGGTCGAGGCCGCCGTCGCCGGTGGCGAAAAAGCGCCCTCCCTCGAACACTGGGCGCAGCAGATCGAAAGCGCCAGCGGCCTGCGCGTGCGCCTTGCCGCCTGCCATCGCAACGGCCTGGGCCGCGAGGAGATCCTCGAGTTCGTCCAGCGCTCCCGGGACGACCTGCAGGACATCCGCCTGCGGCGTTTCCAGGCCGAACTGCGCCCGATCCTGCAGAACGCCCTGGGCCACAATGCCGAGCAGCAGCGCGCCTGCCAGGTCGACTCGGAACAGCAGGCCCAGGCCCTGCATCAGGAACTGATCGCGCGCAAGCAACGCCTGGGCGAGTTCAAGTCGACGCTGTACGGCGAGCAGCAGGCCGATCGCGCCCGCCTCAGCGAGCAGGCCACCACGCTGGTGCGCCAGCAACGCCAAGGCCTGGCCCGTCGCCTGGAGGACGAGGCACAGGCCCTGCGCGACGAGGCCGACTGGTCGCGCTTCGGCCAGCAAGGCAGCCGTGACCTTGAGGGCACGGTGCACGGTATCGCCGCACAGTTCAGCGAGCTGTCCCGCGACTACGGCAACCTGGAACTGCCTGCGGCCGAGGTCGCCGCGTTCAACCTGCGCCTGCCGGCGCCGGAAACCGTGTGCGCCGAGGACTTCCTCGACATCGGCCGGCTGAGCCGACTGCAGGAGGCCTTGAGCGACGAGCAGGCGGCCGAGCAGGAATTCGCCCGCAAGCACGCCACGCTGCAGGTCCAGGACCTGGCCGAGCATGAGCAGGACCTGCAGGCGCTGACCCAGCAGCAGCACCTGCTGTCGCAGCAGGCCCTGCCGATGATCACCCAGCAGACCGGGGCCAGCGGCGCCTTCTTCGGACGGATTGCCGGCGAGATCGCCGACGTCGGCCTGATGCTGGTCAATCCCGCCACGGCGGGGGCGAAGATCGCCGCGCTGATCGGCAAGGGGGCCAAGGTCGCGAAGATCGCGGTCAATACCGGCAAGCTGGCGAAGACCATCACCACCGGGGTCAAGGTGGTCAAGGGCGCGCAGCAGGGCAAGTCGGTCAAGGGCGTGCCGCAGCCGATCATGGACAAGCTCAGCGGCCTGGAGATGCTGTCGATGGGTTACTGGGGCGAGCGCATCGGCAATGCCCTGACCGGTCCCACCGAGGTCCAGGTGGTCGACGCCCAGGCGCTGGCCGAACGCGAGGCGGCCCTGGCGGAACTGGAGCAGCAGCGAAACGCCCTGCGCCGGACCCTGGCGCGCAACGAGGACATCGCCAACGAACGCCAGCTGACCGGCTGGGCGCTGGAGCAGAGCCAGAAGGAACAGACCCGCCTGCAGAACGAGCTGGAACGCTTGCGCCAGCAGGCCGAACAGGCGCACCGCCGCGCCGAGGAGCAACTGCAGCAGGAGCGTGGCCAGCAGTTGCGGCGCAGTGGCGAGAAGGCCGTGAGCCAGTGGCTGCAGGGCTTCGACCGGCAGGCCGCGGCCATGGGCGAACTGTTGCATGGCCGGGTCCGCAGCTACTGGGAGGATCGGGTCCAGGCACTGCTCGACGAGCGCCTGCAGGACATCGACCTGCTCACCACGCAAAGCCAGGCCAGCGCCGAGGAAAAACAGGCCTTGCTGGTGCGCCTGCGCGAACAGGCGCAAGCTCTGGAACAGACCCTGCAAACCCTGCACTGACCCTGCCGCCCCGCGTTGCCGGCAACGCGGGGCCTGGCCCGGACTCACGAGAACCGTCACGCATGACTTCTGCAACCCCGTCCACCGACCCGGCAGCCGATACCGCCCTGGCCGAACCGCTGGAGCGGTTTCTCGGCTCGTTCAGCGAGACTGCGGTGGTGTTCCGCTACCTGGACCTGCTGGCCGAACGCACCAGCAGCCTCGAACAACGCATCGGGCTCGATGAACTGAACCAGTTGCGCCGGGAAAACCGCGCGCTGCGCGAACGCCTGAAGGTGCTCGACGCGCCGGATATCGAGCTGCTCGCGCTGTACCTGCCGATCTTCTATCACAACTTCTGGCACACCGTCGGGCCCGAGGAACTGGCCATGCACGCCGGCAGCCAGCAGATGCCACTGGTCCCCTCGCCTGTCGAGGAGCCGGATGAATGGCGCGTGCTCGACATGAAGCGCAACTTCCTCAAGCTCAGCGAGCAGGAGCGCGCCGGCATCATCGATTTCTGCCAGCGCCTGCCTTATCCGCTGCGGGTTCGCCGTTCGATGAAAACCCTGCTGGAGGCACAGGCGTGAACGAAGAACAGCCTGCCCCCGTCCAGGACATGCGCACCACCCTGCTGGACCTGCTCGCCACCGACACCGAGGTGCGCGCAGCGATCCGCCAGTTGCTCGCCCCGACCGATGAGGCCGACCCGGCCAGCGCTGGATTCGCCGCGGAACGCGAACTGCTCGACTGCCTCGCCGCGGAGCCCGGCCTGCGCGACGTCTGGCTGAGCGTCGACGAACCGGTCGAACGCCAGCTGGTCCGGCTGATCGCCACGGCCTCGCAGTGGGACCGCCTGCTGCTGCTGCGTGACCGCCTGGCGGCGCGCTGCAAGGAAGAACAACGCGGCGCCTCGGCACGCGAGCTGCAGATCCTCGCCGGCGGCCTGGCCCTGCACAACCTGATCTGGCAGGAGCACCAGGCCACGCTGCTCGATGCGCGGATCGGCGCGCCCTTCGACCCACTGGCCCATGAGTGCGGCACCCTGTTCGGCCACACCGTCAGCGAACAATGGCTGCCCGGCCTGCGCAATGCCGCCGGCCAGGTCCAGCGCAAGCCGCTGGTCGGCACCTGAACCTTCTCCCCTTTTTTGCAGAACAAGGACATCCGCATGGATACCCTGGACAAGACCCTTCCCGATTCGGTGTACAAGCGCTACATCGCCAGCCTGACGCGGCTCATCAGCGAATCGATGAGCCAGCACGTGTTCTGGTGGATCCGGGTCAATTCCTCAACGCAGAACGTCATGCTCTATGACAGCCGCAGTGGTTTGCTCTGGGATGCGACCCCCGATGCCGCGTCTGTGTGCAGCACCGACGATGCCCAGCAGAAGGCCAAGAAGCTGCGGATTGCGGGGCTCGCAGACTGGCGCCTGCCGACTCGGGCAGAGTTGGCGACATTCGCCAAAAACTCAAAGAACCCTCTGCGCAAAGGCGTCAAGGACCGCCTGCTCGACAAGGACTACTGGGTTATAGACAAGGGCACACTTGATCTCGACAACAGCGACGTTACTCCCTTCATTCAGCCTCCCGGTGCGTTGCTCACCTGTCATGAACTACTGGTCGGCAAGAACCACAGCGAGGTGGCAGGCGAGGCACTTCAGCAAGGCTGGCAACTGATCGACGCCGTTCAGGAAAGAACCCTGCCGCTGAGCATGCTGGAGGAGGAACCGGACCTGCTGGGTGCCTACTCCGATATCGATTTCGTCTCCGCCCGCCTGCCCAGGCTCGAAGACACCCAGTTCACCGACCCCAACAAGGGCCTCTGGGAGTTCTGGGGCATGGACCCGGCGCTGCTGGAGCGGCAGGGCGTGCGCGCACGCAACCCGGCGCTGGATGTGCGCGACTGCAACGTCGCCATCGACTTCGGCACCAGCAGCACCGTGGTGGCCTACGACGACAACGACCAGCACAAGCTGTTGCGCATCGGCATGGGCAACTACTGGGACCAGGAGCGCCCCGAGCACTACGAGAACCCGACCCTGCTGGAATTCATCAACTTCCCCGGCCTGTTCGATGCCTGGCACAGCGAGGCGTTCCGCCCCGGGGTGTCGTGGGACCACGTGCACTGCTCGCACACCGCGCTGCAATCCTTGCGCGACAACAAGAGCGACCCGCGGGTGGTGGCCAGCACCCTGGCCAAGATCAAGCACTGGGCCCTGCGCGAAGGCAACTCGCCGCGCCTGCGCCTGAGCGACCGCAACGAGCCCAAGGGCCTGGAGCATGAACTGGCCGCCCTGACCCTGCGCAACCCGGTGCGCGGCCAGGCCATGAGCGTCAGCCCGCAGGACCCGTTCGACCCGATCGAGCTGTATGCCTGGTTTCTCGGGCTGAACATCAACTGGCGCGGCCGCGGCCTGTTCCTGCGCTACTACATGACCTTCCCGGTGGGCTACCCGCGCGAGGTCAAGGACAAGATCCTCGCCTCGTTCCGCCGCGGCCTGCTGCGCAGCCTGCCGGCGTCACTGGTCGGCGAGCCGGTGTTCGCCAGCTTCAGCGTCGAGGAGCGCGCTTCGGAGCCGGCGGCCTACGCAGCGGGCGTGATGCCGCGCCTGGGCATCGCACCGAGCCGCGAGGGGGTCGCCTATGGGGTGTTCGATTTCGGCGGCGGCACCACCGACTTCGATTTCGGCCGCTATCGCCTGCCCACCGACGAGGAAGAAGACGAAGGCAAGGAAGAGGTCTTCGAGCACTTCGGCGCCGCCGGCGATCGCTTCCTCGGCGGCGAGAACCTCCTGGAGCACCTGGCGTACCGGGTATTTCGCGAGAACCTGGAGGTCTGCCGCAAGCACCGCATCGCCTTCAGCCGGCCGCTGGATGCGGAAGACTTCGCCGGCAGCGAGATGTTCCTCGAACAGACCCAGGCCGCCTCGACCAACATGGTCATGCTGATGGCCCGCCTGCGTCCGCTGTGGGAGGACGGCGCGCTGGACAGCACGTCCGGCATGGAGACCCTGGACCTGCTGGACCGCGAAGGCAACAAGGCCAGCTGCCAGCTGAAGATTCCCGTCGAGGCGCTCGACGCCTATCTGGAACAGCGCATCGAACAGGGCGTGTGCAACTTCCTCGCCGCGCTGGACAAGGCCTTTGCCGGACAGCAGCCGGAACAGGTGCAAGTCCTGCTGGCGGGCAACGCCAGTCGCTCGCGCTGGGTGCTGGACGCCTTCAAGGCCCTGGCCGAGGATGCCGATCCCGCCACCTGCACCCGCGAATCCCAGGTCCGTGTGCGGCGCTATGCCGAGCAGTTGTTCCAGCAACGCAACCTGGCGCTGCGGGTGCATGCGCCCCTGCCCGCCTGCGAGCAGAATCCGTTCACCCCGACGGCCAAGACCGGCGTCGCCCTCGGCCTGCTGCGCCTGTGTCCGGGCAGCGTGGTCAAGGTGGTCAACCGCGCCCAGGCGCAATCCGGCGACGAGGCGCCTTTCGCCCACTACGTCGGCCGCGTGCGCCAGGGACAGTTCCAGGCGGTCATCGTCCCGGGCGCGGAATACGAGCAATGGCACGAACTGGGTGCGCCCAGCGAAGGGGTGTTCAACCTCTACCACTCGCAATCGCCCCACGCCCATACCGGCGAGATGAAACAGGGTGAAGCCGGCCTGTTCAAGCAGCGCCTGGAGCTGCCTGGCGCACGCCAGGGGCATCGGGTCTTCGCCCGGATCGTCGGCCCCTCGCGGATCGAATACTGCAGCGCAGCGTCGCGGGAAGACGCCTGCGGCGCCACCCATGCCAACCTCTCCACCCTCGACCTGGGCAGGTGAACAACACCATGAGCAACCGTCAGAACAAGGCCGCGGCGAAGCCGAGGAGCCGCAAGAAAGTCGCCGCCTCGCCCGAGTCCCGCGCCGCCGAACTCCAGGCCCGCGCCGATCTGGAGCAGCAGCGCCATCGCCAGCTGTGCCAACTGCTCGAACACAGCGTGCCGAACCATTGCGATGACTACCTGAGGCAACTGGCGACGACTGCGGTGCAGGTCCGGACGATGGCTGAGATCGCCACCCTGCAGGCGCAGTTGCTGCAGGTGCAACAGACCATGAACGAGGCCGCCAGGCCAGAGACGCCCGTCACTGATACGCCGTCCGCCGTCCGCTCGATGCATGAGCATTTCTCCAGCCTTTTCAGGAACATGTGAGTGAACAGTGGCTCTTCCCGGCAGGACCTGATCGAGCAGTTGCAGCGCCAGTTGCGCGACGAGATCGCGCGCATCCATCTGCCCGACAACAACTCCGCCGCCCGCCATGCGCTGCAGCGCCTGGAAGCGGTGGCCGAACATGCGCCGACCTGCATCGCCCTGCTGGCCGAGCCCTGGCTCGACGCTGGCGTCGACCCGCACGCGCAGCAACTGCTGGAGGATTGCGCGCGGGTGCACCTCTACGCGCGCATCCTCGACGATGCCCTGGACGAAGACCTCAGCGTCTGCCGGCACAACCTGCTGCGTGCACAACCGCTGTTCTGGGACGCGGTGCAGCGTATCGGTGCCAACGTCTCGGCCGAGGTCGCCGAGGCGGCCGGGCAACTGATCCGGCAGACCGTCGCCGCCGTGCAGGACGATGACCTGTGCCGTCACCCACGCAGCTGGGGCCCGAAGAACCACCACCTGCTGCTGGTGCCGCTGCTGCTCTCGGACGACAGCGCGGCGTACCGCGCCTGCCGTGACGGCCTGTCGAACTTCATCGCCCTGGTGCAGGCCGGCGACGAATGGAAACAGGGTGCCCTGGCGGACGCCGAACTGCGCAACCAGTTGCTCGACTTCATCACCCACAGCCTGGATACCGAATGCCTGGCCCAGCTCGACCATCACGGCTGGCACGACGTAGCCGCACGTATCGTCTGGAATGCCGAGCAACTGATCGGCGTGCTGTCTGCCCCTCTCCCCGTGTGACTGCCATGACTTCTTCCACTGCTTCTGGAACCATCGCCTTCAATCGTTCGCTCGCCCTGCAGCGGCTGCTCCTGGACTTCACCGCGAACCTGGTGGATGCGCGTCCGCCCAAGGACGGCCTGCTCACGGCGCGCTTCGTCGGCGAGTTCTCCGCCGGCAAGACCCGCCTGCTGGGTGAACTGTTCGGCGAACTGATTCCCCCGGCGCTGTTCCCCATCAGTTCCCTCGAACGCCAGACCCGCCTGCCGCTGGAGATCACCTATGGCGACGCGCCCGCCCTCAGCCTGATCGAGCGCGAACACGACTATTCCGACGCCGTGATCCTCGACACCTTCGCGCACTTTCCCGAACGCCAGGAGCTGGCTCATCTCGACCCGATGAAGCATCGCCTGCGCCTGACCCTCGACGAGCCGCGGCTGATCCTCGCCGAAGGCGACCGCTACGGCGAGGACAACAGTCCCAAGCGCCTGTTCCTGATCGATACGCCCGGCTGGAACTCCGGCGACGACGCCATCGCCGAGCAGAGCGCCAGTTCGCTGATGCTCGGCCTGCACAACCTGGCGGTGGTCTACGTCTGCCAGGCGGCCCGGCTCGATGGCGAAACCAATGCCGAGCACCTCCGGGACTTCATGTCGGCGCTGAACGAGGCCGCCACCGATTTCCTCGGCCAGGCCAGGCTGCTGATGGTCGTCACCGCCTGTCCGCCGCAGCAGGCGGCAAAGTTCGAGCAGAGCGCCCGAAGCCTCGCCCTGCGCTTGTGGCAAGAACTGGATCAGGACCCCGACGACCTGGAGCTGGACATCTTCTGCGTCGACTTCAAGGACCTGCCGCGCGCCGACCTGCAGCACTTCCGCCAGCGCTTCTGGGACAGCCTGCTGGCCCCGCTAGGGCCCGATGCTGCCCGCGAGAGCGGCGACCCGTGCGCTGCAGCGATCAGGCGCTGGCCGGCGGACTGGGACCTGCTCGCGCCCCTGCGCGAATCCGCGCGCCTGCTGCAGCGCGGCCAGCAGTTGCTCGAACGGTCCCGTGTCGGCGGGGAGTACGTGGTGGGGATGAACATGTACCGGCTGCTGGGCCTCAAGCCCGCGGAACTGCGCGAGAAGGTGCGCAAGACCTGGCTGCGACAGCTGGACTGCGACGTCGAGACCCTGGCCGACTGGTCGATACCCGCACTGCCGGAGGGGCATCCACTGGGGCAGTGGTGGGAGCACTACTGGCAACTGGAAATGAATCGCCTGATCGGCCCGATACGAAAGTTCTTCGTCAAGGCGCAGCAGGCCATCAAGCAGCTCACCCCGGACACCGCGGACCTGCAGCAGTACCTCCAGGAGCACCTGGAGCGCCACCACGCGCTCGCCAGCGCGCGCCTCGGCGGCAGTTTCGCCTGCCTCATGCGCGGCCTGCCGGCGCTGTACGCGGAGCCTGCAGCGGAACGACGGGTAGCGACCCTGCTCTCGCTGTCGCTGCTGCAGAGTCGCTACGAGGACTATTACCTGCACCACCAGACGGTCGTCGCCGACGCGGTCTGACAGCGCGCAGTCGCTGCCGGCTCAATCCTCGCCGGCAGCGGCCTTCTTCAAGGCCTCGTTCTCCTCTTCCATCTCCCGGTACTTGCGATAAAGGTCGAAGCCTTTCTGCACCACCACCACCAGACCCACAGCTGCCAGTACGTTCTTGAACATTGCCCGTTCCTCTCCAGGACCTTGTGTACGGCACAGACTGGCGCCCCGGCACGACAGATTGCGTCGAACTCGATGCGCCGGCGGGCGCGACACATCCTGACCATCGCCTGCGCCATCCTGCTCGCCGCACAGCCTCGAGGAGAAACACATGGGTGGTCGCTTCAGCCCCTTCGCCAATGGCAGCCCACGCGCTGTCGACACCTGCCCGCTGTCCCTGAAGTGGAGCTATCGAATGCTGCTGGAGTTGGGCGGGCATCGTACCTTCATCAGCCGACACGGCTTCAACGACGATGAACTGGCCCATGAACTGGGCCTGGGCAAATGGGTGGACGCTGACGACTACAGCCCCACGCGAGCCCTGATCGCCCTGCGCCGGAGCGCACGCAGCTTCCACGCCGAACATCCCGAAGCGGACTATCCGGACAACCTGGGCAAGAACCTCGAAGCCCTCGGCAGCCTGCTCGGTCTGACCGAAGCGGAATTGCAGATCCTCGGTTTCTGCGTGCTGATGCACTGCGACCCGACCCTCAGCGACGCCACCGACCAGTTGGGCATGCTCGGCCTGAACCGGGCGATGAAATCCCTCTCGGTGCTGCTGGGCCTGCCGCTGCCCCGGGTGGAAAGCTGCCTGGGGCCGGCCAGTCCGCTGATGCGCAGCGGCCTGCTGGAGCTGAGCACCAGCAATCGCGCGGCCATGGTGCTGAGCTCCATGCTTTCCGTGAGCAGCCCTGACCTGCCCGGCCTGCTGCGCTTCAGCAAGGGCCGGCCGCTGGAGCTGTTCGCCTATGCCTTCCGCCTGAGCCCGCCAGGCACCCTGAGCAGCGAGCACTACGGGCATATCCGCCAGCCCCTGGCCATCGCCGAGCGCTACCTGGGCAAGGCCCTCGCCCAAGGCCGCCAGGGGGTGAACATCCTGCTCTACGGTCCACCCGGCACCGGCAAGACCCAACTGAGCCGGCTGATCGCCCGGAACCTCGACTGCGCGCTGTACGAAGTGGCCTGCACCGACCGCCAGGGCGACCCGGTACAGGCCCGGCAACGCCTGTGCTCGCTGCGCGCAGCCAACAGCGTGCTGCACTCGCAACGCGCCCTGCTGGTGCTGGACGAGATCGAAGACATCTTCCACAGCGCCACGGCCGAGCCCGGCAGCCGCTCGCAGAAGGGCTGGATCAATCGCATGCTGGAAGAGAACAGCCTGCCGTGCTTCTGGCTGAGCAACAGCATCGAGGCCCTCGACGCCGCCCACGTGCGCCGCTTCGACCTGGTCATCGAAGTGCCCAACCCGCCGCTGGCCCAGCGCAAGCGCATGCTCCGCGAATGCAGTGGCGACAAGCTGGGCGAGGAACTGGTGGAGCACCTCTGCGCCCACGAGCAGATGACCCCGGCGGTGCTGGAACGCGCCGTACGAGTCGGCCGCAGCGTTTCGCAACGCTCGGGCAAGGTGCTCGACAGCGCCATCCGCTGCATCGTCGACGGCACCCTCAAGGCCCAGGGCTTCGATACCCTGCAGCATCAGTCGGCGGCGCTGCCGGCCTTCTATTCGCCGCAATGGATCAACGCCGACCAGGCCCTCGACGGCCTGCTCGACGGCCTGCGCAGCTGGCCCCAGGCGCGCCTGTGCTTCTATGGGCCACCGGGCACCGGCAAGACCGCCTTCGGTCACTGGCTGGCCCAGGAACTGGGCAAGCCGCTGATGGTGAAGCGGGTGTCCGACCTGGTCTCGCCCTACGTGGGCGCCACGGAGCAGAACCTCGCGCAGACCTTCGAACGCGCCCGTCAGGAAGAGGCCGTGCTCCTGCTCGACGAGGTCGACAGCTTCCTCCAGGACCGACGCAAGGCCCGGCAGAGCTGGGAGGTCACCGCGGTGAACGAGATGCTCACGCAGATGGAGAGCTACCGCGGCCTGTTCATCGCTTCGACCAACCTGATCGCCGACCTCGACGAAGCCTCGCTGCGACGTTTCGACCTCAAGGTGCATTTCGGCTACCTGGCCGCCGACCAGGCCTGCAGCCTGTTCGAAGCCCATCTCAAGGCCCTCGCGCTCAAGGACCCGCAGCACCGCGCCAGCCATCGCCTGCGCGGGGAAAGCCGCCTGACCCCGGGGGATTTCGCCGCGGTGGCGCGACGCGGACGCTTCAACCCCTTCACCAGCGCCGACGAACTGGCCACGGCGCTGCTCGCCGAGTGCCGCCTGAAGTCCGGCGGACTGCAGCGGCCCATCGGCTTTCAACAGTGGACCCATTAAAGGTTGCCGGCCCGCCGCCGATAAGCAGGCGGGCCTCCATTGCTAGCCAAAGGCCAGCTCTTACTCTACAAGGAAGATTCTCTTGCCTTCAGCCAAGACCCACAGCGCGTTGAATCGACAATGGGAGCTGCTGCAGCAGTTGCCCAAGCGCGCCCCCGGCATCACCGTGACCGAACTGCTGACGCGCCTCACCGCCGCCGGCTACAACATCAGCCGCCGCAGCATCGAGCGTGACCTGCGCGACCTGTCGCTGGTCTTCCCCCTGCAGTGCAACGACGGCGGCACGCCGTTCGGCTGGTACTGGAAGCCCGGCGTGAGCGTCGAGCTGCAGGGCATCACCCTGAGCGAAGCGGTGAGCCTGGCGCTGGTCGAGGATGCGGTGCGCCCGCTGCTGCCCGGCAGCATGCTCAGCGTGCTGGAACCGCGCTTCGAGCACGCCCGGCAGAAACTCAAGGGCCTGGGCGACGGCAACCCGGCCGCGCGCTGGCCGGACAAGGTCGCCAGCGTGCGCCCGGATTTCAACCTGCACGCTCCGGAAATCCAGGCCGAGCAGCTGGAGGCCCTGCAGCACGCGCTGATCAGCGAGCGCCAGGTGCAATGCCAGTACTATTCGGCGCACACCGACAAGCTCAGCGAGCTGACGCTCAACCCCCTGGCCATCGTGCAGCGCGGGCTCATCACCTACCTGATCGCCACCGCCGCGCCCTACACCGATATCCGCCAGTTCGCCGTGCATCGCTTCCGCAGCGCCAAGGTGCTCGACTCGGCATGCCAGGGCCTGGAGGCCTTCGAATTGCAGGCATACCTGGCCAGCGACGCCCTGCAGTTCGGCAAGCCGGAGAAGATCCGCCTGCAGGCCTGGGTCAGCGAACACCAGGCACGGCTGATCCGCGAGACGCCGTTGAGCAGCGACATGCAGCTCGAAGCACAGGAACAGGGCTTCAGCCTCAGCGCGACGGTCACCGACACCTGGCAACTGCGCTGGTGGATCCTGTCCCTGGGCGATGCCTTCGTGGTTCAGGCGCCTGCGGACCTGCGCCAGCAGATCGGCGAGACCCTGCGCCGTGCGGCAGCGGCGTACCAGCCGGCCTAGTCGCCAAGCAAGCGCGGCAGCAGCTCTGCCGCACTGCCCTGCAGGCAGATATCGCCGTCCACCTCGGCGTGCAGGTTCACATGCACCACCGCAGCCCCCTGCTGCCGGGCGATTCTGGGAATCTGCGCGGCCGGCATGACCAGCCCCGAGGTACCGATCGACAGCAGCAGGTCGCAGTCACGGGCGGCGGCCAGGGCATCGCGCCAGGGTCGCTCCGGCAGCGACTCGCCGAACCAGACCACGCCAGGACGGATCCTGCCATTGCAGCGCAGGCAACGGGGCGGCTCGATCCGGCTGCCCTCCTCGCCGACGTCCGGCAGTGGCAACACCCCCGCGTAGGGCCGCGTACAGGCGAAGCAGCGTGGCGCATGCAGGCTGCCGTGCAGATGGATCACCTCCGCGCACCCTGCGCGCTCATGCAGGTCGTCGACGTTCTGCGTGATCAGGCTCAACCTTGGTACCCGCCGGGCCAATTCGGCAATGGCCAGGTGCGCGGCATTCGGTGCGGCCGCCAGCACTCTGGCGCGTCGCCATTCATACCAGCCCCAGACCAGCGCCGGATCCTTGCGAAAGGCCTCGGCGGTGGCCAGGGCGGCGGGATCGAAACGGCTCCACAACCCGCTCAGGGCATCGCGAAAGGTCGGGATGCCGCTTTCCGCGGAAACGCCCGCACCGGTGAACACCACCACATGACGTGCCGTCCGCAGCCGTCGTTGAACCTCGAGCATGGCCTCCTCCTTTTTCTTCATGCCTGGGTGCGCAACTCATCCAGACGGTGCTGCAGTTGCGCCACGCGGATCTTCTCGGCCTGCAGGGCCTGCTTCAACTCGCGATTCTCCTCGGCATGCCACCATTCGCGGCGCTGGCGCTCGCGGGCGGTGACCTGCCAATGATCGAGCGAACGCCACAGCCTGCCGCTTTGCAGATACTGCACCACCAGCACCAGCAGGATCAGCCCCTGCAAGGCGAGGAATACCCAGCCGTGCAGGATCATGAACGCGCGCTCCGGGCATGGACCGGACGCGACAGCGAAACGTGGGATGGGAACATGGGGACAGCCTCCTGCGGCAACATTCGATACGTCGATTATCGAAATGTCCGCGACACTTTAGGTCGCAGGGAAACCGAAGGCGCAAACGAAAAAAGGGCGATCCTTGCGGATCGCCCTTTTCTACAACATTTGGTAGGCACAATTGGACTCGAACCAACGACCCCCACCATGTCAAGGTGGTGCTCTAACCAACTGAGCTATGTGCCTGCTGTGGGGCGGCATTCTACGCACTTGGCTGTAGCTGTCAACACCCCTTTCGCAGAAAATCTGCAAAAAAATCAGCGACTTTTAAAGAGCCAACTTCCTCGCAGGCGCTTTCCCAAGGTTCGTCCCTGGCCGCCCCGATGCTCAGTTGACAGGAACGAGACGCTCTCGCTGTGCAACGGTGAGGTCATCGATGACCCCCACCTTGAGCGTGCCATCGCCCGCATCAGCCAGGGGCTTGCCCATGTCGGCGGATGCAGATTCCGGAAGCTTGTACATCGCCCCGGTCAAAGGATCGACGATCAGCATGCCAACCAGGCCGCCAATCAGGATGTTGCCCCAGTACCAGCCACTCAAGCTGGAATCCAGCTCGATGGTCTTGTCCGGATAACCCTCCTTCTTGAAATGCAGCGTGTAGGTCTGGCCGGAGAAATAACCCTTGCCGGACTTCAGCGTGACCGTGCTGGGGGTATTGCCGGTGTGGATCACGGTACCGTTCTTGTCGGTCACCTCGAAGCTTGCCCCTGGTGGCGCACTCGAGACGGCCACCGGGTAGCGCGACTCCCCCAGAATGCTCGCGCAACCCTGGATCCCGATCATTGCAACCGCCACGGCCAGCCCGGCCATCTTGCGAAACGTCATCGATAAGCTCCCTCGCGCCTTCATTGGCATGGCCGAAAATCGGCCGGCAGCGATTGTATCGAGACGATATTATTTTGCCACTACCGCAATGCGAATCGATGGAAGGGCCCACAAGAGCCTGGTGAAAACAAAAAGGGCGATCCTCTCGGATCGCCCTTCAAGTGCCCGGAAACCGGGGCTTTCGTTTGGTAGGCACAATTGGACTCGAACCAACGACCCCCACCATGTCAAGGTGGTGCTCTAACCAACTGAGCTATGTGCCTGCTGTGGGGCGGCATTCTACGCTTTCGACAAAGTGTGTCAACTGCTTTTTTCAGCTAAATCACTGAATAATAAAAATTTTTGCCCTCCATAAGGTTTTACGCCGGGCTTTCGTCCGATTTCTGCCGCGTGGCTGGCAGGTGTTTATTATTATTGATAGGATTGGTGCATTCGTAAAAAATACAAAACACACAACTACAAAGTCACAGATTAGAGGTTCCCCGCGCATGGCCACCATCGCCTACCCACAATCGTACTACGCCGCCTCGGCCAATCCGGTGCCACCGCGTCCTGCCCTGCAGGAAGAAGTGCAGACCGACGTGTGCATCATCGGCGCCGGCTACACCGGCCTGTCCAGCGCCCTGTTCCTGCTGGAGAACGGCTTCAGCGTGACCGTGCTGGAAGCGGCGAAGGTCGGCTTCGGCGCTTCGGGTCGCAACGGTGGCCAGATCGTCAACAGCTACAGCCGTGACATCGACGTCATCGAACGCACCGTAGGCCCGCGCCAGGCACAGTTGCTGGGGCAGATGGCCTTCGAGGGCGGGCGCATCATTCGCGAGCGCGTGGCCAAGTACAACATCCAGTGCGACCTCAAGGACGGTGGCGTGTTCGCCGCCCTGACCAGCAAGCAGATGGGCCACCTGGAATCGCAGAAGCGCCTGTGGGAACGCTTCGGCCACACCCAGCTGGAACTGATGGACAAGCACCGCATCCGTGAAGTGGTGGCCTGTGACAACTATGTCGGCGGCATGCTGGACATGAGCGGCGGCCACATCCATCCGCTGAACCTGGCACTGGGCGAAGCCGCGGCGGTGGAATCCCTGGGCGGCAAGATCTACGAACAGTCCCCGGCGGTACGCATCGAGCGCGGCGCCAACCCGGTGGTTCACACCCCGAACGGCCGCGTGCGCGCCAAGTTCGTCATCGTCGCCGGCAACGCCTACCTGGGCGGCCTGGTGCCGGAACTGGCGGCCAAGTCGATGCCTTGCGGCACCCAGGTGATCACCACCGAGCCGCTGAGCGAGGAACTGGCCCGCACCCTGCTGCCGCAGGACTACTGCGTCGAGGACTGCAACTACCTGCTCGACTACTACCGCCTGACCAGCGACAAGCGCCTGATCTTCGGCGGCGGCGTGGTCTATGGCGCCCGTGACCCGGCGAACATCGAAGCGATCATCCGGCCGAAGATGCTCAAGGCCTTCCCGCAACTGAAGGACGTGAAGATCGACTTCGCCTGGACCGGCAACTTCCTGCTGACCCTGTCGCGCCTGCCGCAGGTCGGCCGGATCGGCGACAACATCTACTACTCCCAGGGCTGCAGCGGCCACGGCGTGACCTACACCCACCTGGCCGGCAAGGTCCTGGCCGAGGCCCTGCGCGGCCAGGCCGAGCGCTTCGACGCCTTCGCCGACCTGCCGCACTACCCGTTCCCGGGCGGCCACATGCTGCGCGTACCGTTCAGCGCCATCGGCGCCTGGTACTACTCGCTGCGCGACCGCCTGGGCGTGTAGGCACCGGCGGCCGTCAGCGCCCGATGGCGTCGACGGCCTGCCGCGCGGCCTGTTCCTGGCCTGCCTGGGCCAGGTCGTTGGCCGCCTTGAGCCAGCGCTGCCGGTCCACCCGGGCCGGCAACTGCCGCGGTTGCTGCACCAGCACCGCCCACGCCCCTTCCTTCTTCCAGGCCGACGCGAAGGCGTCGAAGTCCATCGGCATCCGCCGGCTGTTGCCGGCACGCAGCAGCACCCGCTGCTTGTAGCGGTCGTAGCCGACCAGCAGGGCATAGCGCGGCTCGCTCCAGAACGCCGAACCTTCCTGATAGCGCAGCAGCACCGGATAGCCCTCGGCCACCTGGGCCAGCAGGGCCGACAGCTTGTCCTCCAGCGGATACACCACCATCCCGTATTGCCGCGCCACGGTCTGCATCGACTGCTGCAGGCGCTCCTGCTCCTTCGGCAGCTTCAGGGCCTCCTCCACCATGCCCGGGGTGATGCGCACGCCCTGCTGGGACAGGATCGCAGCCAGCGCCATCGGTGCGCTCTGGTTGGCATTGCCGCGGAAGAACGGCACCGAACTGAGTTCGACCCGTTGCGGCAGTTGCTTGAGTTCGGCGGGGGGCTGGCTGGCGCAACCGCCCAGGGTGGCGGCCAGCAGGCAGGCCGCCAGCAGGCGGCGCGGTGTGGTGGACAGGATCGGCATGGGTCCTCGCTTGAACTGTCGCCGGGCAGACAGCGCCCGGGCCTGAGGGGCGATCATAGGCCGACGGACGGCATCGGTATAGCCCACACCCGGCTAGGAACAAAGCGGTCTGAGTCGCAGACCTTTGTTCAATACCCTGAAATAAATGAGCATCTAGACTGAAGGGGTGTCCAAGTTGCAGGTCTTGCCTGTACTGACTGAGGAGGCACCCATGAGCCTGACCATGGCTATCTTCATGCTGATCGCCGCCTGGCTGAGCGTCGCCGCGGCCATGTTGTGGGGCGTGCTGCGCATCGCCCGCCGCCATCACCTGCACCACCAGGCCCCGCACCCGCAGCCCAAGGCCGCGAGCCCGGTGCATCACCGCAGCAACCGCCGCCACGCCAGCGCCCACTGAACCGTGTAAAGAATATCGCCCATAAAAAAGGGGCTCCATCAGGAGCCCCCAAACTACAGCACGCAACAGAATCCGTTATCAGCCTTCGGCGGCCTCGCGACGCTGGCGAGCCCGGCGCGACATGATGTTCAGCACCTCGATCGCGGTGGAGAAGGCCATCGCCGCGTACACGTAGCCCTTCGGTACATGGGCGCCGAAGCCTTCGGCGATCAGGGTCATGCCGATCATGATGAGGAAGCCCAGGGCCAGCATCACCACGGTCGGGTTGTCATTGATGAACTTGGCCAGCGGGTCGGCCGCCACCAGCATCACGATCACGGCGCTGATCACGGCGATGATCATGATCGGCAGGTGCTCGGTCATGCCCACCGCAGTGATGATGCTGTCGATGGAGAAGACGATGTCGAGCAGGAGGATCTGGCCAATGGCCGCCGCGAAGCCCAGGGTAATGGTAGACGACGCCGCGGATTCTTCCTTGGCCCGCGGATCCACGCTTTCATGGATTTCCTTGGTCGCCTTCCACAGCAGGAACAGGCCACCGGCGATGAGAATCATGTCCTTCCACGAGAAGCTCTTGCCGAGGATGTCGAGTACCGGCTCCGTGAGCTGGACGATCCAGGCCACCGTGCTGAGCAGCGCCAGGCGCATCACCAGGGCCATGCTGATGCCGATGCGGCGGGCCTTGGAGCGGTACTCCAGGGGCAGCTTGTTGGTCAGGATCGAGATGAAGATCAGGTTGTCGATGCCGAGGACGATCTCCATGGCCACCAGGGTGGCCAGGGCGACCCAGGCGGTCGGGCTTGCAGCGAGTTCCAGCAGGTATTCCATGAATCAGATCCTGATTGTCGGTTATTGAAACGGTAGGTCAGATTTTCTGACCGTCGGTGTCCTTGGCGTCTTCTTTTTCCGCTTTCTGCGAGCCGGTGGCTTCGCTCAGCGCCTGCTGGGCCGCTTCGTTGGTCTTGTCGATGGCCTGCTTGGCCGATTCGGCCGCCTGGTTGAGCACCTGCTGGGCGGATTTCTCGGCCTGCTCGCAGCCGCTCATGGCGAACAGGGCGAGTACCAGGACCAGGGGCGTACCGATGGATTTGATGTCGAGCATGTTGTCCTCACTGGAATCAGGTCGGTGCCAGGGAAAATCGCACCGCAATGGCGAGGCATTCTAGAGAGCTGAAAACTTCAGAAAAATTCGTATTTTCAGCGGTTATACTTCGGTTTTTCCGAATCGAGACCCGGCATGCTCAACTATCGCCAGATGCACTACTTCTGGGTCGTGGCCAAGACCGGCAGCATCGTCCGCGCCTGCGAACAGCTGAACCTCACCCCGCAGACCATCAGCGGGCAGATCAGCCTGCTGGAGCAGACCTACGGCATCGAGCTGTTCCAGCGCGTCGGGCGCCAGCTGGAGCTGACCGAGACCGGCCGCCAGGCGCTGTCCTATGCCGAACAGATGTTCCAGATCGGCGGCGAGCTGGAAGCCATGCTGCGCGCCCAGCCCAATGAACAGCAGGTGCTGTTCCGCGTCGGCGTGGCCGATGTGGTGCCGAAATCCATCGTCTACCGGCTGATCGCGCCGACCATGGAGCTGGCCGAGCCGCTGCGCATCAGTTGCCGCGAGGACAAGCTGGAACGCCTGCTCGCCGACCTGGCGATCCAGCGCCTGGACCTGGTGATTTCCGACAGCCCGATGCCCGGCCACCTGGACATCAAGGGCTACAGCCAGAAGCTCGGCGAATGCGGCATCAGCTTCCTCGCCACCCCGGAGCTGGCGGCACGCCAGCCGCTGCCCTTCCCCGCCTGCCTGCAGCATGCGCCGTTGCTGATTCCCGGCCAGGAAACCATGGTGCGCAACCGTCTGCTGCGCTGGTTCGCCGAACAGCAACTGCAGCCGCGGATCGTCGGCGAGTTCGACGACAGCGCGCTGATGCAGGCCTTCGGCAAGTCCGGCAGCGGCATCTTCATCGCCCCCAGCGTGATCGCCGAGGAAGTCTGCCAGCAGTACGCCGTCGAGCTGATCGGCCAGACCGATGCGGTGACCGAATCGTTCTACGCCATTTCGGTGGAGCGCAAGGTCAAGCACCCCGGGATCGTGGCGATCACCGAGGGGGCACGGCGCGAGCTGTTCAACTGGCCATTGGCTGACCGCCGGACAGGTAATGGCGAGTGACCGGTGCAGGTGTGATAAAGTCCCGCCCTTTTTTCGCGCGGCCACCGCCGCGCACACTGTTGATCCGGACACCGCCCGCCTAAAAAGCGCGGCGGCAGGCTCGTCTACCTGCTTGGACCCTTGCCTGCGTCCGTCCGGATCAATCCTCGAACAAAAGCCGAGAACGCCCACTCATGACCCCTGTTCTGCAACTGCTCAACCGCACCAGCCTGGTGCTGCAAATCATGATCGGCCTGGTGGCCGGTATCGTCCTCGCCCTGGTCGCGCCCCAGGCCGCAGCCAGCCTGGCGTTCGTCGGCAAGCTGTTCGTCAGCGCGCTGAAGGCGGTGGCGCCGATCCTGGTGTTCATCCTGGTCATGGCCTCGATCGCCAACCACAAGCACGGCCAGGAAACCCACATCCGCCCGATCCTCGTGCTGTACCTGTTCGGCACCTTCGGCGCGGCAGTGGTCGCGGTGATCGCCAGCATGCTGTTCCCCTCGGAGCTGGTCCTGAGCACCGGCGATGCGCAGATGAGCGCCCCCGGCGGCATCGGTGAAGTGCTGCAGGGCCTGCTGCTGAGCGTGGTGGACAACCCGGTGAAGGCCCTGATCGAGGGCAACTTCATCGGCATCCTGGCCTGGGCCATCGGCCTCGGCGTCGCCGTGCGCCATGCCGGCCCCACCACCCGCACCGTGCTGGAGGACCTGTCCAACGGCGTGACCCTGATCGTGCGCGTGGTGATCCGCTTCGCTCCGCTGGGCATCTTCGGCCTGGTGGCGGCGACCCTGGCCGAATCCGGCCTCGACGCCCTGCTCGGCTACCTGCACCTGCTGCTGGTACTGATCGGCTGCATGCTGTTCGTGGCCCTGGTGATGAACCCGCTGATCGTCTGGTGGAAGATCCGCCGCAACCCGTTCCCGCTGACCCTGCTGTGCCTGCGCGAAAGCGGCATCACCGCGTTCTTCACCCGTAGCTCGGCGGCCAACATCCCGGTCAACCTGGCCCTGAGCGAGAAGCTCGGCCTGCACGAGGACACCTACTCGGTGTCGATCCCACTGGGTGCCACCATCAACATGGCCGGTGCGGCGATCACCATCACCGTGCTGACCCTGGCGGCCGTGCACACCCTGGGCATCGCCGTCGACCTGCCGACCGCCGTGCTGCTCAGCGTCGTCGCTGCGGTGTGCGCCTGCGGTGCCTCCGGCGTGGCCGGCGGTTCGCTGCTGCTGATCCCGCTGGCCTGCAGCCTGTTCGGCATCCCCAGCGAGATCGCCATGCAGGTGGTCGCGGTCGGCTTCATCATCGGCGTGCTGCAGGACTCGGCGGAAACCGCGCTGAACTCCTCCACCGACGTGCTGTTCACCGCCGCGGCCTGCCAGGCCGAGGAACGGCGCGCCAGCCGCGCCTGAGCCCAGGCGACCGCTGGCCCGAGGCCATCGGTCGCTTGTGTTTTACCCTGCTGCGCACCTAGGCTAGTGGCCCTTTCCTTGTACCGAGACAGGGCCATGTCCGCCGATCACGAAACCCCCGCCGTCCGTTTCACTCCCGCCGAAGTCCGCATTCTCGGCTCGCTGATCGAAAAACAGGCGAGCAACCCGGAAACCTACCCCCTGACCCTCAACGCCCTGATGCTGGCCTGCAACCAGAAGACCAGCCGCGAACCGGTGATGAACCTGACCCAGGGCCAGGTCGGCCAGAGCCTGCGCAACCTCGAAGGCCAGGGCCTGGTGCGCCTGCAGATGGGCAGCCGCGCCGATCGCTGGGAACAGCGCGCGGACAAGGCGCTGGAGCTGGTGCCGGCGCAGTTGATCCTGATGGGCCTGATGTTCCTGCGTGGGCCGCAGACCTTGAACGAGCTGCTGACCCGCAGCCAGCGCATGCATGAGTTCGACGACACCGAGCAGGTCCAGCACCAGCTGGAGCGCCTGATCGCCCGTGGCCTGGCCCTGCACCTGCCGAAGCAGGCGGGACAGCGGGAAGACCGCTACACCCACGCCCTGGGCGATCCGGAGGAGATCGAAGCGATCCTCGCGGCGCGCCAGCAGGGGCCGGAGCGGGTTGCCAGTGGCGTCTCGGCGGAGCGCATCGAAGCGCTGGAGGCGCGGATCGCGGCGCTGGAGGAAAGGTTGGCGCGGCTGGAATGATCGGCTGAACTCAAGAGCCTCATCGCCGGCAAGCCGGTTCCCACAGGGTTCGAGCCAGACCCGAGGTCAGGCCCTGTGGGATGAGGCCCTGCCCCCTAACCCCGGGCGAACGCCACCGCCCGCTCCACTTGCTCCGGGGTCGGCCGGACCCCGGTATACAGCACGAACTGCTCCAGCGCCTGCAGGGCGATCACCTCCAGCCCGCTGATCACCTGCTTGTCCCGCGCTTCGGCCGCGACGATCAACGGCGTGCGGGCCGGCATCGCCACCACGTCGAATACCGTCTGCGCCGCGTCGATCGCCTCTTCGGCGAAGGCCAGTTGCTGCGCCTCGGCACCACCGGCCATGCCGATCGGCGTGACGTTCACCAGCAACGCCGGACGCAACTCGCCCAGCTCCGCCCGCCACGCATAGCCACAGTTCGCCGCCAGGCGCCGCCCCGCCTCCTCGTTGCGGGCCACGATGGTCCCGTGCACGAAACCGGCATCGCGAAAGGCACAGGCCACCGCCTTGGCCATCCCCCCGCTGCCGCGCAGGACGAAACGGCTGACCGGGTCCAGGCCATGCCGGTCGATCAGTTGGCGCACCGCGATGTAGTCGGTGTTGTAGGCCTTGAGGCGACCACCATCGTTGACGATGGTGTTCAGCGAATCGATGGCCGCCACCGACGCATCCAGTTCGTCCACCAGGGCGATGCTGGCTTCCTTGTAGGGCATCGACACCCCGCAGCCGCGAACGCCCAGGGCGCGAATCCCGCCGATCGCCGCCGGCAGGTCGTCGGTGGTCATGGCCTTGTAGTAGTAGTCCAGGCCCAACTGCTCATACAGGTAATTGTGGAAACGCACCCCGAAGGTACCGGGGCGACCGGCCAGGGACATGCACAGGACGGTGTCTTTGCTGGGGGTCATGAAGAACTCCTGGAAACCACGAAAGGCGACAGTATGCCCAACCTCGGCCATGACCGCTGATCGGCCCTTACACAACCTTTACCTTGGCCCCCGGCGAAACCTTTTGAAATAGTGGTCATAGTGGTATCCCCGACCCGTCATGCGGGCGGTGTTATGCCCTGCGAGGAGTCAACATGAACCGTTATATCCCCGGTATCGCCCTGCTGATCGGTGCCATGGCCCTGTCCGGACAAGCCTCCGCCCATGGTGGCGGTTGGGGACCGGGTCCGGTGCTCGGCGCGGCCGTCGTGGGTGCCGTGGTTGGCGCCGCGGTGTCCGGCGGTCACGACCGTACCGTGGTCGTCGAACAGGCCCCGGCCTACTACCCGCCGCCCCCACCGCCGCCGGTGTACTACCAGCCGCCACCCGCCCCGGTGTACTACCAGCCGTACCCCGTGGTGGAACGCTACGTGCCGGCGCCACCGCCGCACTATCGCCGCTACTACGGCCCGCCGCCGGTCTATTACGGGCCTCCGCGCTGGTAGTGGATTTGATCAATGACAACTATTGAGAACACTGATTTCACGCTGCCCGCATCGACGTTCAAGATACGAGCCATGAGTTCAGCAACAGGAGTAATCAACATGGCCTCGATCAACATCATGTCCGTCGTCGGCAGCGCAGTCCCACCCGCCTTGAGGGAGATCGGTCTCCTGGTGTGCTGGTACCTGGTGCGCGATGGCGAAACGATCGGCGGCCCGATCGCTTCGCTCCCGGATGCCGAGGCCCGTGCGCGGGACATCGCCACGGAGTCCTTCCAGGCCTGACTCGACCGTCTTCCCTTGTGCGTTGCTCCGCACACCTCCCCTTGCCCCGCCTTCCGGCGGGGCTTTTTATTGGCCGACGTTTCCACGGCGTGGCGACGTACAGTCATAGATTCTTGGACGATCGCTCTGGCCACGCTGTAGGATGCGCCACCCGAAAAGCCTTCACCAAGAATCGACTGGCCGAAAAAATGAACAAAGAACGCCTCAATGAAATAGATCTGCTCCGTTTTCTCGCAGCCATAGCGGTGGTCCTTTTTCATTATTCCTTCAGGGGACATGCATACGACGACCTTTCCGTCATGTCCTACCCATGGATTATTCCCGTCGCCAAATATGGATATCTGGGTGTCCAGTTATTCTTCATGATCAGCGGCTTTGTCATTTTCATGAGCGCTGCCGATGCGACTGTCCGCTCCTTCATCGCATCGAGGGCGGCGCGGCTTTATCCGGCATTCTGGGCATGCTGTTCCATTACATTCGTCATGATCATGCTGATCGATGACAAGCGCTTCCCGGTCGACTTCATGACCTACCTGCAGAACATGACGATGTTCAGCGAGTTCCTCGGTGCGCCGTCTGTAGATGGTGCGTACTGGTCAATCTTCGTCGAAATACGCTTCTATATACTGGTTACGATCATTCTCGCCCTTCGGCAGATGCATAACGCGGAATACTTTATTGCGGCGTGGCTTGTCTACGCGGCAAAGGTTGCCTTTTTTGGTGGCCACGGAAACCTGAGTACCTACCTCGTCTCGGGCTATGCCAGCTTCTTCATTGCCGGCGCTTCCCTGTACATGGTCTGGAAGCATGGCTTCTCCACACTGCGAACCCTCACCATTGCCGGTGCTTTCTTCGTCGCCAACTACCAGGCGCTGAAGCAGGCCGAGATGCTGACCGGAGTATTCAAGCTTGAGGTAAACCCGGTCATCGTGATCATGATCATATCGAGCTTCTTCCTGGTAATGACCCTGTCGGCCATACGAAAAACCGGTGTCATCGGCAGACTTGACTGGAGTAGCGCAGGGGCGCTGACCTATCCGCTGTATCTGATCCATCAGGTAGCGGGATTCATGCTGTTCAACCTCCTGTACGACAAAGTCAATATCCACGTACTGTTCTGGGGCGTCATTGCAAGCATGCTGCTCGTCGCGTTCCTAGTAAACAAACTCATCGAGAAACCCCTGTCGCCTGTTCTGCGCTCGATGCTCCAGCCGCGCAAAACGCGTTCAATCCCGGCGGTGCACTGACGGATCGTCACGGCCGGAACAACGCACAGGATTAAAGATCTTTCACGTTGCGCCCTTTATTCATAAGGCATTCGACAGGCTCTGGGCCATACTCCACAATGACACGCTCAGAAAAATAAAAATCCTTGCACTGCCAACGACATACCCTCTTTTAGTGAGCACCTACGTGAAAACCTCTCTTTCGATTCTCAGTCTGCTGCTGTTGCTCACTGGCACTGCCGGCGTCACGTCGAATGCTGTCGCCCAACCTGCCACCACCCAGGTCCAACGCGATCCCGCCAAGCTCCACCTGGCCTCCGGCAGCGCCATGCTGGTCGACCTGCAGACCAACCAGGTGCTCTATTCCAGCCATCCCGACATGGTCCGCCCGATCGCTTCGGTGACCAAGCTGATGACCGCCATGGTGGTGCTCGACGCCAAGCAGTCGATGGACGAGATGCTGACCATGACCATCGCCCAGACCAAGGAGATGAAGGGTGTGTACTCGCGCGTGCGCCTGGGTAGCGAACTGAGCCGCCGCGAGACCCTGCTGATCACCCTGATGTCCTCGGAAAACCGCGCCGCCGCGACCCTGGCCCACCACTATCCGGGCGGCTACGGCGCGTTCATCAAGGCGATGAACGCCAAGGCCAAGGCGCTGGGCATGACCAGCACCCGCTACGTCGAGCCGACCGGCCTGTCGCCGAGCAACGTCTCCACCGCCCGCGACCTGACCAAACTGCTCCTGGCCGCGCGCAACTACCCGCTGCTCAGCGAACTGAGCACCACCCGCGAGAAGACCGTGGCCTTCCGCAAGCCCAACTACACCCTGGGCTTTCGCAACACCGACCACCTGGTGAACAAGCCGAACTGGGACATCCGCCTGACCAAGACCGGCTTCACCAACGATGCCGGACACTGCCTGGTGCTGCTGACGAAGATGGACAACCGTCCGGTGGCGATGGTGATCCTCGACGCCTTCGGCAAGTACACCCACTTCGCCGATGCCGCGCGCATGCGCCAGTGGCTGGAGACCGGCGCCACCAAGCCGGCCCCGGCGGTCGCGGTGCGATACAAGGCCGACCGCAGCCAGAACCGCCCGCAGGCGGACTGATCCGAAGCTGCAAGCGGCAAGTTTCAAGCGGCAAGCAAGCGCAGTTCCTTGCCCAAGCTTTTAGTCGCCTTGAAATGTGAAAAGGCCCGGAGATCACTCCGGGCCTTTTCTGCTTCATGTATAAGAGTCAGCCTCAAGCGCAATCCGTTGTTCTCTTGCAGCTTGAGGCTTGAAGCTTGCGGCTGCTTCAGGCCGTGGTATTGACGCTGCTGCCGGAGGTGCTGTTGCCCGCCTCGGTCAGCGCCTGCAGCAGCGCGCCGGTGGCCTGCAGCAGCTGTCCGGTGGTGCTCGCCACCGCCGCCTGGGCCGCGGCGACCCGCACTGCCTTGGTCTGCTCGTCTTCCTTGCTGGCCATGGCGGCCTGCAATTCCTTCTGCTGCTCGGCCAGTTGCTGCTGCAGCTTCTTGACCTGCTCGCGCAGTTGCTTGATTTCCTGCGACTCGCTCGACTCCGAGGTTTCCGACTGGGTCTTGGCGGCCTGGCCGTCGCTGCGCACGGCGGACAGGTCGGCCTTGACGCTGCCTGCGGCGGCCACCGAGGTGCCATCGACGTTGGTCTTGTTGGTCACATTGCTGACGGTGCCGGCAACCGAGAGGTTCGATGCCAGGGCTTTGAGGTAATCGGCCATGAGAAATAACGTCCTGAGATAAGGTATCTGGACAAGTCATCGGCCGTTACAAATAAATCTTTAATCCTTCCGCCATGCCCCGCCCTGCGGGCCGCGTCAGCCCCCGGGTAAATTTCCCGCCCCCCTCTTCGTCCTTCCCCTGACAACCGACCACTGCCCCCCTGAATCGCGACCGAGATGGCAATGACCCGACCCCGCTCCCGCAAAGCCCTGTATTTCGGCCTGCCGCTGGCCCTCGCGCTGGCCATCGGCGGCGCTGCCGCCGGCTGGCGGTACTGGCAGGAAGACGCCGGCTACCCGCGCAAGATCGTCGAGCAGGCCAATGCCCTGCACGAGCACATGCTGTCCTTCGACAGCCATATCACCGTGCCGCTGGACTTCGGCAGCGCCGGCCACGAGGCCGACAAGGACGGACCGGGGCAGTTCGACCTGATCAAGGCCGGGCGCGGGCGCCTTTCCGGCGCGGCCCTGACCGTGTTCGGCTGGCCGGAGCTGTGGAACGGCCCCAACGCCCCGCACCGGCCGACCCCGGGCTTCGTCGACGAGGCGCGTCAGCAGCAGGAAGTGCGTTACCAGATCATCAGCGGCATGGTCCGCGACTTCCCCAACCAGGTCGGCATCGCCTACACCCCCGACGACTTCCGCCGCCTGCACGGCGAGGGCAAGTTCGCCATCTTCATCAGCATGCTCAACGCCTACCCGCTGGGCGACGACCTGTCCCGGCTGGACCTGTGGACCGCCCGCGGCATGCGCATGTTCGGCTTCAACTACGTGGGCAACAACGCCTGGTCGGACTCGTCGCGGCCGCTGCCGTTCTTCAACGACACCGCCGACGCCCTCGGCGGCCTGTCGCCGATCGGCCAGCAGGCGGTGACCCGGCTCAACGACCTCGGAGTGATCATCGACGTCTCGCAGATGTCGACCCTGGCCCTGGAACAGGTCGCCCGTCTCAGCCGTGCCCCGCTGGTGGCCTCGCACTCGGCGCCACGGGCGCTGGTGGACATCCCGCGCAACCTCAGCGACAAGGAACTGCAACTGATCAAGGACAGCGGCGGCGTGGTGCAGATCGTCGGCTTCCCCACCTACCTCAAGCCGCTGAGCAAGCCGAGCCTGGACAAGCTCGAGGCCCTGCGCGCGCGCTTCGACCTGCAGCCGCTGCAAGGCCTGGCCAATGCCCTGATGCCCGGCGACGCGGTGATCGCCATCTGGCCGGAAGCGCGCTTCGGCGAATACGCCAGCAACCTCTACGCCATCGTCGAAGCCGAGCCCAAGGCCGGCCTCAAGGAATTCGGCGACGCCATCGACTACGCGGTGAAGAAGATCGGCATCGACCATGTCGGCATCGCCTCCGACTTCAACGACGGCGGCGGCCTGGCCGGCTGGAAGGACGTCAGCGAGATCCGCAACATCACCGCCGAGCTGCTGACCCGCGGCTACAGCGAGGCAGACATCGCCAAGCTGTGGGGCGGCAACTTCCTGCGGGTCTGGGAGCAGGTGCAGAAGAGCGCCCGCCCCGTCGCCGCCCTCACGCCCTGAACCGGACCGCCAGCGCCATGACCGACCGCCGTACCTTTCTCAAGCAGGCCGCCATCCTCGGTGCCGGCCTGCCCCTGGCCAGCTCCCTGGCCACTGCCGCACCGAGCGCCCCGCCCCCTGCCGGCGGCACGCCGTTCAGCGGCCCGGACAAGTGGCGCCAGTTGCGCGCACTGTTCCCGCTCGACCCGGACATCGCCCACTTCGCCAACTTCCTGGTCACCGCCCACCCGCGCCCGGTGCAGGACGCGATCGACCACTACCGCCATGAACTGGACCGCAACCCCGCCGCGCTGATGGACTGGGAAAGCCAGTACGAATGGCAGCGCGAAGGCGAAGTGCGCGAGTGGGCCGCGCGCTACCTGGAGGTGCGCCCGCGGCAGATCGCCCTGACCGGCAGCACCACCGAGGGCCTGGGCATGATCTATGGCGGCCTGAACGTCGCCGCCGACCAGGAAATCCTCACCACCGAACACGAGCACTACTCCACCCACAAGAGCCTGGCCTTCCGTACCCAGCGCCAGGGCACCCAGGTGCGCAAGCTGCGCCTGTTCGACAACCCCTGGGAGATTTCCAGGGACCAGGTGCTGAGCACCATCGACCAGGCCATCCGCCCGCAGACCCGCGTGCTCGGCATGACCTGGGTGCACTCCGGCAGCGGCGTCAAGCTGCCGGTGGGGGAGATCGGCGAGATCGTCCGCCGGCACAACCGCGACCGCGACGAAGCACGGCGGATCGTCTACGTGGTCGACGGCGTGCACGGCTTCGGCGTCGACAACCAGCGCTTCGCCGACTTCAACTGCGACTATTTCATCTCCGGCACCCACAAGTGGATGTTCGGCCCGCGCGGCACCGGGATCATCTGCGCCGCCTCGGAACAGCTGGGCCCGCTGACGCCGACCTTCGCCACCTTCTCCCAGGAAGAAGACTTCGCCACCATCATGACCCCCGGTGGCTATCACGCCTTCGAGCATCGCTGGGCCACCGGCAAGGCCTTCGAGCTGCACCTGCAACTGGGCAAGGCCGATGTGCAGGAGCGCATCCACCAGCTCAACGACCGCCTCAAGGAACGCCTGCTGGAACACCGCCAGATCCAGCTGGTGACGCCGCGCAGCCGCGAGTTCTCCGCCGGCTTCACCTTCTTCCGGATCAAGGACCGCGACCCCGACGCCATCGCCGCCTACCTGTGCGAGAACCGGGTGATGTCCGACGCCGTGTACCGCGATGTCGGCCCGGTGATCCGCCTGGCCCCGGGCCTGCTCAACGACGAGCAGGAAATCGACCGGGCCATGGCCCTGCTGATCAAGAAACTCTGAGATAAGGCCTTGCCCATGACGCTTACCCTCCCCCGCCTGACCCTCGCTGCGCTGCTGGCTGCCGCCAGCCTGCCGGCCCTCGCCGCGAGCGACGCGCCCGGCACGGTGTTCCGCGACTGCAAGAGCAGTTGCCCGGAAATGGTGGTACTGCCTGCCGGCACCTTCACCATGGGCACCCCGGACGACGAGATGGGCCGCCAGCCGGACGAGGGTCCGCTGCACCCGGTGACCTTCGCCAAGCCCTTCGCCATCAGCCGCTTCCAGGTCACCGCCGGCGAGTGGGACGCCTATGTCCGCGAGTCCGGGGTGAAGATCGCCGACGGCGACACCCGCCCGGGCCGCGAGTGCAAGGCCAGCAAGCCGCGCTACAAGCAGGGGCCGAAGCAGCCGGCGGTGTGCATGAGCTGGTACGACGCCCAGGCCTATGCCGCCTGGCTGTCGAAGAAGACCGGCAAGCACTACCGCATGGTCAGCGAGGCGCAACGCGAATACGCCGCCCGCGCCGGCAGCAGCGGGCCGTTCCCGTTCCCCCTGGACCCGGATGCCGAGTACGAGATCAGCCGGCACGCCAACGTCTACGGACCGAAGGACGGCTACAGCTACACCTCGCCGGTGGGCAGCTACCCGGCCAATGCCTTCGGCGTGTACGACATGCACGGCAACGTCTACGAATGGGTCGCCGACTGCTACCACGACAGCTACGTCGGCGCGCCGAGCGACGGCAGCGCCTGGACCGAGGCGAGCTGCGACAACGTCAACATCCGTGGCAACGACTGGGGCGAGGCGCCGATCTTCTCGCGCTCGGGCAACCGCAACAATGCCGGGCCGCAAGCGCGCGGCGACTGGCTGGGGTTCCGGGTGGCGCGAGAGCTCTGAGGTCGCGCAGGGAACCGTTCCAAAGAGCAGCGCGCCCCTTGTGGGAGCTGGCTTGCCAGCGACAGGGCCGGACCTGGCGAACCACCGCAGATACCCTCCATGAAGGAGGAACGCAGTTAGCACATCAGTCATTCGGGAGCTGTCGGACGGCTCCGAACATGAGTACGAAAACCCGTCATTGAAGCATTTTCTTACATTTTCCCTGACGGGTTTTCAAATCTCATCCGTCCTTACTAATGCAGCCCTCAGGTTGAGTTCCTGCTCGACCCCACTTTTTACGAACAAGACTGATGCAATGGCCCAACAATCGAAAAAGTCCAAATCCAGGTTGTGGTTCCTGATCCACAGCTGGCTCGCCCTGCCGATCTGGTTCTTCGTGCTGATCGTCTGTGTCACCGGTACCCTCGCCGTGGTCAGCCAGGAGATCGTCTGGCTGGCCAACCCCGACGTGCGCGCCAGCAAGCCCGACGCCGCCGCCGAGCGCCTGAGCTTCCAGCAGGTCCTCGATGCCCTGCACAAGGCCGAGCCGGACATGGCCGTGCGCTACATCAGCCAGCCCGACGGCTCGCACTTCGCCCTCAACGTCGCGGTGACCTTCGCCGACGGCACCGCGCCGATCCTCTACGTCAACCCCTACACCGGAGCGATCCAGGGCAAGAGCCCGGACTTCAACTTCGAGGGGTTCACCCGTGCCCTGCACGGCTGGTGGCTGGTGCCGTTCACCAACGGCTACAGCTGGGGCTGGTACCTGGTGTCGCTGCTCGGCCTGCCGATGCTGGCCTCGCTGGTCACCGGCCTTGTGGTCTACAAGAAGTTCTGGAAAGGCTTCTTCAAACCGGTGCTGCGCTTCAACCACGGCGCGCGGATCTTCTGGGGCGACTTCCATCGCCTGAGCGGCATCTGGTCGATCTGGTTCATCGCGGTGATCTCCATCACCGGCACCTGGTTCCTGATCCAGGCGATCCTCGCCGACAACCACATCACGATCTCCACCGAGCCGATCACCCCGGTGATCGCCCGCGAGGACGTGCCGCTCTCGGACAGCAAGGCCCCGGTGGCGCGCATCGACCTGGACCAGGCGACGCAGATCGCCACCACGCAGATCCCCGGCCTCGACGTGACCTTCGCGCAATTGCCGTCCAACGCCTACGGCCACATCTACCTGGGCGGCCGCGGCTGGTATCCGCTGATGTTCCAGACCGCCAACGTCAACCCCTACACGCGTAATGTCGACGCCTCGTTCCTGGTCTCCGACCGCTCGGCCCTGGAGTTCGTCACCGAATCCATGCGGCCGCTGCACACCGGTGACTTCGGCGGCCTGGCGATCAAGCTGATCTGGGCGTTCTTCGGCCTGGTGCTGTCGATGATGGTCCTCAGCGGCCTGCTGATCTGGACCAAGCGCACCGCCCAGGCCACCGCCGCCGCGCTCAAGCGTGCGGAAAAACCGCCGCGGGTGCGCAAGACCGCCCAACCCGTCGCCACGGAGGTGCAACCATGAGCCAGGCCCCTGCTGCCGTCGTTGCGCCGAGCCCGCTGAAACAGTGGTGGCTGAAATGGCGCTTCCACCTGAACATCCTGCTGTTGCTGATCCCCCTGGGCTTCATGCCCAAGTACTTCGCCGATGCCCGGCTGTTCCGCGGCGAAAGCGGCCTCGGCGCCACGCCGATCGAGAACATCGCCGTCGGCCCATGGAGCATCAGCCTGGCCGAACTGCGCGCCGAGGCGCCGCGCCAGGATGGCCCGGCCGGCTACTTCAAGACGTTCAACGCGTCCCTCTGCGCCACCTGCGGCAGCGAGGTCAAGGCCGCCTACCTGCGCATCGGCAAACCGCGCAGCCTGCGCGCCGCCGGCACGATTTTCTTCGGCAACCCGCACCGCATGGGCACCAGCCTGCCGGTGCCGGAACGCACCCGCGGCGACGCCGAACTGTGGATCACCCTCGAAGGCTGGGACGGCAGCATGCACCAGGCTTCGCTCCCGCTGGCCAAGGCGTCGCCCGCCACCGTGGCCTGGCTCGACAAACAAGGAGGCAAGAAATGACATTCAAGGCCGGCAGGCTCGCCCTGCCCCTGTTCCTGCTGTGCCTGGCCGGTCCGGCCCTGGCGCACAACCCGATGTGCCAGTGCGAGCCGCTGGCCGGCGACCAGATCAAGTGCACCGGCGGCTTCTCCGACGGCAGCGGTGCCCCCGGGGTGACCCTCGACGTGATCGGCTACGACGAGACCGTGCTGGTCCCGGGCAAGCTCGGCGACGACTCGACCGTCACCTTCAAGCGCCCGTCCGGCGAGTTCTACGTGCTGTTCGACGCCGGCCCCGGCCACGTGGTGGAAATCGACTACGCCGACATCGGTGAACCATGAGCCGGGTCCAGGTGGTGCGCCCGGCCGGCGCCGGGCATGAAACCCTGTATGTCGCCCTGGTGGCGCTGCTGATCCTGGTGCTGGCCGCCACCGTGGTGAGCCTGCGCAGCGAGCCCGAGGCCGAGACCCGCGTTGCGGCCCACCAGCTGGATGCCCGCGTCGACCTGAATGCCGCCGAACAGGGCATCTACACCGACCTGCGGGTGGCCTTCGACGAGATCCAGGCCCGCCGCGAGGAAGCACCCGGGCTGGCCAGCGTCGAACTGCTGGCCGAGGAAGGCTTCGCCCCCTTCGTCGCCGATGCCAGCAGCGTCACCCGCGGCGCGCACCAGTGGCGTCTGCTCGACGGCAGCCACGCCTATTTCGGCGCCAGCCCGCAGCCCGACACCGCCGGCAGCTTCCTGCTGCTGGTGCCCGAGGCCCATGACGGCGTCGCCGACGTCTGGCTGAGCCGCGACGCCGCCCCCGCCCTGCCCGCCGAACTGTCCGCCAGCGCCCTGCAGGCTGCCGGCTGGAAACAGATCGCCACCCACTATGACGCCGGTGTCACCCGCCAGCATCAGCACTGACCCGCCAAGGAATGCCCATGCTCCGCTCCGTCCTCATCCGCGTCCTCAGCCTGTTCGTCGCGCTTGCCCTGCCCGCCCTGGCCCTTGCCGAAAACGGCAAGCCGCTGCGCATCGGCATCACCCTGCACCCGTACTACAGCTACGTCAGCAATATCGTCGGCGACCGCGCCGAGGTGGTGCCGCTGATCCCGGCCGGCTTCAACCCGCATGCCTACGAGCCACGCGCCGATGACATCAAGCGCATCGGCAGCCTCGATGTGGTCGTGCTCAACGGCGTCGGCCACGACGACTTCGCCGACCGCATGATCGCCGCCAGCGAGAAGCCGAACATCGCCACCATCGAGTCCAACGCCAACGTGCCGCTGCTGGCCGCCACCGGCATGGCCGCCCGCGGCGCCGGCAAGGTGGTCAACCCGCACACCTTCCTGTCGATCAGCGCCAGCATCGCCCAGGTCAACAACATCGCCCGCGAACTGGGCAAGCTCGACCCGGACAACGCCAGGTACTACAGCCAGAACGCCCGGGAATACGCCAAGCGCCTGCGCAAGTTGCGCGCCGATGCCCTGGCGCAACTGACCGAGGCGCCGAACCCGTCGTTCCGCGTCGCCACCATCCATGCCGCCTACGACTACCTGCTGCGCGAGTTTGGCCTGGAGGTCACCGCGGTGGTGGAGCCGGCCCACGGCATCGAGCCGAGCCCGGCGCAACTGAAGAAGACCATCGACCAGTTGCATGCGCTGGACGTGAAGGTGATCTTCTCGGAGATGGACTTCCCCTCCACCTACGTCGAGACCATCCAGCGCGAGGCCGGGGTCAAGCTGTATCCGCTGACCCACATTTCCTACGGCGAGTACACCAGGGACAAGTACGAGGTGGAGATGAAGCGCAACCTCGACACCGTGGTCCGCGCGATCAAGGAGAACCAGGCATGACCGTCGCCGAAGCCGTGGTCGCCGCGCCCTGCGGCCCGTCCATCGCGTTCGACGGCATCGACCTGACCCTCGGCCGCACGCGCATCCTCGACCAGGTGCGCTTCCAGGTCGCCGCGGGCAGCGTGCATGCCATCGTCGGCCCCAATGGCGGCGGCAAGAGCTCGCTGATCAAGACCCTGCTCGGGCAGATGCCGCACCAGGGCCGCCTGGCCCTGGACTGGCCGGACGAGCGCCAGGTGATCGGCTACGTGCCCCAGGCCCTGGAGTTCGATCGCGGCCTGCCCATGACCGTCGACGACTTCATGGCCGCCATGTGCCAGCAGCGCCCGGCCTTCCTCGGCCTGTCGCGCCGCGCCTCACCGGCCATCGACGCGGCACTGGCGCGGGTGGGCATGCTCGACAAGCGCAAGCGGCGCATGGGCGCGCTGTCCGGCGGCGAGCGCCAGCGCGTGCTGCTGGCCCAGGGACTGGTCCCGGCGCCGCAACTGCTGGTGCTGGACGAACCGATGTCGGCGCTGGACGAGGCCGGCATCCAGGTCTTCGAACGCCTGCTGGGCGAATGGCGCCAGGCCGGCACCACCGTGCTGTGGATCGAGCACGACCTGGAAGCGTTGGCGCGCCTCGCCGACCGCGTCACCGGCCTCAGTCGCCGGGTGCTGTTCGATGCGCCACCGAAGCAGGCGCTGACCCCGGAACGTCTGCTCGGCCTGTTTTCCATCCACCCGCGCAGCGAGGGCACCGCCCCATGAACTACGAAGAATTCCGCCTGCTGATCCAGGGCTGGGCCGCCTCCGGCTACCTGCCCGAGGCCCTGGCCTACGGCTTCGTGGTCAACGCCCTGCTCGCCGGCCTGATGATCGGCCCGGTGCTCGGCGGCCTCGGCACCCTGGTGGTGGTCAAGCGCTTCGCCTTCTTCTCCGAGGCGGTGGGGCATGCGGCGCTGACCGGCGTGGCCATCGGCATCCTCCTCGGCGAGCCCTACACCGGCCCCTATGGCAGCCTGTTCGGCTACTGCCTGCTGTTCGGCATCCTGCTCAACTACCTGCGCAACCGTACCGGGCTGTCGCCGGATACCCTGATCGGCGTGTTCCTCTCGGTGTCCCTGGCCCTCGGTGCCAGCCTGCTGCTGATGCTGGCCGGCAAGATCAACGTGCACATCCTCGAAAACGTGCTGTTCGGCTCGGTGCTCACCGTCAGCGGCCACGACCTGGTGGTGCTGGGCATCGTCGGCGCCATGGTCCTGGGCCTGGCCCTGCCGCTGTACAACCGCATCATCCTGGCCAGCTTCAACCCGCAGCTGGCGGCGGTGCGCGGGGTCGCGGTGAAGCGCCTCGACTACCTGTTCGTGGTGCTGGTGACCCTGGTCACCGTGGCCGCGGTGAAGGTGATCGGCGCCATCCTGGTCGGCGCCCTGCTGGTGATCCCGGCGGCGGCGGCGCGCCTGGTCAGCCAGTCGCTGAAGGGCTTCTTCTTCACCTCGGTGCTGATCGCCACCTGCAGCACCCTGATCGGCATCCTGCTGCCGATCGTCTTCGACCTGCCGGTGCCTTCGGGTGCTGCGATCATCCTGGTCGCCGGCAGCTTCTTCGCCCTCGCCGCGCTGGCGCGCGGCCTGGTTCCACGCCTGCAAGGAAACCCGGCATGACTCCGACCCTCAAGCACCTCAGCCTGGCCCTGCTGCTGGCCGGCCTGCCCCTCGCCGGCCACGCCGCGCCGGCCGCCAAGGCCGCCGCGCAACAAGGCGCCGGCATCACCGTCCTCGCCTCGCTGCCGGTGACCTACGGCCTGGGCAGCCTGCTGCTGGACGGCACCTCGGTGAAGCTTTCCCGCGCCGCGCCGGACAACATCCCGGCCAGCCGCCAGCCTTCGTACTTCAGCGGGCGTGGCGCGGCCAGCCTGCAGAAAGCCGCGGGCAAGGCCGACGCGGTGATCGGCCTGCGCTCGATCTGGAGCGACGACCCGCTGTACCCGGTGGCGCGACGCAGCAACATCCGCATCGTCGAGATCGACGCGGCGCGCCCGGTGGACGGCGCCCTGCCAGGGATCGCGGTGCAGGGCAACGATGTGTTTGCCGGCTACCCCTGGCTGAACCCGACCAACCTGGGGCGCATGGCCGACGTCCTGGCCAATGACCTCGGGCGCCTGTCGCCGGCCGACCACGACAGGATCCAGGCCAACCTGGCCGGTCTCAAGCGTCAGTTGCTCGACCTCAGCGCCGGCAGCGAGGAGAAGCTGGCCGCCGCCGACAACCTCAGCGTGGTCAACCTGTCGGATCGCCTGGGCTACCTGATCGGCGGGCTGAACCTGGACCTGATCGATCACCCGCAGGTGGCAGATGACCAGTGGAACGAGGAACAGCTCAAGCACCTGGGCGCCGAGCTGAAGGGCCAGGACGTGGCGCTGGTGCTGCACCACAAGCAGCCACCGCAGGCGGTGGCCGAGGTGATCGCCGCGTCCGGGGCGAAGCTGGTGGTGGTGGACACCGACAGCGCCGACAGCCTGGCCGGGTTGAAGGCCGGCGTGGACCAGGTGGTGGCGGCGCTGACGGCGAGCAAGGGCTGAGCCCAGGGCCAAGCCTTCACTGGCCTCATCGCCGGCAAGCCTTGCCAGCGATGAGGCCCTCGGCGCCTAACGCTTCATGCAGCGCTGATAACGCTCATCGACCCGCTTGGCAAACCACGCCGTGGTCAGTTGCCGGGTGATCTTCGGGCTCTCCAGGCGGATCCCCGGCAGCACCTCCCGCGGCACCCGCCTGCCTGCCGCCTGGTCCGCCAGGGCGAACACCTGCTGGTACAGCCGGGTCTCCTCGAACCCCGCCCCGTCGCCCTGCTCCAGTTGCGCGCGAAGGGTCGGGTTGCGCATGCCGAAGCGCTCGCCCAGCCGCCGCGCCGCCTTCTCGGTGCTGCCGGGAAGCAGCGCGCCATGGGCGATCAGGTCGCCGTCCAGTGCCAGTTGTACCCCGGTCACCCGGCTCAAGGCCGCCTGGAACGCGGCGTTGCGACTGGCGTACCAGCCCGCGTTGAAGTCGGCGAAGCGGTACAGCGGCTGCGGATAATTAGCCGGATAACCCAGCAGGTGGGCGATGCCGAAGTACATCCCGCCACGGCGACTGAACACCTCCTGGCGAATGCTGCCGTCGTGGGCATAGGGATAGTCGCGGGCATGGGCCTCGGCGAAGTCGATGCTGACCTGCATCGGCCCGCCGGTGCGCACCGGGTTGAAGCCGCCGAGCAGGGTCCTGCCCAGCGGCAGCGAGCCGATCAGTTCGTCGTACAGCCCGCTCAGCTCGCGCTCGCTGCGCACCGCGGCCAGGCGCTGGTTCCAGGTCTTGCCATTGCCCGAACGGGTATCGAGCGCGGCGTCCACCAGCACTCCGGGCACGAAGGCCTTCGCCGCGCGACGGTCGATCTCCTCGCGGGCAATGCGTCCGAGGTTGGGGACCTTGGGGTCGGCGCTGAAGGTGGATTCCTGCTCGGTCACCGCCAGCACCGCGCAGATGTTCGACTGGCTGGGGTCGAGCTGCTGGGCGGTCAGTGCGCTCTGGATATCCCGCGCCCAGCCCTGGCGGTCAGCGACACCCGCCGGCAACAAGGCGGCGACCCGCGCCTGCACCTGCTGCGGCGACAGCGGCGCCTCGCTGCCACGCGGCCCCACGCAACCGGCGAGCAGCGCCAGCACGCCGAACGGCAGCCAGCGCAGCAGGCCTTTCAGGGCTGTTCCCCGACCAGGAAGGTCTTGCTGATGCTGCGGAACTTCTCGTGGCTGGAACTGCGCATCAGCTCGAACAGGACCATCTCGCGGGTGACGATCTGTGCCCCGGCACTGTCCATGCGCGCAAGCCCGGCGGCCTTGCTTTCCTGGGTACGGCTGTCGCAGGCATCGGCGACCACGTAGACCTGCTTGCCGGCCTGCAGCAGCTCCAGCACGGTCTGCAGCACGCAGACATGGGTTTCCATGCCGCACACGATCACCTGCTCGCGAGCCAGCAGCGACGCCGGCAGGCAGTCGCCGGCGACACAGGAAAAGTGCAGCTTCTCCACCACCGTGGCCGCCGGTGCGGCCTCCAGCAGGCTGCCGACCGTGGGCCCTAGGCCCTTGGGGTACTGCTCGGAAATCACCGTCGGCAGCCCCAGTTCGGCACTGGCGGCGAGCAGCCAGCGGGTCCGCGCCAGGGTCCCGGCGGGGTCGCTGACCGCGCCGATGAGTTTCTCCTGGACGTCGATGACCAGCAGCGTGGCCCGGGAAGCGTCGATCAGCATTGCGCAAGCTCCTTGCAGTCGGAAATGCTCCCGACTATGGAGCGCTACGCCCGTAGACGCAATGGCTCCAGCGCGCTGGCGAGCACGCCGAGGACCCGGTCCTCGTGCTCATGGATGAAGAAATGCCCGCCGGGGAAGATCTCCAGGGAGAAGTCCCCCAGGCTTTCCTGGCGCCAGGCCAGCAACTGCTCCTCGCTGGCGCGGTCGTCCTCGCCACCGAACACGTGCAACGGGCAGCGCAGCGGTGGACGCGGGCGATACACGTAGCGGCCGCAGAGGAGGAAATCGGCGCGCAGGATCGGCAGCATCAGCGCCATCAGCTCCTCGTTGGCCAGCACTTCCTCGGGCGTGCCCTGCAGCTCGCGCAGGTCCTGGAGCAGCGCGGCATCGCTCTTCGGCTCGCGCCACTCGGGGCCGTCGTAGCCCTCGCGGCGGCTCGGCGCCGCGGTGCCGCAGGCGAACAGCGCCAGCGGCGGCGGGCAGCCCAGGGCCTGTAGCTCATGCGCCAGCTCGCAGGCGAGCAAGGCCCCCAGGCTGTGGCCGAGGATGGCGTACGGACGATGCGCCGCCAGGCTCTGCTCGCTGGCCAGTTGCCGGGCCAGGGCGGCAAGGTCGGTGCTCAGCGGTTCGGCCAGGCGCGCACCGCGCCCCGGCAGCTCCACCGGACGCACCTCGATCCAGGCCGGCAGCTTGCGCCGCCAGCGGCTGTAGACCATGGCGCTGGCGCCGGAATACGGCAGGCACAGCAGGGTCAGCGCCGGCATCAGGACGCGGCCGCCGCCATCTTCTGCCGCAGGCTCAGGGGACGCATGTCGGTCCAGACCTCGTCGATGTAGGCCAGGCAGTCCTTCTTCAGGCCGCTCTTGCCCACTGCGCGCCAGCCCTCGGGGATGGCCTTGTAGTCAGGCCAGATCGAATACTGCTCCTCGTGGTTGATCACCACCTGGAACACGATGTCGTCGCGATCGAAAACGGAAGTCATTGCCGGTCTCCTTCTGGAAAATGGGGTGCCCGTGGCACGGGAACGCTGATCGGATAACGAACCCGCGCCACGGAAAATTAGCCCTCTGTTCAGGAGAAGTGCACCACGTAGCTGACCGCCAGGTGATCGGACGGCCCCGGCGCATCGACCACCCCCGGCTGGACCGGCTCGGTGGTGCCGTTGACCAGGGCGTAGTCGAGCATGTGCACCGGCGCCGTGGCGGGATGGGTGCTGCCGTTGGCCGGATGGATGCGCGCGAGGTTTTCCGGGGAGACCCAGTTGCCGGTGCCGGTGGCCGGTGGCCGCGGGTCGCGGTTGAAGTCGCCGAGCACCACGTAGGGCGTGTCGGTGTGCCAGCTGATCTCGCGGATCATCCGTGGCGCGTTGTAGCCGCCACCGGACAGGGCATGGACGTTGTACACCGTGACCTCCTGCGGGTTCGTCGCGCCATCGGCCCGCCGCCGCAGGCGCACGCCCAGGGCCGGGCGGGCCACCGGCAAGGTGCCGGACTGCGGCACGCCATCGGCGATCACCCGCACGTCGCGCACATCCAGCTGGGCGCTGCTGCGGATCACGATCGCCAGGTTGACCCGCAGGCGCTGGACATCGAGAAAGTACACCTGGTACGACTCCGGGCGACTGGCGGTCCCGGCCTGCCAGAGGTACTGGTCGACCTCCTGGTGCGTGCCGAACTGGTCCGGCACGTCCATGCGCACCACCAGCTCGGCGGAACTCGGCGGTGCGCCGGCTTCCTGGATCACCACCACGTCGTTGTTCCGCGCCAGTTGCAGCAGGCGGGTGCGCCATTTGCTCTCGGCGGTCGCCGCGGTGCCCTGCATGTTCCAGGTCGCCAGGCGCAACTCCAGGCCCACCGCCGCAGGCCGGGGACGGCCGAGCTCGATCAGGGTCGCGCCGTCCTGGCGACGGATCCGGCAGTGGTAGTAGTCGCGCACGCCGCCCTGCAACTGGATGAGCCCCTGCCAGGGCCCGAAGGCAGCGCCGACGATGAACTGCAGCATGCGCAGCGGATCGCCGATGTCCAGTTGCAAGGGCCCGTCCGCAGCCGACAGGCCATTCAGGGTCAGCACGTAGTGCAGGCGGTAGAGCACCAGCAGCAGCGCGAAGCTCTGCTCCGGGTGCGCACGCGCAAGCAGGGCGATGCTCTCGGGATTGTTGTAGAGGCGGCGCAGCAGCAGGGTCAGGCGCTGGGCGAAGCGACACTGCTGGGCCTGGTTGGCGCTGCGCATGTACTGCCGGGAGATCACATAGGACAGGTAGGACGCCGTGGGCTGCGCGTCGTAGGGCGAAGGCGCCAGCAGCTCGAAGATATCGAGCAGGATGACCTCCACCTCGTTGAAGAACACATCGTCGGTCAAGCCGTCGATCAGGTGGTTGTCGATGTAGCGGCGTATCGTGTTGTCGATCGGCATGTGGAGGCCTCCCTCAGGACTTGCCGCGGTACAGCACGTGCAGCACACCGTCCTGCACCGCGGCGCCCGGGCTGTTGGTCGCGCCCAGGGCGGTACTGGCCTGCAACGGCCCCAGCACATTGCCGTCGTAGGCGTACTGGTGGATTTCATGGATGGCGTCAGGCCCTCTGGTATCGGCTGTCGCCCGGGTGAACAGCAGCTTCAGCAGGCCGTTATGGACCACCGCCGCCGGCGAGCAGGGATAGTCGCCGCGCACCAGCAACTGCGCCCGCGACCACTGCCGTAGGCCATCGTGCTTGAGCAGGTAGAAGTCGCCACTGGCGTCCTTGTAGATCAGGTGGACGAGGCGTTGATAGGTGATCGCCAACGGGCTCAGGTAGCTGTGTATCGAATTTACGCCATCGCTCTTCACCGTCTCGGAGCGGCTCCAGTCCTTGAGGTCGAAGGTGGAACGCATCCAGAGGTTCACCGCGTTGTCGTGGACGTGGAAGAACAGGTGCAGGCGACCGGCCAGCACCGCCACGCTCGGAGTCATTTCCAGGCTGAGGCTCAGGACGCGTTCGAGCACGAACAAGCCGGATGCCTCATCCAGGGTCAACAGCTCCGTCGTGCCCAGGGTGGTCGCCTGGATTACGTGCAGCCGGTCCTTGAACGTGAAGATGCACGGGGTCCAGCGCACCGGCGTTGCGCTCACCGTGGCCGGCTCGCTCCACAGGCCGGCGTTGGACGCCTTGCTGATGACCTTGACGCCATCGAGCTCGCGCACGCCATCGATGTAGACGCAGTACAGGCGACCCTTGAAGTGCACGACACGACAGGCTTCCTCGGTCGCGGCGGGGGTCGGGTAGGAGTGATCGAGAATTCCGTGGGGGCTGGAGGTGGTCCAGATCTTGACGGGCATGGGGGCTGACTCCGCTGGCTTGAACAGGAGCGCCACTACACCAGCGAGCGCCAGCGGGGTCTGTCGCCGCTCCGCCCTGCAGGGCATGCGAGGTGTCCCGACGCGCAGGAGGAAACCACCTGTCCCTGATGGAGTCATCGTGCTCGGGCCAGTGTCTACACTGAGCCAACCCAACGAACGAGCCCCTGCCCATGAAACGCCTGGCCCTGCTGTTCTGCTGCGCCCTTCTCAGCCTGTCGGCCCTGGCTGCCCCACGCGCGCCCATCCATTTCGGCGAGATCACCTGGGAGAGCGGCAGCTTCACCACCGAAGTGCTGCGCCTGATCGTCGAGCACGGCTACGGCTATCCGACCGACACCCTGCCCGGCAGCACGGTGAGCATGGAGGTGGCCCTGGCACGCAACGACATCCAGGTGATCGGCGAGGAATGGGCCGGCCGCAGCCCGGCCTGGGTCAAGGCCGAGCAGGCCGGCCAGGTGTTCGCCCTCGGCGACACGGTGAAGAACGCCGACGAAGGCTGGTACGTGCCGGAATTCGTGATCAAGGGCGATGCCCAGCGCGGTATCCCGGCGCTGGCCCCGGAGTTGCGCTCGGTGGACGATCTCAAGCGTTATGCCAAGGTCTTCGCCGACCCGGAAGCACCGGGCAAGGGCCGCTTTCTCAACAGCCCCAGCGGCTGGACCTCGGAGACGGTGAACAGCCAGAAACTCAAGGCCTACGGCCTGGACGGCCTGTACAGCAACTTCCGCAGCGGCTCCGGCGCGGCGCTGGATGCCGAGATCACCTCATCGATCCGCCGCGGCAAGCCGGTGCTGTTCTACTACTGGTCGCCAACGCCGCTGATGGGCCGTTTCCAGCTGGTGCGCCTGCAGGAACCGCCGTTCGACGCGCAGGCCTGGGCGACCCTGACCGACGCCGGCAACCCTGCGCCGAAAGGCAGCGCCTCGCTGCCGGCCAAGCTGTCGATCGGCGTGTCGAAGGCCTTCCACGAGCAATACCCTGACCTGGTGGCGTTGTTCAGCAAGGTCGACCTGCCCATCGACCTGCTCAACCGCGTGCTCGGGCGCATGAGCGAGGAACGCCAGGACCCTGCGCTGGCGGCCAGGGCGTTCCTCAAGGAGCACCCGCAGGTCTGGCGCGATTGGTTGCCGGACGCCCAGCGGGAGAAGGTGGCGGCTTACCTGACGGCACACTGAAGGGCCTACGACCCCGCCACCTGCAACCCCTCCTGGTGGGTCAGTTCGCCGATCAGGTTCGCCTCATCCAGCTTGCGCTGGTCGATCAGCAGCTGGATCCGCGCACTGGTCTGCACCGGCGTGTCGTCCGGGTACAGGTCGTCGAGGCCCAGCACCTGTGACTCGAACGCTTCGCGGATGGCGCTGAAGCGTGCCTCGTACGCCTCCTGCAGGTACGCCCGCCAGAAATCACGCTGTGCCGCGTAGTCCAGCAGCGCCTGGCCGCTCTCGCCCTGGCGCACCTGGGCGGCAGCGCGGTCCAGTTCGCCGGGATGCAGGTTGGCGGAGCCGGCATAGAGCATCTGCTCCGGTGCCAGCGGCAGGTCCAGCTGATTGGCCAGGTTCAGCCGGTAGGCCAGGCGTACTTCGGCTTCGTCGCGACCGCCCGCGTCCCGGCGTGCGATCCGGTCCAGCTCCTGCAAGCGGTACAGGCGTCGCATCAGGCGATACAGCGCGGCACCGCGCCCCTCGGCAGAGACGGCGCGCAGGGCCTGGCGGGTGAAGACCAGCACTTCCATCTGGTTGAACTCCAGGCGAATGCCATCCGGGCAGGTGTCGTAGTCGCGCAACTGGCGCAGCGGTTCTTCGGCCATGCCGTTGAGCACCAGGCGCATTTCGGCATCCTCGGCACACACCAGCAGGACCTGCCAGACCCGCTCGGTCAGGTCCGGCCGGGTCTGGCCGTTGCGATACTCGGCGGTATGCCGCAGACGTCCGATCAGGTGCAGCAGGTCGTCGGCCTCGTCACTGGTTTCCACTTGCCGCCAGAGCTTGCGTCGCTCGTCATTGCGGGCAGCGCCCTGCTCCAGCCAGGACTCCACGTTGATCAGGTCCGCCTCCGAGGTCCCGGTGGAACTGGCTGCCCCGGAGCTGGAACCGCGCCAGTTGCCCGTCAGCCGACGCAGGTGCTCGGGCAGGTCCATGCGGAACGTGTAGGGCCGCGTCAGTCCTTCGGAGAGCTGGGCGGAGAACAGGGTTTCCTCGCTCAACGGGTTGCCCTCCAGGGAGATCTCGGTGCTGCCGCCGGCACTCTCGGGATTTTCCAGCAGGTGGCCGGGCAGCGTGACGAGCCGGTTGTGGTTGAGGTTCAACCACTGGATCCGCTCCGGCAGCAAGTCGTCCAGCCACGCCGGCCAGCGGCTGATGTCCATGCGTTCGAGCCCGAGCAGGTTGAGGAACGGGCGGCCGAACGCGGAGACATCACTGATCTCGCCCAGGCGGTTGCCACTCAGGTCCAGCGAGTTCAAGCCGCGCAGACGCGCCAGCCCGTCGACGAGCCGCTGGTCGACCAGCAGTTGCGCGTCGGTCAGGGCCAGTTGCTGCAGCTCCACCAGGCCGTCCAGGGCAGCGGGCAGCCGCTCGAGGGCACACTCGGCGATGCTCAACCGCTCCAGACGGGCGAAGCGGGCGATGAAGGTGTCCAGCCGTTCGACGCCGCCCACCGGGCGGATCAGTTGCAGGCGACTGACCCGGGTGAAATAGAAGGCGGGCAGGCTGTCCGGGAAGTCGTCCAGGTGCAGGTCTTCGAGTACCAGCGAACGCACGGTGGAACCGTCGAACTGGGTCACCCAGCCGGCGAGCAGTGCATTGCCCAGCGAACGTCGCGGCGCCCGTCGCTCGGCACTGCTGGTCTCAAGCCAGCTGTCGATGGCCGCGGACAGCGCCTGATGCTCGACCATCATGCCTTCGACGATGTTCTCCACGGTTTGCGGGATATCCAGGTCGAAGACGAAACGCCGCCCGTGCCAGGCGCTGGCACGGATGCCGATCAGTGCCTGGTGGGAAAACAGGTTGCCACGCAGGGAGATCCAGGTGCTGCGCCGGGCATTGGCGGGATTGATCCGCAGCGCGGCGGGCAGCCCGGTCAGGCGATTGTCGCGCAGGGAGATCCGCTCGATGCCATCCAGTTGGGTGCTGTCGAGCCATTCCGGCCAGTGCTCCAGGCCCAGGCGGTCGAGACCGAGAAAGTCCAGTTGCAGATCGCGGCTCAAGCGCACCGGCAGATGGCTGCTGCGGTTGCCGCTCAGGTCCAGATGGCGCAGTTCGCCGAGGCGACCGAGTTCGTCGAGCAGGTCCTGGTCCAGGGGTATGTGCAGATTGAGCAGGCGCAGTTCGGCGAGGCGCGGATAGGCGCCGACGACGAGGCGCGGCAGGTCGTGGGAGGAGCGCCCGTCCAGCCCATCGATTTCCAGCGCGGTCACCCGCGCAAAGCTGCGCAGCAGTTGCAACAGCCGGTCTTCGAGGCGTAACAGGCCGTCCTCGCCCGCCACCGTGAGCGGCGCCGGCACCGAGACCCGGGACAGCTCCAGGGACTGGACCCTGGCGGCGAAGAACGCCGGCAAGTGCTCGGGAAACGCCTCCAGCGACACCGCGAACAGGCGCAGCGGCACACCGCAGCGACCGATCTCCGGGAGCAGGTTGTCGCGCCAGTGCTGCCACAGGGCCAGTTCGATCAGTTGCCGGTCGCTCAGTACCGGCTCGCTGGCGAACGCCGGCCGCGGCGCTTCGCCCAGGGGCAATGCGCGGCGCAACGCTTCACGTTCGTCGAGCAGGACATCGAGGCGCGCATCGATGGCCTCGTCGCTCAAGGCAATGCCGCGCAACTGCTGCAGCAGGTCGCCGGCGAACAGATCGGGCATTTCCAGCAGGCGGATCTTGTCCAGCAGGGTGTTCTCGCTGACCGGCACTGCCAGCCGCCCGCCGCCGCTCAAGGGATAGCCCAGGCGGCCATCGGCCAGGCGCATCGGTGAGCGGCTGGCCGGGCGCACCGCTTGCATGTGCAGCAGCTTGCGCAGGGCCGGCCGGGCCAGCGGCCGCTGCAGGACTTTGTCGCGCAACGCCGCCGCGTCCGCCATCGGCGCCAGGCCGAGAGCTCGGCGCTGGGCCGAGGTGAGGGTGCGCAGCACGACATCGAACAGGTTGCCGGCCGTCATTCCCGGCTCCTCGGCCAGGCGATAGCCATCGGCGCTTTTTACCAGCACCCGCTGATGCACCGCCGGGCTCGGGCCGATGCTGTCGAGCAGCGGCCCATTGCCACGCAGCGCACGGATCTCGATGCGGTACTGCTCGGCCCAGCCAGGCAGCGCGGCGAGGCTGTGCAGCAGCAGGCGGGTGCTGTCGCTGTTGCCCAGCGGCGGCAAGTACAGGCCTTCGTAGGCCCGCGCCAGGCGCACGCTCTGCAGGTAGTGCCGGGCCTCTTCGGCGAGCCTGGGCGGTACCCGCTGCTGCTTGAGCAGGGCCCGCTCGGCGCTGCTCGCATGGCTCAGCAACTCCTGGGCGATGCGTCGCGGCAGGCCGGTGAAATCCCGCAGGATCACGCTTTGCGCGGCGCTCGCCGGTGCTCCGGGGTTCTGGTAGAGGCGCTCGAACGCGCGGGCATGCTGCCCGGCCTCGAGCACCTCGTTGCCCTGCTCCAGGCTGCGGTGGATGCGGTAGCGCTCCAGGCAGTCGAGCAGCAGCGCGGGCGGGCGCCGGGCCTCGACCAGGGTCTGGCGCAGTTCGGCTTCGTGACAGCCACTGATGAGCAGAATCTGCCGCGCCTGCTCGGCATCGAGCCCTTCGGCCAGGGCAGCGAAACGCTGGAACAACTGCAACCCCGACCACGCCTGCGGCCGGTCCAGCTCATGCAGCCAGACGCCGCCACCGTGATAACGCGCGCGCGGCCGGTAGGCATCGCGGCGGCGTGGATGCTCGAACCAGGCAGTGCCGTCCTCGCCCGTTGCCAGTGCGTAGTGACGCCCCTCCAGGCGCAGCCACTGCTTGCCCTGGAATTGGTAGAGGCCACGAACGTCGGGCACCAGTTGCGGCGGCAGGATGATGTCGTGGGCGAAGGGTTTCAGGTCCCGGGACCACAGGCGCGTGCCACCGTCGGCCAGGCGCACCGGGTGCAGGACCTCGGGCAGGCGCGGCAGCTCGCGCGCGGCGATGCCGGGCCGGGGCGCGCCAGCACCGCCGAGCGCCGCGATCAGGGCAAGGTTCTCCACCACGTCGAGCAGGTAGGCCCAGGCCTGCTCGCGTTCGTCCCGCAGCCATTCGCCGATGCCTTCATAGACCTCATGGGCCAGTTGCGCGCTGCTGAACACCAGCATCGCGGCGCCCAGCACCGGCACCGCAAAGGACAGCGCATTGAGCGCCAGCACAGCGGCCTGGGCGAAGTACTCGAGTTTCTCTTCGAGGCTCTTGTGGTCCTGCGCCGCGCTGGGCACCGCGACAAACAGGCCGTCGTCCCTGAGCCCGGCGATCCTGCGCTGCAGCAGTGCCGGCAGCAGCTCACCCTGCAGTTCGCGTTCGCGAAAGGCCAGGCTGGCCTGAGGGTCCAGTCCCTCCTCGTACCAGCCACCCGGGTTCCAGACCTTGGGGTGAAAGGCCTGGTGCAGCTTGTCCAGCAACCGGGCGCGCTGGCGCAGCGGCATCAGGCCCTGGAAGAACGCCAGGTAGTCGGCCTGCAGCAAGCGGTCGCGCAGGTGCGCGCAGAAGTCGAGGAAGGACGCATGCTCGCGCAGCGGCTCGACAGGATCGCCGGGGATGTACACCACGATCCGGTCCGTCCCCTCCCGGACCGTGCGATCCGCACCGAACACCACGATACCGCGCAACTCCACATCCCACAGGGTCAGGCCGCCGCAGGTGAAGGCCACGCCATCGAGCAGTACCTCGCTGCCGTTGATCCGCTTGAACAGCGCCTGGTAAAGCGCCTCGCCAACCCGGCCCTGCATGCGCGCCAGATGCAGGTGCAGCAACAACCCCGACTGCTCGTGGCGCCTGAACACCTGCTGACGCTCGTGCAAGGCCACGGCATCGCTCAGGCCATCGCTGCCGCCAGGCTCGAAGATCTGCCGGATGCGCTCCTGATAGCGTCGCCCCAGATCCAGCTCGCGGCACAGCGCGGCGAAGCGCTCGGGAGCGATGTCCAGCGGCGTGCCGTCCCAGAGCGGCTGTCCGGGCGTGCCCGCGAAGATCTGCGCCTTGGTCAGCGCCAGGTCCATGCCGCCGGGCTCGCTTTCCCGGGCCTCGAAGTTCTGCAGGGCGACGTCGAGCAAGGGCCGGCAGGCCAGGCGGAAGGCCTTGAAGCTTTCCACCATCCAGTCCCTGGACGCGGCGAGAAAGGAATCGTCGAGGTGCATCCGTCGCGGGTTTAGCAACCAGGTACGGCGCACGTCCACATCGACGCCGAAGCGCTCCAGGAGCGCCGCCTTGAGCAAGGGCTCGGCGAAGCGCTCGGGGTCGGCCAACTGCGCCAGCCAGGCGTCGACCTGCACGCCCAGGGCGACATGCTCGCGGTAGTCGGCCTGCAGCCGGGCGGCCAGCGTGGGCATCTCGTGCAGGGCCGAGGCAACCCAGGGAATCGCCGCCTGCCCCTGCTGGCGCATGAGCTGGCGCTGCTGCGCGGTGGTTTCCAGCAGCCAGGGCGCAAGCTGTCGTTCTATCGCCTCATGACCCTGGCGATGGCGGGTCGAAGCGTGGTCCGGTAATGTCGCAGATCCTTCTGGTACCGACATGTCTGTCACCTGCATGGGCTGAATGGGCGTTCCAGCCTAGCCAGCACCGGCGACGCAAGGCATGGGCAAATCCTTGTCGGATCGCCTGCCAGGTATTCAACGACTCCCCGTCCTACGGAGCCCGCCCATGAGTCTGCAACGCGCCATTCCCGTCCTGCGCATGTTCTGCGTCGAACGCAGCAAGGCCTGTCAGGTGCCTGTCGTGATCCGTGCAGCGCTCTTGAGATCGAGCGCCGCCCGCGCGGCGCATCGCGAATGAATTCGCTCCTACATTTGTTGCAACGTACCTATGCCTGTCAGGCCATGGTCGATCGCCTGGTTGGTACGACGCGGTATCGCGTCGTACCAACCAGGGACCCGCAGGCCACGGCACGTTGCAACGGCAGTGGACGCGAGCTTGCTACCGCCCCCCCATCGCCTGTTCCAGGGTCAGGTGCTCGATCAGCGCCTGCTCGTCGCGCTTGAACTTGTCTTCCAGGGCCCTGACCCGGGCCGACGACTGCTCGGACGTTTCATCGGGGTACAGGTCGATGGCGCTGAGCACCTCGGCTTCATAGGTGTCCCGAAGCAGCTTGAAGCGCTCGGCGAAGGTCTCGCGCAGGTAGGCGACCCAGAAATCGCACTGGGCGGCGAACGCCATCAGGCCCAGTCCGGTTTCCTCCAGGCGCAGGCGCAGCATGGCCTGGTCCAGTTCGCCCGGGGCGATGTTGGCCGCACCGCGATAGAGCATGCTGCGTGGCGGCAGCGGCAGTTCCAGTTGCTCGGCCCAGCGCAGGCGATAGGCCAGGCGCACTTCGGCTTCGTCGCGACCATTGGCCTGCTCGCGGGCGATACGGTCCAGGGCGGTCGAGCGGAAGATCCCGCGCATCAGGCGGAACAGCGCCGGGCCGCGGTGCTCCTCGCTGATGTCGCGCAGGGCCTGGTGCGTATGGACCTGGAACTCCATCTGGTTGAACTCCAGGCGGATACCGTCCGGGCAGGTTTCATGGCCATGCAGTTGCCGCACCGGCTCCTCGGCCATGCCGTTGAGGGTCTGGCGCAGCTCGGTGTCCCGCGCGGCCGCCAACAGCACGGTCCAGACCCGGCCAACCAGTTCGGGGCGGGTCACCAGCGAGCGATAGTCGGCGCTGTGCCGCAGCAGGCCGACCAGGGCCAGCAGGGAGCCGGCGTCGCCACGGTCTTCGAGCCCCTGCCAGAGCTGCTGGTGCCGGTCATCCTGTTCCAGGTTGCCGGTTTCCCAGGTGCTGGCCGGATCGTCGTCCGACAGGCACGGGTCCTCCTGCAGCGAAACGGCATCTTCGGAGTCGGAGCTATGGGCCTCGTGCTCCATCGCCACGATGTCCTCGGGCAGGTCGAGGGTGAAGGAATAGGGACGGTTGAAGTGCTGCGAGGTATGCGCGCGGATCAGCACGTCCCGCGGCAACGGGTTGTTGCGCAGCGAGATCTCCACCGCACCGGTTTCCGTCCGGCGGTTCTCCAGCAACAGCGCCGGAAGTTCGCTGAGCTGGTTGTCGTCCAGGCTCAGCAGCTCGATGCCGTTGGGCAACATGTCGCTGAGCCAGGCGGGCCAACTACTGATGTCCATCCGCGCCATGCTGAGGAAGCCGAAGAAGCGCTCGCGGAACATGCTCACGTCGCTGATCTCGCCCAGGCGATTGCCGTCGATCTGCAACGAGGACAGCGCCGGCATGCGCGCGAACGCTTCCATTGCGGCCTGGTCGATGGTCAGGCCCATGTGCACCAGGGCCAGCTCGCGCAGTTCGCTGAAGCGCTCGATGAAGGCCGGCACCGCGTCCAGTGGATTGCCCCTGACCAGCGACAGTTCGCGCAGTTGCGGGAACTGCCTGACGAAGCGCTCCAGCGCCTGCGGCTCGGCATCGAAACGGCTCAGGTCGAGGCGGTGGACCCTCGCGGCGAAGAACGGCGGCAGGTTGCCCGGGAAGTCGTCGAGGGACAGGTTGTCCAGGTTGAGCAGCGCCGTGCCGCCGCCGCGCACCTCCTCGCGCCAGAAGTTGAGCACCTCGCGGGCGATGCGCTGGCGGTAGGCCATGTGCTCGCGCGCCGCCTCCGCCGGCGTCGGCAACGGCGCGGTGTCGATCCACACCTGCAACGCCGCTTGCAGTTGCGCGCGCTCCAGCACGCGCTGGTTGAGCACGTCGGCGATGGCCGGCGACAGGTCCAGCTCGAAGGCCAGGCGCCGATGGAAACGTTCGGCCAGGAGCATGTCGAGCAGTGCCTGGTGGCGGAACTGATTGCCTTGCGCATGGATGCGCAGCGGCCTGCTCACGGGCGTCAGGTCGCCGAGGATGGCGGACGGCACCCCGCTCAGCTGGTTGCCCACCAGCGACAGCTCGTCGATATGCCGCAAGGCCCGGGTATCCAGCCACTGCGGCCACTCCTGCAGGTCGAGCCAGTCCAGCCCCAGGTACTCCAGGACGGCGCCATGCAGGGCCGACGCCGGCATGTCGCGGACCCGGCTGCCGCGCAGTTCGAGACTGCGCAGGCGCGGCATGCCCAGCAACGCGCGAAAGTCCTGGTGGCCGATCATCCCGCCGAGCTCGCGCAACCCCAGGCCACGCAACTGCGGCCAGGCCCGGGCGACCATCTGTGCCAGGCCGACGCCCCACTGCCCGCCGCGGATGTCCAGCGAGTGCAGGTTGGGGAACTGCCCGGCAAAGGCCTGCAGCTCGTCCTCGCCGATGATCGCTTCGAAGCTCGCGCCCTCGCGCTGGATCGCGGCGTCCAGCAGCACCGCGCGCACCCGCTCGCGGAAGAACGCCGGCAGCGTCGCGGGCAGATCGGCCAGTTGCACCTGCCACAACACCAGCGGCGTGGTCGCTCGCCCAAGCTCGGGCAGCACGTTGTGCTGCCAGTGGTCCCACAGCGCCAGGGCGATCCGCTCGCGGCTGCGCAGGCGTGTCTCGCTCGGAACCTGCCCGGCGATCTCCTGATGCCACTGCTGCAGCCGCTCCTGCAACTGCAGGCGCTCGCCAAGCGCCTGCTCCAGCCGGGCAGCGATGGCGGCGCCGTTCAGCCCGCGGCGATGCAGGGTCTGCAGGGCATCGCCAGCGCTGATGTCCTTCAGTTCCAATTGGTTGAAGCGCTCCAGCAAGGCCTGCCAGGTGCCGCTGTCGTCGGGTTGCTGCGCAACCGGGTCGGGAGAAGCCGGCGCTGCGGCATCGACCGGCGATTCCTCGCGCGCCATTGCGACGATGTCGTCGGGCAGGTCCAGGGTGAAGCTGTAGGGCCGCCCGGCCTGCTGGGACAGATGGGCCTGGACCAGGGTGTCGCGGCTCAGGGGATTGTCGCGCAGGCTGATCTGCACCGCCCCGGTGAGGGTGCGCGGGTTCTGCAGCAGGTGCGCCGGCAGCGAGGTCAGTCGGTTGTGGTCCAGGTTCAGTTGCTCCAGGCCATTGGGCAGCAAGGCGTCGAGCCAGGCCGGCCAGCTCGGGATGCCCATCTGCGCCAGTCCCAGGTAGCCCAGGAAACGCTGGTCGAACCGCGACATGTCGGTGATCTGGCCAAGGACGTTACCGTCCAGGCGCAATGCGGACAGCGCCGGCATGCGCGCGAAACTGTCCATGGCCAGTTGGTCGATGACCAGCCCACTGTGCATCAGGCTCAGGTCGCGCAGGTGCGGGAGCGTTTCAAGGATCCGTGGTACCCGGCTCAACGCCGGTTCGCCCTGCGTCAGCGCCAGCCCCTGCAGGTAGGGAAACTGTCCGAGGAACTGCTCGAGCTGCTCGGGGCTGGCGCTGCAGCGGGTCAGCTCGATGCGGCGCACCCGCCCCGGGAAGAACGCCGGCAGGTTGCCGGGAAAGTCCGCGAGAACCAGATCGTCCAGGCGCAGCGGCAGCGCATCGTTGCCTCGCAGGTCATCGCGCCACCAGTCCAGCAGCACCCGGGACAGGCGCTGGCGGTAGACGACGTGCTCCGGCGCCAGGCGCACCGCGCCCTGTAGCGGTTCCGCCCAGTTCTGCAGCACCACCTGCAGTTGCGCGCGCTCCAGAACCCGCTGGTAGAGGGCGTCGACCATGTGCGCGGAAAGGTCCAGGTCGAAGATGAAACGGCCCTCGAAGCGCTGCGCCAGGGCCATGTCCAGCAGCGCCTGCCAGGCGAAGCGATTGCCCTGCAGCCAGATCCGTATCGGCCGGGCGACCCGCTGGCCATCGCCGAGGATCTGCGGCGGTACTTCGCGCAGCTGGTTGCCCACCAGCGACACTTCGCCGATCCGGTCCAGGGCAACGTTGTCCAGCCACTGCGGCCAGGCCTCCAGGTCGAGCAGGTCGAGACCGAGGTAGTCCAGGGTCATGCCATTCAGCACGCTGACAGGCATCTCGGCGATGCGGCTGCCGCGCAGGGTCAGGCGCCGCAGCCGCGGCAAGCCGGCGAGCGCACGCAGGTCCTGATGGCTGATGCTGTGGCCAAGGTCGCGCAGGCCCAGCGAGCCGAGACGTGGCCAGGCCCGGGCCACCCGCTGCGCGAGGCCCGGGCCCCACTGGCCGTCGCGGATGTCCAGCGACGCCAGGTTGGGGAACTGCCGGGCCAGGGCCTGCAGCCGATCCTCGTCGAGCACCGGCGCGTCGCCGTCGCGCACGCCGACCTCATCCAGCAGCACCTCGCGCACCCGCTCGCGGAAGAACTCCGGCAACTGCGCCGGCAGGTCCGCCAGTCGCACCTGCCACAGGATCAGGCGTGGGGCCGGGCGTCCGAGTTCAGGCAACAGGCCGCGGCGCCAGTAGTCCCAGATGGCCTGGCCGATGCGCTCGCGACTGCGTTGGTCCGCTTCGCTCAGGGATTCCCGGGCGGAGTCCATGATCCAGCGGTCCAGGCGCTCGCGCAGCAGGAGCATCTCGCCGAGCAGGCGGTCCAGCCGCGCACTGATCGCTGATCGGTTCAGGCCACTACGGTACAGGGCCTGCAGGGCATCCTCGACGTAGAGGTCGTCCAGCTCCAGCAGCCGCAGCTTGTCCAGCAACTCGTCCTCGGTGAAGTACGGGTTGCCGAGGCCGCGACCACTGAGCGGGTAGCCGGGCTGGCCGTCGGCCAGGCGCATGGGCGAGCGAAAAGCCGGCTTGACCGCTTGCATGCCCAGCCACTCGCGCAGGCGCTGGCGCGGCGCCAGCGCCTGGTCCTGCAAGCGCGCGCGCAGGCTGGCCGGCGTGGGCAGATCGAGCTGGCTGCGGAGATCAGCTGGCAGGCCGTCGAACAACGTCTGGCAGAAGCCCTTGGGCAACTGCTCGCGCCAGATCAGTTGGTGTTGCGCTGCGTCGCCACTGCCGATGCTGGCCAGCAGCTTGCCCTCGGGCGAGCCGTCATACAGGCCGATGCGCAGTTGCGCCGGCCAACCCGGCAGGCTTTCCAGGCCGTGGAGCAGCAGGCAGGCACTGTCGACGTTCACCTCGACATCCAGGTACAGGCCTTCGCAGGCCCTGGCCAGGCGCACCTGCTGCTGGTAGATCCGCGCTTCTTCGAGCAGGCGCAGGGGCACCCGCCCGGTGTGGGCCAGGTTGTCGATTTCGTGAGGGGTCGCCGCGCCGACGATTTCCTCGAGGATCCCGTTGGGCAGGTCGAACTGGCGCTGCAGCAGTCGCCCCTGGCTCGACAGCCGTGGCTGCAGCGCGTGGTAGCCGGTGGCGAAGGCCTGGGCATCGCTACCCGTGCTGGTGGCCAGGGTCAGCCGGCGCAGGGTGTCGGTCAGCAGCGCCGGCGGGCGGCGGCTGTCCATCAGGCTCTGGCGCAACTGCGCTTCGCTGATGCCGCTGACCTGCAAGGCCCGCCGTGCGATGAGCGCGGAAACCTCGGTCTCGCGATGGCCCTGGCGGCGGAACAGCTGCGTGCCGTGCCACTCCTGCGGTCGGTCCAGTTCGTGCAGCCAGCCGCCATTGCCGTTGTGGCGCACGCTCGGCTCATAGGACCAGGCGCGCTCGGGATGTTCCAGGGAGTAGCCCTGCTCCGCGCCCATGAGGCTGCGTACCGAGTAATAGCGCCCGTCCAGCGCCAGCCAGTGGCGCCCCTGGTAGGCATACAGGCCGTTCTCCTGCGGCTGCAGGTCGGCCGGCAGGCGGATGTCGTAGGCGAACGGAGCGAGGTCCGGCTTCCACAGGCGCACGCTGCCATCGGCCAGGGTCACCGGGCGCATGCCGCGTACCGCCAACGGCAGGTTCGAGGTGAAGCGCTGGGCCCCCGCCCCTGCAGCCCCCAGCGCCGCCATCAGCGCCAGGTTCTCGCCGACGTCCATGAAGTAGCCCCAGGCCTCCTCGCGCTCGCCCTTCGACAGGCTGTCGAAGCCTTCATAGACCTCGTAGCCGAGCATCGCCGCGTTCACCGCCAGCATCACCTCGCCCAGCCCGGGCACGACGAAGGCCGCCACGTTGGCGACGTTGAAGGCCACGCCCAGGTAGTAGCCGAGCTTGTCCTGGGCCGACTTGTGATCCTCGGTGGCCGTGGGTACCGCGTGGAACAGGCCATCGTCCTTGAGTACCGCGATCTTGTGCTGCAGGAGGGTGTCGAACAGCGGCGCGGTGAACTCGCTGCGACCCGGGTGCAGGCTGGCGCTGGGGTCGAGGCGTTCCTCATACCAGCCACCCGGGTTCCAGACCTTCGGGTACAGGGCGCTCTGGATGCGCTGGAACAGCGCGTGACGCTGTCGCGCCGGCACGAAACGCTGGAAGTAGCGGCGCCAGGCCGGATCCTGCAGGCGCGTGCGCAGGGACGCATGGAATGCCTGGAAGCTGCTGAACTCCTCGAACGGCCGGCTTGGCTCGTCCGGCAGGTACACCACCACGCGTGGCGTACCGACGGCCACCTGCGGTGCGCGGTGGAACAGGACGATGCCGTTCAGCTCCACGTCCCACAGTTTCAGGGTGCTGCGTTTCAGATCCCCTCTGGCCGGGGCGTTGCTCGCCACGTAGAGCAGTTCGTCGTACAGGGTCTGGCCAAGCGCCGACTGCAGGAAGGCCAGGTGCAGGTTGAGGCGGAACGTCGACTGCTCGAACAGCGTGAACAGGGCCTGGCGATTCGCCGCCGCGGCGGCGCTGCTTTCTGCCGCCGCGGGTCGGGGCTGGAAGATCGAGGCGATCAGGCGCTGGTACTGCCCGCCCAGGTCCAGCGTGCGGCACAGCGCCGCGAAACGTTCCGGTACCAGGTCGAGGTCACGACTGGGCTCCAGGGGCAGGCCGTTGTCGCTGATGAACAGGGTCGAGGGGCGGCGCTCGTCGCGCATGCCGTCCGCCTCGGCCTCGAAGGCCTCGAAATTCTGCAGGGCGGCCTGGAGCAGCGATTGCGTGGCCGCCTTGACCACCTGGAACGCCTTGACCACCGGGTCGTCGGCGACGAAGGACGACTCCCCGAGCCGCGCCCGGGCCGCGTTGAACAGGAAGGTCCGGCGCACATCCAGGTCGAGACCGAAGCGGTCCTTGATGGCCTTGCGCAGCAACGGCTCGGCGAATGCCTCGGCGCTCGGCAACTGCTCGAGCAGCGCGTGCACCTGCTGTTCATGGAACTGGTGACGCTGATGCTCGTCGCGCAGGGCCGCGACCACCCCGGGCAGGTTGAAGCGCGCATCGGCCAGCCAGGGCATGGCGGGCGGCACCTGCCGGCGCAAGGCCTGGCGCTGTGCCGCGGTACTGTCCAGCAGCCATTGCGGCACGCGGCGGCTGACGGTCTGGTAGTGGATATCCGTTGTCGTCGACGTCTCGTCGGGTAACCCGACCTCTGGTGCATCGGTCATGATGCAGCCCTCTCGTCCGTGAATGGGCGTTCAGGCTAGAGGGCCGATGCTGTTTGAAAAATGGCAAATTATCTATGGAACAGGCGGGCTTCCGATCGGAACTTCGAAACTCGACCAGCCATATGTACCACCGCGGCGAAGCGCCGGGACACCGGTCCCGGCGCCAGCGGCGAGTCACTGCTCGGCGAGCACCTGCTGCAGCGTGAGGTGTTCAAGCAGCGTCTGTTCGTCCTGCTTGAACTTCGCCTCCAGTGCGGCGATCCGTGTCGAGGACTGCTCCACCGACTCATCGGGATAGGCGTCCATGGCCTGCAGCACGTCGGCCTGGTAGGCCTCCTTGAGTACCCTGAAGCGCTCGGCATGGGCCTCGCGCAGGTAGGCCACCCAGAAGTCGCAACGGCTGGCGAACGCCAGCATGGCGGGCCCGGCCTCCTTCAACTGCATGAGGATCAGGACCAGGTCCAGCTCGCCTGGCGCGATGTTCGCCGCACCGCGGTACAGCATGGCCTGCGGCGGCAACGGCAGTTGCAGCTCGGTCGCCCAGCGCAGGCGGTAGGCCAGGCGTACCTCCGCTTCGTCGCGACCGGCGGCATGCTCGCGGGCAATCTGGTCCAGGGCCTGGGCGCGGAACAGGCTGAGCATCAGGCGCAGCAGCGCCGGCCCCCGGTTGGCCTCGGGTATTTCGCGCAAGACCTGGCGGGTATGGACCTGGATTTCCATCTGGTTGAACTCCAGGCGGATGCCGTCCGGGCAGGTCTCATGGCTGTTGGCCTGCTGCAGTGGTTCCTCGGCCATGGCGTTGAGGGTCTGGCGCAGGTCATCGTCCTGGTTCACGGCCGACAGCACCGTCCACACCCGCCGCACCAGTTCGCCACGGGTGGCCGGCGTCCGGTAATCGGCGCTGAAGCGCAGGCGACCGACCAGGTCCAGCAGCGTGTCGGCCTGGCCCTGGCTGGCGAGCCGGGCCCAGATGTACTGGTTGCGCTCGTCCTCGCGCAGGTCGCCGGTCTCCCAGGTGCTGGCCGGATCGTCATCCGACTGCGCAGGATCTTCCGGCGAGTCGTCCGTGGAGTCCGAGTCATGCGTCTCGCGCTCCATGGCCACGATGTCATCGGGCAGGTCCAGGGCGAAGGAATAGGGACGGTTGAGGTGCTGCGACCGGTGCGCGGCGATCAGGGTCTCCCGGGGCAGCGGGTTGCCGTGCAGAGAGATCTCCGCGGAACCGGCATCGGTGCGGCGGTTGGCGAGCAGTTGCTCGGGCAGCTCGGTCAACTGGTTGTGGTCCAGGCAGAGCAGTTCGATACCGGTGGGCAACAGGTCGTCGAGCCAGGATGGCCAGGTCGAGATGTTCATCTCCGCCATGCCGAGATAGCCCAGGTAACGTGCGCTGAACATGGACACGTCGCTGATCTCGCCAAGCCGGTTGCCGTCCAGTTGCAGCGACGACAGCATCGGCAGGCGCCCGAAGGCCGCCATGGCCGCCTGGTCGATGCTCATGCCCATGCGCACCAGGGCCAGTTCGCGCAGGTACGGGAAACCGCTCAGGCACTCAGGCACGCTGCTCAGTGCCGGCGTGCCGCTGATCAGGCTCAGTTCACGCAGCTCGGGAAAGCGCCCGAGGAAACGTGCCAGGCTGTCGGCCCCGGGACCGGCATGGAAGCGGGTCAGGTCGAGGCGGCGGACCCGTCCGGCGAAGAACGGCGGCAGGTTGTCCGGGAAGTCCTCGAGAACGATATCGTCCAGGCACAGCAGGGCCATGCCGGGGCCGCGCAGGTCCTCGCGCCAGAACGCCAGGAGTACCCGGCCCAGGCGTTGCCGGTACTCGACGTGCTCGCGCGCCAGTGGCTGCGCGGGATCGCTCCAGGCCTGCAGCGCCGCTTGCAGGCTGGCGCGCTCCGTGACCCGCCGTTCGAGGGTCTGCGCAAGCGCGGGCGCCAGGTCCAGGTCGAAGGTGAAACGCTGATGGAAGCGCTCGGCCAGGAGCATGTCGAGCAAGGCATCATGACCGAACTGATTGCCCTGCATGAGGATGCGCATGGGTTTTGCGACCACTGTCGCTTCCCCCAGGATGAGTGGCGGCACTTCACTCAGGTGATTGCCCACCAGCGACAGCTCGCCGATCCGCAGCAAGGCGGTGTTGTCCAGCCACACCGGCCACTCCCGCAGGTCGAGCCAGTCGAGGCCCAGATAGTCCAGGGTCATGCCATGCAGCATGCTGCTGGGCATCTCGCGGACCCGGCTGCCGCGCAGGGACAGGCGGCGCAGGCGGGGCAGCGCGGCCAGCGAATGCAGGTCCTGGCGACCGATCGGGATCACCTGCTCACGCAAGCCCAGGGACATCAGCCGGGGCCAGGCGGCGGCGACCATCTGCGCCAGCCCCCCGGCCCACTCGCCCTGGCGGACATCCAGCGCGGTCAGGTTGGGAAACTGCCGGGCGAACGCCTGCAGCTGGAACTCACCGATGATCCGCTCGTACAGGTCGCCCTCGCGCTGGACCACCTCGTCCAGCAGCACATCACGAACCCGCTGGCAAAAGAACGCCGGGAGGTCGCCGGGAATATCCGCCAGTTGCACCTGCCAGAGGATCAGACGCGGTGCCGGACGCCCGAGCTCAGGCAGGATACTGCGCCGCCAGTGGTCCCACAGCGCATGGCCGATGCGCTCGCGACTCTGCTGGCGAGCCTCGCTCAGGCGTTCGCTGGCCGATGCCAGGGTCCAGCGATCCAGGCACCGGCGCAGTTCCACCATCTCGTCGAGCAGTTCGTTCAGCCGCGCGCTGGTCGCCACCCGGTCCAGTCCGCGACGGGACAAGCTGCGCAATGCCTGCGTGGGGGTGACGTCCTCCAGTTGCAGCAGGCGCAGCTTGTCCAGCAGTTCATCCTCGGTGAAGAACGGTTCGTGCTTGCCGCTGAGGGGATAACCGATGCGCCCGTGGGCCAGGCGCAGTGGCGAACGAAAGCCCGGCTTGAGCGCCTGCATGCCGAGCCATTCGCGCAGTTGCCGGGGCGATGCCGCAGGCTGCGCCTGCAACCTGCCACGCAGTGCCGGCGCATCCGCCAGGCCAAGCCGGTCCCGGGTGGTTTGCGGGAGACTGTCGAACAGTTCCTGGCAGAACGCCTGCGGCCACTGCCCGCGCCAGGCCAGGCGGATCTGCGGCGTCGCGCCCGAGCCGATCTCATCGAGCAAGCGTCCCTCGGGCACGTCCTGGTACAGGCCGATGCGCACCTCCTGCGGCCAGTCCGCCAGGGTCTCCAGGCCATGCAGCAGCAGGCGCGCGCTGTCGACATTGGCCTCGATATCCACCTGCAGCCCTTCCCTGGCGCGGGCGACACGGACCTGCTGCAGGTACAGCCGCGCTTCCTCCGCCAGGCGCAACGACGGCCGCCCGGAGATGGCCATCTCGGCGAGTTCGCGACGGCCGGCGCTGGCGACGATCTCCTCGATGACCAGGTTCGGCAGCGCGAAGTGCCGCTGCAGCAGCTTTCCGGCGGCCGACAGCAGCGGCTGCCCGGCGCGGTAGGCCACTTCGAAGGCGCTCCCCGAAGCCCCCTCGCCCTCGGCCAGGGCCAGCCGGCGCAAGGTGTCGGTCAACAGCGCTGGCGGGCGGCGGCACTCCACCAGGGTCTGGCGCAGTTGCGCTTCGCTGACCCCGCTGATGCGCAGGGCGCGCTGGGCCAGCTCGGCGGACACTCCGGCTTCCAGGTGCCCCTGGCGGCGGAACAGTTCCAGGCCCTGCCAGTACTGCGGCGTATCCAGTTCGTGCAGCCAGCCGCCATTGCCGTTGTGGCGCACCACCGGCGCGTAGGCGTCGGGCCGCTGCGGGTGCTCCAGGCGATAGCCCTGTTCCTCGCCCAGCAGCGTGCGCACGGCATAGTAACGGCCCTCCAGTTGCAACCACTGGCGTCCTTCATGGGTGTACAGGCCGTTCTCGCCCGGCTGCAGGTCGGCGGGAAGGCGGATGTCGTAGGCGAATGGCGCCAGGTCCGGCTTCCACAGGCGCACGCTGCCATCGGCCAGGGTCACCGGGCGCATGCCGCGCACCGCCAGTGGCAGGTTGCCGCTGAAGCGCTGCGCCGCTGCCCCCACCACGCCCAGCGCCGCCATGATCGCCAGGTTCTCGCCGACATCCATGAGGTAGCCCCAGGCTTCCTCGCGCTCGCCCCGGGACAGGGCGTCGAAGCCTTCGTACACCTCGTAGCCGAGCATCGTCGCATTGATCACCAGCATCACCTGGCCGAGCCCGGGGACGACGAACGCCGCCAGGTTGGCCACGTTGAGGGCGACGCCCAGGTAATACTCGATCTTGGCCACCAGCGACTTGTGGTCCTCCTCGGCGCTGGGTACCGCGTGGAACAGGCCATCGTCCTTGAGCAGCGCGATCTTGCGCTGCAGGAGGATGTTGAACAGCGGCGCACTGAAGGCCTGCTGCTCCAGGTGCAGGCTGGCACTGCCGTCGTACTGCTCCTCGTACCAGCCCCCGGGGTTCCAGACCTTGGGGTACAGGGTGCGCTGCACCTGCTTGAGCAATCGGTCATGCGCGCGGGCCGGCACGAAGCGCAGGAACCAGCGGCGCCAGGCCATGTCGCGCAAGCGCTCGCGCAGCGAGGCCTGGAAGGCCTGCAGGGTGCTGAACGCCTGCAGTGGCTGGCGCGGCTCGTCCGGCATGTACACCACCAGGCGCGGCTGGTCCTTGGCTGCCTGCGGGCGAAAGAACAGGACCAGGCCGGTGAGCTGCACATCCCACAGTGTCAGGCCGGCCAGCTCGATGCCATGGCCGCTCCTGCCGGTCTTCGCCACGTCCAGCAAGGCATCGTAGAGATCCTCGTCGAGCCAGCCGCGCAGCCGCGCCAGGTGCAGGTTGAGGCGCAGGGTCGACTGCTCGAAGCGCTTGAAATCAGCCTGCGGATTCGCTGCCATCGGGGGTGCCGACGGCTCGAACACCGCCTGGATCTGCCGCTGGTAGCGCTGGCCCAGGTCCAGGGTGCGGCACAGGGCGGCGAAACGCTCGGGCACCAGCTCGACCGCACGCGCCGGCTCCATGGGTTGCCCGCTGTCGCTGATGAAGATCGTCGAGGCGCGGCGGCCGTCACGCAGGCCCTCCACCTCGCTCTCGGCCGCCTCGAAATTCTGCAACGCCGACTGCAGCAGCGACTGGGTGGCGATCTTCACTGCCTGGAAGGCGCGCACCGCCGGGTCGCTGTTGCTCAGGTGCGACTCGGCGGCCCGGGCCCGGACCGCATTGAACAGGAAGGTCCGGCGCACATCCAGATCCAGGCCGAAGGTGTTCCTGAGCGCGTCGCGCAACAGCGGCTCGGCGAACGCTTCGGCGCCCGGCAAGGCCTGCAGGCTGGGCTCCAGCACGCTGGTCAGGTGCTGGTGGCACTGGTCTTCCTCGCGCAGCGCGGCCAGCACCTCCGGCAGCCTGGCGCTGGCCTGGCTCAGCCATGGCAGTGATCGCGGCAGGCTCGTGCGCAAGGCCTGGCGCCGTTGCGCCGTGCTGCCCTGGAGCCACGACGCGACGCCCTGGCTGGCGATCCGATAGTGGATGTCGGTGGTCGTGGCGGGTGTTGCGGGTGCCTCGATGTCCTTTGCATCGTCCATGATGAAGCCCTCTCGTCAGTGATTGGGCGTTCAGGCTAGTGGCGGGATCCGGTATTAAAAATGGCAAATTACTTATGGAACCGGCGGGATTCCGATCGGAACTTCGAACCGGAAAAAGGCATATCTACTACCCTCGAGCCATTCCACCCAGGCCCCCGCCCAGCTCGGTGCGCATGTGCCAGGTCAGGTAGTGGCTGGCACCGGCGTCCAGCAGGCTCACCCGCATCACGGGGGCTCGCCCTTGCTCGGCCAGACTAAACGCTGCCAGCGCTCACGCGGGTTGAAGTAGTGATGCTTCTCGCCGTCCAGGGTGAAGATCGTCTCGGCAGTCTCCTGCCCCCCGCCGCGGTGCACAGCAGGCTTGCCAACAACCAGCGCAACGTGCCGGGCGGATCGGGCGTATCGAGTTTTTCCGCAAGTTCATGCAGGTCGACGGGCATGGCGTGACCTCACTGAAGGGATCGCAACCGGGTTGCGTAGTGGAAGCGTTAGTGGCATGAACGTGTAAACCGTCATCCCAGCAAACCCCACTTCACGAATATGGGACCTGTCACAAGTTTCTTGGGCAATGGCCAGGTACGGTAGTGGTAATAGTTGCCCTCCGGATGCGGCATCACCTCACCTTCCTTGAAATGCTGAATCAACGCTTCGTTATGCACCCGGGTTTCTGTCCACATGACTTTCCAGTAACCCTCCTGCGGGCAGGGCTGGCCGCTTTCACAGATAGCCGCCGGAAAGTACTCGGCGCGGAATGCCGGTGAACCGGGCCTTGGCTTTCCGGTTTTCGGGTCGAGGCCTTTTTCCTTGGCCAGTTTTTCGATCAGCCACTTATCCGGCTTGGGTGGCGGGATATTGGCGAGACGCTCTTCCAGCCATTGAAGCTTGCCGTCCCATGGGGGCAGTTTCGCCGGAGGGAGCGGGACGATTTCATCGATCTCCGGGACTGTCGGGCTGGCATAGGAATAGTTGGCGAGAATGCGCCAGATTTTCTTGTAGCGGTCGGCGCGTTCAGAGTCTTCGCTTTGACCAAGAAAATACAATTCATCAAATGGAGGAGGATTACGAAAAGCTTCGCCCATAAAGCTTGCAGCAGTTTCATTACCGGCCTTTACTCCCAGTTGAAATATCTGCACTGCGTCGTCATAGGAACTCAGGTTTTTTAAACGAATTGCCAAAGCTACAGCTGCCTCCCCACTACCTTGCTCTGCTGCGCAGCGATACATTTGCGCAGCTGTTTTCGGAGCAACTTCAATGGGTGAGAGTTTTTCGCCAACATAAAATTGCGCCTGAGCATTACCATCCGTTGCCGCCTTGTAGAAATAGCGAAACGCCATTTCTTTATCCTTTTCCAGCCCGGCAGAGCCTTGCTGAAGAAAAATTGCGACAAAATAGTAACCCGTTGCAATACCCCTATCGATCAGATCCTGACTCAGGCGTAGATGCTCCTCCCCCAATAACTTGAAGTGTCTCCGCATGCTACCGTTCTGCAGGTTAATATTGGCCTTGTAATGACCATTCTCCGCCGCAACGCGATAAAGACGCTCTACTTCAATATTGACTTCCCCGTCCCTCTTCAACAGATTATTTTTCTGCAACCATCTAGCGTATTTAAATAGAACATCTGCCTCTTCGATGACCTCAGGAAAAAATTCACGCCTGCATTTAAACTCAAGCCTCGCATCGACAGGACTCAACTTTGGCATAACAGGTTTCCTCTCAGAAAATACAAAATCGCCGCCATGATCACAGGCCGCAACAAACAGGGTTAACGAAATTAAAAATATTCGCATCAGTCCTGATCCTTGATAACTGCATCACCAAAATAGAACTCGACAATAGGTGCACTTGGACCAAGTTTATTTACTTGGCGATCTTTATTCTCAGCAATTACGTCTTGCCAATTTTTGAACGCCTCAGCCGGATCATCCTGCGCACCGCGACCCGACGTATGCAGACTCCACAACCGCCGCCGCAAATCGCGAGTCACACTCATCCACTCGTGCGCAACATTCATCTCGGTATCCACCTGCATGCTGCGCGTATTGATATTGGCCGAGCCAAGCGTGGTGAAAACATCGTTGACGATCATCAACTTGGAATGGATATAGACCGGCACCCAGTCCTGCCACGCCGTGGTATCGGGGGCTACCAGCGAGCAGATATGCACCTTGAGCCCGGGAATGGCTTCGGGCCGGATCGTTTCCTGTTCGATTTCTTCGATCTGCCGATCGAGCCTGATCTTGCCAACGCGATCACGAGGATCGGAAGGCGGTGGGGCGTCGTCGATTGCCTTCTTGATCCTTCGCAGCCGGGTGACCTCTGGCATGGTGTCGGCGCGTCCGAGGCTCTCCACCATGCGCTGGGTGTTGAGGATGCCGGGCCCGATTCCAGCGGTGTCTGCATTGGTCAGCACGAACAGATGCAAGGCACCGTGCTTGCCAGGGTCACGCCCCCAGGCGGTCTGTTTCGCCGCGATGTCCTTGATCTTCTCGGCCAGGGGAGGCCAACGGAAATACTGGTTCTCCAGGTAGATGAACTGGGTGGCGTTGTTCACCGCCTGCATGTACATGCGCTCGATATCGCGCACACCGGCCTGCGCCTGGGTTCGCAGCAATTGCGCCAATTGCTGCGTTCCCTCGTCGCATTCGAGTTTCCTGGCCAGTTCCTGCGCCGACCTCAAACCCAGCAGTTCCTCACCGGTCTCCATGAACCAGGAGTGGGCGAAGTTATGATGAAGGTGCTCCAGGATCGGCCCGGTCAACCGACTGGAAATGTCTTGGCGCGGCGTCTCGCCACGAGGCCCGCGATCGGGCGCAGGCTTGCTTTGTGCCGTCCGGTTGCGGGCGGAATGCCGATCGGTATCCCAGTACTCATCGAGCATGTTGTGCCCCATGACGAAACCGACGGCGACTTGCGGCTCCTCATAATCGACCAGTACGGTCTTCTGGTGGTGGGTCACGGTGGCCGCCATCACGCTCTTGGTTTCCAGACTGAGCTCCCGGTCCAGGGCATTCTGGTCGACGTCCCTGAAAATCCTGTTGCGTTCCGCCGCCGTGAATCCACGGCTGACGAACAACGGAATCCCAGCGTCGGCCATCGCCGGTGCTTTCTGATCGCGAACCGAACAATCAGCGAACCACTGTCGATCGTAGGCATATTGCTCTTCGGTCGAACTCTGCAAAGCCTTGTCCTTGATACGCAGATTGCCCTTGCCGGGCAGGTTCGCCTCCCCGCCGGCACCTGCACTGTTGAACGGAAACTCCCAACCCAGGATGCGTACCCGCACCCCTTCCCTGGCTTTGCGCCGGAGCAGCTCGCCTATGCAGGGGGCGTTGCCGTCGCGGATGAAATACATCGACGGCTGAAAGCCCCAACAGCTGATATCAACCGTTTTCCTGGCCTGGGCAATGGCCTCGTGCACGGCCCTGAACGCCTCTTCGCCGTTGACCAAGGGCTGGAAGGTTGCCTTGACCGGGTGGTATTCGGTGTTCTGCACGAACCATGGCGAGGTGCACCTGGCCTTGTTGGTGTGCTTGAGGCAGATCGGAACGACGATTGGCTCCTGGGTCATCGGTTTTCTCCTTGTATGTCGTTCGGGCCTTTCAGCAACTCGGCATAAAGCACCCGCTGCTCCGTATGGGCCGTAGGTGAAATAACGCCATTGCTGGTTCTGGACCCGTGGTTCTGCAGGCCGCCGTTGGCCAGATAGCCCTGTTGCGGGTTGCTGTATTCGCCCGGTACGGGCAACTGGTAGCTGACGCCGTTGCTCAACTGCAGCCGGTAGGAATGGGTGACCACCTCGTGGTCGATCTGGATTTGTGCACGCTCATCCAGCACGCCCTCACCGAGCAGCGTCGTTCCCGCGAACAACTTGTAAGGCATGCCTGCCCAGCCGAAGCCCGAGGCGTTCGGAACCTGATCAATGGTGAACCGCAACGGCTGCCTGAACTGCGTCGGTGGATACTCGGGATGCGCCGCACTCATGCTCGCCGCACCGCTGAACTCCACATACGGCGCCTTGACGTTGTAATCACCCTCGGTACCCGCCTCGATACGACACGGGTCGAGAACCAGGTAGCTGCCGCCCGCATTCAGGGTGATCTTCTTCTTGGCAACGATCCGGATCTCGTCCTCGGTACTGGTGATCTCCAGGCCCTGCCGCGCCATGATCCCCAGGCTGTCGTTCTGTGCCTGCAGCTGTACCGGGCCCTGGTTGGCCACCAGCCGGATCCCCAGCCGGCGCACGAACAGGCTCAAGCCCTGGCCCACGCCAATGAACAGGCGCTTGACCACGCTGAGGTCGGCCTGGCCACCGGCGTTGAGCATCAGGTTGTCCCGTGCCGCCAGTTGCAGGTGCTGGCCGCTGCTCAGCGCCACGCCCTGCGGTGCGCTGAGCAGCAGGACGGCCGACTTCAGTTGCTCGAGGTCCTGCCTGAGCAGCGTCAGTTGCGCCTGCACGTCCGCAG
>Ga0206117_100151_pt1 | contig 112467 bp, 95 predicted proteins | sample 3A5Ametagenome_FD_177997 | JGI IMG/M metagenome (GOLD analysis project Ga0206117, IMG submission 177997) | Enriched microbial communities from leaf-cutter ant dump, University of Wisconsin, Madison, United States - 3A5A | ecosystem: Environmental > Terrestrial > Nest > Insects nest > Nest dump...
GTCCCAAAAACTAAAATGTTCTAAGGTTTCTAAGGTGGTTAAAAATAAAATCAAACACCTAAGTTCATCCAAGCACAGTCCCAAAAACTAAAATGTTCTAAGGTTTCTAAGGTGGCTAAAAATAAAATCAAACACCTAAAACACTAACCCCCTAATCCAATCTGCTTCAACAAAATTGCCGCATTAAACTTGGTACAAGGCCCATGCTTCATCAAATAGTCAAAATCCATTTCCTCTCCAATCAGCTGAATATCAAAATGAAAATTACGTACCGCTACAGGATATCCCTGTTCAAGCTCCGAAAGTTGCAAATCATGTGTAGCAAACAAAGTAGGAATTTGCAGAGCAATCAGTTTTTCAATAAATACCTTCGAACCATCAAATTTATCCTTACTATTAGTCCCCCTCAACATTTCATCAATTAGCACGAAAGCATTCGAATTCACCTCAACTTCCTTTAAAATCATCTTCAGACGGTTTAGTTCCGCTTTAAAGGTCGACGTATTTTCAATCAAATTATCCTTAATACGCATATAGGTAAGCAGTTTAAAAATGGATAGCTCCATTTCTGTAGCGCAAACAGGAGCGCCGGCATAAGCCAACACCATATTGATACCCACCGTACGTAAGAAAGTACTTTTACCCGCCATGTTTGAACCGGTAATGATATCTACTGTTGGCTTTTCTTTCAGGATATAATCATTATTTACACGTTTATCTGCAGGAATTAAAGGATGTCCTAAGGTTTTTGCTTTTAACGAGAATCCATCATTTATTTGAGGAAAAATCCACTGTGGCTGATTATAGCACAAGGTTGCTACCGAAATCAACTCTTCAAAATAACCAATGCGATCTAAACCTACCGCCACTTTTGCACCAGCATGCCCACTCCAATCACCTAGCTTGATACAGCATTTCAAATCCCATAACAGAAAGAAATTAAGAATGGCGTACAACAAAAAATTCAACCTAGCATCAAACTCAACAATAATTTTTGCCAAAGCCTTAATGTGTCCACTTACCTTTTCCTTAGTATTAAATAGTTCGTTGATATAGGAACTTTTCCATTCATGTTGTTCTGTCCATGCAATAGCCTCCGCGTAGCTACTCAACAAATTAGAACTTCCACTAAAGCCGTAATAAACTTGGGTGATTTGTTTAGCATACCGATAAGTGAGCATCGCATTGGCAAAGGTCATTATCCCAAAAACACCCCATAGTTTACCCCCAAAAATTAATCCCGCCAAAAGAAGTACCAACATAAGGTAGGGCACTAATTTCACATAGAACCTTAAAAAACGGTTAGCTGTAAAAGCCACTTGTTTCACCAATTGATGGCTTAATTTATGTTGAATCTCTTCAATTCTATTTAGCTCATGCCCTTTTAGGTTAGCCCTAAATTCAAAAGTACTTTCTATATGTCCCGTTAATTCCGAGATGGCCTGCTGACGCCCCAAAATAGTATCCTTATTACTAACGGTTGCTAAATGCTTCGCCAAGGTTTCAGTTCCAATTTTACTTGCCGCTCTGTTAATTAGAGCATATAAAGATGATCTTCCGAAAATATCTAAATCAGAGAGATAAGCATGCTGCTCATCCTCGAATTGGGAACCATTATCATATCCATTTGCCTTTCCTTGTAGCAAGCCTATTTCATTCTCAAATACCCAAAGTAGGTTCTGATGAAAGGTATGTTGTTTTTCAAGTCGGTTTTGTTTTTTCACTACCACTACAAATACCGCAATAGGCAATAGCAAAAGAAGGCTCCAAATAGTGATGGCAACGTCGGTACTTGAACCAGCTAAACCCACAAAAAAACCAATTTCAATCAATAGCAAAACCACCCTAACTACCGAAAATCGGTCAATCTGTTTCTTTAGTACATCGATATGTCCCTGTTGTTGTTTCGCTGAACCTTCGTATTGTTTTAGTCTATCTTGCTCGGTATTTAACATTATATTTGAAGAAATTATAAACGTTTGTTGAATATGGACGCTGAAACGACCTACTTGTTTCAATCACCCATTTGAACAATTGCAATTTTGTAAGCTGTAAAGATAAAATACTAGATGAAGATTAGCCTAATTGCCATTGGCAAAACTGAAGACAAATATCTAATCGAAGGCATTGACAAATACCTTAACCGATTGAAACATTACATCAACTTTAGTTTTACGGTTATTCCTGACATCAAGAACACCAAAAACCTAACCGAAGCACAGCAAAAGGGCAAAGAGGCTGAATTAATTTTAAAACAGTTGAACAATAGCGATGTGGTAATATTGATGGACGAAAAAGGGAAGAAATACAGTTCTGTACAATTCTCTCAATACATCAACAAGCAAATGGTGGGGAGTGTACAAAACTTAGTGTTTATCATCGGTGGTCCTTATGGATTTGATGAGAGCATTTATAAAAGGGCCAATGGTAGCATTTCCTTATCAGACATGACCTTTTCGCATCAAATGGTACGACTCTTTTTTGTGGAACAGCTATACCGTGCATTTACAATTTTGAAAAATGAACCTTACCACCATGAATAAAATTTAGCCATAGATATCAACAAAGAAATATAAATCTGTGTATTTGTGGCAGAAAATTATGGAATATCTTCAACCAAAACATCACATTATAAAAAAGGAGGCATTATGAAATTACCAAGCGATTATAAGAGAAACTACAAGTTCAGGACCGACACCTCTAAAGAAAAAAAATATATCAATGCGATACTCTTCATTATGGTAGCATTGGTGGTATTATGGTACGTTTATAAATATTTCTTCACATAAAAAAACACCAACCCTCATCAGGTTGGTGTTTTTCTTTTGCCAGCCATTATTTGCTCTTATTCGGTTTTGCCGACATCAAAAAAACTAACTTTCCGCCATTTAATATATCGGCGTGCTTTAAAGTATAATTAGTGATAGGTTGCCCATTAAGTGTTATTTTTTTAACGTAAACATTTTTGGGGCTTTGGCCAATTGCCTCAATCGTAAATGTCTTGCCATTTTCCAAATGTATCGTTGCACTGTTTACTGCGGGACTACCAATTGCATATTCAGCTGACCCTGGTGCTACCGGATAAAATCCCATTGCCGAAAACATATACCATGCACTCATTTGCCCACAATCGTCGTTTCCTCCCAATCCATCAGGTGTAGGTTTATACTGCATTTCTAATATTCTTCGAACTTGAGCCTGAGTTTTCCATGGCTGCCCTGCCCAGTTATATAGATAAGGAACGTGATGTGCTGGTTCATTACCATGTACATAACCTCCAATAATACCTTCTCTTGTAATATCCTCCGTCTCCGCAAAGAATTCATCAGGCAAATGCATGGTAAACAAAGTATCTAATCGTTTTGCAAAATTTAGCTTTCCTCCCATCGCTTCCGCCAAACCACTAGGATCATGAGGTACAAAAAAGCTGTAGTTCCACGAGTTCCCTTCAATAAAGCCTTGTCCATGTGTACTCTTCGCATCAAATTTAGCCACCCAATCACCATTTTCAGATTTTGGCCTCATAAAGCCAGACTGCTTATCGAAATTGTTCATCCAATTTTGGGAGCGTTTTAGGTATTCATTATAGATATCGGTCTTACCTAATTTTTTAGCCAACTGAGCGATAGCCCAATCATCATAAGCGTATTCCAAAGTGTTAGAAACCGAAACGCCACTGCGCTCGGCAGGAATGTAACCTTTATCTATGTAATAGCCAATCCCTTCATAATTTCGCTTGTTCGAGGTAGCAATACAAGCCTGAAGTGCTTTTTCCGCATCGCCATTAAACACCCCTTTTATGATGGCATCAGCTACTACAGAAACAGAATGATAACCGCTCATGCACCAGTTGTCGTTAGCATAGTGCGACCATATCGGCAACATATTTAATGAACTTTGATCAAAGTGTGCCAACATCGATTTTACCATGTCATTGTTTCTAGAGGGCTGTACAATGTTAAAAAATGGATGCAATGCTCTATAAGTATCCCATAATGAAAAGGTGGTGTAATTGGTAAATCCATTAGCTTTATGAATATCCTGATCCAAGCCCTTATACTCGCCATTACTATCCATATAAGTAGTTGGATTGATAAAGGCGTGATATAATGCAGTATAGAAATTCACCATATGGTCTTGATCTGCATTGACCACAATTTTATTCAATTCCTTGTTCCAAGTATCTTGTGCATGCTTTTTTATGGCGTCAAAATCCCAACTAGGAGTTTCTACACGCATATTCTCTAAAGCATTAGCTTGCGAAACAGGAGATATTGCCACCTTTACTTTTATTTTTTCTTCTGCCTTGGTATCAAAATCAAAATACATCTTAATTTGACGCGCAGCTAGTTCGGGAAAGTTTTTAGTCTGGTCAAATTTGCGCCAAAAACCACGATAGACTTGGTTTTGGTTTTCATATTTAGAGCCATAAGATTTAAAAGGTTTAGAAAAACTCATCGCAAAATAAACTGTACGGGTTCTGGCCCAACCATTCGTTTGTCTATATCCAGTCACCAAGGTATCATTTACTACACGTACGTAGGTCCAAGTGTTTTTGCCTTCATAATTATATATCCCCGCTGTAAGATCAAAAACAATATGGGATTGGTTGGATTGGGGGAATGTATACTGGTGCATTCCAACACGATTAGTTGCTGTTAATTCTGCTGTAACGTTGTAGCTATCAAGTTTAACTTTATAGTAACCGGCCTCAGCGGTTTCATTAGCATGCGAAAAAGTGGAACGATAACCTGATCCAGGTTGATTTGCAGTTCCTGGATTTAACTTCAATTTACCAACGGTTGGCATCACCAAAAAATCGCCTAAATCAGAATGTCCTGTTCCGCTGAAATGGGTATGACTAAAGCCGGTAATCGTTTTATCTTCATACTTATAACCAGCACAATATTTATAAACCTCACCATTGTAACGCCCATTCAACTCATAAGAAACGGTATCAGTTTCAGGACTTAACTGTACTGCCCCAAATGGTACTGTTGCACCTGGATAGGTGTGGCCCATTTTTTCAGTACCGATGAGCGGCTTGACGTATTTCACTAGATTTTGCTGTGCTGAAGCTTTTAGAACAACCAGTAAAATCCCTATTAGAATAATTCGTTTCATCATATTATTTTCCACTACTGTTACAACAATAACTTTATAAACCTATTAATTATGCATTAATAAAAAAGCCTCGTAGCTTACAAAAACTACGAGGCATATATCATTCATTCCTGACTAAAAAGATTAAGCTCCTCTTTTAGCTGGCATTGTTGCTTTTTTAGCAGGAGCAGCTGTTTTAGCTGTTGGTGCTTTAGCAGTTTTTGCTTTAGGTGCAGCTTTTGATTTAGCCTCAGCTTTGTCTTCCACCTTTGGTGCAGCTTCTTCAGTACCTGGAGCGGCTTCAGTAAACAATGGCATATCCTTTAAAAAGTTGTACCAAGTTAAGATTTTCTTCATGTCTGAAGCATAAACTTTCTCTTGGTCGTGGTTTGGAGCCACTTCATTAAAGAAACTTCTCAAAGTATTTCCATCAGCCTTTAAATCAGGGACAGCAGTTTTAGTAGCTGCAATGTTAGCCAATACATCTGTAAGCTTCAACTCATCATCTTCGCCATAGATAGTAATATCTTCTAACGAAGCCAATTTAGTATTAGATAAGTTGGCCACAATTTTTAATTTCTGTGCATCAAGGCTTTCCAAAACATAGCCTGCCTTATTTTGTCCAATTAGTTTAAAAAGGCCTGGTCTACCAGAAACAGATACAATTCCTCTTAAATTCATATATTTTTATGTTAAGCGAGTAGCGTTAAGCGTTAAGCGTTCAAAACGCCAAATCCCAAACGCTCAACGCATTTAGTCTTCAATTACTTCTACCGTCAAAATTTTATCACCCTGACGAATATCGTCAACAAGGTCAACATTTTCAACAACTTTACCAAAGCAAGTATGGTTACGGTCTAAGTGTGCGGTATTATCTCTGCTGTGGCAAATGAAAAATTGCGAACCTCCAGTGTTTCTACCAGCATGCGCCATAGAAAGTACTCCTCTATCGTGATATTGGTTATCACCATCTAACTCACAATCAATTTTGTAACCTGGGCCACCAGTACCTGCCATACCCGTTGCACCATCTTTAGAGTTAGGACAACCACCTTGTACCACAAAGTTAGGGATTACACGATGGAAAGTTACGCCATCATAAAATCCTTCTTTAGCTAATTTCTTAAAGTTTGCAACGGCTTTAGGAGCATCATTTTCATAAAACTCCACGGTCATATCGCCTTTTACCGTTTTTATAATCGCTTTACCCATTTTCAATTTTTTATATAAGAGTGCAAATTTAAACAAATAAATTAAATGTGATAAGGTGATGATGAGCCTTTTGCTTTAGGCCTTATAGGTTTTTAAAACCTATAAGGTCTGTAAATGGGATTTGCGCCACCCCTCAACAATACAACCATCAAAAAGTTAACAATACAATCCCACTTCAACTTTAACGTTAATATGCTAAAATCGGGCTAAAAAAGTTACATTCGTATATGCAAGGTAAAAGATACATGCTATTGGTGCTATTGCTGCTTTTTCATTTGGCAGGTAAAGCGGCATCCATCCTCATTCAGATGGACGAAAGTCAGAAAAACCACCTCAAAGCTTACGGGATTGCTTATTGGTGCATCAAACAACAAGTAGAAGTTGATTGGCTACTTAATTACCGAGGCGGTAGTTTTTTGGTAAAACAAGTCAAGGCCATTGAAGACGAATGCAAAATAAGAGGTGTTTCTTATGAGGTATTACCTGATGGCAAAGTAAATGCTATTCTTAATGAGATTAGCGACCCTGCTGTGAATATGGAAATGGTGAAATTGGAAAAAGCTCCTAAAATTGCCGTTTATTCCCCTAAAAGTAAGCTCCCTTGGGATGATGCTGTTACCCTTGTACTGACCTATGCCGAAATCCCCTACGATGTTATTTACGATGATGACATTCTGAAAGATAAATTGATTTCCTACGACTGGCTACACTTACACCACGAAGATTTTACAGGGCAATATGGAAGATTTTGGTCGTCTTATAGAAATGCCACTTGGTACCAAGAAGATGTGAAATATCAAGAAGCCGCAGCCAAACGCAATGGCTTTAAGAAAGTTTCCCAAATGAAACTAGCTGTAGCCAAACGTATCAAAGAATTTTGTGTAGGGGGAGGCTTTTTATTTGCCATGTGCTCTGGTACTGATAGTTTTGATATTGCCCTTGCTGCCGAAGGTGTAGATATTTTGGAAAGCATGTTTGATGGTGACGGTATGGATGCCAATGCGCAAGCCAAGCTCGATTATGGAAAGAGTGTAGCTTTTACCAATTTTAAACTCGACATGAACCCATATAATTATGAGTTTTCTGATATCGATGTCACTCAAACACGTACAAGTTTTAACGAAAGCAACGATTATTTCACGCTGTTTGATTTTTCTGCGAAATGGGATTTGGTACCGACCATGCTTACCCAAAACCACGAAAAAGTAATTAAAGGCTTTATGGGCCAAACCACTGCTTTCCGAAAAAGTTTGGTTAAACCTAGCATTACGGTACTTGGCGAAAATAAAGCTGGTGCCGAAGTTCGTTATCTACATGGTGAAATAGGTAAAGGACAGTTCAGTTTTTATGGGGGGCACGACCCAGAAGATTATCAGCATCAGGTAAATGACCCTCCTACCGACTTGAGCCTACATCCCAATTCTCCAGGTTATCGTTTGATTTTAAATAACGTACTATTTCCTGCTGCCAAAAAGAAACCACAGAAAACTTAGTACCTACAAATGAACCTATTAGACATTTTCGATACTGCCCATAATACTCTGTCTCTCATGGACAAGGCGAGCAAAAAGAAACCGAAAGTGCCTTTTATGCTATATGTAATATTGGTACCATCTCTTCTGTGGTTTGCATTTGAGCTACCTTATATCACCTTATTAACTTCTCCATTTTGGTTCTTATCATTGTTTATCCCTGTAGGGGTTATACTCTCCTTTTTAATCGCCTATGTATGCTGGAAGATGAGAATGATAGATTATTATACTCCAAAAAGTTTTTTTAGCCTGTCCGTAATTATTTGTCTGTTAACGCTATCTATTGCCAGTTTTGCGAATAGACAGTTTAGCACTGAAATTAATTCCGAACGGAGCAAAGGAGGCCTAGGTTTTGAGTTATCAAAAACCGTTTTAAACAAAAAATCGTAACCATTAAAACAGTTTTATTATATTTGCAGCGTTAAAATCAAAAAACACAAGCATGTAGGATTCAATTTCTTTCCATTTCATTAAAGACCGCAAGCACATCTGCCTTGCTATCCATTCATCTTTAAAGGAAGAAATTTCATGCTTAGCTTACAACAAATCACTTATCAACATCCCAATAAGGAATTACTGTTTAGCAATTTAAATCTTACAGTAAATCCACATGAAAAAATAGCCTTAATTGGCAATAATGGCGTAGGTAAATCTACCTTGCTCAAACTAATTGCGGGCAAAATTATCCCAAATAGCGGGCATTTGCATATAGATACTACCCCTTACTATATCCCTCAAATTTTCGGTCAGTATAATCAATATACCGTAGCCGAGGCATTGGGCGTAAATGAAAAACTCACCGCACTATTAGAAATATTAAATGGTAATGCCAACGACGAATATTTTGAAGCCCTAGATAACGATTGGACCATTGAGCAACGTTGCTTAGAGGCGCTCGACCAATGGCAGTTACAAGATATCAACTTACATCAACCAATAGCTTCCTTAAGTGGAGGGCAAAAAACAAAGGTCTTTTTAGCTGGCATCAACATCTATAATCCTCAATTAATTTTGCTTGATGAGCCCAGTAACCATTTAGACGGTTCTGGCAGACAGCTTTTGTATCAATTTATACGGCGCACCAAAAGCACCTTACTGGTAATTAGCCACGATAGGCAATTGCTTAATCTTTTAGATTCCATTTGCGAACTAAACCCACAAGGTATTAGCGTATACGGAGGTAATTATGATTTTTACACAGCGCAAAAGCAACTGGCCAAAAATGCGTTGGAGCAAGACATCAATAGTAAAGAAAAGGCACTCCGTAAAGCCAAAGAGAAGGAGAGAGAAACGCTAGAACGACAACAAAAACAAGATGCCAAAGGGAAAAAGAAGCAGGAAAAAGCAGGTGTGGCTCGTATTATGATGAACACCCTACGCAACAATGCAGAAAAGAGCACTTCTAAAATGAAAGAAGTGCATGCTGAAAAAGTTGGCGGAGTGGCACAAGAGTTAAGCACATTGCGCAGTCAATTACCTGATGTAGACAAAATGAAGTTTGGCTTTAACCATAGTTTACTGCACAAAGGCAAAGTATTATTTGAAGCCATTGGTCTCAACCATCACTACGCCGAGCAAAATCTTTGGAAAGAAAACCTCGATTTTCAAATCACTAGTGGAGAACGCATAGCGATTAAAGGCTCAAATGGTTCTGGAAAAACAACACTAATTCAATTATTATTGGGAAATCTTCCTGTTAATGTAGGTCAATTAAATATTACCGAAGTTAAGGCCGCTTATATTGACCAAGACTATTCTCTCATTAATCCTTTGTTGAACGTGTATGAACAGGCCCAGTACTTTAACACAGGTACTTTACAAGAACACGAGGTTAAAACGAGGCTTAATCGTTTTCTTTTTGACAAAGAGGCTTGGGAGAAAAGATGTGATAGTTTAAGTGGTGGGGAAAGAATGCGATTGATGTTGTGTTGTTTAACCTTGGGCAGTTATGCGCCAGATTTGATTGTTTTAGATGAACCAACCAACAATCTAGATATTCAAAATGTGGAGATATTGACCGCAGCCATCAATGAATATGAAGGTTCTCTGTTGGTGGTCTCGCACGATGAATATTTCTTGGAACAAATCAATATCCAACGGGAAATCAAATTAGGATAGTGCAATTTTTAAAATTTTGGCAAGGACAAAAAGATTGAATTCTCCAGAATGCAGCACAAATTGTCTGCTTTTGTAAACACCGTGTTACATTACAGTGCAGCTGTAAGCACTTAGCCAAAAACATGCTCCCTTCATTACTACAAGCATGTTTTTGACTGATTTCACTTCATTTTAAAACAACAATTGGCATAGCTTTTGGACTTTTACTGCTGTTGAAAATGAGTTCAACCTTAAAAATGAATTGCTATGAAACGGATGATATTGTTAGGAAGCGCTCTCCTATTTTCTGCCAGTGCAGCTTTTGCACAAACCACCATGAGCGGTAGCGATGCCCGTATTGGAATTAAAGCTGGGGTGAACTTAAGCACCATCAGATATAGCGGGTTTGATGGCTCAAGTGCCTTAAACGACAACACAAAACAAAACGTAGGTTATAACTTCACTGTTTTTGGAGATTTTGGAGTAGGAAACAACTTCTTTATCCAACCTGGAGTTTCCTTACAAAATAAGGGAACAAAAATTGAAGGAAGCAGTACGACTGGAGGAGTAACCACTAGTGGTAAAATTAAAACGGATGTAATGGCTATCGAAGTTCCAATTAATGCGGTGCTTCGTATTCCTACGGGTACCTCAGGAGCTTTTCAAATCAGTGCAGGCCCATATATAGGTTTTAATATTGATGGTAAGACCAAAACAAACACTTCCGTAACTACAACTGGCGGAACAACGACTAGTACCAATGAAACCAATAATTTAAATTTTGGAAGTAAAACCGATGATGATTTATCGAGCACCGATTTTGGAGCCAACTTTGGATTAGGTTATCGTTTAAATAGCGGCTTTACCGTAGGGGCCAATTATGGCTTAGGCCTAAGCAACTTAGTCCCTAAAGATAGTAGAAGTGGCGACAGTAAGGCTACAAACAGGGTTTGGGGATTTAGTGTTGGTTATTCTTTCTAATCAATTAACTAGCATATAATAAGTGCATCCATGGTTCTTTCTGTGGATGCACTTTTTTTTTGCACAGGCACTTTTAACTAAGTATGCCTTCTAATCTTATATTTGGGATATGGAAATCATCAGTATAAATGAAAATATAGCAGAAATAGTAGCAGATAAGCTAATCATCAATAATGTGGAAGATGGCATAGACCTCATTGGCAATATCTACTATCAAGGTTTTGACAAGGTCATCATTTATGAAAAAAACATCACTCCGCTGTTCTTTGATTTGAGCACTAAAATAGCGGGAGAAATTTTACAGAAATTCTCTAACTACCGTATGCGTTTGGCCATTGTTGGCGATTTTAGCAAATACCCTGGTAAGAGTATCAACAATTTTATTTCGGAAAGTAACCAGCACGGCCAAATCAATTTCGTAAATTCAAAATCGGAAGCTATTAATGCGCTATCAAAAAAATGAGCGCTAAATTCAATGTGATGAAACCCATTTTAAAAGATATTTTAGCGATTATTTTAGGCCTTATACTCGGCAGCATTGCCAATATGGCCATCCTAATGATAAGCAACAACATTATTCCCCTGCCTGCTGGGGCTGACAACACTACCGCCGAGGGGTTAAAAGCTACGATACATTTATTTGAACCAAAGCATTTTATCTTTCCATTTTTAGCACATACCATTGGTACTTTTATTGGTGCCTACATTTGCGCAAGAATTGCTGCTCACAAAATGGTACTCGCCATGTTCATCGGTCTATTTTTTCTGGCAGGCGGTATTTATATGGTAGTGATTTTACCCTCGCCAATTTGGTTTACCCTCGTTGATTTATTGGGCGCTTATCTACCTGTAGCCTATTTCGCTGGCAAAATTGCAAGTAGCAATGAAAATTCATAGTACCAATTACTACAATACCTTTATTGTCATAGCAGATGACTGTCCTGCTTCAAAAGGAGAAATCCCTATGGAAAAAGGAGGACAAAAAACAATAGCTGGCCAACAGTTAGAAATGATTGGAAAAAATCCATACCAATACACTTCCGACGAGGTACTTTTTACATTATTTGCTCAGCGTAATGACCTTATTGATGATGAACTGGAAGAAGCAAGAAAGAAGTTCTTTTCCAAAGGACAAGCTTGCTTAAGGGCTTCAGCATTAGGCAAACGTTATGGTTGGGGCATCCATCATAACGCCGAAGGTAAAATTGCACTATATGGTTGTAACACTCCTCAGTATCGTGACTATTTAAACCAACAAGGAATGAAAGTAGTGAAAGCCATGCGAACGAAAAAGTAGTGGTTATAAGACTTACGAAGTTTTCAAAATTTCGTAAGTATAAACAGCGAAAAAACTTCCCTTACTCTGTTGCTAGAGATTCCTCCTTGCACTCGGAATGACAAAGGGGCTATAGAGATAATTTTATAAGTCTGTGCAATAAAAAAACCTCGCAGGTTTTGAAAACCTGCGAGGTTTGGTTTAGTAACATTTATTAACGCCGAAAAAACTTCCCCTAATCTGTTGCTAGAGATTCCTCGTTGCACTCGGAATGACAAAGGGGCTATAGAGATAATTTTACAAATCTGTGCAATGAAAAAAACCTCATAGGTTTTGAAAACCTATGAGGTTTGGTCTAGGAACATTTTATTAACTCCGAAAAAACTTCCCCTAATCTGCCGCTAGAGATTCCTCGTTGCACTCGGAATGACAAAAAGGAGCGATAGGAGTTAACACATAATTCAGTACAATAAAAAACCTCACAGGTATTAAAATCTACGAGGTTAAAGCAATGATGTATTTTTTCCTAATCGTAAAAATTCCAAGTTAGGCCCATCAACAATAAGCGATCGGGCATTGGGTAACGATTCACAGTATAAGTTCCTCTGTTGAATAAACCTTGGTTAGCATATTGATACTTCAAAAACAGGTTTGCCCTACGTAAACCTACTTTTATCCAAGCATCCACCACTGGTTTTGAGCTAAAGGTAATGTCATTGCCATTGTAAAATTGACTTGCGGCAATAGCGTATGATTTTGCCAAGTAGGTATCGTTATAAAACACATCAAAACCTAGTTGTGTCTTCAGAAATTTAAAAAAGGTTTGGTCTTTATACACACTGGCGAACAAGTAAATTTCTGGTGTACGTAAAATACGTTGTTGGTCGGTTTTTTGATAAACCCCATAAGCAGTTACGTGGAAACTACCTGCATCTATTTGCTTACCCACTTTAAGTTGCAGAACGCTAATTTCGCTACTATTTTGTACAGGGATAATCGCATTAGCTACGGTTGGTGAAGCGGTAAAGTAAAGATAATTACTAATAAGATAATAGGCTGCACTTGCATCAAGCTTCAGAAAATCGTTAAGGTAGGCAAAGGTAAAATTGGTAGTTTTTGTACGTGATAGGTTAGCACGCTCATTCCAGTCGTAATAATTTCCAAAATAACGATTGTAAATTTCTTCAGGAGATTTGTTTTGAGTGTAAGCACTCATTACAATCTTACCAGCCTTGTTGCTTAGTGCAAAATTACTTTTGGCTTCATACAGATAATCACCTGCGTTAAAGCCTTGCAAAATCTGTTGCACATCAAGATTTACATCTACCTTGTTGCTAAAACGATAACCAACTGCCCCTAAAATAGTAGTGTTTTGCGCATTAAAATCACGAGCATAGAACAAGGTTTTATCCTTTTGTACCATTTGCTGCTTAAAGGTGTACATATCGTACCTGATTCCTGCATCTATTTTCAACTCATTTTTAATGACCGAACTGCTTTTAGCTCTTAAGAAAAAACTATAGATAAACTCATTTTGCAAATGCTTTACATTGGTTGTATCGTTGGTAAACGTACTCAGGTTACGTGGTGCAGGCAATACATTATAAGTATCCGCTTCATCCTTCTTAAAACTATAAGAACTATTGGTATAGGTAAGCGTATGGGTAATTTTATTGGTAGGCAATATGTTTTGGTTATTGCTGTTTTCAGTACTATCAATACGTCCTACAAAATAACTCTGCCTAATCATAAGCGAGTTGTCTCTGTAAAGTTGGCGGGCAGTTGTTAATCTTACGGGCTCTGCTTCTTTGGTTACCAAGTTATTTCCTGCTGGAGCAAAAATAATGCTGTCTTTAAGGATAGAACCATTTTCTTCTGCCTTTAGGGTATTAAAAACGGCATCAACCCAAATATTGTATCTTTTATTTTTGGTATGGTACCAAGTAAAAAGAGTACCATTAAGGTCATCTCCGCGCTGGTGTTTATAAAAACCATTTGCACCAATACGATTAAAATTGGCTCCAAAATTCCAATTAGGCTTAATATTTTGCGAGTGGATGATTTTTAGCAACTGCACGTTATCGCCCGCACTGATGTAAGACAGACTGGTAAATGGCGTACGGGCACGATAGAACTTGATATCATCGTGAGTAAACTTATAATAATCCAAAGAATGGAAACCTGCTTCGAAACCAATGGTTTTTACCGGTTCAAACAACAATGGCGTGGCCGCTAAACCCACCAATCCAGTACCTACCGTTGGCCTACGAGGTTGCGCTATGGGACTAAATTGCTGTATACCCGTTAGCGTGGTATCCAATGGAATGGTTTGTATACTGTCTTTGGTAAGCTTACGAGTAGTATATCTAATGTATTTGGCATTAAACACAACTGAGTCTCGTGCACCCTGTTCTTTTTTACGAAGCGAATCAAGCTCTTTGTTACCCGCAATAGATGTTTTTAAGTCTTGCGCAAAAACATGTGCAACACCTAATAGTAAAAAGAAAGAAACAGCAACAAATAATTTCTGCATTATAGATTTGAAATAAGCTGGCTTAAAATTTCGGTCATTTTGGGTTCCGCTTTGGCTGCAGTTTCTATAATTTCTTCTAAACTTACAGGCTTCAAATCTTCTGGGAAACCTTCGTCTGTTAATACTGAAATGGCAAAAACTGGAATGCTCATGTGGTTGGCCACAATTACCTCGGGCACGGTGCTCATTCCTACTGCATCGCCGCCTATGATACGTAAATATTTGTATTCGGCTTTGGTTTCTAGATTTGGCCCTGTTACCGAAACATAAACGCCCTGATGGCAGGTAATATTTTTTTCCTCAGCAATTTTTACTGCTTTTGCAATCAGGTCTTTTTGATAAGGCTGGCTCATGTCCGGAAAACGTGGACCAAAATCGCTGTTATTGATTCCCCTTAACGGACTTTCTGGCTGTAAATTGATATGGTCGTTGATAATCATCAAATCACCTTTTTTAAATTCAGGATTTAATGACCCCGCAGCATTAGATACAAATAGGTATTGGATGCCCAATAGTTTCATGGCTCTAATAGGGAAAGTAATTTGCTGCATGCTATAACCTTCGTAAAAATGTAAACGACCTTGCATGGCCACTACCTTTTTGCCTTTAAGGGTTCCAAATATCAATTTACCCGAGTGGAACTCCAACGTAGAAATAGGAAAATTGGGGATACTGGCATACATGATACTATGCGATACCTCAATTTCGTTTACCAAGCCACCTAATCCTGTGCCTAGTACAATCCCTATTTCAGGTTCAAAATCACCTATTTTATTTTTAATGTATTTAATCGAATCATTTAGTGCTTGCAACATAGTCTAATATTTTTTGGTCAAAAATTGCCTTGTCTTCTGCATTGATTTCAATAGCAATGGGCAGATAATATACAGGCAAATTTAATAGTAAATCTCTTAAATTGTTAGTTAATAAGCGTTGTCCATCTTTTTCTGTGGTCACGATTATTTTTTTTGTCGCTGGATGTTGCTGATAAGCCGTTACCAACTGTGCTATTTCTTTCTCCGTAAAACGATGGTGGTCTGGATATTCGAAAGAGTGAATATTCAATTGTGTTTCTTCTAAATATTGCACCAGTGGGGTTGGGTTGGCAATTCCAGTCAACAAAAACAGGTGTTGGTCTTTTTCTAATGCCGTTTCTTCTCCCGTATAAAGGTGGGTTAGTTTTTGGTAATTGATATGCGAAAAAGCCAATTGTTGAACGGAATTCAAATCAAGTTTGGCCAACATTTTTTCCTTCACTTTTGGAGCAATCTCCGCGGGAGATTTGGTCACCAGTACTGCTTGTGTCCTTTTAATGCCTGAAAATGGTTCACGTAAATTACCTGCGGGCAATAGCCACTGCATTTTTTGCAGCTTTGCAAATTCAAACAACAACACATTAAATCCAGCTTTAACTTTTCTGTGCTGAAAGGCGTCATCTAATAAAATCAAGTCATGATTGGCTTTCAATTCATTAATGCCCTTTACCCTATCTTCACAAACGGCAACCGTAACACCTTTGAATTTATGATAGTACTGCAAAGGTTCATCGCCAATGGTTTCGGCAGTAGCATTTGGCCCAGCCAAAATAAAACCATTGGTTTTACGGCCGTAGCCCCTACTTAAAATGGCAATTTTGTACTGGCTAAGCAAGCGCACCAAATATTCAGTAGTAGGTGTTTTTCCTGAGCCCCCTACTGCTAAATTACCCACGCAAACAATCGGGATATCAAAACTGGTAGATTTAAAAATACCCCAATCATAAAACCTATTGCGCAGGTACACCACCAAGGCATACACCAAATTAAAGGGCAATAGTAATAGACGCAGGTATTTTAACATATAAGCAACACAAAAATACTGAATATTTGCACTAAAGGTTAGGCCATGTTGTGCTTTTATTTTTGGCGAGAGATTTAGAAACTGTTTGAAAACAACCTGTTTTTTTTACAAGTGGTGTTTGGCGAGGACGCCAAACGTTGCCTTGGACCAAAGAATGGCATCCTCGCCATTCGTGTCATTCTTTGAATGAAATTTAAACAGTTTCTTACCGCCAATTATGGGTCATTTACTGGAACGGTTTAAAATCTGCTGCAATTTTGCTATTATTGAAACAAACACTTCAAACCGTATGACAACAAATAAACGACTCAAAGTAGGACAAGGGCAAATTAGCGGATATCTTTCTATCTTTTTAGCCGTTTTGGTATTGCTTGCTGTATTCTGTTTCAGATATCCAGAGCAGTTAACCACTCCAGAATTTAGGGAAGTTTACACTAAAAGTATTGCCGAAGCTTTAATGATTTTTGGCGTAATCGCTTCATTCTTCTTTGCCGCAGTAAGCTTGCTATTAAGCAAGAAAATAAAACTAGCCTTAATTGGCACCTCCATTACGGGTTTGGCCATTGTTTTAGGCGCATTGACTTTAAATGGCAGAGACGTTGTTAAAACAGATTGGCATTTTGGTTTGGATTGGATGATTTTAGACCTGTTGTTGATGGTGGCTATTTTTGTTCCGTTGGAGCTATTTTTCCCTAAAAACAAATCACAAACAAAGTTTCATGAAGAATGGCGTACCGATTTAACTTATTTTGTCATTAGCCATTTATTTATTCAGTTTTTCGGTATCGTTACCCAAAAACCAGCAGTATTATTCTTTGGTTGGATTGGTTTAGAAAATCTACATACTTGGGTACAAGGCCTACCTTTTATTCTGGCATTATTCTTAGCATTTTTTACTACCGACTTGTTCCAATACTGGGCACATCGCTTTTTTCACACCAAGGTATTTTTATGGCGCTTCCACTCTATCCACCATTCCACTCAAAACATGGATTGGCTTGCTGGAAGCAGAACCCACTTTATAGACATCTTTTTTACTAGGGCGATGACTTTTATTCCGCTTTACATCCTAGGTTTTTCTTCTACGGTGTTTAACGTTTACATTGTTTTCATAGCTGTGCACGCCGTACTTATCCATGCCAATACCCGCATCAACTTTGGTTTCATCAAATACATATTTACAACACCCCAATATCACCACTGGCATCACTGTGAAGACCCCAAATATTACGGGCATAATTTCGCTTCCATCTTTCCTTTTATTGATATGATGTTTGGCACTTATTATTTACCTGACAAAAAATGGCCAGCAGGAACTGGGGTACATGAGGCTGCTTATCCTAAAGGATTCATTAAGCAATCGATTTATCCGTTTACTAAAAGTCCGTTCGATACTGATTTAAATATGGAAGAACGAAGCGAGAGGTAATTACCTAATAAAAAGTAAATTCCTACGTATTAGAATCAGTTTTTTGCTACCGTTTACGGTTCTGTCGCTTCGCGGACAAACTTTTTTCCTATAGATGAAAAAAGTATGCAAAAAAATCCACGGCTGCGCCCTGTTCTGTTAAAGGAACAAATATGGCTAATTTGTACTGCCCGAACAGGCCAAGGCCGATTTTAGTAGAACGAAGAGGATTTGCTAGGGCCAGAGATAATGGAAAACTATAAAACGCCTATTCCGAATAACGTTAAACACTATAACGCCCTCTCTGTTATTGTCAGAGAGGGCGTTATCATTTGAAAAATTCCTTTTAAAATTCCGAGCTTGTCTCGTATTCCAATTAATCTTCCGTTTTCTTGATATTTGGTGGCATCAATTTGTACACTACTGGTGTTACAATTCTGGAAAGCAAGGTTGAACTGATTAGACCTCCAATCATAACAATGGCCAAAGGTGAAATCAGCGGATTACTAGACATCGCAATAGGCAGCAAACCTCCAATAGCCGTTAATGAAGTAAGGATGATTGGCAAGAAACGCACCTCCCCTGCTTCTTCAATGGCCTCGTTTAATGATTTACCTTCTGCACGTAACTGATTGGTAAAATCAACCAATAAGATGGTGTTTTTCACCTCAATACCTGCCAGTGCCACAATCCCAATAGTGGCCACAAACGAAAGCGAATTTCCAGTAACCATCAACGCAAGTACAGCCCCCACTATGCCCAACGGAATTACCGACAATACGATTAGCGTACTTTTAAAGGTTTTAAATTCCAGCACCAACACAGCAATAAACATAAACAAGGTAACCAAAATAATGCTGCCAAAACCACCGAAAGATTGGTTACGACTTTCTACCTCGCCACCCATTTCAAAATGATAGCCCTCGGGCAGTTTCATTTTTGTCATCTGCGCTTCTACATCTTTAATGACCTTATCGTTTAAATAACCTTTTTGAACAAATGAATTCACCGAAATGGTACGTACCTTATTTTGATGGTTAATGCTTAGTGCCGAAGTTTCGAGTTTTAAGCTCGCCAATTGCGCCAATGGAATAGCTGTTCCTTGTACATTATTCACGTAAAGATTATCAAAAACACCCAAGCTAGGTTCCGATGAATATTTTGTGGTGAGCAAAATACTATAATCGTCGCCGCTTGATTTTGGATTTAAAAATTTTCCCACCTCAAAACCAGCAATAGCCATCCTTACCGTACGGTCAATATTGACCATAGGCACGCCCAAAGCCAAAGCTTTTTCTTTATTGATATCTACTTTGATGTCAGATTTTAAATTCTTTAATGGATTGTTGACATAAATGGTTCCTTCGGTTTTAAGCAAGAGGTTCTCTACCTTTCCTGCCAACTGACGTAAGGTATCCAAGTTTTCTCCAAACACTCGCACTTCTACTGGCGAAATAATAGGTTGGCCTTGTTCAAAATCCTTCACTTCTACCTTGGCTCCTAAATATGGCGACCATTTAGCCCTGAGTTTTTCAATAAGCGCCACTTTTTTATCAGCCCTCACATCGGGGTGAAGCAGCACAAAAATCTCCGCAAAATCACTGCGTTCGTTGGTTTGCAGTAAATTGTAGTAAATCCTAGGGTTACCCTTACCTACATTAGAGGCAAAGTATTTTACTTCTGGAATATCCTTGATTTCCTTTTCAATTTGTTTCGCTATCGAATCCGTATATTTTAAGTTCGATTGCAAAGGCGTAGATACCGTAATGATAAATTGTGGCTTTTCCGATGAAGGGAACAAACTAAAACCAATTACAGGAATTAAAGCCAATGCTCCCAAGAAAATCCCCACACCAATCAAGATGGTTAAATATGGCCTATGCAAAGCTTTATCCAACAATTTGGCATAAGAACCATGGATAATTTTTTGTAGGGTACGCAAAAAGATATTACCATTTACATCAGCATGTGGCTTTAAGAGTTTACTAGATAAGAAAGGGACTACGGTTAAAGCCACCACCATGGAGGCAATGACCGAACAGATTACCGCTACAGGCAAACTTCTGATAAATTCCCCCGAAGCTTCTGGCATAAACATCAGTGGCATAAAGGCAATTACCAAAGTTGCGGTACATCCCAACACGGCTAATCCAATTTGCTTAGTCGCCATTAGCGTTGCAGTAAGCCTATTATGCCCATCACGCATCCATCGCTCTATATTTTCTACCACTACAATACTATCATCAACCAATAGCCCCAGCGAAACCACCAACCCTACAATACTTAATTGGTTCAAACTAAAGCCAAGCAGGTTAATTAAGATGATACCAATGGCCAAGGATAATGGAATAGACACCATCACAACCAATGAGGCACGAGTACCCAATGGCAATAGGGTAATCAGCACCAAACAGATGGCAATGAGGAAATCAAATCCCAAGCCACCCAATCGGGTATTGACATTGTTGGCTTGGTCAAACATCACCTGTTGGTCGATATTGCTAGGCAAAGTCTTTTTAAAAGAATCAAGTACTGGCAAATAAGCTTCTTGAGTTTTTGTGATATTGCTGCCCGCTTTTTGTGCCGCCACCACAAATACACTTCTAAAACCATTTAAACGAGTAATATGCTTCTCTTGCGAATAATCAAAATAAACATTTGCCACCTCTTTCAATGTGGTATTTTTACCTGTAGCACTGGCCACAATGGTATTTTTGATTTCGTCTAAACTCTGATAGTTTCCACTGGTTTTGATGTTGAACGATTTATTGCCCGCGTCAATGCTTCCTCCAGGAATATTGGCCACTTCACTTTGTATGGCATTGGAAACTTGTGTTACTGGAATTCGCAGCAGCGCCAGTTTCTCCAAATCCAAATCCACTTTCACCAACTGGTCGGGCAAGCCCATAATCTCCACATTTTTAAGTGAAGGTATTTTTTCGAGTCGGTCTTGTAAATCCTCAGCGGCGCTCTTGAGCTTGTCACGAGAGGCATTTTCCGATACCAAGGCAATTTGCAAGATATTTACATCTGATGGTGTTATTTTTTGCACCTCCATGCTATAAATTTCCTGTGGTAAGCTAGGTCTTTCGCTATTCACCTCTCTTACCAGCTCTTGGTATTTATCATCAACATTACCGCCGTATTTGTACTCCACAATAATCACCGCTAAACCATCCCTAATGTTGGTTTTGATGGTCTTGATATCATCTAATCCGTAAATACGCTTTTCCAGCGGCTTCACCACCAGCTCTTCCATATCCTTAGGGCTTGCCCCTGGATACACCACTACCACTGGGAAATTTGGTGGGTTCATATCAGGGTCTTCGGCCCTTGGCATGTTAAAAACAGTAGTGATTCCCAAAGCCATCACCATTAACACCATGATTAAGGTGAACTGATAATTTTTTACTGCATAATCTGAGATTTTCATTTGTTTTCGGTCGATTTTAAGCGTAAAAAATATTATTTAATCACCTTTATTCTGGAGCCATCAGTAAGGTAAGCACTACCAGAAACAATTACCGAACTGGCTTCTTCCAATCCACTTGTAATTGTAATTTTATCTTTTTGCACGGCACCCAACTGCACTTTCACTTTTTTGGCCACTTGATTATCATTCGTTACAAACACATAACCTTCATTTTCGCCGCCATCCAACAGAGCATCATAAGGGATTACATAAGCACTTTGTTTTTTTGATGGATAGATATTGGCTTTCCCAAACATTCCCGCAGCCAAACCTTTTACTGGTTCGGTTAGGGATAACTCCAAACCAAAAGTTCCACTTTGCGGGTCAATGCTTTCTGATTTCCTGCTTACTTTGGCTTGCAGTGTTTTGCCTGTCAATGCATCGGCAGTAATTACTGCTCTATCTCCAACTTTTAAAGCTGACCATTGTTTATCACTCAAACCAACTTTCAATATCCAGTTACCTTCACTAGCACCATTAATTTGCAACACTGGCGTACCAGGACCTACAATTTGACCTTCATTAGCCAATTTTCTAAGTACGTAACCGTTCGTGGTCGCATTAATAGAAGTGTAACTTTCGTTAAACTTTGCAGATTGCAATTGTTTCTTTGCTACGTCAAGCATTGTCTTGGCATTTTGCAATTGCTCTAAAGTAGCCACACTGTCTTTGTAAAGTTTTTCGGCACGCTCGTAATCACGCAATGCTTTTTGATAGGAAAGCTGCACTTGCTGAGCCTGCGAACTAATTTCTGTAGGATTTACCGTTGCCAATACTTGTCCTCGGCTAACCTTATCCCCTTCTTTTACGTAAATACGATTAATTACGCCCCCATTTTTAAAAGACAATAATGTTTCATCATTGGTGGTGAAATAACCGGAAGTGGCCACTTCTCCGTCAGCATTTTCGGCCAAAAGCGAAATCACTTTCACGGGAATAGTATCTTGTTGAACGATTGCCTTTTCTCTTTTGTCACTTCCTTTGCAGGCAAATAACATGAGCAAGGCAAGGCTAAGGCTGATTTGTGTAATATTTGCTTTCATAATTTAGTTTAGCGTATAGGATGCTGTTTCGCGTTCAATATTGGCCATGGCCATAAGCACCTTGTATAAATTAATGTTGACTAATATTTGTGCCGAAGTATATTGGTTTCGGGCATCAATGGTTTCTACAAAAGAATTGGCTCCCGCCAAATATCCTCTTTCTATTAAGCGCAAATAAGTAGAGGCTGCTTCAAATTGCTTTTGGGATGATTGATAGGTTTGATAGGCCGAACGCAAATTATTCTGTGCGGTTTTTGCTGACAGGCTTAATTGTTGCGCCACTAAGTTTGCATTTAGTTCGGCATTCCTCAAATCCAGATTGCTTTCCTTAATTCGATTGTTATTTCTATTTCCAGAAAAAATCGGGATTTCCAATTGTAGGCCTAGCATATAGTATCTGGTATTGGAATTAAATTTAAAGCCTTCTGATTGTGTTCCTAAATCTAAAAATGCTCCTAGCCTAGGCACAGCAAACTGACTATTCATTTTTCGAACAGTTTTATTAATGCTCACCACTTGGTTTAGTGCTTTTAACTCTTCTCGCTGTCCTGAAATATCCAAGCTGGCCAACAAACCTTGTACTTTCGCCAAATCATTTTTATCATCTTTCTCTACCACAATTGCATCGTCAGGATTTCTGTTCAATAGAAAGTTAAAATACAAGCGAGCATTATTAACTTTTTGCTCAGCATCAAACAACGTAGCCCTTACGCTTTCTACTTCACTTTTCGAACGAAGTACATAAGCAGGCAAACCTTTTCCATTTTCCAGTAACTTTTGGTTCACCCTAAGCGCTTCGTTGGCCAACTGCAGCCCCGATTTATAAACATCAACCGCCGCAAGCGCACTCAAATAGTTGTAGTAAGCCGTTTTCACTTCTTTCACCAAATCACGCTTATAAATCTGTACTTCAAATTCCTTCAAAGTCAATTGCTGCTCACTAATACGCTTGTTATTGATAATATCGGTATTGATAATGGGCACCGTGGTACGCACTTTGGCATCGTGAAAATTTTTGGGCAAAAAATTGATGGTTTGGTTTTGTAGGGTTGGAAAGCTATTAGCCCCCGTAATTTGGTTCAAGGTGCTATAAATCGGATTGAGCAAATCTCCCAAAGGCAACGGAATGTTACGCCCCCCATCAGCTGTTTGATAACCCGCTTGAAAAGCTACCGAAGGAAGGAATAATCCCTTTGCTGTTTTCAAAGCATATTGCGCTTTTTCCAACGATACGTTTTTTTGCTGCAGCACCATGTTGTTCTTAAAAGCGGTATCAATATACGACTGCATCACTTGCTGCGCATTCACGGAAAAAACAGCAAAAACAAGCATCAGCATCAAGCAAATATTTCTCATTTTAATTAACAGTGTTAACATTATTATTGAATACTTTTTAAGATAAATATCAAGGTGTCAAAAGCCTTCTCTAAACTAAGCTGCTGTTCGTTTTCTGGGAAGTGAGCATTCACTACATGGTCCAAATGCCCCTGTAATTTTAACGAACAAATACCGTGGATAGTAGCCCAAACATACATAGACATTGCATGCAAATCTGCCTGTTTAAAATAACCCTTAGCCTTACAATCTGCAACAGTTACCAGCAAGGCTTCAAAGGCCGCTCCACCTTCTTCCCATTCACAAGCGTAGTTCTTATTCACAAACTCAATAGGCTCTCGCATAATAAACATAAGTTCATAAAAATCACGATTTTTCATAGCAAACTCAATATAGCTCCTACCCATTGCCTTTAATCGCTCAAAGGGTTCTTCTACGTTCCTCAGTACAGCAAAATGAGTTGCCAGCATTTTAAACCCTTCTTGATGCAGCGCATAAATCACATCACTTTTATCCTGGTAATAGAGATAGATGGTGGTTGGACTTATCCCAATTTTATCTGCAATCTTTCTAATAGAAATAGACTCATAGCCATGTTTTAGAAACAGCTCTTTGGCCACTTCCAAAATTTTCCTTTTCAGGTCTTCCTTATGCTTGAGGCGCTTGCTTTTCGTATTCGTTTCACTCATGACGGAGCAAATATAATTAACAGTGTTAATATTTTAAAATATCAAATTATTTTATCCATAAAAAAAGGAGAAGCTAGGCTTCTCCTTTGCACTGTTGCTGTTAATTTTGGATTAAAGTTTCACAATTTTTTTCGACACATTTCCGCTTTCTTTAACAATCTGTAGGATATATGACCCCGGCCCTATTTCGGCCACATCCAGCTCTACCAAGGAAGCATGGTCTGCATTTTTAGTTTTTAAAGTTTTTCCCGTGATATCGGTAAGTAGTAATTTAACATTTTCTTTAGCCGAAACACCCAAGCTTATATAAAGCTTAGTAGTTACAGGATTGGGGTATGCCAATACCGAAAGCTCTTGCCCCAAGCCTTTTACAAATCGCGTAAGTTTATCAAAAGTTGTTCGCGTTCCATTTGCATCAATTTGTGCCAACCTGTAGTAAGCAGACTGCTTGAAGCTGGCATCAATCACTTCATAGTTTGATACCGTAGCTGAATTGCCTTTTCCTATTTTGCTATCAATCACGCTAAAGCTTTTACCATCTAAACTTTTTTCTATTTCAAATTTGGCATTATTCCGCTCCGAGCTAGTGGTCCATCTAATTAAGGCACCACCAGTAGAAATTTTTGCAGTGAAGTCAACTAAAGCGACAGGCAAAACACCAGGTGTTTTCGCAAAGGTAAACACACCAAAATCAGTATTTAGGCCAGAAGTAATTGTCCCTGTACCTCCAATTACAGAAAAACTATCGTTCCCTGCATTTACCCATGCATTACCACCTGCGTCAAACCTTGCCACCACAGCATCCAGCGTCGCAAAACTTGAAAAGCCAGAAGTAGCAAAATCATAAGTGGTTAAACCCACTTTAGCCTGAGCATTTCCGCTAAGTTTATTAACGGTCCAATATTCTTTATTATGAATATAACCCAAAACTACCGGATCGAAACTAGCCACATTAAGATAAGATACCGGAAAATATTCTAACTCAAAATCTGAAGCAGTACCCACCACACCTGTTAGCGAAATTCCCGTAGAAGCAGTTCCTTTACCAATCATTAGGTTAGTGGCCGTACCATTGGCGACATTAAGCAATTTAATTTTTCCGTTAATGAAATTTTGTGGCTTGCTAAGATTAAAATTGATGGTTTTAGCAGCATCAAGTGTTAGTCCCGCAACAGCATTCATCCTGCCCTCCGTAACCATAAAATTACCAGTAGCCTTCGCTGGCTGATTGAAAATCGTCGTTTTAGACAATCCGTTTAGCGTTAGGTCTCCAAATATAATCTCACTGACCGTATTGTTGTCGATAGCAAAGGTGTGCGCATTGGTAAGGGTCCTATTGCCCAAAGCAGCATATATTGCCGGATCATTTTTCAATATCACCGTAAACCCATCAGGAACTGTTTTTAAAGCATTATCCAGCGTGGTCAAGGAACCAATAAAAGCTTTTTGCGGCTGAATATTCACATAACCTGTCACCCCATTATCTACTCCATCTACAATTTGCAGTTTAACACCCAACAAATTATCAAAATTTGTTTCTGTTCCACTATGTATGGTTCCAAACATATTGTAGGAAGCATCTATATCTGCATTAAAAGGGAAAACATTGGTGGTATTCGTTCCGTCCTGCACCACATCATAAAGCGTTCCGTAAGGAGCTGAGGTTCCAAAAGCCGTTCCATCCAAATAGATGTATGTTCCCAAACTAGCTGCGAAGATATTTTTATCCACCTCTGTACCACCGATTTTCACGTTCGAAACAGGCTTTACAGAAGCTGACCCATTATGGTTATAGAAACTGATACCAACCCCTCCCGTACCATTAAAAGTGTTTCCTGTAATCAACAGGTTATCTGAAGTGACAGGACTCTGCGCTCCCGTGGTTCCCTCCTTACTCGAAAACACAATGGAACTGAAAGCCATTCCTCCCGGAAATGGTGTTAAGGTATTGTTCTTGATGCTTACATTATTTGACCGCTGTACAAAAATCCCAATATTAGTATAGTTGGTGATGACGTTATTAGCAACTTCAATATTTGCATTTGCCGTTCTGCTTCCTTTCACCTCCAACATCCTTACTATTAAGTTTGCTTGGCTCAAACTTGGAATACCAGCACCAATGCTGTTATTGTTAATTTTGTGATTACCGACTTTCGCATTTAGCACAGAAACTAAACCAACCGGAAGGTCATTATAAGAGAATTCGAAGCTATTACCTGCGCCATCTCCAATATTGCCTGCCTGCAACCCATACACGGCAATGATATTATTTTTATCAGCAGGTGAACCTCCAATAAGCCCATACGTATTATAGGCATAAATACCTCTTCCAAATAATTCGGGGGCCAATAAATTAGCATAGGTTACACTGTTACGAACTACATTGATCCCATTATTTAGAGCACCAACATCATTCTTTCCCAATCTTATGGCATGACTATACCACTCGTAACCAGCCACACTCTGCGCTTTAGTTCCCTTAAACACATTGTCGGAAACCTCTAGGTTATTGAAGTTATCAGTAGTTGTACTGGCAATACCAATATAAGTTGGTTCTTGATTAATTTGAAACTCAAAGTTTTGGATTTTCACATTAGGAGCATCTATTTCAATCAGCGCATTTTTTCGGTCTCCAGTAGTAATCACTGGCCCTGTACTACCATTGATAATAGGTTTAGCAGCCAGATTTAGATTATTCCCACGCAAAGTCACTTGCTTATTCACCACTACCGCAGTAGTAAGCGTATAAGTCCCTTCCTCTACATTAATAACATGTCCATTTTGCGTATCTGCATCATCAATAGCTTCTTGCAGCGTAGCAAAACCCTCACTCGTATTCACATTTCTTATCGGAAGGTTTAAAAACACTTCTCCTAAACCCGGCACATCATCTATATCATGTATTTTAGTTTTGATGATTGAAAATGTAGCCGTAGTCCTATCCGTTCTCGTATCATACGCACCATAGACATTTCGCTCGGCAACGATATTGGAAGTGAAAGGTAAAATATTGGTAACCGCAGCTGAATTATAATATTGAGAAGACCAAATTGGGTCTCCTGCCGTAGTTCCGGCCGGCCTATCATCCAGCCTGATGTACTCGCTGAGGGTAGATACAAAAATATTAGCATCCGTACCTGGACCGCCAATCACTGCACCTGTTAATGGTGGCAAAGCCACATCACCATAAGAATTAGCAAACTTAATGCCCACATGCCCAGCACCCAAAGGCGTAGGGGTATTAAAGGTGTTTTGTTTTACAATTAAGTTTGAAAATGATTTTGCTCCAGGAGTTCCAGAATTGGTGGTTTTAGTATCGAAATAAAGTCCTACGGTATTGGAACTTCCTGAAAGTGGATTAAAGACATTGTTAATTACACTTACATTACTCGAATAAAAAACTGCTAAACCCAACAGTTTAAAGTCATTCAAGGTATTACCCGACACTTCAACTGTTGAACCAGGATTGATGGTCGAAATAATTTCAATCAATGCAGGCTGTCTATCCGCTCCTGTTTGCCCATTCGCATCTGCATTTCCACCAGAGGTAATGATGTTATTAGTGATTTTATTGCCTGGACTCACATAGCCATTCATGGCCAATTTACCCTGCAGCGTATTATTATTCACAATCAATGCTCCTCCACTCATATCTCCCGCTTGTATCGTCGCGTAATGAGCTTTGAAATTATTGTCATCGATATTACCATTGATGTTGGAAGCCCTAACCGCCCTACCCAATGCATTATTAGCAACGGTATGCCCAACGGTATTCCTTAAAATCGTCACTTTATCGTTTCCATTGGTATTTAAAACACCCAAAAAGATTGCTGCACTATTAAACACATAAGCGGTATTAGTGCCTTCTATCAAATTATCAGTAATGGTTAAATTATTAAAGCTGCCCGTTGGTCCTGATTTAATTCCGTAGCCAGCTGTAGTGGTAGTGGTTGGGTTGTTAAAGTTACTCTCCTGAAATCGAAGGTGCAAATTCGAAATTGTCACATCGGGCACCGCCACATAAATCAATGCTTTATTAGCTACATCACCACCGGTAATAATAGGTTTGTTTGCTAAAACCCCTCCATTACCCTGCAAAGTAATTCCTTTTGTAATATTGATTCCCGTAGTTAAGGTATGCGTTCCTTCAAAAACATCCACGGTATTACCCGCAAGTGTCGAAGGAGCATCTATAGCTGATTGAATGGAACAGAAACGTACCCCAGTAGTAGTATTACTAGCTACCAATTCTGGCTCAACGGCCGTAGAAACAACAGCACTGGTCACTAATCTGAAATTTATGCCATTTAAACTTAAGTTATTACCATCCAAATAAGCACAAGCATCGGCCGAATTATCTCTATCAAAATAAAGTGTATTGGCATCACCCGAATTACTAGGGCTATTAGCATCACCATCGTAACCAATATTCCCTTTTTGCAATTGTATAGCTACCTCCGTTCCAGTAATGAGATTCCCGATGATGCTATGCCCCGTACCACCAACCACAATACCAAAACCATCGCCCTCTGTAGCGACAGACCCTTTAATATTTGAAATGATATTGTTGGCAATATAGGCTCCAAAAGGCTGGTCGTTGATATCCGTGTAGCCGTCTTTTCGTCTTAACACCGCAATGCCTGCAAAATCCCTAGAGTTTGTTGGCGTACCCAATTGAGTAATTTGATTAGCTGATATGGCCACAGATCCATTACCTGAGCCACTTCCCGTTGCCAGCACGTTCTTGATTTCAATCCCAAATCTGGCATTGTTATTCAACGTAATTACATTACCGCTAATCATCACAGGATCAGAAGTCAGGCTGTTCCTACCCAACCAAACACCAATCCCCGAATCGCCATTGGAATTTACCGTATTACCAATGATCAAAATACCACTAGTATAAGCAGAACCTGCAAAATCAATTCCCACTAACTGGTTGAAGGAAACCTCATTGTTATCAATTTCAACGCCAATATGATTTGCAGCAGTACTTTGCAACATGATCCCTCTAGCACTACTTGCCACTGGAATACCGCCTTTATTACCATTATAGTTAAAAGTTGAAGCTCTAATGATTAAACCATTAACACTCCTATTTGCGTAAAAACCATATCGATAATTTTCATTGGCCGCAATCCCAATCAAGCTAAGATTTGCAACATCCACACCTACACCTACGCCAGTCTCAAAATTGGTTACTGTAAGATTTTCGATTGACACGTTATTTGCCGCAATCCTAAATCCGTAACTCGAAGTGGTGATATAATTTGCTACCGTACCGTCAATAATGGTTCCGGCTCTTGAAGCTCCCTTTATGGTAAGGGCCTTATCGACGTTGACAAAATATCCTGTCACCGCTCCAACGGGCGAATAGGTACCATCCGCCAAATTAACAATGTCTCCGGAAGCAGCAACATCCACTGCGGCCTGGATACTCCTTTTTGGCGAACCTACGGCCCCTGTATTGCCATCGTTCCCTACAACAGGGTCTACGTAGTAATTTGTTTGTGCTCGTAAACCCTGAAGGGCTACTAACAATCCAACAAAAAGCATAGGTAGTGCTCTGAGTAGAGTTTTTCTCATAATTTATCCGGTTAAAGAACTATTTATCTATGAGAGAGCGATTTAAAACTAAAATTAGACATAATCACAATAAAAAAAGAAGGATTACGTTACAACTTTTTTCTCTAATAGATAAATCTTCATTTGCATGCTAAAAACGAAGATTATTTCGCTATTTTTTTATTCAAGAAATTTCAGCAATCCATCTACCTACCCATGCATCTTCAGAGCTATTTCACAACACAAAACACTGATAGCAACCTCTATTAGGGGTTTTAGTACTTGCACCGTAATAATCTGTAAACGATAGCCTGTAATGACCCGCTATCCAAAATTAAACCTCTATATTTGTGAAAATTACTACTTATTATGCTTAAAGGATTTTTTAACGTTCCTGCTCCTGTGAATGAGCCCATTTTGGGTTACGCACCAGGAAGCAAGGAAAGAGAATTATTAAAAGCGGCTTTGGCCGAGGGAAGATCTAAAGTTTTAGATATCCCTATGTATATTGGAGACAAAGAGGTGTTTACCGACGAAAAAATCAACATCACCCCTCCTCACGATCACCAACATGTTTTAGCCACCTTTAGCAGAGGCACTAAAACTCACGTACAACAAGCTATTGATGCTGCATTAGCAGCCAAAGCAGATTGGGAAAACTTAGCTTGGGAACAAAGAGCTGCCATTTTCCTAAAAGCAGCTGATCTAATTGCTGGCCCGTATAGATACAAATTGAACGCAGCAACAATGTTGGGCCAAAGCAAAAATGCTTTCCAAGCTGAAATAGATTCTGCTTGCGAGCTGATAGACTTCTTGCGTTTTAACGTAAGCTACATGACTGAAATCTACAAGCAGCAACCTCCTGTTTCTCCAAGAGGCAGCTGGAATAGAGTAGAACAACGTCCTTTAGAAGGTTTTGTTTTCGCACTAACCCCTTTCAACTTTACAGCCATTGCAGGAAACCTGCCTTCGTGTGTTGCCATGATGGGTAACGTAGTGGTTTGGAAACCTGCCGACACACAAATTTATGCGGCAAGCTTGATCATGCGAATCTTTAAAGAGGCTGGATTGCCTGATGGCGTCATTAATCTTGTTTATGCTAAAGGACCTGATGCTGGAGATGTAATTTTCGCGCACCCTGATTTTGCAGGTATTCACTTTACAGGCTCTACCGGTGTTTTCCAAGATATCTGGAATACCATTGGCAGCAATATCCACAAATACAAAACTTACCCTCGTATTGTAGGTGAAACTGGTGGTAAAGATTTCATCCTAGTTCACGGCTCTGCAGACGCGGAAGTATCAAGCACTGCTATCCTGAGAGGTTCTTTCGAATATCAAGGACAAAAGTGTTCAGCCGCTTCAAGAGTATACATTGCAAAAAGCAAATGGCCTCAAATCAAAGAATTGCTATTGAGAGATTTGGCGACTTTGAAAATGGGACCTACTGAAGATTTCAGCAATTTCATTAATGCAGTAATCGACGAAAAATCTTTTGACAAACTAGCGAAATACATTGACGAAGCTAAAAAAGCCAAAGGTGTTGAAATTATTGCCGGTGGAAACTACGACAAGAGCAAAGGATATTTTATTGAGCCTACTGTTTTAGTAGTAGACGACCCTAAATACACCACCATGTGCGAAGAGCTATTTGGTCCAGTATTAACAGTATATGTATATGACGATAAAGATTTTGATAAAACCTTAGAAATCATCGACACAACTTCAATCTACGCCTTAACAGGCGCAGTAATTGCTCAAGATCGTTATGCGATTGACAAAGCTACCCATGCCCTTCGCAATGCAGCTGGAAACTTTTACATTAACGATAAATGTACTGGCGCAGTAGTAGGTCAACAACCGTTTGGTGGTGCCAGAGGTAGCGGAACTAACGATAAAGCAGGCTCAATGATTAACTTATTGCGTTGGGTATCTCCACGCACAATCAAAGAAACCTTCGATCCACCAAAAGATTATACTTATCCGTTTTTAGCAAACGACTAATCTTGATGGCAATAAAAAGCAGTTTTAGCTAATTGCTTTGCTAAACATATCACTACAGAAAGCCCTGCATATGCGGGGCTTTCTTATTTAAAAAAGACTATTTTTGCGTCCACAACAGGACTCGATCACTTCAAAATCATTAGCCTTGGAAAATACTGATAACAAAAACGATTTAAAAAGAGGTTTACAAAATAGACATATACAGCTAATTGCACTAGGTGGAGCAATAGGCACTGGTTTATTTTTGGGCATTGGTCCCGCAGCTGTATTAGCAGGGCCATCTGTTATTTTAGGTTATGCCATTGCTGGTATCATCGCATTCTTCATCATGCGTCAACTTGGCGAGATGGTAGTTCAAGAACCTGTATCAGGCAGCTTTAGTCATTTTGCATATAAATATTGGGGACCTTTTCCTGGCTTTGCTTCGGGCTGGAACTACTGGATGCTCTACATCTTAGTTAGCATGTCTGAACTAACTGCAATTGGCATTTATGTACAATTTTGGTGGCCAGAAATCCCTCTATGGGCTTCTAGTGCTTTCTTTTTTGTAGTGATCAACATGCTCAACCTTGCTTCTGTAAAAGTTTATGGCGAAGCGGAATTTTGGTTCTCCATTGTAAAAGTAGTAGCTATTATTGCCATGATTATATTTGGCGGCTATCTGTTATTAAGCGGTACAGGCGGAGAGCAAGCAACCGTAAAAAACTTGTGGAACGATGGTGGCTTTTTCCCAAAAGGCTGGCTTAGCTCCAATGGAAATGGCGGCTATGAAGGACTTTTAGCAGCCATGGCACTCATTATGTTTTCTTTCGGCGGCTTAGAACTTGTAGGTATTACCGCAGCAGAAGCTGAAAATCCTGAGAAAAACATACCTAAAGCAACCAACCAAGTTATCTATAGGATTTTAATTTTTTATGTTGGCGCCTTGATTATCTTGTTTTCTTTATCGCCATGGAAAAGCATTACTGATGGGAGTAGTCCATTTGTAATGGTTTTTGAAAGGCTTAATGGTTTTCAACTTGATATTTTTGGACAAAGCGTCAACTTTACGAAATTAATTGCCAACGTATTAAATGTGATTGTACTTACGGCAGCGTTATCTGTATACAACAGCAGTGTTTACAGCAATAGCCGTATGCTTTACGGATTGGCACAACAAGGTAATGCACCAAAGTTTCTATCCAAACTCAACAAAAACTACGTGCCTGTAATGGCAATCTTAGTTTCTGCAGTATTTGCTGCCATTTGTATTGTAATCAACAAAATCATCCCTGAACAAGCCCTAAGCATACTCATGTCATTAGTGGTATCGGCACTTGTGATCAATTGGTTGATGATTAGCTATACCCACATCAAATTCAGGAAAGCACATCAATTGGAGAAAACGAAGTTTCCATCATTTCTGTATCCAATCAGTAATTACATCTGCCTGTTCTTTTTAGCGGGCATCTTGATCGTAATGTGGCTTACAGGCCTGAAAATGTCTGTAGAGCTAATTCCTATATGGATGTTGTTTTTATATGGTTGCTACTACTTAGTTCAACGCAAAAAATAAAGAAAACTATTACTTCTACTTATTTTTAAAGAATTATCCACCATAGTTGGCGAAATACTCCTATGTGTCTATGTGTTTATATTTGGCGTTATACATTTAACGCAAAAGCTAATTAAATGAACCACATAGACACATAGTAGGTTCAATAACATTAGTAATCATTAGGCTTAACTTCGTTGATTTTCAATTTACTTGCTTGAGTTTCATAAACGGGATTGCAGCGAAAATCCTTTTTGTATGTCACGCTGAGCCTGTCGAAGTGTTCTCGCGTGTACAGGATCTTTCGACAACCTTTCCCGATTATTCGGGAAGCTCAGGATGACCGGTGTGAATGGCAATGGCGTTCACAAAAAGATTATAGCGTAAAGCCCGACTTGCTTTAATAGAAGTCGCTGCCCCTGCTTTTCAAAAAACAACTTATTAAGTTCTGTACGACTTTGCAATGTACCCTTATGTGTCTATGTGGCAATAATAATTACATAAAAAAAGAGGATGCCCAAACGCTAGGCACCCTCTCCAACATTATATACTACTAAACCTACAACTATTTTGCGTCAATTTTAAACAAAGCAGGAACATCCTCAGCACTTGAAGCTTTGGCTTCCAAATCTTTGATTAAAAATTTTTCAAGCAATTAAATGTTACAACCAGCTTACAACGCCAGTTTCTACATTATAATTAGCGCCTACTATTTTAATTTTACCGTCTTTTTCCAATTGGTTTAAAGTGGAACTTTGACTGCGGATATCTGCAATAGTTTGTTTTACATTCTGTACGTTCAATCTTTCCAACAAATCATCATTTTTAGACGAACGCTCTTCGCCTTCATTGATAATCTCCTCAATAATTGGATTAAAATGATCCACCAAATGTGTAAGGTTTTCCATTCCCATCTCTCTAATTGCCGCTGCATCTAGTCCTCCTTTTAAAGCACCGCATTTAGAGTGCCCTAAAACAACAACCAGTTTAGAACCTGCCACATTACAGCCAAACTCCATAGATCCCAAAATATCTTGGTTCGCAAAGTTCCCAGCAATTCTCACGCTAAAAATATCACCCAATCCTTGGTCAAAAATCAATTCTGCAGAAGTACGACTGTCGATACAGCTTAATATTACGGCAAATGGCCATTGTCCAGCCCTAGTGTCGTTTACTTGTGATAGTAAATCCCTATTGGCTTTTAAATTTTGCACAAATCTTTCATTACCTTCTTTTAGTATTTCAAGTGCCCTTTCAGGGGTAATGGTTGCTTGCGTTTCTGAAGTATGTGCTTTCATTGTATTTATGTTTTTAATTTTGTTCAACGATTTTTGTATTAATTTTTGGTACCGAGTAAGTTTTCTTAATATTCTCTAAAGTAACAATAATCCCTTTTGTATAAGCATTATGTTTGTAGTTGTGGATTGCTTCCAATACATCAGGATCGATATATCTAGAATTAGCGCCATCAATAATCACATTGGTTTCGTTTGGAATTCCAGATAACAACACTTGAATAGAAGCTTTGTTTAAAAACGATACTTCTTCGGCAAGTTTGATTCTGATGTTCTTTTTGTTTCCTTCTTCTTGTACTCGGTAAAAGAAGGGATTGCGCATATTGGTCCTCAATAGATAGAAAATTGAAACCGCCATACCAATACCAACACCTTTCAACAAATCAATACCCACTACCCCTACAACAGTAACTACAAATGGGATAAATTGATCCCAACCTTTGTGGTACATATGCTTAAATAGAGATATTCTCGCTAATTTATATCCAGTAACCAATAAAATGGCTGCTAAACATGATAACGGAATCATGTTGATGATTGAAGGAATGAATAGTAATGACAGCAATAGCAACAAACCGTGAGTAATGGCCGAAACCTTGGTACGACCTCCAGCATTAACGTTTGCCGAGCTTCGTACAATTACAGCGGTCATTGGCAATCCGCCCAACATACCACTGGTAATGTTACCTACACCTTGCGCAACCAATTCTCTATTGGTTGGCGATACTCTTTTCAACGGGTCAATTTTATCTACCGCCTCTAAACTCAACAAAGTTTCTAAACTGGCAACTACTGCAATAGTAAGCGCCACCATTAACACCTTTGAGTCTAAAATAGTAGAAAAATCAGGCATGGTAAACAGGCCAAAAAATTCAGCAGCGCTGTTTACTTCTGGGATTTTAACCATCTGGCTATCCTTTAAAGCACTTGATGAACCACTAAATAAGATGGCTCCCAAGATACCCAAAGCAACTACTACCAAAGGAGCAGGAACTACCGCTAGCTTCTTAAATTTAGGCCAAAATACCAATATCAAAATGGAAAGTACACTGATCGAAATCGCAGCTATACTGAAGTGCTGAAGCGCATTCCCTAAGGCCGAGAAGGTATTCTCTCCATCTTTCTGGAAAAAGCTTTCATCACCAAAAAAGTCACTATCCACACCTAAAGCATGTGGCAATTGTTTCATGATCAACAATATACCGATACCGGCCAACATCCCCTCAATTACACTTGAAGGAAAATAGTTACCAATAGTACCAGCTTTGATCAATCCTAAAATTAGTTGGAAAACACCAGCCAAAACTACGGCCATCAAAAATGCCTGATAGCTTCCTAAACTAGTGATAGAAGCCAAAACAATGGTTGTTAAACCAGCGGCTGGCCCACTTACACTTAACTGCGAACCACTAATAGAGGCTACTACTACACCACCTACAATCCCAGTAAGCAAACCTGCAAACAAAGGAGCCCCAGAGGCCAAAGCAATCCCCAAACACAGTGGCAAAGCCACTAAGAACACTACAATACTTGCTGGCAAATCGGCTTTTAAATTCCTCTTTTGCAAGTATTTTCCTATTCCGCTCCCCATAGAAGCCGAATTCGAATTTTTCATAAAGAATTATGTTAATTTCTAAAGTTTTTTTTATCAAATCAGTTCCGTATTAAGCATACGGAAATAGTGCGGGTAAAAACTTATGAGAAATTAGGAGGCGGTGTTGGAACCGAAGGATGGTATGGATCTACATAGCGTCGAGAGTGCTCAATAAAGCTACTAGGAACACCACAATCTAAATCCAAGTAAACGTAGTTAAGATCGATTTTTTGGAACATCATTTTATAGTCCACAAACTTAACGCTTGATTTTCCCTTATCATCGCCGTTGTTTTCATTTTCCAACTGCATGATTACAGAAACCATAAAATCTTCGTCCAGATGCTTAAAAAACATAGGCGCAGCAGAAATTACCATCTTCGACGCGAAAACGCACATAAAAACGGCAACTACCAAAAGCTTATATTTTCTTAGCTTCATTTTTTGTTAAATCTTATTTTTAGATTTTCCCAAAAGTAATTCCCGAAAGCGTTAAATTCAAAATTATTACGTAATAAATTTGTAATATAAAGATTTTGTGGTGTGGAAATCAAAAATATTAGGCATTTTAAAACTTTGTTTATTTTTGAGCTTTTCTTGTACACAATCGAAGCAAAACTTAATGAGGATTCCATTTATTTGTTTACTAACTATATTGCCTCTCTTTGCACTGGCGCAGAATAATAATGCCCCTTCATCATACGATATACATGATATTAAAATCACGGGGTATCTGCAAACGCAGTTTCAAGTAGCGCAATCCCCAGGTATCTTTTCATGGTCGGGAGGCGACTTTGCTCAAAATTCTGCCAGCCGATTTATGTTGAGACGTGGACGTTTAAAGGTAGACCGTGTAGACAAGTTTTCTTCGGTAGTTTTCCAATTAGATGGTACGCAAGACGGTCTTAGGATTATGGATGCCTTCATTCAATTCCATAACCCCGAAGACAAATCCCTACTTTTTACAGCAGGTTTGTTCAATAGACCATTCGGTTATTCTATTGTCTATTCTTCTGGTTATAGAGATTTTCCTGAACGTGCTCGTGTTTTTCAAACCCTAATGCCAAGGGAAAGGGATTTGGGTGCCATGATTAGCTATAGACCAAAAAAATATCTTCATTTTGTTACTGCTGAGTTAGCGGTAGTTAACGGTAGTGGCCTTAACGCTAAAGATTACGACTCAAACAAAGACATCATCGGCAACCTCAACTTTAAATTTGACAGCTTAGCCAATAAAAAATTCCACTTAGGATTTGGTGCTTCCATTTATAAAGGCACCGTACGAGGAAATACCGACACTTATTTGAAACCTGTTAAAAATGGTTTTGTAAGTGTTACCGATGCCTCCAATGTAGGCTATAATTTCCGAAGAGATTATTATGGCGCTAATATTCAGCTAGAGTACAACAATTCTTTTGGAAGTACCACACTCAAATCAGAATATATTCAAGGCAAACAACCAGGTGTAGCGGCCTCATCTAGCATTTCGGGTTTAGCAGCCAGCCAAAGTTTTGCAGCCCAACCCACTACCAATTTATACCTTAGGAATTTTAATGGATATTTCATCTGGTTTACCCAACAAATTGCCCACACTAAACTAACGGCTATTGTTGGTTACGATGTTTATGACCCAAATACTGATGTCGACGAATCTGAAATTGGAAAGGCTGGAAATAATACCACTGCAGGCGACATTAAATTTAGCACCCTAGGCTATGGCGTAACCTATGCCCTTAATGGCCGTTTAAAGCTTACTATTTATAATGAACATGTCCGTAATGATGGCACTCAATTAGCCAATTATCAAAACGACATTAAAGACAATGTGTTTACTACCCGCCTCCAATATCGCTGGTAGCGAAATACTTTAATTTTTAACCAAATCTATAAACCATATAAACCAATGAACAACAAAATCCAGATCTTAAAGGATAAAATAGAGAAAGCCCATTTAGGTGGCGGACAAGCTCGTATTGATAGCCAGCATAAAAAAGGGAAATTGACTGCTCGTGAGCGTATCCATTTTTTAATGGACGAAGGTAGCTTTGAGGAAATCGGCATGTTGGTCACCCATCGCAGTACCGATTTTGGGATGGAAAGAGAAAAATACCTTGGTGATGGCGTAATTACGGGCTATGGCACCGTAAATGGAAGACTTACGTATGTTTTTTCTCAAGATTTTACTGTCTTTGGTGGGTCTTTATCAGAAACACATGCAGAGAAAATCTGTAAAATCATGGATATGGCCATGAAAAATGGAGCGCCTATCATTGGTTTAAATGACAGTGGAGGAGCCCGTATCCAAGAAGGCGTAGTTTCCCTAGGTGGTTATGCCGATATTTTTTATCGTAACGTACAAGCCTCTGGCGTAGTGCCACAGTTTTCGGCGATTATGGGACCTTGTGCAGGGGGCGCAGTATACTCTCCTGCCATTACAGATTTTATTTTAATGGTTGAAAACACTTCATATATGTTTGTAACTGGCCCAAATGTGGTAAAAACAGTTACGCACGAAGAAGTGAGTTCAGAAGAACTTGGAGGCGCTAGTACACATGCAACCAAATCAGGAGTTACCCATTTTGCTTGTGCCAATGAAATTGATGCTATTAATCATGTCAAAAAGCTATTAAGCTATGTTCCTCAAAACTGCGAGGAAACCCCTCCAGCTGTTGCTTATGATTTAGGGAATGAAGAAAGATTGGGTTTAAATGAGGTACTTCCTTCAAATGCCAACCAACCTTACGACATCAGAGAGGTAATTGCACAAGTTACTGATGAAGAAAGCTTCTTGGAAGTACATGCCGCTTACGCAGAAAATATCGTAGTGGGCTTTGCCCGATTAGCAGGTCGCAGTATTGGTATTGTAGCCAATCAGCCAGCTTATTTAGCGGGAGTTTTAGACAATAATGCTTCTGTAAAAGCGGCCAGATTTGTACGTTTCTGCGATTGCTTTAACATTCCGTTGTTAGTTTTTGAAGATGTTCCTGGCTTTTTGCCTGGCACCGATCAAGAATGGAACGGTATCATCAACAACGGCGCAAAACTATTATACGCTTTTAGCGAAGCTACCGTGCCTCGTATTACGGTAATTACCCGTAAAGCTTATGGAGGCGCCTATGATGTAATGAACTCCAAACATATTGGTGCCGATATGAACTACGCTTGGCCAAGCGCCGAAATTGCAGTAATGGGTGCTAAAGGAGCTGCCGAAATCATCTTTAAAAGAGAAATCACTGCAGCCGAAAATCCAGAAGAAAAATGGTTAGAAAAAGAGAAATTATATTCAGATATTTTCGCCAACCCTTACCGTGCTGCTGAGCGTGGTTTTGTTGATGAAGTGATTGAACCATCTAAAACCCGTGAAAAACTAATCAAGGCTTTCAAAATGCTCGAGAACAAAGTAGTAAACACTCCAAGAAAAAAACACGGGAATATCCCACTTTAAGGATAAAATGCAAGCATTAAAACGTGCCGATGTAATTTTGATGGCCTTTTGCACAGGTCTTATCGTTGCCAACATTTACTATTGCCAACCCTTGGTGATTTTAATTGCCAAGGAGTTTAAACTGGCCGAAAGCGATGCCGGAAGTATCACTTTTTTAACCCAAGCAGGATATGCCATTGGTCTATTCCTTTTGGTGCCATTGGGCGATATGTTTGAACGCAAGAGACAGATTTTGGTCATCACCGCATTGGCAATTGTTTCTTTATTGATTGCTGGTTTTTCACACAGCTTTTTCGTGCTTGAAATAGCCAGTGTTTTAATTGGCGCTTGCTCCATTGTCCCACAACTCATTCTCCCCCTCACCGCCTCTTTAAGCGACGATGAAAGCCGAGGTCATAACATAGGCATCGTCATGAGTGGTTTATTGGTAGGTATTTTAGCGTCAAGAGCGATTAGCGGTACAGTAGGTGATTTACTAGGCTGGCGTGCCATGTTTTTAATTGCTGCTGGCATTTGTACTTTGCTTGTGATGCTGATGGCGGTACGATTTCCAACAAGCCGTCCTACTTTTACTGGCGGTTATAAAGAATTGATGCGCTCCATGTTTTCCTATATTAAAACCCAACCCGTTTTAAGAGAAGCATCCATCATTAATTTCTTTGCTTTTATTGTCATCATGGGTTTTTGGACTACGATGGTACTTTACCTTTCTAATCCACCGCATCATTTCAGTGCTTATCAAATTGGTTTATTTGGTATTGCTGGCGCCGCAGGTGCATTAGCTGCGCCATTGGTAGGCAAACTGAGCGGTGGCGGAAATCCACGAAAAAACTTGATGATAGGCTTTATATTGGAATTGATTAGTGTGGCGTTGTTCTATTTCACTGGCCATAGCGTATTCCTTTTTGTTGTTGGTATTATCTTGATAGATATTGGACAACAGGCCATCCACGTCACCAACCAAACCCGTATTTACACTTTAGTTCCCGAAGCCCGAAACAGGCTAAACACCATCTTTATGTCGGTAAGTTTTGTAGGTGCAGCCTGTGGTTCGGCCTTGGGTTTGTGGCTATGGTCGTTAGGTGGTTGGGCCATGTTTTGTTACGGGATTACAGCAATCATCATCCTAAACATGTTAATTTATCAGTGGTATAAAAAAGCTTAAACTCTTGAGTGAAATTATCCAAATAGAACAAATCTTTCCTTCGCTTACTTGGCGAATTAGGCAACAGGCCATGTATCCTGAAAAGGAAATTACTGAAATGGAGTTGGCAGATGATTTTGAAGGTACTCACTTTGGCCTGTATCTTAACCATGAACTTACTGGAGTAGTTTCTTTATTTATAAAGGATGGTATTGCACAATTTAGAAAAATGGCTGTACTTCCTACAAAACAAGGAAATGGCTTGGGCAAACTACTATTGCAATACCTAATAGATTATTGTAAGCAACAACCAGTTAAATTACTTTGGTGCAATGCTAGAGTAAGCGCTATTGGTTTTTATACCAAAATTGGTTTCGTTACCGAGGGAGAACCTTACCAGCAAAACGAGTTAGCATACATAAAAATGCGAATACTCTTTAGCTAAGTTCTCGTTTAAGCATCCTGTTTTTCCTGTCAAAAATCAAGAAAATGGTTCCATCATAAGCCTTTAATATGTACATTTACCAGCATACAGAAATTAAAAACTATGGCAAAGAAAAAAGACGAAAATAAAAAACATGTGCCTGTAGTTACCAAAAAATCGCTACAGTTTTTCGAGAAATATATCAATAATGCTGCACCAACTGGACATGAGTGGGAAGGTCAAAAACTTTGGCTAGAATATTTAAAACCCTATGTTGATGAGCATTTTGTAGACAACTATGGTACCGCTGTAGGCGTAATTAATCCTAAAGCCGAATATAAAGTAGTCATTGAAGCACATGCCGATGAAATTTCTTGGTATGTGAATTACATTACCAATGATGGTTTAATTTATGTGATCCGTAATGGAGGTTCTGATCACCAAATTGCACCTTCAAAGCGTGTAAACATCCATACTGAAAAAGGCTATGTAAAAGCGGTTTTTGGTTGGCCAGCCATCCATACTCGTCATGGCGAAAAAGAACAAACACCAGAGCTTAAAAACATTTTCTTGGATTGCGGATGTACCACTAAAGAAGAAGTAGAAGCCCTAGGCGTACACGTAGGTTGTGTAATTACCTACGAAGACGAATTTATGGTATTAAATGACCGCTACTATGTTGGTCGTGCATTAGATAACCGTGCTGGTGGTTTTATGATTGCCGAAGTAGCTCGTTTGTTGAAAGAGAACAAGAAAAAATTACCTTTTGGTTTGTATATCGTGAACTCGGTACAGGAAGAAATTGGTTTACGTGGTGCAGAAATGATTGCAGATCGTATTAAGCCTCATGTAGCTATCGTGACCGATGTAACCCACGATACCACCACTCCAATGATTAACAAAATTACGCAAGGCGATTTATCAGCAGGCAAAGGACCAGTAGTATCATATGCCCCTGCGGTACAAACAAACTTGAATAAATTGTTAATCAAGACTGCTGAAAAAGCAGGTATTCCATTCCAACGCCAAGCCTCATCACGTTCAACAGGAACAGACACTGATGCTTTCGCGTATTCTAATGGAGGCGTACCTTCGGCATTAATATCGTTACCTTTGCGTTACATGCACACTACCGTGGAAATGGTACACAAAGAAGATGTTGACAATGTCATCAGCCTAATTTACGAAAGTTTATTGGCCATTAAAGATGGTCAGGATTTCAGAGAATTCTCAAAAATCTAATCAAAATATAAAAGGCCTGAAAATTATTCAGGCCTTTTTCATATAGATTAATTCCCCTATGTGTCTATGTGGTTATATTTTTTAATTAAATGAACCACATAGACACATAGAAAATGTCATAACATTAACGAAATGTTGTGATTTATCTACCATTATTAAAAAATATTTGAATTTATGTATTTAACTACGTAGTTTTATACATTATGAATATCAACATCGTTCCAATCTACAATAATGACAGCGAGGCTGTGATTAACATTATTTTACCTATACAACAAAATGAGTTCAATATCGCCATCGGTATCAAAGATCAGCAAGACCTTTTAACCATCGAAGAATTTTACCACCATGGCGGAGGTCATTTCTGGGGAGCCAAAATTGACGGAGAATTAGTGGGAACCATAGGTCTAATTAAGTGCAGTGATGACTTTGGCGCAATTAGAAAAATGTTCGTGAAGAAAGAATATCGTGGAAAAGAATACGGTATTGCTCAGCTGTTATTAGAGACTTTAATGGCCTATAGTAAAGAAATTGGCTTAAAAAGCCTATACTTGGGAACAAAAGATGTTTTACAAGCAGCGTTACGCTTTTATGAAAAAAATGGTTTCTCCTTGATTGAAAAGAGCGAATTACCAAAAGCTTTTCCAATTATGCCTGTAGATAATGTCTTTTGTCGTTTATCATTCAAATAGGTAAAAAATGAATATTATCAATAGTGTAGGTGCTTTAGCTTTATCAACTCGTTTACAAGTATTAAGCGAACAGTTACGTAAAGACGGCGCCTTATTGTACAAAGAATATGATATCAATTTTGAGCCCAAATGGTTTCCTGTGATTTATACGCTTCATCAGAAAAAAGCATTAAGCGTAGTCGAAATCGCAATGGAAATTGGCTACAGCCATCCTTCAACCATTAGTTTATTAAAGGAATTAGAAAAAGAAAAAATTGTTCAATCCAAAAAAGACAAATCGGATGAGCGCAAACGCATCATTTCTTTAAGTACAAAAGGTGATGAATTAGTGATAAAAATGCTTCCAGTTTGGTCTGTTATTAACAATGCCCTAGAAGAAATCATCGATAACGAGAACAACCTACTGAAAGCCATTAACGAAGCGGAAGAAAAAATCAAAAGGTCAAGTTTCTTTCAACGGGCACTGATTTTAAAAGAAAAAGCGGGTTTAAAATAAAGTGGTTATTTATTGATAAAAACTACCATCGCCCCTACGCATCATCGGTCTACCATTACGATTTCTTGCTCCTGTCCATTTCTGCAAGCGTACGTTAGCCCTCAACATAAAATATCGGCTCAAAGCATTGGTACGAGTTTCCGTTTTCACCAAATCTGTGACGTTGAGGTTTACAAAATTGTTCTGCTTTAAAAGGTCAAAAGCTTGGAAGGTAATAGACGCCCTACGTTTCCAAAACTCTTTCTGCACATAAGCATTAATCACCAAAGGATTACTGGTGATATTGGCATCAATCCCACTTACAAAATTCTTACTGGCGCTGTAACCAAAAATCAGCGATTGCCACATGTAAAAACGACCATCCACGTTAAATGCCAATGTTTTAGTATTTACCCTATTTGTACTAATGGTGTTTTCAGATTTAGTAATGTTATATGACACATTTGGATTTACCTCCAACCACTCATTTGGATTGATACGAGGGCCAAAACGTTCGGTAATATTCCAAGTGCTAGTAATGCTTTCCAAGTTATTACTCATGGAAACACCATGATTATAATTGACATTTCCACTTAAAGACAAATTGTACTTACGGTTGTTCAATTGCTTACTCACCGAATAATTTCCTCCAATACGATAACTGCCATTCATGTTCACATAATGTGTTTCGTTACGCAATAATTGGTTGTTGTTATTGAAAATCTGCACCATATTACTCACTACAGAATTATCAATAAAAGTTGCGTTTAAATTGATGGAATAATTAAGCTTTTGGTTAGCGATGTAATTGTTATAATTAGTATTGATGGAATGGTTAAAAGTAACCTTCAAATCTGGATTACCTACAATCGTATTTTGTGGGTTTGATACGTCTCTAACAGGTTGTATCTGATCAAAAGTTGGTTCCTTTGCATTACCAGAGTAATTGATTTGTATACTATGGGTTCGCGACCAAGCGTATTGAAATCTGGCGATAGGAATCAAATTAAAACTATTACGATTGGTAGTCGTTCCCAGACTTACTTTTGTACCGCTTAGCACCGCAGGTACTCCGGTAATTCCCACTGAAAACCGCACCTTTGAGGTGTTTGACAAACCATAACGGTAATTCAATGCGATACGAGCTTGCGTGAAGGAATAATCGTAGATATTGCTCAATGAATCTACCACTTGCTTATTATCCAAGGCATCTATATTGCTCGTAATTGCCCTATTGTCATAGCCGTTGTAGGTAATCTGACCATTAAATTCTAATTGACTATTTGCAGCCAAGGGCTCTACGTAAGTTAAACTTCCCCGATAATTATTGGTCAAGTTTCTTCGTTCAATTAAACGATGCACCAAAGAATCGAGCACATTAATATCATCCTTATAGAACTTGGTATTTCGTTCCTGATCTGATTCTTGATCAGAAGTATTAAAGCTAAACTGAACTGAGAAATTTCTACGTGGCTTATTAAAAATATGTTGATAGAATACGGTAGCACCAATATTAGGTCTGGTGTTTTTACCTGAGCTATTGCCTAATTGATTTTGAGTGATTAATGCTCCCGATTGTCCTATGCTGGATAGGCTGCTATTAGTGGTAGAAGAATAGCTAATTTCTGGCGTAACCCTTAAAAAGTTATTGCTGTCGATATTTGCCTCTAGTTCGAAATTAAAATTATGGCCCTTGGTTTTATTATCCCTTTCGCTTTCATTTGTCGAGAAAATAGTTCCATTGGTACTATAAATTTCAGATAAACTACTGTTCAATGAATTTACATTGCTAAAGTTATAACGGTAGTTAGTATTGATTTGTATTTTTTTGCCGATTTGATCTCTGTATGAAAATGCTGAGGAACCCGTATTAGTGGTACCACCACTTCCGCCAGAAGAGTTACCGTTGTTACCGCCTGAACCACCACTAGCTGCTCCTCCACGGCCACCACCTGTATTCCCTCCATTGCCTCGGCCGCCGCCACCTCCGCCATTACTAGGCATCGCATCACCACCCATAGTGCCGGTATTTGCTACACCATTTACGGTATTGTTTAGCCTTAAGTTTACTGCAATATTCTGATTTCCATTCAGCCTTGTTCCAAACACCGAGCTTTCATACCGTTCATTACTACCCCCACCAGCGGTAATGTTCGCTGAGTTTCCTACAGATTTATCAGCACGAGTTACAATGTTCAATATCTTTTCTGGATCCCCGTCTTTAATGCCCGTTCTGGCAGCTTGGTCTCCATAATCATCTACGATTTGGATCTTATCTACAATTTCAGCAGGTAAGTTTTGTATCGCCGTGCTGATCTCTCCACCGGCATAAACCTTTCCGTTAATTTTTGCCTTGGTGACATTATTTCCTTGGTGGATCAAGCTACCATCAGTACCTACTTCCATCCCTTCCATTTTTTTTAGAAGCTCATCAACAGTAGCATTTTCTCTTACGATATAATCACTGGCTTTGTATTCTACGGTATCTGTTTTATAGGTAATAGATGGCGTTCCATTAATGACCACCTCATTTAAGGTATTAGATGTAGAACGTAAAATAATGGGATCCATCACAATTCTCGGAATGGCATCATTTTGCTTGTATTTATTGATTTGCTGCTTGTAGCCCAACATTGTAAAACTCATGGTATAAGTTGCCAGTTTTACATTTTTAAAAACAAAAATACCATCTGGATTAGTACTCGTCACCAAAGTATCTTTCTCTGACGTTAACCTGATGGTAACTCCTGGAACACCCAAATCAGTTGTATCTTTTACAATGCCACTAATTTCTCGAGTAGCTATTGGAGGTGGTACGTTTTTACCTTTGGGTGCATTTTGTGCTTGTAGATTAAAATTGGTTAGCAACAAAATAGTAAACACCGTCAGCCCACACAGATAATTCTTAAGATTTCTCATAGCTACTAGCGATTACTTTTGAAGAATATATTTACCCCAAAAATCGGTAGCAGTCATTAAATCTTGACGAGCAGCATTTGTATTGGCTCCACTACCAAAATTACCACCTCTAGCACTAGCTCCAAAAGCCGGAGCTGCATTAGTTCTCATCGCAAAATTACCGCTATTAGGCAAGCCGTTAAGTTTTATTTGATAAGCTATTTCATTGTTGCTACCCGGTGTAATTTCCAATAAGGATAATGGAATAGCTGCTTCGTAAACATAAGCGCCTTGCTCATCCATCTTGGCAACGGCTTTAATACCGTACTCGTTATAAATAGAGATTAAGGTATCGGAAACTTGTTTAAATCCTAAAGCTTTGATTTCTTTTACTCCAGCTAATAGGGTTTTACGTTGGGCTAAAACAATCGAATCTCTTTCCTTTTGGCTCTGTTCCTGTCTTTCCTGACCAGCTCTCTGTCTATTTTGTCCTGTATTGCCACGGTTGCCATTTGCCCTTACAATAAGTGGATAGGTGATTGTAAATGCGTCCTGCTCTCTCTTTTTACCTTTGGTGTTAATCGTAAATGAAATTCCACCTGCCATGATTTTAGTAATGGTTTCGCTATCATTTGCTTTAATGGCTAAATAAAGATTCTTATCATCATTAGCAATGGTATACAATAAAGTAGTTCGTTTATTTTCTGCTGCAAAAGCTCCCCATTCTTGGTTCTTGCCATCTATACGAATAGTGCTTGGTGCCAAAATACCATTTCCTTGCACATCTGGCAATTTTTGGGCATCGACACCTATACTCAGTAAAAGTATGGGCAAAAGAGTGTAAAATAGCTTCATTTTTCGTGGTTTACATTTGTGAGTGAACTTACATAGACTTCAATAAGGAAAAAAGGATTAAAACTAGCGCACAAAAAAAAATCCCCAGCTAAGCTGAGGATTTACAATTTCAGATGATTTATTTAGCAGAAGATTTATAATTCTCTGCCAATTTTAAGGCATTATAAGCATTAACTATTCCACCACTTACACATAATTCAGAAAAATTAGCTCGTACCGTTTCATCCTTATCATTTTTATATTTCACTTTTCGCGCTACTTTGGTTACCGACTTCATAATGATATCTTTTACATCTACCGCTGTTAACTCTGGGTGATAGCTCAAAATCAAAGCTGCTAAACCAGTAACTACCGGAGCCGCCATACTTGTGCCATCAAACTCTTCATATTTTGAATTGGGAACCGTAGAGTTAATCATAAAGCCTGGAGCAAATACATCTACATTATATTTACCATAATTAGAGAAAGATGCTTTTAAATCGTCATTATCTTTATATGCACTAGCACCTACTTCTATCCAATTTTTAGCATGTGGAAGTTGATATTTCGCGCTATCTAAAACAGGTTTAGCAAACGAATCTCTTTTGGGAGCTGGGGCTGGACCGCCGTTCATTCTATTAGTGGGGGTCATTGGAGGAAACATGCTCACTTGCGGCTTGTTTTTCTTTGCATAAGCTTCAGCTTCCGGACTGTCATAATATTTATTCGGAAAATTATCTGTTACATCGTTATTCTGATTATCATTCCCGGCAGCATGCACTAACAATACCCCTTTTGATTCTGCATATTTTATCGCTTCATCAACTACTTTTTTATCCCACTTATATCCTTTTCCAAAACTCATATTGATTACTCTCGCCCCATTATCTACTGCATATCTAATTCCATTGGCTACATCTTTATCCCGCTCGTCTCCCTGAGGCACCACTCTGATGGTCATAATGCTTACATTATTAGCAACACCTTTAATGCCGATATCGTTATTTCTATTTGCTCCGATAATTCCCGAAACGTGTGTACCGTGATCTGCGTCAGGGCCAATCACATCTGAGTTACCGTAAATACGCTCATTAGAGTTTGCATAATCATCACCAACAAGCACTGCTCTTTCATCATACTTCTCATTTAGGTTATACTTCAGCATCTGTTCAAGTTCCTTATGTCCTTTTTGAATGCTTTCGTAAAACTTCTCAATACTTCCCTCATCTTTAGATCCTTTACGAACAATCTTTTTGATATACTCCTCCAACTCATCATCAGCTTTATATTTCTCCATATCTTCTAATGAAGGAATTTTCTTCTGATTAACCATCGCTACCGAGTCCATCACTTTTTTGATAGCAATATAAATAGGGAATGCAGCACTAGCCTCATCATATTTCTTCCCAAAATCAGACACTACTCTTTTATACAGCGCATATTCTTCTTTCTCTGCACTATCTAAAACTGTACTCCTAATAACTGATCTATATTTAGGTTCCAGCTTACGTTTTATTCTTACTAACTCTAAATTATCATAAGCTAAATTGCCATTCTTTGAGCCGATAAAGTTCCAGCCATGTACATCGTCAATGTATCCATTACCATCATCATCGATACCATTTCCCGGAATTTCTTTTGTATTGGTCCAAAGTACATCCTTTAAATCTTCGTGTTTAATATCTGTGCCTCCATCTATAACAGCCACCACAATTTTCTGCTTGGGCTTTTTATTCTTTAACAATTCAGTATAAGCTTTCTCAGTACTAATCCCAAAATAGCCATCAGCTGTTAAATCTAAATTGAACCAATTGGGGGGTAATTTGACATTTTTATCTTGGGCATGCCCCTGGTTAATGGAAACCAATAAAGCAAAAGCGATTACAATTATTCTAAAAACTCTCATTTTAACTATTTCAGTATATATCTTAATATACAAAAATAACCATTAAAAGAAGCGGCAGTGTGATTTAGAAAAAAACTTTAACAAAAATTAACAGAAAGAAGAGGCATTGATAGCTGCATTTATAGAATACCAATGCGGGTAAGATGGCGTACCACTTGGGGAATTCTCACAGGCCGAAGTGTTTACGTGTCCTGCCGGTTCACTTTTCAATTCCCTTAAAATTCTGGGCACAAAAAAAGCCCCCGACATTTCTGAAGGGGGCTTGTAAGGATAGGCACCGACCTACTCTCCCACGTGTTACCGCAGTACCATCGGCTCTGGCGGGCTTAACTTCTCTGTTCGGAATGGGAAGAGGTGGACACCGCCGATATAGGCACCTGAAGATTTTTATTTAGGGCCATTGGGCATAAAGCTTGAGGCTTAAAGCTGCTTAACCTGCTTTGAGCTCATCGCTCTAGGCTTTCGGCCTAAATGACATATTATTGAAAGAAGTTATGTGAAGAACAAACAACGTGTGTGCAGCTTTTGAAAGCTTCGGGCTATTAGTACTACTCGACTGTGGTGTCGCCACCTTTACATCTGTAGCCTATCAACGTAGTAGTCTGCTACGACCCTATATGGAATCCTCATCTCGTGGCTAGTTTCGCACTTAGATGCTTTCAGCGCTTATCTATTCCCAGCGTAGCTACTCTGCAATGCCCCTGGCGGAACAACAGATTCACTAGAGGCTAGTCCAACCCGGTCCTCTCGTACTAAGGTCAGCCCCACTCAAGATTCCAACGCCCACAACAGATAGGGACCGAACTGTCTCGCGACGTTCTGAACCCAGCTCGCGTGCCACTTTAATCGGCGAACAGCCGAACCCTTGGGACCTTCTCCAGCCCCAGGATGTGACGAGCCGACATCGAGGTGCCAAACCTCCCCGTCGATATGAGCTCTTGGGGGAGATCAGCCTGTTATCCCCAGCGTACCTTTTATCCTTTGAGCGATGGCCCTTCCATGCAGAACCACCGGATCACTATATCCGTCTTTCGACCCTGATCGGCCTGTATGCCTCACAGTCAAGCAAGCTTATGCTATTGCACTCCCCGTACGGTTACCAAGCGTACTGAGCTTACCTTTGAAAGCCTCCGTTACCTTTTTGGAGGCGACCACCCCAGTCAAACTACCCATCAAACAATGTCCTCCGCCCAGCGGAGTTAGACACCGAATACAGAAAGGGTGGTATTTCAACGTTGGCTCCACGACGCCTAGCGACGCCGCTTCAAAGCCTCCCACCTATCCTACACATCCTGTACCCAATGTCAATGTTAAACTGTAGTGAAGGTGCATGGGGTCTTTCCGTCCCGTTGCGGGTACCCGGCGTCTTCACCGGGACCACAATTTCACCGAGCTCATGGCTGAGACAGCGCCCAGATCGTTACACCATTCGTGCAGGTCGGAACTTACCCGACAAGGAATTTCGCTACCTTAGGACCGTTATAGTTACGGCCGCCGTTTACTGGGGCTTCGATTCAATGCTTCGCCTTGCGGCTGACATCCCCTCTTAACCTTCCAGCACCGGGCAGGTGTCAGGCCTTATACCTCATCTTTCGATTTTGCAAAGCCATGTGTTTTTGTTAAACAGTCGCCTGGGCCTTTTCACTGCGGCTGCCATTGCTGACAGCGCCCCTTCTCCCGAAGTTACAGGGCCATTTTGCCGAGTTCCTTAGCCATGATTCACTCGAGCACCTTAGAATTCTCATCCCGGATACCTGTGTCGGTTTGCGGTACGAGTTTTTATAGCCTAGGGCTTAGCGGTTTTTCTTGGAAGTCTGGTTACCTGCGCTATCCACTTGCCCGAAGGCTCGCGGTACTATCGACATTCAGCACGAACGGCGGATTTGCCTACCATGCGTATACCTACTGTCTTCAACGAACTATTCCGTCAGTTCGCGGCAGTTTCACTACTCCGTCCCCACATCGCAGCTATAAAAAGTACGGGAATATTAACCCGTTGTCCATCGACTACCCCCTTCGGGTTCGCCTTAGGCCTCGACTAACCCTGATCCGATTAGCGTTGATCAGGAAACCTTATCCTTTCGGTGGGCGGGTTTCTCTCCCGCCTTATCGTTACTTATGCCTACATTTGCTTTTCCAGAAGCTCCACCACGGCTCGCGCCACAGCTTCACCGCCGCTGGAATGCTCCCCTACCGATATATTTCAATCCCATAGCTTCGGTATACAGTTTGATGCCCGTTTATTATCCATGCACGATCGCTCGACTAGTGAGCTGTTACGCACTCTTTAAATGAATGGCTGCTTCCAAGCCAACATCCTAGCTGTCTATGCAATCGCACCTCGTTAGTTCAACTTAACTGTAATTTAGGGACCTTAGCTGATGGTCTGGGTTCTTTCCCTCTCGGCCCAGGACCTTAGCACCCTGAGCCTCACTGCCGGTTATATTATATAGCATTCGGAGTTTGTCTGGATTTGGTAGGATTTGACTCCCCCGCACCCAATCAGTAGCTCTACCTCTATATAACTCAACACCGACGCTGTTCCTAAAAACATTTCGGGGAGTACGAGCTATTTCCCAGTTTGATTAGCCTTTCACCCCTACCCTCAGGTCATCCGGAAACTTTTCAACGTTTATCGGTTCGGTCCTCCATTACGTGTTACCGCAACTTCAACCTGCCCAAGGGTAGATCACAAGGTTTCGCGTCTACCTCCACTGACTATGCGCCCTATTCAGACTCGCTTTCGCTTCGGATCCGTGCCTGAAGCACTTAACCTTGCCAGTGAAGAGTAACTCGTAGGCTCATTATGCAAAAGGCACGCCGTCACACCACGAAGGTGCTCCGACCGCTTGTAAGTATACGGTTTCAGGTTCTATTTCACTCCCCTGTTCGGGGTTCTTTTCACCTTTCCCTCACGGTACTGGTTCACTATCGGTCTCTCGGGAGTATTTAGCCTTACCGGATGGTGCCGGCAGATTCCCACAAGGCGTCTCCGACCTCGCGGTACTCAGGATACTGTTAGGCCATTATTGCTTGCGTGTACGAGGCTATCACTCTATATTGCCGGGCTTCCCATCCCGTTCCACTTCACGTTAATGTAACCACGTTACAGTCCTACAACCCCACATATGCCGTAACATAAGTGGTTTGGGCTCTTTCCCTTTCGCTCGCCACTACTCAGGAAATCATTGTTATTTTCTCTTCCTCTGCTTACTTAGATGTTTCAGTTCGGCAGGTTCGCTCTTATTGTGCCATGTCTTCAACATGGCGGGTTTCCCCATTCGGAAATCCGCGGATCGAATCTCATTTGCAGATCCCCGCGGCTTATCGCAGCTTATCACGTCCTTCATCGCCTCCGAGAGCCAAGGCATCCCCCGTATACTCTTTATTACTTTCTTCCACTCGTGCGCCTTTTGCGCCGCACGGTGTGCTTTTTTGCTCTTGTCATGATGTCTCATACCAGGTTTGCACCTGGTGAGCACAAACACAACAGTCGCCTATTGTTGTTTGCTCTTCTTTTTAACTTCTTCCAATATGTCAAAGAACTTCCTGAAGCTCCCGGTTAAAGGCCGTCAGTTGAAAGTATCGCTACTCTTAACTCTTGACCCTTGACTTTTCACTTCCAAGTGGAGAATAACGGAGTCGAACCGTTGACCTCCTGCGTGCAAGGCAGGCGCTCTAGCCAGCTGAGCTAATCCCCCAAAAAAACTTATCCGTAGTCCCGTCCAGATTTGAACTGGAGACCCCTACATTATCAGTGTAGTGCTCTAACCAGGCTGAGCTACGGGACTATATCGATGTGCCATCCATATCCCCCTGCCCTGTGGCCGGTTTAGACCTGCGGCTTCATCTTCTTGGTGTTTTTTCTTTTATTTAAGAGATATCCTATCATTTATCATTTGGGCGCAGCGAGTGGTCAATCCCACTCCAGAAAGGAGGTATTCCAGCCGCACCTTCCGGTACGGCTACCTTGTTACGACTTAGCCCCAGTTATCGGTTTTACCCTAGGACGCTCCTTGCGGTTACGTACTTTAGGTACCCCCAACTTCCATGGCTTGACGGGCGGTGTGTACAAGGCCCGGGAACGTATTCACCGCGTCATTGCTGATACGCGATTACTAGCGAATCCAACTTCACGGGGTCGAGTTGCAGACCCCGATCCGAACTGTGAACGGCTTTTTGAGATTGGCATGACATTGCTGCCTAGCTGCCCTCTGTACCGTCCATTGTAGCACGTGTGTAGCCCCGGACGTAAGGGCCATGATGACTTGACGTCGTCCCCTCCTTCCTCTCTGTTTGCACAGGCAGTCTGTCTAGAGTCCCCACCATTACATGCTGGCAACTAGACATAGGGGTTGCGCTCGTTGCGGGACTTAACCCAACACCTCACGGCACGAGCTGACGACAGCCATGCAGCACCTAGTTTCGTGTCCCGAAGGACGCATCCATCTCTGGATACTTCACTAACTTTCAAGCCCGGGTAAGGTTCCTCGCGTATCATCGAATTAAACCACATGCTCCTCCGCTTGTGCGGGCCCCCGTCAATTCCTTTGAGTTTCACCCTTGCGGGCGTACTCCCCAGGTGGAACACTTAACGCTTTCGCTTAGCCGCTGACCGTGTATCGCCAACAGCGAGTGTTCATCGTTTAGGGCGTGGACTACCAGGGTATCTAATCCTGTTCGATCCCCACGCTTTCGTGCCTCAGCGTCAATAAGACCATAGTAAGCTGCCTTCGCAATCGGTGTTCTGTGACATATCTATGCATTTCACCGCTACTTGTCACATTCCGCCTACCTCTAGTCCATTCAAGCCCATCAGTATCAAGGGCACTGCGATGGTTGAGCCACCGTCTTTCACCCCTGACTTAACAGGCCGCCTACGCACCCTTTAAACCCAATAAATCCGGATAACGCTTGGATCCTCCGTATTACCGCGGCTGCTGGCACGGAGTTAGCCGATCCTTATTCTTACGGTACATTCAGCTCACTACACGTAGTGAGGTTTATTCCCGTACAAAAGCAGTTTACAACCCGGAGGGCCGTCTTCCTGCACGCGGCATGGCTGGTTCAGGCTTGCGCCCATTGACCAATATTCCTTACTGCTGCCTCCCGTAGGAGTCTGGTCCGTGTCTCAGTACCAGTGTGGGGGGCCATCCTCTCAGATCCCCTAGCCATCGTAGCCTTGGTGGGCCGTTACCCCGCCAACTAGCTAATGGCACGCATGCCCATCCTTCTCCCATAAATGTTTGACCCCTCGACGATGCCGCCGTGTGGTCTTATGCGGTATTAATCCGGATTTCTCCGGGCTATCCCCCAGAAAAGGGTAGGTTGCATACGCGTTACGCACCCGTGCGCCGGTCTCAAGCAAGCAAGCTCGCTCTACCCCTCGACTTGCATGTATTAGGCCTGCCGCTAGCGTTCATCCTGAGCCAGGATCAAACTCTCCATTGTAAAATGTTGTAGTTCGAACACTGACTATCTATTAACTAAAATTGATTGTCTGTTCTTAATTGTATTGTCTGTAAGAACCGACCTAAAGAAAACAGCTTAACTATATGTACTTTACAGTAAACATCTTCGCCTCGCTGCGCTTGTATAAATGATATCTCTTTAATGAACTTTCCGACCTGGCCTCGCGGCGGTCTTCTATATCTTCGACTTGTTCGTCAGCCAGTCTTAATGTTCTGGCATCCGTCCCGTCGTTTCAATCTTTTTTATTTGTTATCAAGCTCCGCTTGATAACTCCCGTTTCGTTTTGGACTGCAAAGGTAGGAAACTTTTTCTTTTCCGCAAATAAAAAATGAAATATTTTTTGTTTGCCTTTTCTCCATCCAATCTCCCCGTCCCTTCCTCTCTTCAATCTTTCCCTCTTCCTCCGAAGCGGAGTGCAAAGGTAGAAAAACTTTTCCCTTCTGCAAGAAAAAAATAAAACTTTTTTTTCTATTCGTTGTTATGGCCTTTCAGTCGTCCCCTCTTCCTCCGAAGCGGAGTGCAAAGGTAGGAAAATATATCCCCCACGCAACACAAACAACGATATTTGTTGGCGGAACACGCACAAACTACTGGAAGACAGAAAGAAAAAAACACCACAGCATATGAAACAGGAACTAAAACTCCTAGGAATGGTGCCTATATCGCATCTCTCAATATCAGATTTGAGTATTTGATTAGTCTAGAAACAGAAATTAAACCTGTAATTATTAACACCTATTCTATTATATATAACCTATACTATATATACATATGTTGACGAAAGTGGTAATTTCATCAGAACCTGGATTTGAAACATCCCTACCAGTTCTAATGTATAGTAGATTTATATAAGAATAATAAAGGCTATGTGAATTAAACCACCTTGTTTTAATAACTTGTTATATAAGCGATAGCCCCTTCTCTAAAAGAAACCTTGTTATTTGCACTCGATGGGTCTACAATAGCACCTATATTTGATTTATGAGATGAGGGTACCGTCTGATGGTCTGCCTAGCGTATTAAATACGCTAGGCGGTTTTCAATTTACGTTAGTATTGTCCTGTAGTTAACAGAACCAAGGTACAAGCCTCTGTATACTCGATTTGATGCTTATCTAGCAATTCTTCCAATACCTCATTTTCAGTCCCTGGATTAAAAACCACTCTTTTTGGCTTTGTGGCAACAATATAATCAAAATATTGTGGCTGGATGGCCGGGCCTATATATAAAGTAATGGTATCTATATCATGATGGATGGCCTCTGGTTTTTCTATCGCTACTCCAGCCACCTCTCCCTTCTTTATACCAATATTAACAATTTGATGGCCTTTGGCTGTTAACATATGAGCTGCTTTGTAGGCATATCTATCTGGATCGGTACTTGCTCCTATAATTAATGTCTTTTTCATTTTTTAATTGCTTAAGCAGATTTTAATATCGCAAAGATAAAACGGTTTTGAGGAATTAATGTTTATGCTGATTTAAAATGGCGTTAGCGCAGTTTACGCCATCGATGGCTGCAGAAACAATTCCCCCTGCATACCCAGCTCCTTCAGCGCAAGGATAAAGCCCTTTTATTTGTGGGTGTTGAAATGTCTCTTTATCTCGTGGTATACGAACGGGAGACGACGTCCTACTTTCGACACCAACCAAGATTGCTTCGTTATTGTAATATCCTTTCATCTTTCTGCCAAATAATGGAAGTGCTCCACGCAAACTCGAGGAAACAAATTCAGGTAAGATATTATCCAACATTACGCTTTTTGTTCCTGGCAAGTACGAGTTTTTGGGCAAATCAATAGACAATTTGTTTTCCACGAAATCAATCATTCGCTGTGCGGGCGCTACCAAATTTCCTCCGCCAGCTTCAAATGCCAACTGTTCAATCTCCGATTGAAAGTTAAGCATTCTCAAAGGGTCATACCCTTGAACATCTTCCAGGGTAACTTGAACCACTGTTCCTGAATTGGCATATGGATTATTTCGCTTTGAGGGCGACCAACCATTGACCACAATCTCATCTAGCCCAGTAGCACAAGGCGCGATAATGCCTCCAGGACACATACAAAATGAAAATACACCACGGTTTTTCACTTGCTCTACCAAGCTATAATAGGCTGGAGGCAAGTATTCGCTTCTCACCTCGCAATGATATTGCGCTTGATCTATCACGTTTTGTGGATGCTCTATCCTGACCCCTAAAGCGAAGGGCTTAGCTTCGATCAAAATATTTTTGCTATTTAACAGCTCATAAATATCTCTTGCCGAGTGCCCGGTGGCCAAGATAACGGAGTTTGCGGCTATTTCTTGTTCGTGGTTAACGATGATTCCCTGCACTGCTCCATCTTTAATAATGAGGTCAGTAAGTTTTGAATCGAAGAGCACTTCTCCCCCTGCTGCCAAAATGGTTTCCCTAATGGCGGTAATAATATGTGGTAATTTATTGGTGCCTATATGCGGTCGGGCATCAATCATGATATCTTCATCAGCACCATGTTGCACAAAAATTTGCAATACCTTATTAATATCACCGCGTTTGTTAGACCTGGTATATAGTTTACCATCTGAATAGGTTCCCGCTCCACCCTCGCCATAGCAATAATTAGATTCGGTATTTACCACGCCTTGTTTATTAATTGCCGCCAAATCTCTACGGCGCTGCTTTACATCTTTCCCTCTTTCTACAACAATTGGCTTTAAACCATTCTCGATACATTGCAAAGCGGCAAACAATCCCGCTGGGCCCGCGCCAACAATAATGACCTTTTTATCGTCGCTTATTTTAGGGTATTTAAAAGAAATTTCCTCTGGAATGTAATCTTCATTAATGAAGACCCTCACCTGCATTCGGTAAACAACTTTTCTGGAACGGGCATCAATGGATCTTTTAAGGATTTTAAAGTCTTTAATTTGATCACGACTTACCTTAAGGTTTTTTGAAAGTGTTTCGAAAATTGCCTTTTCATTGGCAACCTCATGTGGAGGAAGGGTTATTTCAATATCTTTTTGCATAATGGTGAGTCGAGTTTTTATCTCGAACACTGCAAAATTAGCAAATTAGCTTGATGGTTAGATTGTTTTTATGCTTATCTTGTTATTAAATATGGCAACTTGTCAGTTTTTTATTTGTTCTGGTAACAAGGAACGAATATTGATATCTAAGCATTAAATAAAAAACCTAAAAAAGAAATAACATGAAAAAAGTTATCATTGGAATTGTTGCGATTGTACTTTTGCTAGCCGTGGTTAGCGGTTGTAATGGTTACAATAATTTGGTTAGTTTGGATGAAACGGTAGTTAACAAATGGGCACAGGTAGAAACACAATACCAACGCAGAGCAGATTTAATCCCTAATTTGGTAAGTACAGTTAAAGGAGCCGCTAAATTTGAGCAAAGCACTTTAACCGCCGTTATTGAAGCTCGCTCAAATGCCAGCAAGATCACCATCGACCCTAATAAACTTAATGCAGAGAATATTGAAAAATATCAAGCTGCACAAAGTCAAATTACCCAAGCATTAGGCAAACTAATGGTGTTAACAGAAAACTATCCTGAATTAAAGGCAACACAACAGTTTAGCGATCTTTCTGCACAGTTAGAAGGAACCGAAAACAGGATTACTGTTGCACGTAAAGATTTTAATGATGCAGTACAAGTTTTCAATACCAAAGTAAGGTCATTCCCTAATAATCTTACCGCCGGTTTATTTGGCTTTTCGCAAAAAGCAGCTTTTAAAGCTGACGCAGGTGCACAAAATGCTCCAAAAGTAGAATTTTAGTTATAAAGCAACCTTTTTATGGGGTAATGTATACCTTACATTGTTTAAGCATGCATTACCCTTAATTTTTATTTAATCCGATGTCTATTTTCACTACCAAAGAACAAGAACTAATTGCCAATGCCATTACTGAAGCCGAAAAGGCTACTTCTGGCGAGATAAGAATTGCTGTTGAGAAACATTGCAAAGGCGATGCTTATGAAAGGGCTACTGTTTATTTCCACGAATTGGGGATGGATCAAACTTCGCAGCATAACGGTGTGCTGATTTACCTTGCAACCGAAGACCATAAATTTGCCATTATTGGCGATAAAGGAATTAACAATTTAGTTCCTCCCGACTTTTGGGAAACGACCAAAACGGCAATGAAGGCTCATTTTATGTCTAACAACCTTTGTGATGGCATTATTGCAGGGATTGCATTGGCTGGCGAAAAGCTATCTACATTTTTCCCTCATAAAAATGATGATGTAAACGAATTACCTAATGAGATTGTCTTTATAGACCAACGACCTTAGGACGTTTTGAACTTATCTATCATCACCTATTTACAATAAGATGAAAAGAATATTTCTTTTAATAACCTTGCTTTTATCATCTGTATTCGGTTTTTCTCAGGAATTCCCTCAAAAGCCTAGTACATTGGTTAACGATTATACCAACACGCTATCTTCTGGCGAAATTGCCAACTTGGAAAGAAAGTTGGTGGCATTTGACGACTCAACTTCAAACCAAATTGCAGTAGTTATCCTCAAATCTGTTGGAGATTATGACATTAACGAATATGCTTACCAATTGGGCCGAAAATGGGGCGTGGGAGGAAAAGAAAAAAACAACGGCGTGGTATTACTGATTGCTCTTGGCGACCGCAAAATGTCTATCCAAACCGGCTACGGATTAGAAGGTGCATTACCTGATATCTATACCAAAAGGATTATAGAAAATGACATCAAGCCTTTTTTTAAAGAAGGTAATTATTATCAAGGCATAGAGGCTGGAACAAATTCTATCATTTCACTGATTAAAGGCGAGTACAAAAATGACAAGCCAAAAGCTAAAAAAGGTGTTGGTGGTGCAGGCTCTGGCTTAATTGTACTGATCATCATCGTAGTCATTATCCTTATCCTCAAACGAGGTGGCGGCGGCGGAGGCGGTCAAGTCATAGGTGGTCGTGGCGTTTCTGAAGCACTTTTCTGGGGCTTATTATTTGGCGGTGGTCGTGGTAACTCAGGCGGAGGATTTGGTGGAGGTTTCGGCGGCGGAAGCGGAGGTGGTGGCTTTGGAGGATTTGGAGGCGGAAGCTTTGGCGGTGGCGGAAGTAGTGGTAGTTGGTAGGAATTAGGGATTAGGGATTAGGGATTAGGGATTAGGGATTAGTTGGAATTAAATAGACTTTCGACGTTACACAAACAGTGAGATATTTAAACTTCAACTCTAATACCTATAGGATTCCGAACGAAAAACAAATACCTTACGCAGGACGCCAAACTAAAAACATATGTACAGAAAAGATTTAATTACTGCAGAGATAGAAAGACTTGCTCAAGTTTTGGCCAGAATTATGGGACTGAAATTAGAGGGAGATTTAATAAAGGCAAGTGAGCTTTTTAACGAAACGATAGAGAATTCATTTAAACTATCCCCCGCTATTTTAGAAGGCAGCGACCTTGCTACATTTGAAAATTGGCTGAATGAAACCGATCTTCCTGCTGAAAAACTAGATTCGCTTAGTGAATTTCTTTACTATGAGCTAGGCATTAGCCTTCAACGAAATACTCTAATTGCGCCAAGATTGAACCTTATTTATAAAGTTTTGGCCGAAAAACATAAGATTGTTCATTTGGTTAATTTTCACAGACAGGAAATTATACAGCAGTACCTTTAGGAACAAAGACAAAAGACCGAAGAATAAAGACGAAAATTATCAATGGAAATAAAAAAATGGCAAAAACTTGCCTCTAAATATTTAGTGCAGGAAAAATGGGCTACACTTAGAGTAGACACCTGCAAACTTCAGAACGGTGCCGTTAAAGACGATTATTATGTATTAGAATATCCAGATTGGGTAAATGCAGTAGCATTAACTGAGGACAATCAAATGATTTTGGTCCGCCAGTATCGTTTTGCGGCAGATATTATTTCATTAGAAATACCAGGTGGTGTAATTGATGATGGCGAAGCACCGGAAGCAGCCATTAAAAGGGAGTTGTTAGAGGAAACGGGATATAGCTTTGATAGTTGTGAATTAATTGCAACTTTATACCCTAACCCAGCAACATCAACCAATAAAACCTTTACCTATTTACTAAAAGGTGGTGTAAAAACCCACGAACAACATTTAGATGAGCATGAAATTTTAAATGTAGAACTTTATAGTATTGATGAGGTAAAGCAGTTGCTAAAAGATAACAAACTTGATCAAGCTTTGCATACTGCTGCTCTATTTTACGGATTAGCAGCTTTGCAAGAACCATATCTTTAACAATTAAGCACTCCTTACTTTACTAAGGAGTGCTTCGTTTTTTATTAATCACTTCTATTGCCTTTTTTAAATAGGTATCCTCATTGTTTTTAGGTGAACCAGTATTATCAACTGGATAATCAGGTTGCAATCCTTTTCCTACTTCTTTATATTCCCTCTTATTTCTATCCACCGTATTTCCTTCGGTTAGCACTAAAAATGCACCATCAGAAAGTTTATGCTCTTGATTAGCTGAAGTCAATCCAGTAGTTTTGCCCCCCACAAAAGAAACATTTTTCTGTCCAACGAATGATATCGCAGCAAATTCACCACTGCTTGCTGTTCTTTGGTTAATGAGTATCACAATTGGGACTTTCGTTATTTTGATTTTCTGATTACCTAGTTTTAATTGATACCTCGTCAAGTTGTTCTCATAGAATTTGCCGTTTTTAAAATTCATAAAAACATATTTGCCAAATCCATCCTTCCAACCTATCACTTTGCTTTGGTTTAAAAATGGAGAGATGGCAGCGTACATGGGTGCAAACATCCCTCCCTCATTATCACGGACATCAATTATCCATCCTTTTGGGTATTTTGATTCCAATGCGGCAGTTTTATCCCAAAAGGTTTTTACATATTCGTCCCATTCCGCAAAGTTAAAACTAGCAAAGGAGGGTAGTTGGATATAAGCGTAGCCACCTTCTAAAATAACCGACTTGATTTCAGGGAATTGCTGCCCCGTCTTTCTATAACCCAATAAATAAGCTTCAACCTGTTTAGGTGAAAAGAATTTAGAATGGCTATCATCCAACTTAAGCAAGGTCTTTTTGATGATCGGATAGGTATCTGCTATTGTTTTCGAATTCTCAGCAGCCACATTAGCTTCTTTATAAATTTCTTCCCAGTTTAAATTATTACTGTTCACAGATCTTCTTTTCATCAAGTCCAACGCTTCTTTTAGGTAAATCTTAGCACTATCTGTTGTGCTTTTTTCAAGATTAAGCAAGTTCCCTTGTGCCTTAGCCACCACAAATGCAAGTAGGAAAAGCATAACCAAAATATTCCTTTTCATCTTTTGTAATCTCCTTATAGTTTTCCAACCTTTTCAATAGCGTATTCTAAAAAGGTATCTTTTCCAGCAAGAATATCAGCTTTCGTCGGCTTAAGTTTATGATTGATCCTTACACCAACACCTTGGGCTGAAGTACCATCACTGTAATAAATAGCATTACCTGTAAAGCGTATGTTATAATTACCTGGGATATTGAAATGCTTTTCATCCCCGTCTCCTCCTGAAGTTTGTTCCCCAATGGTAATTGCCTGAGGAAACATCGATTGAAGGCCCATGGTATTCCATTCCGACAAACTCCTGGTTCTGGCATTCACTATAATGGCCACCTTTCCTTTAAAAACCACATGCTCTGGCACAACGTTAGCATTGTTGTAAACTTCAGGTGAATTGATCCAGTTGTAAGTTCCAATATTATTTAAATCAGCTTTAACATACTTAGCAAAGCGATCATCTAATGAGCCAAATTTTTTATATAAAAAAGTATACATAAACCCTGACCATTGAGGATAGCCCCTCATATCGAAAATAATTGCTTTTTGCTTTGCCGCCAAATTCAAAATGGAATCGATATGGCCTTCTATTTTATCATCCGCTACATTCTCGATCAATTGAATAATCTTATCAATATTGAAATAAGCGATGTCATTATCCAACATCATAAATCCTTTCATTTTATTGGATGCTTCCGCTTTATTTTGGAAAAAAGTATTGATCTTTTCTAGAGCGGGCTTATCGCTTAAGCCAATAAATTTTACTGCTACAGTACTAGATCCTTTACCACCTGAGGTTTTTAAGCTCACATCGGCAACGTCTGAACCCCAAATGAAATTGGTACTGTAGTTATTCAAGTTTGTAATTAAGGTATTCCTATTGGATGTAGATAACAATCCGCTCAACGTATCAATCCTAGCCTTAACAGTTTGTCCATTAATTTCCGTAATCCAATCTCCAACGTTGATTCCCGCTTCCTTACAAACTTCTGGCAAAATGATGCCCGTTACCAGAATACGTTTGTCCATAATTTGATAATCGAAAGGCGGATAAAACGTATTCTTAAAAATTTGGCTTTTAAACTTTAAGTCTGCATAAAACCGATTATAGGAATGTGAATCGTTTAAGTTTGCTACAATTTTCAAAATCAAAACTTCGTATTCCATTCTAGAACTACAATTTTTAAACAGCGGGATATTTCTTTTCATCACCACATCCCAGTTTTCTTTCATCAAATGATGATGTGGATCTAAATAATCAATTACTCCCTGCAATTTTGCCAAAGCCAAAAGTCGCATGGGTTCTGGTAAATTCACAGATGCCTCAAAAGCGTACTTTTTTTCATTTGGAATCTCCGTGTTGTAATGAAGCTTGGGCACATAATAATTACTGCTAATATCCCTACTATTATAAATCTCAAGTAATAGATTTTTGAACGAATCATTCAAGTCTTTACTTTTCACATACCAACGATGTAGCGGATTAATTTTTATGATATCCTTCATAGCAACTTGCGGCAATGCTGAATTGAGTTTCAAGCTGCCAAGTGATTGGATGGTCTGAATAAGCACCTGATTAAGTTCCTCCGATGTTTTGATGCCTTGTAATTGCTCATACTTGGCTAAGAAAAAAGAATCGGCATCCATTTTTCCAGCGGTAATTTTCTGATGGTTATATTTCAGGAAATTCCAAGTTTTGATAAAAAGAAAAAGCTTATCTGTTTCATTAATGTGCTGAGCACGAACAATCAAACAAGCGAAGCATAGTAATAAGGTATAGGTGATCTTTTTCATAAATTTGTTTTCTTTATTTGCTTCAAAACTGCAGCATTAAAACAAACTCGGACTAAAGGAATTGACCAACCTGTATTTTCTATTGACAAAAGGTTCAAACCCGCCAAAATCTGGCTAAACCTCAATTAAACCTTTTTGATGTATAAAAATTGGCTGTTGGTACATTAGTTAATCTACTTCACCATTGATTATGCTATTTTTAGCAAAACTTATTCATGAAGAAATCATATTTTGTTTACTTGCATATTGGCTATTGGCTAATTCTTTGGCTTAAGGAATTACTCTTCGGTTTCCAAACCTACAATATAGGTGAGCTTACTTTTTCGGCTGTGGCCAGTATTTTAACTGTAAAACTGATTACCTTAATATTCCCGCTTTGTATATTTTACACCAATTTCCTATTACTGGTTCCGAAATTGGTTAAAACCAAAAGAATATTCTTATACATCCTTTCTGTTTTTGTACTCTTCTTAATTCTAGCACCTGCACATCACTATGTGTACGCAGTAATCTTACCTCAAAAATTTGGTTGGTATTCCTATGCTTATCTCGACAAGCTAAATTTCTGGCTCTCCTTTCAAACTTTAATTTTCGAAAATTACGTATATGTATTTTTTAGCTTAGCTATTAGTTATGTCAACGCATTTTTTGAAACACAACAGAAACAAGAAGCTTTAAAAAAGGAACAAGCCATTACAGAATTAGCATATTTAAAATCGCAGATCAATCCGCATTTTCTGTTCAACACCTTAAATGATATTTATGCGTTGACCTATCAACAGGCTAAGGAAGCCCCTGAAGCTGTCCTTAAACTCTCTGCTTTGCTACGCTATATGTTAAAAGAAAGCAATGATAAATTTGCGTTAATTGGAAAAGAAATCGATTACCTCAAAAACGTCATTGAATTATTTGAAATTGGGCAAAAGGGAAAAGCCTTTATTCATTTAGAAATTACCGGTAAGATAGCGCAACAGCAAATTGCACCATTAATACTGATCAACTTTGTTGAAAATGCTTTTAAACACGGGGTGATTAATGATCCGGAAAACCCAATCCTTATTATAATCTCCATCAATACTCATCATTTGGACTTTAAAGTATCGAACAAAAAAAATCATGACCAAAAAGACCAAACTGGCGGTATTGGTTTGTCAAATGTTCAAAGAAGGCTTGCTTTAATTTATCCAGAAAAATACCAGCTTCAAATTACAGATGAGAATGATACTTTTACCGTAACCTTAAAATTGAATTGGACATGATTCGTTGCATAGTTGTAGATGACAAACCACTTGCTATTGATATTTTAATCGATTACACCAGTAAGATCCCTGATCTGAGTTTAGTTTTCTCTAGCACCAATCCTTTAGAAGCATTAGAATATATCATGAAAAATGAAGTAGACCTTGTTTTTCTGGATATCCAAATGCCACAGCTAAATGGTGTTCAATTCATGAAAATTGTACAGGGCAAATGTAAAATCATTTTAACTACCGCTTATAGTGAATACGCTTTAGATGGTTTTGAAAATGATGCCATCGACTATTTGTTGAAGCCTATTTCTTTCGAACGGTTTTACAAAGCGGTACAAAAAGCGCAGCATTATTTTAATGCCAAAAATGAACCTCAAGTAGTCGCACAAATTGTGGAACCTACACCTGCGGCTGACTTTATTTTTGTAAAAACGGAATATAAGTTAGTTAAGATCAATAATGATGATATTTTATACATAGAGGGCATGCAAAACTATGTGGCCATCTACACCAAAACAGAAAAAATCATTTCCCTTCAAAATATCAAAAAAATGGAAGAGCAGCTTCCCAAGAAGCAATTTGCAAGGGTTCACAAATCCTACATGGTATCATTAAATAAAATCAACAGCATTGAAAGAAGTAGAATTTATATTGCCGATGCGGTTATTCCACTTGGAGATGTTTATCGAGATGGTTTTTATCAATTGATTGCAGCCAATCATTAAAACAAAAAAGTCCCGTCCCGCACCTGCGGGACGGGACTTTTTCATGTATATCTTAAAGCTTAGCTCATTTTCAGTTTTTTCTGAATGTCGTTCACGTAAGCTTTAAATTTCTTGTCTGTTTCAATCAAATCTTCAACGGTTTGGCAAGCGTAAATTACAGTAGAGTGGTCTCTGCCGCCAAAGAAAGCGCCAATTGTTTTTAGAGAGGATTTAGTATGGCTCTTAGACAGGTACATCGATATTTGACGTGCCTGTACAATTTCGCGTTTACGTGTTTGCGATTTTACCATTTCTACTGGTACTTCAAAGTACTCGCAAACCAATTTCTGTATGTATTCCATCGAAATTTCTTTCGAGGTATTTTTGATAAAGTTCTTCAACATCTGTTTAGCTAACGCTAAATCAATGTCTTTCTTATTCAAAGTAGATTGTGCCAACAATGAAACCATTGCTCCTTCTAGCTCACGTACGTTGTTATCAATGTTGTGTGCTACATATTCAATCACCTCTCCTGGCAGTTCAATACCATCGGCATACATCTTCTTTTTAAGGATAGCCACACGAGTTTCTAAATCTGGCACTTGCAAATCTGCCGATAGTCCCCATTTAAAACGGCTCAACAATCTTTCCTCTAAACCAGCTAAATCTTTAGGAGCTTTATCAGAAGTTAAGATAATCTGTTTTCCTGATTGATGTAAGTGGTTGAAGATATGAAAGAAAATATCTTGTGTTTTCTCTTTCCCTGCAAAGTTGTGTACATCATCCATGATGATCACATCCATGGCTTGGTAAAAGTTTACAAAGTCATTGATGGTGTTATTTTTTAGGGAGTCAACAAATTGCTGACAGAATTTCTCACAAGAAACATAAATTACCAGTTTATCTGGTACACTACGTTTAATTTCATTACCAATAGCTTGGGCCAAGTGGGTTTTACCTAAACCTACACCGCCATAAATCATTAAAGGATTAAAGGAAGTGCCTCCTGGTTTTGCAGCCACTGCATAACCTGCTGAACGGGCAAGACGGTTGCAATCTCCTTCAATGTAATTATCAAAAGTATAATTAGGATTTAACTGAGGGTCTACGTTCAGCTTTTTTAATCCCGGGATAATGAACGGATTTTTAATGTCCTTATTGATAGATACAGGAATTGGCATCGACTGTGTTTTTGCTTCAGCACCATTCCCATTTGACGGCATATTAGTCGTATACGGAGATCCTGTGTTCGACGATTTATCAACCACGATGTTATACTCCAATCTACCTTCATCTCCCAACTGCTTTTTTACCGTTTTTCTGAGTAAACCAACATAATGTTCCTCAAGCCATTCGTAGAAAAATAAACTAGGTACTTGTATGGTTAATACCTTGCCTTCTAACTTAAGGGCTGATATCGGTTCGAACCAAGTTTTGAAACTTTGATTCGGGATATTATCCTTAATAATTTGGAGACAGCTATTCCACACTTCGGTACAAGTTTTTTCCATATCGTTTCTATAATTTATTGGTTTTCAGTCCTAATAGGTGCGATTTGAATGCGCACTTTCGAGACTTCGAATATTGAAAAAATTATCAACATTCCGAACATTTTTTTGAATTATTTCGTAACTACTTAAACTGCAACAGCATATACAAGCCCACCTCAATCATTAATGTTAATAACTATTTTTCCACACCCTTTTTAGTACTCTCCGAACACTTCTCTAAGGGAATTAGCGATTTCTCCTAAGGTAGCATATTCTTCGACAGCAAGCAAGATAAAAGGCATCAAATTTTCATTTCCTTCAGCTGCATTTTTTAAATCCAAAAGCACCTTAGCTACCGCTTCATTATTTCTTTCGGCTTTAAGCTTTTTTAGCTTCTCTATTTGTATGGTCCTGATGGATTCGTCGATATTAAATACCTCTTCTATTCCCTCTTCCTTCTGCGTAAACTTATTCACCCCAACAATAATACGTTCTCCATTCTCCACCTCTTTTTGATATTCATAAGAAGCATTAGCAATTTCCTGTTGGATATATCCATTTTCAATGGCATTTACCGAACCACCCATCACATCTATCTTATCAATGTACATCATAGCGGCCGCTTCTATCTCGTCAGTTAATGTCTCAATAAAATAGGAACCCGCCAAAGGATCTACCGTATCTGTAACCCCACTCTCAAAAGCAATCACCTGTTGAGTACGCAATGCGATTTTAGCAGCTGCTTCTGTTGGCAACGATAAAGCCTCGTCGTAACCATTAGTATGCAGCGATTGTGTACCACCCAATACCGCAGCTAAAGCCTGGTTTGAAACCCTAATCACATTATTTAAAGGTTGCTGCGCCGTAAGTGTCGAGCCACCCGTTTGTGTATGAAAACGAAGCATCATGGCTTTTTCATCTGTAGCGCCCAGACTTTTGGTGATATGCGCCCACATACGTCTGGCAGCCCTGAATTTGGCAATCTCTTCAAAAAAATTATTATGGCAATTGAAGAAGAACGACAAACGCTTGGCAAAAACATTAATATCTAACCCTTTTTGAAGTGCTGCATTTAAATAGGCTTTACCATTGGCAAGGGTAAATGCTAGTTCTTGCACCGCAGTTGAACCTGCTTCGCGAATATGGTATCCAGAAATAGAAATGGTATTCCACTTTGGCAACTCTTTACTACAATATTCAAAAATATCGGTAATGATGCGCATGGAAGGTTTAGGTGGATATATATAGGTACCCCTAGCCGCATATTCCTTTAATATATCATTCTGTATCGTTCCAGATATTTGTTTCAAATCAGCACCTTGTTTTTTAGCCAAGGCGATATACATAGCCAATAAGATAGATGCCGTGGCATTAATGGTCATAGAAGTAGTGATCTGCTGCAACGTTATCCCATCAAACAAAATCTCAATATCCTTTAGCGAATCAATGGCTACTCCAACCTTTCCTACTTCACCCTCTGCCATATCATCATCCGAATCATAACCAATTTGAGTGGGCAAGTCAAAAGCTACAGACAACCCCATGGTTCCTTGTGCTAACAAATAATGGTACCTTTTATTGGATTCTTCGGCGGTAGAAAAGCCCGCATATTGGCGCATAGTCCACAACCTGCCTCGATACATATCTTTCTGTATACCTCTGGTGAAAGGAAATTGCCCAGGCAACTCCTCGTTTTTTGGTGCAGTAGTATACACATCCTTTATTTCTATTCCAGATGTGGTAGTATGTTTTTTGTCCATGGTTTAAATGGTATTTGGTTAGTAGGTATTCGGTTAACTGTTTATTTGCTCAATCGGTTAATTGCCGGAGTTAACCAATTCAAACAATTAACCTCAAAATAACTTATGGATATCTTGCTTAATTAAGCCGATCGCCAATTCATAAGGGTTCTCCTCTATCTCACTCATGTAATTAAGCACTTTTTTGCTTAACTCTCTACCCGACGCTTCGGCAGGCAAATTTTTCACGGCATTATTTACCATGGCAATCGTATCATCTTTTAACTTACGAACCACATTCCAAGTAGTCGCTTCGATGTAAAGTTGTTGTGTAATGTTATGTTGAAACTCCGTTTTGATTTCATTAATTGCAATAACCTGCAAAGCACCAACTTCTATCCCTTGCTGGTGTAACCTCAAAAGCAGATTAGATGGATTAATCCGGTCCACAAAAATGATCATCCTTTCATGTGCCTGCAGCCGTAAATTCAGCAAACTACTTTTATCATCAGTAGGCTGGGTATTGTTCTTTCTCGAATCTAAATACCTCATGATATCGTTCCTTATCATATAATAAGCAACCACCACTATCAATATCCCTCCCACCGCTAAGCTTGTTGAGTTTAAAAGAAATTTGCCTAAATCCATTTTCAGTTTTGTTTATGCATCGTAATATTAGCCGTTACGACAGGCAAAAATGTACATAAATATTTATATTTGTTTGTCATAATTTTAAATAAGATGAGTAACACTGTTGAAACTAGCTTTGCGCCTGTAACCTTCACTGAAGGTGCTGTAAAAGAACTGATAAAACTGAAAGACCAACAAGAGATTGCTGATGAATTTGGACTTCGCGTTGGCGTTGAGGGCGGAGGCTGCTCAGGGATGAATTATATTTTAGGTTTTGACCAAAAGAAAGAAGGTGACCAAGAATTCATTATTGAAGGCATTAAAGTGTTTATGCACAAGGCTCACCAAATGTACCTTTTAGGCATGCAAATAGATTGGCAAGATGGTTTAAATTCAAGAGGCTTCACTTTTAACAATCCAAATGCTGCTAGCACTTGTGGTTGCGGTACAAGCTTCTCTGTATAAACATAAAAATATTGTAACATTTTAAAAGGTCTCGTTGTCTTAACAGCGGGACTTTTTATTTTTACTACTACAAGGTTAATTGATATCGACCAAAGGTTGTAATATTGTAAACCAGAGTCTTCATACTAATTGAGACCTAATTATACTCCAATATACCAAAATGAATTATAGAGAAAACGTACGACTAGCGATGCAATCCATTAAAAGTAACCGTTTGCGTACTTTTCTTACCGCACTTATCATTGCCATTGGTATATCGGCATTAGTGGGCATATTAACCACCATTGATGCTATTGAGAAGAAAATGACCGATGCTTTTTCTAGCATGGGCGCTAATGCATTTACCATCAGAAATAGAGGTACGAATATTCGTATTGGTGGTCCAGGGCAAAGACCTAAGAGCTACAAACCTATCCGATACGAAGATGCGCTGAAATTCAAGGAAAGATTAAATGCTCCTGCAAGTGTATCCATTAGTGTATTTGCCAGTAACGGAGCTACCGTAAAATACGGACAGGAAAAAACCAACCCCAATATCAACATTAGGGGCATAGACGAGAATGGCTTGGCAGCACAAGGTTTAGAACTAGGGCAAGGCAGAAATTTTAACAGTCCCGAATCACTAAGTGGCCCCAACATTTGCATTATTGGTTCAGAAATCGCAAAAACATTATTTAAAGACAGTGATCCGTTGGACAAAGTGATTAATGCGGGCAATAATCGTTTGAGAGTAGTTGGCGTACTGGCTAGCAAAGGTTCTGGTATGGGCGCCAATGTAGACAGGGCAGTATATGTGCCGCTATTTAAAGCCAAAGTTATTAATGCCAATGCTAACCCATCTTATACTATTACTGTATTAGTCCCCAATGCTGATTTAGTAGACAACGTTATTGGAGAGTCTACAGCTACTTTTAGAAGCATTAGAAAAATAAAAATTGGCGAGGGCAACAACTTTGAAATTACCAAAAGTGATGCGGTTGCTCAAACTTTGATAGAAAACCTACAAGTAGTAGTGATTGGCGGTGTTGCCATTGGTATTATTACGCTACTAGGAGCATCCATTGCATTAATGAATATTATGCTGGTTTCCGTTACCGAGCGTACCCGAGAAATTGGCATCAGAAAAGCTATCGGCGCGAACCCGGCCGTGATCAGAAGGCAGTTCCTTATTGAAGCAGTGGTGATTTGCTTACTAGGAGGTGTGCTAGGTATATTGTTAGGCATTGCCATAGGGAATATTATTTCGCTGGTAATGGGCGGTGGCTTCATTATTCCTTGGCTTTTTATAGGGCTAGGGTTAGGCTTATGTGTATTAGTTGGAGTTGTATCGGGCTATTACCCTGCTAAAAAAGCTTCAAAACTTGATCCAGTAGAAGCTTTACGTTACGAGTAGTCTTTTTAGGCTAACCCTTTAGCCACGAAAATACTTTGTCCTAAAAAATAACCGCAAAAGAAAAAGAAGAGCATCGCAAAGAACACGCAAAGCTCTTGACAAAATTACAACAGCAGGTTGTTCAACTGACCTTGTTTCAGCAACTGTTCCACTCGCGACAAGCTTAAGCTTTCCTCCAAGGCTTTTGCATGTCTTAAATGGTGCATATCGCTACCCAGAAACGAAATGCAGTGCTGATCTACCAAATTATCCGCCGCTTTTTTCACGCTCTTACCGTAATAGCCAGTTAGTGAAATGGTATTCAATTGTAAAAAGCAACCACTATCTTTTATCTGTTGATAGTTTTCGATACTGCCGTGATAATAAGGATAACGTTCTGGATGTGCTAAAACGGGGTAAAATCCAGCATCTTGAATTCTAAACAGCACATCAGTTAGATTTGGTGGCTGATTAATGTAAGATAATTCGAATAGCAAGTAATTATTCCCAAAGCCTAACACTTCCTTCCTTGTCAATTTATTGAAAAAGGTTTCATCCAAATAGTATTCAGCCGTAGCTTCTACTTCCAAATCAATCTGGTTTTGTTGCAATCCTTCTTTCAAAATATCCAAGCCCTTGCGAATGCTATCAGGAGTGTTCCGGTAAAAGTCGGCCATTACATGCGGCGTTGCAATTACTTTTTTGAAACCCATTGCCACATATTTCCTAGCCATCGCCAATGAAGCCTCCAAGTTAGGTGCGCCATCATCAATTCCTGGAATGATATGTGAATGCATATCGGTTCTTATCGAAGAAAAATCGATTTCGGGTAATTTACTTTGCTTTTTAAACAGACCAAACACTTTGTGAAGTTAAAAGGAATAAGTTAAAATAAGTGGCCAAATGATTAATCAACATGATTAGGCAAGCCTAAATCAAGTGCCGTTTTAGAAATATAGCTCTTGTATACTTTTGCAAGTAATACATTTAATTCTTCTTTTAAATCAAACTGCAAGTCCTCATGTAATTTTTCGAACTTACGCAGCAACATTAATATAGCCTTCACCACATAATTTGCTAGCAATTGTTCGTGATTTTTAGATAAAGAGTAAACCTTGTATTTAAAGGTCATGGGAGCCAGGTTAAACATCAAAAGCTTTAATTCCACCTCTTCAAAATCAGCTTTGGTAACCTTATAAAAATGATTGATTTGCTTTGCTAACTTACGAAGCAACAACAAGGTATCCTTTGCACTGGTTTTGGGAGTAGTATTTAGTTCTTCCAACACCTCAGTAACTTCATTTTTAATAAAAGCAACCCTATCACTAAGGTTGCTTTCATCTTCCAATAACAAGAAATGTAAATGTTCAGTAAGCACCTTATCCTTAGCCACCAAGCGTAAAAGCAGCTTGTCTTTCTCTTTTACAGGCAGGGCTAAGATTTCTTTTTTCAGATCTTTGTGCTCACTAAGTTTCATTTTATTTAAAACGGATTATCACGAAGGTACTTCTCCCATTCCCAAGCTGAACGCATCATCTCGTGCAAATCTAGTTCAGTTTGCCAACCTAATATTGCTTTAGATTTGCTCACATCACCATAAGTTTTTTCTACGTCGCCTTCTCTTCTAGGCGCAATTTGATAATTCAACTTCTCTCCTGTTGATTGTTCGAACGCATTGATGATTTCCAGCACCGACGAGCCTCTTCCCGTTCCCAAATTGAAAACGTCGTAGCTTTCTACTTTTCCATCCTCTAGTCTTTTAATAGCAGCCACATGTGCTTTTGCCAAATCAACCACATGGATATAATCACGAACGGCCGAACCATCTGGGGTATCATAATCGTCTCCAAAAACTTGGATTGGCCCTCTTTTACCAATAGCAGATTGAGTGATGAAAGGAATTAAGTTCTGTGGAACACCAATTGGCAGCTCCCCAATTAAAGCAGTTTCATGTGCTCCTACCGGATTAAAATAACGCAAGGCAATTACATTTAAACCAGGAGTTACCTTAGCTGTTTCTACTAAAATCTCCTCAGCAATTTGTTTTGTATTTCCATACGGAGATTCCGCTTTTTTAACTGGACTATCTTCGGTGACAGGCAATTGATCTGGCTGGCCATATACGGTACAAGAGGAAGAAAAAACAAAATTCGTTGTAGGATATGCTGTAAGCAGATTGATCAAGCTGTAAAAGTTATTTTTATAATACTTTAAAGGCTCACGCACAGATTCTCCAACCGCTTTATATGCCGCAAAATGGATAATCCCATCAATATCTGGATGTTGCTCAGCAAAGTTGTTAACCGCCAAAGTATCTTGCAAATCCAGCTCAACAAATTCGTGATATTTACCAGTAATCTTGTGTAACTGATCAAGTATTTTGATGCTAGAGTTCGATAGATTATCTACAATTAATACTTCATAGCCTGCGTTATGCAATTCTACTACTGTATGTGAACCTATGTAACCTATGCCTCCAGTAACCAATATTTTCGCCATATGCTTGCTTATTTATTATAAGTAGTAAAGTCTTTATGTTCTATTTTGGCCAAAGCTTCTGCTGATAGTGATTTGAAATATTCATAAGTAATTTTCAAACCTTCTGCCCTATTTACTTTTGGCTCCCAATTCAGTAATTGTTTTGCTTTGGTAATGTCAGGTCTGCGTTGTTTCGGGTCATCTTGTGGCAATGGCTTGTAAACAATCTTTTGGTCAGTGCCTGTCAATTTAATGATTTCCTCACAAAACTGTTTGATGGTAATTTCATCAGGGTTACCAATATTTACTGGACTAGCATAATCAGATTGCAACAAACGATAGATTCCCTCGATCAAATCGTCTACATAGCAAAAAGAACGTGTTTGACTACCATCTCCAAAAACCGTCAAATCTTCTCCCCTCAACGCTTGACCAATAAATGCAGGTAAAACTCTACCGTCGTTTAGGCGCATACGAGGGCCATACGTGTTAAAAATACGGACAATGCGCGTTTCCAAACCGTGAAAAGTATGGTAGGCCATGGTAATGGCTTCTTGGAAACGTTTAGCCTCATCGTAAACGCCACGAGGACCAACCGGATTTACATTACCCCAATATTCTTCTGGTTGCGGATTTACATTTGGATCGCCATACACTTCAGAAGTAGAAGCAATTAGCATTCTTGCTCCTTTTGCTCTAGCCAAACCCAATAGATTATGCGTACCCAATGATCCCACTTTTAAAGTTTGAATTGGAATTTTCAAATAATCGATAGGACTCGCAGGCGAGGCAAAGTGTAGGATATAATCTAATTTTCCTGGAACATGGACAAATTTGGAAACATCGTGATTATAAAACTCGAAATTCTCCAACTTGAACAGGTGTTCGATATTTTGCAAATCACCAGTAATCAGGTTATCCATCCCAATCACATGACAATTTTCTTTGATAAATCTGTCACAAAGGTGCGAACCTAAAAATCCAGCAGCACCTGTAATCAATACTCTTTTACGCTCCATTTAGCTAATAATTTTACGACCAATACTATTGTAATAATAACCTAGATCTATCATTTTTTGTAAATCGAACAGATTACGTCCGTCAAAAACAACTTTGCTTTTTAGGATTTCATCCATCTTTTCAAAATCTGGATTACGGAATACCGACCACTCTGTAGCAATTAGCAAAGCATCTGCGCCTTCTAAAGCCTCATATTGATCTTTAGCATAGTTGATTTTATCACCAACCAATGCCTTAACATTCTCAATCGCTTCTGGATCAAAAACCGTAACTTCTGCACCTGCAGCTAATAAATCATTAATGATATACAAAGCTGGTGCTTCTCGAATATCATCTGTCTCTGGTTTAAAGGCTAAGCCCCAAAGCGCAAACTTTTTGCCTTTCAGGTCACCTTTAAAGTATTTTAAAACCTTTTCGGTTAAAACAGTTTTTTGTTTTTCGTTAACATCCATTACGGCTTTTAAAATTTTAAAATCGTATTGATGCTCAACAGCTGCTTTTTCTAAAGCCTGTACGTCCTTAGGGAAACAGCTACCGCCGTAGCCAATTCCTGGGAACAAAAATCTTTTACCAATTCTATCATCAGAACCAATCCCCTTACGAACCATATCCACATCAGCCCCTACAATTTCGCATAGGTTAGCAATCTCATTCATGAAAGTGATTTTAGTGGCTAAAAAAGAGTTTGCCGCATATTTTGTTAATTCCGAAGAACGCTCATCCATATAATAAATTGGGTTCCCTTGGCGTACATATGGTGCATAAAGCTCGCCCATTAATTTTTTCGCTTTCTCGCTAGTTGTTCCGATCACCACGCGATCAGGCTTCATGAAATCATCAACCGCTACACCCTCACGTAAAAACTCTGGGTTAGATACCACATCCACTTCTACATTAGTGTTAGCTGCAAAAACAGCTGCCACTTTATCCGCCGTACCCACAGGTACCGTAGATTTATTTACGATTACTTTATACTCCGTAATTAATTGAGCGATATCTTTAGCTGCTCCCAAAATATAAGAAAGATCAGCAGCTCCATCACCCCCCGGAGGAGTAGGCAACGCCATAAAAATGATTTGTGCTTCCTTGATGCCTTCCGCTAAATTAGTGGTAAAAGACAATCTGTTTTGAGCTATGTTACGATGGAAAAGCACATCTAAACCAGGTTCGTAAATAGGTAATTGTCCTGCTTTCATCTTATTCACTTTCTCTTCCACAATATCCACACAAATGACATTATTACCTGTTTCGGCCAAACACGTACCTGTTACCAAACCTACGTAACCAGTACCAATTACAGCTATCTTCATATATTTTGGAGTGTTTTTAACATTAATATCTATCTTCGAGCGAAGATAACAAATTATGCAGCAATATGTATTGGCTTTACAACATTAGTATGTTAATTTACGGCCTTTTGGTAAGATTAGCATCGCTTTTTAATGCCAAGGCCAAACTTTTTATAAGAGGTAGAAAAGGGATTTTCAAACATATTTCGGCTAAGTTTAATGGAAATGACCGACCTATTTGGTTTCATTTTGCCTCTTTAGGTGAATTTGAACAAGGTAGACCTGTATTAGAAAAAATCAAAGCATCAAAGCCTGATGAAAAAATTATAGTTACTTTTTTTTCCCCTTCCGGATACGAAATCAGAAAGAACTATGCTTTGGCCGACGGCATATTTTACCTTCCTTTGGATACCATTTCAAATGCCAAAAAATTTGTGAATTTGGTAAATCCAAAAATGGCCATTTTTACCAAATATGAATTTTGGCCGAATTACTTTAGGGCTCTAGCGAACAAAAACATTCCCCTTTACATCATATCAGGAATTTTCCGCCCCAACCAAGTCTTCTTTAAAGGATACGGTGGCTTTTACAGGAATGTATTGAAATGTGTGAAACACTTTTTTGTGCAAAATGAAGAAAGCGCCACTTTGCTGAAAAGCATTGGGATCAAGAATGTTGACATTAGTGGCGACACCAGGTTTGATCGCGTTTACGAAAACGCACAAAGTCCAAAAAACCTTCCAGTGATTGAGAAATTCTGTGGTGAAGCTCCTGTTTTAATAGCGGGCAGTACTTGGCCAGAGGATGAAAAGCTACTCGTCGATTTAGTGGCAAAAAAAACTAACTGGAAATTGGTTATTGCACCACATGAAATTCACGAAGGACATATCAGCGCTATTACGGACCTATTTCCAAATGGACTGAGATTTTCTAAGCTAGATGCTAATGAAACTACTAAAATCGAATCGCAAGTTTTGATTATTGACAATATCGGCATGTTATCCTCTTTGTACCAATACGGCAAAATAGCTTATATAGGCGGAGGATTTGGCGTAGGCATACACAATACCTTAGAAGCTGCAGCGTTTGGTCTCCCAGTGATATTTGGCCCAAATTATCATAAATTTCAGGAAGCAAAGGACCTTATTGAAATTGGAGCTGCAAAAAGCATTAGCAATACCGAAGAACTTAACACTGCTTTTGAGTATTACGTAGCACATGAAAGCGGAACGCTAGCAAAAAACTATGTAGCCGACAAAAAGGGTGCAACAGAAATGATTATGAAGAAAATTTTCGAAGATTAAATCTGATCTATACGTACCCAATCCATACCCGCAGCAATAGCGCCTTGCACGCCTAGCTCTGCATCTTCAAAAATGATACATTTTTTAGGTTCTATACCAAGTGCATTGGCCGCAGCCAAAAACGGATCCGGTGCTGGCTTTCCTTTTGGTGTTTCTCCTGCGCAAACCATTATATCAACCAAATCAATCAAACCCAACACCGTTAAGGTTTTAGTAACCGTTTTTCTACTTCCTCCAGAAACGACGGCTATTTTTACTTTTCCAACGTGATTTTTCAGATGTTCTGCCACGTAAGAAATAGGCTGGGTTTGTTCAATATATTTATCGATAAAGATTTGTGATTTTTCGCTCGCAAAAGTATCAGGCAATGGAACACCGTATCTCTTGGTAATTTCGCTAGCAAAAATAGCAGTTGGCATCCCCGCAAATTCATCTACCATATTCAAATCTAATCCCACGCCATATTTTGCAGCCACTTCCTTGTAGGCTAACTTATGCGCCATCATATTATCCGCCAAGGTACCATCACAATCGTACAAGAAGGCTTGATATTCACCTTCCGTTCTTTTGGTTAAAAGTTCAAGTTTTTCTAAGTGTTTGCTATCCATTATATCGACATTTCGGCTAAGACTTCTATAAATCTTTCATCTGTATTCAAGCTTTCTACCAATTGCACATGCTCCCCGCCAAGCTCTTTAAATTCTTCGTTATATTCTACCGTGATTTCGTAAATGGTCTCTAAACAATCAGCCACAAACGCTGGACTAAACACCAAAAGACGTTTTTTACCTTCAGCAGCTAATTTCTTCAACACATCTGTAGTATATGGCTGTATCCAAGGCTCCTTTCCTAAACGCGACTGGTAGCAAACAGAATAATTTTCACGGGAAAGCTGTAATTTCTCTGCTAAAAGTTTTGCAGTATTGTGGCATTGCGCCGAATAGCAAAACTTATTTGCATTATTATAATTTTCGCAGCAGTTATTTACTTTCAAACAGTACTTTCCTGTATGATCTGATTTAGTCATTTGCCTTTGTGGCAAACCATGGAAACTAAACAAAACATGATCATAATTTTCAACGCCATGCTTTCTTGCATTATCTGCAAATATTTCCAACATCAAATCATTGTCGTGAAACGAATTCACAAAAGACACTGGAGGTATTGTTGGCCATTTACTCAACAATTCCATCACTAATTGCAAAACGGAACCTGTACTAGCCGATGCATATTGAGGGAATAAAGGAATTACTTTGATACTACTTACCAATCCCTTTTTTAAATTTTCCAAAGCGCCTTCTATAGATGGACTTTGATAACGCATTGCCAACTCAACCTGATATTCGCTTCCTAGCTTATCTTGGAGCATTTTGGCTTGCTGCTCACTGTAATACAGCAAAGGCGAGCCGTTTTCATTCCATATTTTTTGATAGAGCTTCGCCGTTTTAGGGCTACGGAAAGGTACAATGATTCCTTTGACCAATAATGTTCTATTAAGTTTCGGGATATCAATTACCCGTTCATCCATTAAAAATTGATCAAGATACTTTCTTACATCTTTTACTTCAGGACTATCTGGAGTACCCAGATTAACTAATAGTATACCTTTTTTGGCCATTAATTTCTTATTTGCCGCAAATATAACTTGATTTACAATTTTATCCTGTATGTACGGGAAAGATTTTAGATTTTAAGACACAGAGGAGACATAAGTTTTCAGTTGGCAGTTTTCAATTAACAGTTTCCAGTTGACCACCTGAACCGACCTTCATGCTTCACTACATTTCAACTTTACAACAAAAAAGCCTAGTAAGATTCGATTTCTGCTTTCACATTTTCCATCAGCCACATCGGGGTTGATGTTGCGCCGCAAATACCTATACGATCGTTAGGCTGGAACCAGTCCTTATCCAATTCTTCTACATTCGAAATGAAATAAGACTCGTCGTTGTATTTCTTGCACACATCATAAAGCACTTTTCCATTCGAAGATTTTTTACCAGAAACGAATATGATTTTATCAAAGTCTTTTACAAATTCTTCCAGCTCTTCGTAGCGGTTAGAAACTTGTCTGCAGATGGTATCATTTGCCTTTACATCGTAACCTCTTCTGATCAGCTCGTCTTTAATCTGATAAAATTTATCTACGCTTTTAGTGGTTTGGCTGTATAAAGTGAATTTATTTGGTAGTTCAACATTGTCTAACTCAGCAATATCCATAAAAACCAAGGCTTTGCCATCTGTTTGACCTTGCAAACCAATCACTTCAGCATGGCCATGCTTCCCAAAGATGAGGATTTGCTCTTCGTCATCATGAGAATTTTTGATTCGGTTTTGCAGCTTGAGCACTACTGGACAGGAAGCATCAATCAACGTAAGATTGTTTGCCAAAGCCAGCTCATAAGTCGAAGGTGCTTCGCCATGTGCTCTAATTAGCACTTTTTCATTGTGAAGTTCTTTGAGCTTTTCATGATCAATGATACGAAGACCTTTCACCCTCAAACGCTCTACTTCTTCATCGTTATGAACAATATCGCCAAGACAATACAAATAATCTTCCCTGTCCAGAATGTCTTCGGCCATATCAATGGCGTAAACTACTCCAAAACAGAAACCTGATGATTTATCTATCGTAACTTTTAAATTATAGCTCATAATGAATATACAAAGGTACGCAGAAGAAGTTTAAATTAAATAAAATTTTTAATATCGGATAAATTAAATAAATTTGATAACGATATTAAAGAAATGTGGGATTTTGATTTAAAAGACTTAGAAGAATTAAAGCCACAAATAGAGCGGCTATATGAGAAAAAAGCAAAGATTGACCAATCAAGGCCTTTGCCTAATACCGTATTGCAAAAAATTAAGGACCAACTTAGCCTTGAATGGACCTACAACTCCAACAGTATCGAAGGCAACACTCTCAATCTTCGTGAAACACAACTTATTTTAGAAGAAGGGATTACTGTTGGCGGAAAATCTTTAAGAGAACATTTTGAAGTAGTTAACCACGAAAAAGCGATAGACTACCTGTATGGCTTAGTAAATCCCGCCTATACTTTAAGAAGTATTGACATCTTAAACCTGCATGGCTACATCTTAAAAAACATCGAAGATGAATTTGCCGGACGATTAAGAAATGGCGGTGTTCGTATTGTTGGAGCGAACTTCACGCCTCCAAACGCTAAAATAGTCCCCGATCTTTTTGACGAACTGGTTTCTTTTGCGAACACCAATCCTATCAATGTTGATGATTTAGTTTTAGCCACATTATTTCATCACAAACTAGTTTGGATACATCCTTTTTTTGATGGGAATGGCCGTACTGTTCGGCTAGCTATGAATCTTTTATTGATGCGAAAAGGATTTCCACCTGCAATTATCCTTAAAAATGACAGGAAAAAATATTATGAGGCGCTTAATCAAGCAAACAAAGGAAGCTACCACAAGCTTTGCTTATTGATGCTACAGGCAACCGAACGATCTTTAAACATGTACATCAATTCGCTACCCGGCAAAAGCTATGATGATTATGAACCCATCTCAAGTATTGTTTCTGAGCCTAGCTTCCCTTATGGGCAAGAATACGTTAGCTTATTGGCAAGGCAAGGTAAAATAGACGCATACAAAGAAGGCAAAAACTGGCTTACCACCAAAGAAGCTGTAGAAGAGTATGTGGTGAATAGGAAAAGAAAAAGGTAGGCTTTGAGCCTACCTTTTTTATGCTGAAATTTCTTGATTAACTTAAATAAACCCTATCCTCTTCTCCCTCTACATCCATAATCACATCCACATGCTCTTTTAAAATGGTGGCTAGCTCTAAACCAACAAAATCAGTAGCAATTGGGAATATTTTATGGCTTCTATCTACCAAAACCACCGTTCTTATTTTTTTATGAGGTGTATTTAAGAAAACACCTAATCCATAAGCAAGGGTTTTCCCACTATTCAATACATCATCTACCAAAATAATGACCTTGTTTTTCCAGTTACTTTCTGGCAGGTCAGTTTTTGCCACCAACTTACTGCTCTGCTTTTCTAAATCAATGCGCAACAAGGTCGTTTTAAATTCAGAAATTTCGTTTAAAGTTTTCTGCAATCTAACTGCCAATTTGTAACCTCTATCCCAAATTCCAGCGAGTATAATTTCTTTTTCATCTAGGTTATCTTCCAGGATTTGGTAAGCAATTCTATTGATCTTTTGCTGAATCTGCTTCTTGTCTAAAATAAGGACTTGATTTTGGGGCATGTTATGGTGCTTTAGCATTTACAAAAGAACGATTTTAAGCCTCAATATCAAATATTGATTTTTTTTTAGTCGTTAGCGCAACGTTTCGCATATCACCTACGTCTTATATACAAAACCACTTGAACATGAAAAAATCACTAGCACTAAAAAAAAATCTAACATTTGTCCTTTTCTTCATCTGTAGTATTGCCTACGTTAATGTATTTGCTCAAAACAGCAGACAAGTTTCTGTAAGCGATTTTAACGGCATAGGGGTAAGCAGCGGCATCAACCTTCATTTAAAACAAGGTAATACCGAAAGCCTTGTAATTAAAGGGGAAGAAGAACTGATCAAAGATGTTGTTGTAGAAAAGAACGACCGCAGCATTAATATTAAATACAAAGAAGGCATTAACTGGTCGCGTTTATTTAAAGGGAGGGTTATTGATGTATACGTTACCTTTAAGAACTTAAACAGTTTAGCTGCCAGTGGCGGTGCCGATGTATATATCGATGGACAATTAAAAACAGACCGTTTTTCAATCGCTGCTAGCGGTGGTGCCGACATCAAACTAGAACTGACTTGTAAGGATATTAAAATTGCAGTAAGCGGTGGCGCCGATATTGACCTTAAAGGCTCTGCTGAAAACATGACCGTTAGCGCTAGCGGAGGCGCAGATGTTAATGCCTTTAATTTCAAAGTAGACTATGCCCAAGTAAATAGTAGTGGCGGTGCCGACGTGGACATCTATGTAAATAAAGGACTTACCGCTTCGGCAACTGGTGGCAGCGACATTACCTATAAAGGAAATGCAGCTTTAAAGAAAACCTCTAACTCAAAAAGTGGTGACATTACGCACGCCAATTAGTTAAAAAAACAAAGGGTAGGCAACCTTTCACAAAGATTGTTGCCTACCGCTTAAAGAAACAAACTGCTTAGTTTGGTTAATAGTAGAGCCAATGTCGTGGATACGGCATTGGCTTATTTTTTCACATAGGGATAATAAATAAAGTTAGCTCCCTCGGGCACCACTACAAACACACACATAAAATCTTCTGGCTTTTTGTAGTTTTTCAGAAAATGCTCTTTTTTATCAGACAAAATAATCCCTTTTTCGATAAACTCTTCGAGAGTTGAGGCCTGGATAGTCCAATTCGTATTCAGCTCTTCTCTGTTTAAAATCATCTCTCCAATTTTCACTTCATGCTGGTGTGCAATAAAAATAGGCGCTTGGGAAATGCCTTCCACCATAATCTCTACCGAAACTTCCTTGATTGATTCGGCGTAAAATTCCAAGTCTTTCTCTAAACTTACCAACGGACTTTGCTTCTTCTCCTGCTTAGGCTCGTTACCGTTGGAATTTAAGTTCCCTAACAACTCTTCTGATTCCATATACTAAAACTTAATTTCTTTTTTTTGTATCACAAATTGATCGTCTGCCAAGGTATCAACCAACAGATAATATTTATCATTTTGTTTTTCTATTCTCTTTGATAGGGGATATTCATCTGCACAGAAGTACATACTCCCTTTTCTAATCAGCTTCCAAGCATCTTCTTTCAAACTAAAAAGATTAATACTTGCCCAGCAACTGCTAAACCATTCTGGTCTGAGCAATAACTCTGGCTTGCCATCTCCATCAATATCGCCTACCATATACAAATCAGCACCAATGGCTTCACTGAACTTTAATGTAGGCCATTTTTTATTACTGAACATGATATTGATTTCGTATCGCTGCTTTCTAGTCCCAGTATAGGCCGTATCCAACTTATCTTTTACAATAATAGCGGTATCTTTCTCTCCCAAGATAATGGTATCAAATTGCTGTTTCTCGGCATCCATGATGAAAGTTTTGCTTGTTACTTCTACCTTTTTAGTTTCCTTATTTTGGCAGGCCAACATCATCATCGACAAGAACAAAAAACAACAATTTTTCATCTTATTTGAGTTTGAGTAAAACCACGTTCTCAACGTGCTGCGTATGAGGGAACATATCTACCGGCTTGATTCTAACCACCTCATATTTTTCGGTGAGCAATGCCAAGTCTCTCGCCTGCGTAGCCGCATTACAGCTTACATAAACAATCTTCTCTGCTTCCATCTCCAATAAACGCTCCACTACATCTGCATGCATCCCTGCCCTAGGTGGGTCAGTAATCACTACGTCAGGTTTTCCATGCTCAGTGATAAATTCCCTTGTAAGGATATCTTTTATATCTCCTGCGTAGAAAATAGTATTGTTGATACCATTTAATTCAGAGTTGAATTTCGCATCTTCAATGGCCGAAGGTACATACTCTACCCCCACTACTTGTTTCGCACTATGCGCCACAAAATTAGCGATGGTTCCTGCGCCAGTATATAAATCGTAAACCAATTCATCGCCTTTTAAGTCGGCAAATTCTTTGGTAATACGGTATAGTTCGTAAGCTTGCTCTGAATTGGTTTGATAGAATGACTTAATACCAATCTTGTATTTTACACTCTTTCCATTTCCCAAAGCCATTTCTTCAAAAATATGGTCACGACCTGCATAAGTCACCACCTCTTGATCGAAAATAGTATCGTTCTTTTTATGGTTGACGATATATTGCAAAGAAGTAATTTCTGGGAAAGTGATTTTAAGATATTCCATCAAGCCTTCAATTTGTTCAGGTGTAGCATAAGCAAAAACCACGCCTACCATTACTTCTCCCGTACTTGATGTACGAATAATCAGGTTACGCATAGCTCCTTCGTGATTACGCAAATCGTAAAAACTTAAATTTTGCTGTAGTGCATAATCCCTCACTTTTAAACGAATATCATTACTTGGGTTGGCCTGTAAATAGCAATGTTCAACCGCTAAAATTTTATCAAACCTACCAGGAACGTGAAAGCCAAGCGCATTCATCTCTCTGCCTTCAGGCTCATCATCCATATCCTTACTATCTAACCAACGTTTGTTAGAAAAAGTAAACTCTAACTTATTACGATAATATTGATTTTCGGCAGAACCTAGAATTGGCTCAATACCGCTCACATCTATTTTACCTAATCGTTGCAAAGCAGATTCAACGCTTTTTTGTTTATAGGTCAATTGGGCTTCATATTGCATATGTTGCCACTTACAACCACCACAAGTACCAAAGTGGCTACAAAATGACTGCTGGCGCAAAGCGGATGGGGTATGCAAGGTTTCAATTACAGCCTCGGCAAAGTTTTTCTTTTTCTTTACCAAACGTACATCTACCACATCACCAGGAACGGCTTTATCTACGAAAATCACTAATTCTTCGGCTTTGCCAACTCCTTTGCCTTCTTCGGCAATATCAATAATACTTAAACCCGAAATTCTGATGGGCTCAGTATTCTTTCTTTTTCTGCTCATTGCTGCAAATATACGGAAAGTCTTTAGTGAGTTAAATCAAAAGAATAGCTACGGATAAATTAGGCAAAGGGATAGCTTGCAGACAGGGCTGCCCGCATAGGTAAAATCGAAATCAATGATGTAGTTTAACCTTCAAAAATGCTCAGAATTACTCCCAAAATACCGTCCGCAAGATTAAAATTCACATCAAACTGTTCGTCTACCATCACTGAAATCTCTAACACTTCTTGACTCATAAATTCCATTTCTATATTTACAAATATAAAATAAATGAACCAAAAACCAAATCGGTATAGTGTTAATTTTATATTAAATTTCTGCTATAGAAAAAGAAAAATGATGTAATAGATTGTTAAAATCCTATAACATTTAGGCGCTTGGCCACACTAATTTTGTATTAGAAATTTTTGAAAGATGAAAACGACAGACGCTATATATATTCCATTAGAAAATGTGGAGAGCGAACATTGCGCCTTAATTGTTGACAAAGGACTTGAAGACGTTAAAGAAATCAATACGCATCAGGTAGAACTCAACAACCAAAGAGCAGTGATTACGGCTAAAAAATATCCCGAAGAAGCTGTCCAGGAAGCTGTAAAACAAATTAGGGATTTAGGCTATGATGTCACCACCGTGAAGCAAACTTTTCCCGTTACCGATATGTCCTGTGCTTCTTGCGCCGCCAATACAGAAGCCATTTTAAATGGTCAGGTTGGCGTAGTAAGAGCCGAAGTAAATTATGCAAATACCTCTGCAAAGATAGAATACATCCCTAGCTTGGTCACCGCACAGGCATTAAAGCAGGCCTTGCAAGAGGGCGGTTATGATTTACTTATAGAAGAGGGCAACGAAGCCAAAGAATCGTTAAATGAGATTAAGGCTAATCAATATCAAAAACTCAGAAAAAAAGCAATTAGTGCATTAATACTTGCTATTCCTCTTTTCATTATCGGGATGTTTTTTATGGACATGCCTTATGCTAATTACATCATGTGGGTATTATCAACCCCTATGTTACTGGTTTTTGGGAAACAGTTTTTTGTAGGAGCCTGGAAACAAGCCAAACATCGCTCTGCCAATATGGATACCTTGGTAGCCATAAGTACTGGAACCGCCTATATTTATAGTGTTTTGATTACGTTATTTCCCGACTTAATGCACAGCTTTGGCATTCACTCGCATGTGTATTTTGAAGCTGCTGGAATTGTGATTGCTTTTATCCTGCTAGGAAAACTGCTGGAAGAAAAAGCAAAGGGCAATACTTCTTCAGCTATTAAAAAACTAATGGGCCTGCAACCAAAGCATGTAACCATTGTACACGAGGGTGGACACCAAATGCAAATTGCCATTGGCAGTGTAAAAGTTGGCGATGTATTGCTGGTAAAACCAGGGGAACGCGTTGCGGTAGATGGCACTGTGGTTAACGGCAGCTCGTATGTCGACGAGAGCATGATCAGCGGCGAGCCTATTCCCGTTGCCAAAACTGCGAAAAGCACTGTATTTGCAGGCACCATTAACCAAAAAGGAAGTTTTCAATTTAAGGCCGATAAAGTTGGCAGCGATACTGTTTTAGCACATATCATTAAAATGGTGGAAGATGCACAAGGCAGCAAAGCACCGGTACAAAAATTGGTGGACAAAATTGCCTCTATTTTTGTACCCTTTGTGATTGGTATTGCGGTTTTAAGCCTGTTGCTTTGGGTAGTTCTTGGAGGAGAAAATGGATTAGCGCAAGGTATTGTTGCCTTTGTAACCGTACTGGTCATTGCCTGCCCATGTGCTTTGGGCCTTGCCACCCCTACCGCCATTATGGTTGGCGTAGGAAAAGGGGCCGAACAAGGCATTTTAATCAAGGATGCGGAGAGTTTAGAGCTGGCGAAAAAAGTAAATGCTATTATTTTAGATAAAACAGGTACCATTACCGAAGGAAAGCCAAAAGTTACCGCCATTGAATGGTTTGAAGACTTCGATCAGCTTCACCAAGATATTCTCTATAGCATTGAAAAATCATCTGAACATCCTTTAGCAGATGCCATTACTGAACATCTGTCAAACAACGCCAAATTTTTAAATGAGCTTAGCATTGAAAACATTAGTGGCCAGGGGATTGAAGGAAATTATGACCAGCATACTTACTTCATAGGAAACGAGCTACTGGCAAAAGAAAGAAATATTACCATTTCTGAGAAGGCTAAAAACTGGGCAGCAACTCAACTGCAAAATGCACAAACTGTAGTTTTCTTTTGCAATGAAACCACTTTATTAGCCATTGTCGCTATTGCCGACCAAATTAAAGCAACCTCTCAAGAAGCAATAAGGGAATTGCAAAAAGACGGTATTAGAGTTTATATGCTTACTGGAGATAACGAACAAACTGCCAAAGCAGTCGCTACTACATTAGGTATTGATGAATTTTATGCGAATGTGCTCCCTGCAGACAAAGGGAAATTCACCAAAAAGCTACAACAGGAAGGCAAAGTAGTGGCGATGGTTGGCGATGGTATTAATGATAGCAACGCCCTTGCGCAAGCAGATGTGAGCATTGCCATGGGAAAAGGAAGTGACATTGCTATGGATGTGGCCAAAATGACTATTATCTCGTCTGATCTTTCTAAAATTCCCGACGCAATACATTTATCAAAATATACCGTAAACGCCATTAAGCAAAATCTCTTTTGGGCCTTTATTTATAATGTAATTGGCATTCCAATAGCAGCAGGAATATTATTTCCCATCAACGGATTTTTATTAGACCCTATGTGGGCTGGAGCAGCAATGGCATTCAGTTCAGTAAGTGTGGTAGCCAATAGCCTCCGCTTAAAATGGAAAAAAATCTAAAACTAAATGCTACGCTCTAAATATTAAAAAAACTATTAATTGATATTACATGAATACTTTAAAATTTAAAACAACTATTAATTGCAGCGCTTGTGTAGCTAAAGTTACACCTGTACTTGACGCACAAGAAAACATCCAGAAATGGGACGTAGACACAACAACTCCAGATAAAATTTTGACTATTAATAGTGATGACCTTGACGAAGCTGATCTTGTCAAATCATTACAAAAGATTGGCTTTAAAGCAGAGAAAATCTAAAAGTTATTATGTCATTGCGAAGTATGAAGCAATCTCGAATTACTAATTGTATGCAGTTCGATGTAGGATTGCTTCGTATCTCGCAATGACGACTTTATCATAAAGACAAAATCAAATGCTTACTTATTTTCCGTCATTAAGTCGGGATAATCGGTAACAATACCATCTACCCCTAAATTTTTAAGATACTGCAAATCTTTAAGGGTATTCACCGTCCAAGGAATAATTTTTATACCCGCAGCATGACATTTATCTACCAAACCCTTACCCACCAAAGGTAAATAAGGACTATAGATAGTGGGCGTAAAGCCCAATGCTTTGATGTTATTTTCAAAATCCTCTTTCTCGTCTATCCCAAGTGAAGTCTGTATTTCTGGATATTTTTCGTGAACATATTGCAAACTTCTGATATCAAAGGAATGGATTGTCACTCTTTTTTCTAGCTTCTTAGCTTTTACCACCTCCATGATCAGTTCTACAAATTCTTCAGGACTTGGCTGAAACTCTCCATCGCCTTTTCTGATCAATTTGGTTTCAATATTATAATGGGGTTTTGCCATTTTCCTTTTAGCTACAAAAAACTCCACCTTATCAATCAAATCTGACAAGAGAGGTTTTTCTACCCTAAATTTTTCTTGATGCGGAAAGCGAGGATGTGGTTTAGAGCCTACATCAAACTGCTTCACCTCCTCGTAATCCATTTTGTAGATATTGAATTTCTTTTCGTTTTTGAGCGTAATTTCTTCACCTGTTGGAGAAGTACTAATGACATGGTTAAAATAAGGCTCCTGTGAAACCACTACTTGCTTATCTTTTGAAATAACCACCTCCATTTTTAATGTAGTTGCCCCACTTTCCAATGCTTTAATCATTGATGGAATAGTATTTTCAGGCATTAGCCCACGTGCACCACGATTACCTTGTATATCAAAGGCCACCTTTTTTTGTGCGTGTGCAACAGTTAGCGTAAATAGTAAAAATAAAATGGGAAATGAGATTTTCTTCATATGATCATTAGTTAACGGCTAAAGCTTACGTGAATTGCAAGTATAAAGTTTTTCAGTTTAAAATCTTCAAAAAGCAAAGGGCTATTCAACAAAAAAGGATTTCAACTTGTGGTTAAAATCCTTGGTTTATATTTGATATTTGGTTTAATGACTACCTCTCCGCAACCGTAAAAATTTGAGCTATGATATTCCAGTTTGCATCCGCTTGGCGCTCCCAAATAAACACATAGTTAAAACTTTCACGCAGATTAGCTTTGTAATCAATGGTAGCAATACCATAAGTATAAGCAAAATCACCTCCCAAAGCTTTATCAGCTTGTGTGGTTTTTAAGTTGATTTTATCAATCACTCTGTTGTTAAATGCCAAGATATCATCTTTACCGACAATCACATCTGTTCCTGGGAACATTAAGCGTGCATCAGGATTAATGAAACCAGAAAAAGCTTGAATACCATGAGTTTTTAACATTGTATTCAGTGTTTTCTCTGTATTATTGATAATTTCCGTTGCCGCTTTTAGGTCTTTTGAGGTCGCAAATTTTGGACTATGAGTACCAGTTGGTTCCACAAAAGTATTTTTAGGCTCTTTACCTTTGATTGGCTTCATCGCTTCGGCGCCTAAATCAATCACAAATTGCCATTCACCATCTTTGCCTCTCCAAACAGAAAGATAATGTCCATAAGTTTTTTTATCCGTACCTGCTACATAAGTTCCAGAAGTAAAACCCCAGTCTCTACTTTTTGATAAGCGGGCGTAATTAGGTTCCCAAGTCAAATTTTTAGTATCCACTGCTGTAGCGTAAAACTTTTTAGCGTTAACCGGATTCGGGCGAAACACGATAGCATCAGGAGCTGCAAACTCGGTAAAAGCAGCATTTACTCCATCTTTAGCCGCTTTTTGTGCAAAAGATTTTTCTGCGTTAACTAAAGATTTTACGGTGCCATCCGATTTTTGCGCATATACATTGGCACCTATGGCTAGGGCTAAAACTGACAGATATATTTTTTTCATAACAATTTATTGTTGTAGTGTGCGAATTTAAATGTTGAATAAATTAGTTGGCAAAAAAGTAATTAACAATTGCACATTTTGACGAGACAAAAACTAAAAAACTAGATAGACCAACTAAGCAGAGGGTTTTTCTCTGTAAATGGTTTCTAACATGGTTTGTCCTACCGCTTTTAAGGTATTCCTATCAATATTGTTCAGGTTATCCAATTGGGTATGCCAATTGCTATAGAAACCTGCCGCATCTGAATAATGGATAACATCAATTGCCGGAATACCTGCTTGGTTAATCCAAAAATGGTCGTCAACTAAACTTCCAGAAGTCACGTTAATGAAATAATTACCGTATCCAATTTCACCAGCAATGCCCCATACTTTGTTCACTACATTGGAAGCATACTTCCTGGACAGCTCGTCTTGTGTAAACTGAGCATTACTACCGCCAACCATATCCAAATTAATGGCGTACAATGCCTTGTAGCCTTTTACGTGAGGATTTTTAGCCCAGTATTGTGAGCCAATACACCAAGTGGTTTCATTAGGTGTTTGATCATTAGCACTCCCGTAATCTTCAATATCCCATAAAATAAAGTCAACTCCTACTTCAGGCTGTTTTTCTTTAATTTGACGGGCCATCTCCAAAATTACCGCTACACCGCTCGCCCCATCATTAGCAGCTTCAAACGATTTATCCTTCATGGTCTCGTCAGGGTCTTGATCTGAAAAAGGACGCGCGTCCCAATGAGCAGTAATTAAAACCCTTTGAGTTTTCTCCGGATAAAAAGCCGCAATGATATTTTTTAACTGATGTGCTTTACCATCGTAGGTCTTAGCAGGAGCCTGCTGAACCGTCACCTGACCACCGAAAGATTTTAGCTTAGCCACTAGATATTCGGCACACTTTGCATGAGCAGGTGTAGATGGAATACGTGGTCCAAAATCAACCTGTGCTTTGGTATAGGCATAAGCACTATCGGCATTAAATTCTGGTGAGGTTAATTTAACCGGCTCCACCGTTGTTTCTGTATCTGCAGGCTTGTTTTGTTGGCAAGATTGAAAGCCAACCAATGTCAAAAGTGATACTGCTAATATTTGATTAACTTTCATTCTATATTTTGAATTGCAATTTAATGCCAATAATGGCTCAATTATATTTTACTCCAGGTAGTACCTTCTTTACTATCTTTTAACTGTATGCCTATGTTTTGTAACCCAATACGAATAGAATCCGAAGTAGCGTAATCCTTATTTTCCTTAGCTTCTTTGCGCAGGGCGATAATCATTTCGAGCACTTCGTTCATATCTGTATTGCTGCTCTCCTCATCTTTCAAACCAAAAATATCGAAAACGAAATCGTTCATTAATGCTTTCAGTTCTTCCAATTCAGCTGCTGTAATTTTTGCACTACCATCATAAACCGTATTAATGATGCGAGCCGCTTCAAATAACTCAGCAATAGCTACAGGGCTATTGAAATCATCATTCATCGCATTCACACACTTTTCTCTAATTGGTGCTATCGCGATACTTCCTTCTGCTGAAGCAGACAGTTTCGGCAATAAAGCCACTGCATTCATCAATCTCCTGAAACCTTTTTCAGAAGCATCCAGTGCATCATTACTAAAATCTAGCGTACTACGATAATGTGCTTGCAGCATAAAAAACTTCACCGTCATAGGACTATAACCTTTACGCAACAAAGGATGGTTACCAGTAAAAAGCTCTTGAGGTAAAAAACCATTGCCCGCCGATTTAGACATACGTGTGCCATTAACGGTTAACATGTTGGTGTGCATCCAATATTTAGCCGGCTGGTGACTTGAACAAGCTTCTGATTGTGCAATCTCATTGGTATGGTGTGTTGCTGCCAAATCCATTCCCCCGCCATGAATATCAAACTCGTTGCCCAAATATTTAGCACTCATTGCCGAGCACTCAATATGCCAACCTGGAAAGCCCATTCCCCAAGGCGACTGCCACTGCATTAAGGTTTCTGGCTTAGCTTTTATCCAAAGCGCAAAATCCAAACGACCTCTTTTATCATTCTGACCACTTAGTTCGCGAGTATTTTCCAACAACTCCTCTAACTTGCGGTTAGTTAAAATGGTGTAATTGTATTTCTGGCTGTATTTCTCTACATCAAAATAAACCGTACCATCTATTTCGTAGGCATAACCATTGGCTAAAATGACTTTTACCATTTCAATTTGCTCAATGATGTGTCCTGTAGCAGTAGGCTCAATGCTTGGCGGCAAGGTATTGAACATTCGCATTACATCATGGAAACCCAAAGTATATTTTTGTACAATTTCCATGGGCTCTAATTGCTCCAATTTTGCACGCTTTGCAAATTTGTCATCCCCTTCGTCTCTGTCACCTTCTAAGTGGCCTGCATCCGTAATATTACGTACATAACGCACTTTATAACCACTATGGTTTAGATAGCGAAAAATCAAATCGAACGAGATAAAAGTACGACAGTTACCCAAATGCACATCATTATAAACGGTTGGCCCACAAACGTACATTCCTACGTGTGGAGCATTTAGGGGTTCAAAAACTTCCTTTTTACGGGTAAGCGTATTGTATAACTGTAACTCTTGTATCATGGTTGCAAATGTAAAACTTTTAGAGGTTAATATCCATCATCGCTTTCTAAGGAAAAATTTAATCTCAAATCACTCCTTACAGGAAAATGGTCAGATAGTTTTTCTTTGGAAACATGGTGATTGATGATATCAAAGTCTTTGGTAGTAGCGATATAATCGATTTGAAAATTGGGAAATGCACCGTTGTAGGTTTTACCAAAGCCACTGCCTTTTTCGATAAAGGCATTCTTTAAGGACTTGGTAATTTGGGTAACGCAATAAGAGGCAGGTGTATCATTAAAATCCCCAGCAATTACAAAAGGAAGTTTACATTTCTGCATCTCGGCTTTCATCAATTTCACTTGTTCACTTCTTCTTTCAAAGGCAGCTTTGAGCATGCTGGCAATTCTTCGAGACGACTTATACTCTGTATTCATCTTCGAAGTGACTTTGTCAATGTAATCGTAATCTTCCTTCTGGAAAGAAATAGATTGGAAATGTACATTGTAAATCCTAAAAAGCTGTCCCTCTACTTTAATATCAGCATAGATACTTCCATTGCCCGGTATTTGGCTAAACGGCACCTCTCCTTTGTTATCGATAGGATAACGTGAAAAGATGGCTAAACCCGCAGCTTCATAGTTATTATCAACAGTAGGCACAAAATAGTAATGTTTTAGCTTAAGTCTTTTTTTAACGCTATCAATCAAATCGAATTCGCCTTTGCGCCGCGTAAAAAACTCTTGAAAACAAATTACATCAGGATTTTGACCTTCTATCAGTTTAAAAATTTGGTCTCTGGTAGACACGTCATTGTTTTCTCCATATTTTTTAAACTGATGAACATTGTAAGTCATTAATCGCACATAATGTTCACTTTCTTTTACTGCAGAACCTTCCTCTCCAAAAAACTGATAGGTAGCGTTCAAAGGCTTCCATCCAAGAGCCATAATGGCCAACGTAACCAAAGTAAAAATAAACCTGCGACGGAATACCCAAAAAATGGCAAAAATTAAATTAGCCACTAAAAAGAACGGATATGCTAATCCAGCAAAAGCAATCCAAATATCATTTTGCGGATCAGTTTGTCCGGCAACCATTCCCAAAGCAAGGCCCATAACGGTTAACACCGCTAAAAAGAGCATGAACTTATCGAATATGGAAAGTTGTAGTTTAGACATTAGTTTTTACTTGCATCAAAAAGGGTTTGTTTTTCTTTAGCGGTAAGATTTTCGTAACCACTTTTAGAAATCTTGTCCAGTATAGCATCTATTTCTGCTTGATTTACCTGGCTTGTTTTCTTTTTAGGTGCTTCATTTTTCACTACTTTCAACTTTGGCTTCTTCACCAAAAAGCTACTCAAATCAGTACCATTTTGCAAAAGCTTGATGTAGACAAATCCGAAAAATGCGCCACCGAGATGCGCTAAGTTTCCACCTATGTTACTTGAGCCCGGAGAGGTCCCGATCACATCGATGATGATATATACCAACAGTAAGTATTTTAATTTAACATCTCCAAACAGGATCAGTCTAATACTATAGTTGGGAATTAGAGTAGTTATTGCACTAAAAATGGCCATTACCGCAGCAGAAGCTCCTAACAAGATAGAACCATTGGTATTCAGTTGTGGACTTAAATTATAAATTAGGGCAAAGGTTAAAGCACCCAAAATAGCACCTCCCCAATATACCACCTGAAACTGCCTTGGCTTGAGGAAATCAAGAAACAAGTTTCCCATCCAATACAGCCACAACATGTTAAAAAGGATATGAAAAATATTTTGGTGCAAAAAAGCATAAGTGACCAAAGTGTAAAAACGAGTAGGCCATTGCGAAATATCAGATGGAAAAGCTAAATACTGGGCAACTAAACTGTCGACCGCTCCCTTGGTAAAAAGATTGGCAATACCTAAAACCAAGAACACTATTGTATTTACGCCAATGTAAAACATGGCGGGATTACCCGACTTAAATAAACGGTAAGATAAATCCTTGAAGCTACTGTTATTCATAGTAATCGTAAAATCTGTCTTTATCTTTCCATAGTTTAACCAAAATGAATCCGATTAGCGCACCACCCAAATGAGCAAAATGAGCTACCGAATCGCCTTGTATACGTGCCACGCCCAAGAACAATTCTATAACGATATAAATGGGGATAAAATATTTCGCTTTTATCGGAAACGGGATAAACATCAGCATGAGCTCAACGTTTGGATACAGCACCGCAAAAGCTGTCATTACGCCAAAAACAGCTCCTGACGCTCCTATCATTGTACCAAAATAGATAGAAAACAAAGTTGAAGCGGTGCTTTCTGTGTACTGAGCAGGATTAAACTTCCCTTCAGCAAGAGATTCCAAAGGTAAACTACCATGATTTATAATTGAGCCGGTAATTTGATAAAGTTCAATTCCCTGAACTACCCATTGTAATGCCAAGGCACCCAACCCCGTGATCAAGTAAAAATTGATAAACCTCTTTGGTCCCCATTTCTGCTCCAAAATTCCACCGAACATGAAAAGTCCAAACATGTTAAAAAACAAGTGCATAAAATTGCCATGCATAAACATGTAGGTAATGGGTTGCCAAACGCGGAATTTTGGAGAATCAAAATAATGCGCCCCTAAAAGTTCGTCCAAATCAACCTGATTGCCCATTACCAATTTTGCCAAGAAAAATATCCCGTTAATGATTAACAGGTTTTTGACTACTGGTGGGATATTGATGTTATTCATGGTTATTTTTCAAATTTTTGTGCTAATTCAGCCAAAGTAATAGTCTGTATTGCTGGTTTACCACTGATGCTAAAGTTAGGGCTTTTACATGCAAAAAGCTCATCAATCAGGGTGTTCATCTCCTGTTGGCTCAACGTTGTGCCTGCTTTAATAGCGCTGTTTCTGGCCAAACTTCTTGCCAAAGCATCTCTTTTGGTTAATTTTAATTCTTGTTGAGAGTTTTTAAACCCTTCTATCAGGTGTTCAAAAAGTTGGGTTTCGTTAATATTTGTGCTGCCTAAATCAACTGGGATACCTTCAATCACCAATGTATTTTTTCCAAATTCCCGCACATCAAAACCTAAACTCTTAATATCGTCCAACAAACTTTTTGCCAATTCAAAATCACCCGGACTTAAAGTAACCGTTTGCGGAAATAAACTTTGTTGCGATGCTCCCTTACGATCCTCCAAGTGTAACAAAAAACGTTCATATAAAATACGTTCGTGAGCAGCCTGTTGGTCAATTAGCATGATGCCCGATTTAATTTGCGAAACAATATAACGGTTATGAACCTGCATGTAATGTTTGCTTGGCGAAGCGACCAAAGTTTCTTCTTCTTCCTCCTCTCCTAAATCAATACTAACCTGCTCTGCTTGCTGAAAATCGGCGATTTCATATAATGAACCCCAATTTTGTGCTTTTTCTTTGTGATGATATTGCTCTTTGAAATAAGTTTCTTTGGCAGCGGCAGGCTTACTGGCCCCAAAAGGATTAAAGTCTGGATTAAAAGAAATACTTGGGGGCACAATGTCTTCAGGTGCTTTTGGCGTGATCATACTGCTAAATGCCGTTTCCTGGTTAAAATCCAAAGTTGGACTGATATTAAACCTACCCAATGATCTTTTTACCGCCGAGTGGATAATGGCATAGATAGATTTTTCGTCCAAATATTTGATCTCTGTTTTCGTAGGATGAACGTTTACATCAATCTTAGCAGGATCGATGTCTATAAATAGCACATAAAGAGGAAAGTTGTCATCAGGCAATAGTTCTTGATAAGCCTTATTGATGGCATGGTTCAAGTAATTGTCTTTAATAAATCTATCGTTCACAAAAAAGAACTGCTCCCCACGGGTTTTCTTGGCAAATTCGGGCTTTCCAATATATCCTTTAAGGTTAATAATAGTGGTTTCCTCCTCTACTGGGATCAAACGTTCGTTATAGTTATTGCCAAATAAATGTACAATACGTTGTTTGATGGTCGCTGCAGGCAATCGGTAAATTTCATTCCCATCATGATGCAAGCTAAAAGAGATGTGTGGTTTGGCTAAGGCTACGCGCTGAAACTCATCAATGATGTAACGCATTTCTGTGGGATTACTCTTCAGGAAATTACGTCTCGCAGGTGTATTGTAAAACAGGTTCTTTACACTAATGCTTGTTCCGTTGGGTGTTCCTATGGGTTCTTGTTTCACCACCGTAGAACCTTCTATTTCTACCAGGGTACCCACTTCATCTTCATAGCGTTTGGTTTTCATTTCCACCTGCGCAATTGCCGCTATGGATGCCATTGCTTCGCCTCTGAAACCCATGGTCCTAATAGCAAAAAGATCTTCGGCTTTACGCACTTTGGAAGTGGCATGGCGCTCAAAGCACATCCGGGCGTCAGTAATGCTCATTCCGCAGCCATTATCTATCACCTGAATTAATGCTTTTCCAGCATCCTTAACAATGAGCTGTATCTTATCGGCACCCGCATCTAAAGCATTTTCCAATAATTCTTTTACTGCCGAGGCTGGCCTCTGCACTACCTCTCCTGCCGCTATCTGGTTGGCTACGCTATCGGGTAAAAGTTGAATAATATCAGACATCTATTTCGTTAAGTAAAGCCGCTAATTTAACGAAAATAAGCCTTACAAAAGGAGCATGTTTCCACTTAACTGATACTAAATGACTTAATATTTACGATTTGTGTTCTAATGATTGAAGGAAAAATTTTTTGATTACCATCGAAACAAATAAAATAAGAATTCTCGACTACCTACGGTTAGGACATCTTGTCAACACTATTGAGTTTACTATGTGTCTATGTGGTTCATTTAGATTTTTTTTGGGGATTGTAAACTCGTAAAGAAAAACACAACCACATAGACACATAAGGATGCATTGCAAATAAGCTCTGCTTTTAGTAAAACGAAGGTAGGTTGCTAGGGCCGGAGGCCATGAAAAATCACAAAATGCTTATTCCGAACTCATCTTAAATAAAATTTTCTTCATTCCACTAAACCATTTGAACGGTTAGCCATCTAACCAACCATCTACATAAAATTGTAAAATCTTAACATAGGTCAATATAAACTAGATTTAAAATTAAATACCTTTACGCTAACTATAAATTAATCAACAATGAAATTAAAAATCACCTCTATTTTAACGTTAGCTCTTGTGGCTAGCTTTTCTTTTTTCGCATTTAAGCCAAAGGCTGATGTTTACACTGTAGATGTTACTAAGTCTACCATCAACTGGGAAGGCAAAAAATTCTCTGGTTCACACACCGGTACTGTAGCTTTAACTTCTGGAACATTAGCTTTCAACGGTAAAAAATTAGCAGAAGGTGGCTTTGTGGCTAACATGACTACTATCCAAACCTTAGATGGCGGCAAACCAAATGCTGGTTTAGACAAGCACTTGAAAAATGACGACTTTTTTGGCGTTGAAAAATTCCCTGCAGCTAACTTTGTTATTAAAAAAGTAGAAGGTAATGGTGCTGATGTAAAAATTACTGGCGACTTAACCATTAAAGGAAAAACCAACCCAGTGACTTTCCCTGCAAAGATTACTTGGAATGCTGACAAAACTGTTACTGCAGTAGCAGAGAAGGTTGTTATTGATAGAACCAAATATGGTATTGAGTACAAATCTAAGTCTATCTTCAGCAGCATCGGTGATAACTTCATCTACGATGAGTTTACCATTGACGTAAAATTGGTAGCAAAAAAATAACCTCCTATTAAATAGATGATTAGAAAATCCGAGTAATACTCGGATTTTTTTTGTTAAATAAATTAATGTAACTTTATGTAAATCCACTTACGAATTATATACCTTCGCAGCGGTTAACAACGTATTTCATTAAAGCCCGATGCAACAAACACCCTCTTCTAAGATTAACCTCCTTGTCATTGATGATGATGATATTAACATCTTTATCATCAGTAAAATTGTTGAAAAAACCGGGTATGACGTGGAGATTTGCGCCAAACATAATGGCCAATTAGCGATTGACTATATCAAGGATTTAGTTGATAGCCAACAACCCCTACCCCAACTGGTTTTAATTGACATCAACATGCCTATTCTCAATGGATGGGAATTTATTGAAGCTTTTGAAGCATTAGACCTCAAAGCAACCAATGACATGTATATGCTCTCTTCATCTGTTTATGAAAACGACATAGAGAAAGCCAAAAGCTACAAATCAGTAAAAGGCTTTATTTCAAAACCGTTATCTATCGACCGATTAAAAGAGTTACTGGCAGCTATAGATTAAACGATTATAAATTTATCGTCCTGTAGTTCCACATAAGCCTGTGTTTTAGACTTGGAATGATAAAAAAGACATTTCCAATGTTCGGCTGCTGCCTTATGTCCAAACTCGTCCCTTAATTCCATAGCCTTGCGACCATCGTAATCATATTTGGCTATAAACTTCCTGATGAGCTCTTCTGGCTCAGGCAATACATCGCCCCCAAAAAACACCTTATCTTCTCCATCATCAATTAAAAAAACCTGATGATATGGGCAATGCGCTCCTGTAAATTCATAACTGATTTCGTTGGTAAGCTTACCACTATCTTCTATCAAATGGATTTGAGCATTGCGCTGAACGAAATCAAAAATCTCTGTATGGTATGAAGAAGATTTACTACTGAAAGCAGTTTCCCACTCTCCTCTTTGCATTACATAAGTAGCATTAGGAAAACTTAATTCCATTTTGCCATTATAATGATGCACCATTCCTCCTGAATGATCAAAATGCAAGTGCGACATCAATACCAGTTCTACATCATCTGGATCAAATCCCACTTTTCGGATGTTTTCGTGTAAATGGAGTTTACCTTCTTCATTACTGTAGCCCAAACCTGTATCCAACAATATCAGGCTGTTTTCGAGCTTAACCAGAAAAGGCTGCACATGAATAAATAACGACGCAGGTCTATCTTTTGGATTATCCTTGGCCGGATCAAAGGGAACAAATTTTTTACTGGCGTCTACCGAATATGAACCTTCTGATAACGTGAAAACTTGAATAGCCATCTTTTTACGAAAGAAATTTAATGATATATTTACGGGTTACAAATATAGAGAACAAGGCGAGGCTTTTTGTAATATTAATGCAAACAAGCTCGTTAATGGAGCAGATACCAATGAAGAAAAGATGGGTTATTAGTGAAAACATTGAGCAGGAAAAGGTTGAGGAGCTTTCCCATCTGTTAACTATTGATAAAAGTTTGGCAGAAATTTTAGTACAAAGAGGCATTAATACCTTTGAAGAAGCTAAATATTTCTTTAGGCCGCAATTAGCGCACCTACATGACCCATTCCTGATGAAGGATATGGAAACAGCCATAGAAAGAATTGAAAAGGCTATTCAGCTTGGACAAAAGATTTTGATTTATGGCGATTACGACGTAGATGGAACAACGGCTGTGGCGCTTACCTATCAGTTTTTCCGCAATTTCACCAGCGATATCGATTTTTATATTCCCGACAGGCATGTAGAAGGTTATGGCATTTCTACACAGGGAATTGATTACGCCCATGTTAATGGAATTGATTTAATTATCGCTCTAGATTGCGGCATCCGTTCTAACGATAAAGTTGACTACGCAAACAACTTTGGCATAGATTTCATCATTTGCGACCACCACTTACCTGGCGATGAAATTCCAAAAGCCGTTGCGGTGTTAGATCCAAAACGTGCTGATTGCGAATATCCTTTCAAGGAGCTTTCTGGCTGTGGAATTGGTTTTAAACTTGCACAAGCCTACTGCGCCTTCAAAAATCTTCCAGATGAACTGTATGAGCAATATTTTGACTTGTGCATGGTGAGCATTGCAGCGGATATTGTCCCTATTGTTGATGAAAACAGGGTTTTGGCTTATTATGGCCTTAAAAAGCTGAACGAAAACCCTTCTACGGGACTGAAAGCTTTAATGCAAATTTCGGGCAAAACAGACAATTATTCTATTACGGATGTAGTGTTTATGTTAGCACCACGCATTAATGCAGCGGGTAGAATGGGACACGCCAATGAGGCCGTAAAAATGCTTTTAAGCGAAGAAGAATTCATTGCAGATGAACAAAGTTCGCTCATCAACCTGCAAAACACTGAACGCAAAAGTTTCGACCAAAATATTACCCTTGAAGCACTAGCCATTATTGAACAGGATGAAGTACTGATCAATCGAAAAACCACTGTGGTTTTTCAGGAAAGTTGGAACAAGGGAGTGATTGGTATTGTAGCCTCTAGATTAACTGAAAAATATTATCGCCCAACGATTGTACTTACCCAATCGAACGGCAATTACACTGGTTCTGCCCGCTCAGTGGTAGGCTACGATCTATATGAAGCATTGGTAGAATGTAGTGATTTACTGATCCAATTTGGCGGACATAAATATGCTGCGGGATTAACCATTAGTCCTGAAAATTTACCTTTATTTTCAGAACGATTTGAACAGGTCGTTTCAAAAAGTATCGACCCAGCATTACTCATTCCAGAAATTAATATCGATACCACCGTTGATTTTGCGCAGATCAATCCAAAGTTTTTTAGAATATTAAATCAAATGGCGCCTTTTGGTCCACAGAACATGGCTCCAATATTTACTACTCACGAGGTAATTTTGGCAAGCGCCCCACAAATTGTAGGGACAAATCACTTAAAAATAAATATAAAACAACAAAATTCGACTATTTTTGAAGCTATTGGTTTTAACCTTGGAGAATTCGAAAAATTATTAAAACCAAACCAGGCATTTTCTATTTGTTATACGATAGAAGAAAATAATTGGAGAGACAAAAAACGTTTGCAACTAAACATAAAAGGAATTAAATTTTGAGTTGAAAGTTAAAAGTTGTGAGTTAAAATTACTAAACAACTAAAAACTAACCACCCAAAAAACTAAAACTAAATGATTTTAAAAGCCGAGCATCTCATTAAAAAGTATAAACAGCGTACCGTTGTTAACGATGTTTCATTTGAAGTAAGCCAAGGGGAGATTGTGGGTTTGCTAGGCCCAAATGGTGCTGGAAAAACCACGTCATTTTATATGATTGTAGGTTTGATTAAGCCAAATGAGGGTCATATCTTTTTGGATGGTGAAGACATTACTAAAGATGCCATGTACCGTAGGGCACAAAAAGGAATTGGCTATTTAGCACAAGAGGCCAGTGTTTTCCGCAAATTATCTGTAGAGGATAACATTATGGCTATTTTGGAGATGACGAAGCTCAACAAAGAGGAGCGCAAGGAAAAACTGGAAGAACTACTTACGGAATTTAGTTTACATAAAGTACGCAAAAACAGAGGCGACCTACTTTCTGGAGGTGAACGCCGCAGAACAGAGATTGCTAGAGCTTTAGCGGCAAGCCCTAATTTTATTTTACTGGATGAACCATTTGCAGGAGTTGACCCTATTGCGGTAGAAGAAATCCAAAGTATTGTAGCGAAGCTTAAGAAAAAGAACATAGGTATTTTAATTACCGATCATAACGTACAAGAAACCCTTTCCATTACGGATCGAGCTTATTTACTTTTCGAAGGAAAAATTTTGGAATCGGGCACCCCAGAAGTACTGGCCGCCAACGAAATGGTAAGGAAAGTTTATTTGGGTTCGAACTTCATTCTACGTAAGAAAAATCTATAAGTAAAACTGATGGCGATAGTAAATTCTATTTTTACGTGGTACATGAAAAAGCGCATCCATCAGATTGAGCTTTTCATGAAATATCCCTTAGATGTACAGGATGAATGGTTGCACACTTTAATTTCAAGTGCTGAAAATACCGAATGGGGCAAACTGTACGACTATAGGTCGATATTGAATGTACAGCAGTTTAAAGAACGGGTACCTATCCAAAATTATGATACGCTGAAACCTTACATTGAGCGTATGTTGCAAGGAGAGCAAAACATCCTTTGGCCATCGGAAATAAAATGGTTTGCCAAATCATCAGGTACCACTAGCGATAGAAGCAAATTTATCCCAGTATCAGAAGAAGCTCTGGAAGAATGTCATTTCAAAGGTGGTAAAGACATGCTATCCATCTATTGCAACAACCGGCCAAACACACAAATGTTTACAGGTAAAGGCTTGGTTTTAGGAGGAAGTCATCAAATCAACCAGCTTTGTGAAGACATTCACTATGGAGATTTATCGGCTGTACTGATTAAAAATTTACCTATTTGGGCCGAATACTATCGTACTCCTGATATGTCTATCGCCCTCATGGACAATTATGAGGAAAAAATGGATCGCATGGCGGAAGCTACGATCAGGGAAAATGTAACCAATATTTCGGGCGTACCTACGTGGACTATTGTTTTAGCAAAAAAGGTAATGGAAATTACTGGCGCAAAAAACTTATTAGAGGTTTGGCCTAATTTAGAAGCCTATTTCCATGGAGCCGTAAATTTTGGCCCATACCGCCAGCAGTTTAAAGAACTGATTCCTTCTCCAGACATGTACTATCTCGAAACCTACAATGCATCCGAAGGTTTCTTTGGCATACAAGACCAATCTTATTCAGAAGAACTCCTTTTGATGTTGGATTATGGCGTTTATTACGAATTTCTTCCTTTAGAAAATTTAGAGGATGAAAATCCCAAAACACTTTCTTTAGACCAAGTAGCGCTACATAAAAATTATGCCGTGATCATTAGTACCAATGCAGGTTTATGGCGATACATGATTGGCGATACGATCCATTTTACGTCTTTATATCCTTTTAGGATTAAAATTAGCGGACGTACCAAGCATTTCATTAATGCTTTTGGAGAAGAGGTGATTATTGATAACGCCGAAAATGCCTTAACTAAAGCTTGTGCTACTACTAATGCCAAAATTAAAGATTATACGGCCTGCCCTATTTATTTTAATGGCGACGAAGCAGGGGGCCATGAATGGATCATCGAATTTGAGCAACAGCCTTCCAATTTCGAACAATTTATAGATGTCTTAGATCAAACCTTACGTGAGGTAAATTCGGATTATGATGCCAAACGCTTTAAGGATATGGCTTTAAGACGCCCTAAAGTACATAATGCACCACAAGATACTTTCTATCATTGGATGAAAAACCGTGGCAAACTTGGTGGGCAACACAAAGTACCTCGTTTGGCTAATACAAGAGAATATGTGGATGATATTTTGAAGATGATGTAGCTCAGTGCTAAAAAATAGCAAAAAAGATACATCTCGACCGGCGGGTTATTTAATGTATTTATGTAACTTAATGGAACACAAATTAAACCATAAAATAACCATGAAAAAAATTCTCGCAATTATTTTTATCCTCCTAGCGTTTAGCACGTACACTAAAGCACAGTCTAATCCAGACGAACTAGCAGACCTGTTTTTCAAAGAATTTGCAAAAGAAGGAAATCTGCCATTAAAATCTCTTCGAAATATTAGAGATAAGTTTGAATGGGCTCAGCCCTTACAGCGTTTCCGATATAATTCTGCAGATGTACCTATTTTACTAGACATGATTGGAAAGTATAATGAAGCTCAATTAATTAACAAGATTAAGCTAACAGATAAATATTTTATCTATTCCTATGCTGTTATTTATGGAACACAGCCTTTGAGATTTAAGCTTTATATTTTTAATGGCAATTCACAATGGAAAATCAGTCAAGTAAAGATTGACGAAAATTTTGACGAAGATGCTTACTCATTTGTAAGATCCAAATAAAAATGAATGGGGGAGTTAAACTCCCCATTCATTTTTTTCCATTCCTAAGTCACAAGGGTATTTTAAGTTTGCGTCTCAAAATCCACTCACTGGAGATTGAAATACTAAAATGATTTGAAAAGTTAATTACGTCAGTTTTGAAAGACGATACTTCTTATTTAACTGCTGTTACGCAATATGTAAATTAGATTTAGTGTGATGTAATCTAATTTATCAAAAACTGATATAATCACTGCAAACGAAAGAAACTGAGCTTTGAAATAATTTTCATTTTAGGTAAATTTAAGTAAACAACCAAAAGCAGACCATGAAAACAGTTCAACAAATTTTCGACACCAAACCGCTGCAAATTTTTAGTGTTAGTCCAAACACTTCGGTTTTAGATGCCCTAAAATTAATGACAGAGAAAAACATTAGTGCTTTGTTAATTATGCAAGAGGGACAAATGCTTGGTATTTTCACGGAACGAGATTATGCCCGAAAAATCGTTTTACAAGGAAAAGCTTCTAAGGATACTCCCATCAGTGAAGCCATGACTTCCAATCCAGTTGCGGTAACCCTAGCTGACAGCATTGATTTGTGCATGCAAATGATGACTGAAAAGCACATTAGGCATTTACCAGTAGTGACCGCAAATCAAGCCGTTGGGATGGTATCCATTGGTGATGTGGTGAAATTCATTATTGCAGACCAAAAACAGACTATTTCGCAACTAGAAAGCTATATCAATAGTTAAAAATAAATGAACCGCTTTCCAATGATCAACAGCTTTTAGATGCCCATCTCTTATGTTAATGATATTACCATTTCTTTAAGATATGGCTTTAAATAACCTATGCAAATGCTGTTGAACATCAGGATTAATTATTTTCGTTTAGCTTGGCTATTGCTATTTTTCTTTTTCTTTCTGCTCATGTTGCAGATTACACTACGCTATTTACCTGTTAGTAGTAATGTGGCCTTTTTGCAGATTAAACAAACAGAAGTAGAAAGCGTCAAGCTATATCTGCCTATCTTTTATATCCACGTATACAGCGCTATTTTCGTGTTGTTGGCTGGCTTCACCCAGTTTAACAAAACACTCTTAAATAGCCGCCCCAAATTACATCGAAAGCTAGGCTATCTATACGTTGTAGTCGTTTTGTTATTCGCTGCGCCTTCCGGCTTATTTATTGGCTTTTTCGCTAACGGTGGATTAATTGCCAAAACTGCCTTTAGCTTTTTAGCAGTATTGTGGTTTTGGTTTACGCTAAAAGCATTATTACTAGCCAAAGGGCAACAATTTAAAGCGCACTACCATTTTATGCTACGCAGTTTTGCTTTAACATGTTCAGCTATTACCTTGCGCCTATGGAAGGTAATTTTGGTATATTTATTCCATCCAGCACCTATGGATTTGTATCAAATTATTGCTTGGCTTGGTTGGATACCAAATTTACTTTTAGTAGAATGGTTGATCAGAAAAAAATACTTAAACATCAAATGAATAAAATGAAAAATCTTGTTATCGCCTTTTTATCAATTTTAACGCTTGCTTCCTGTAACAGTAATGACAAGAAGACCGAAAAAAACTCCGTTGATTCGACAGCAACCGTAAACACTACCTATAATCATGTATTAGGCATGTGGGTAGGCGATTTTGTAGCCGAAGAATATCAAGACGGCTCCTACAGCGAAAATAAAATCAGCTTGGTCATTAAAAGTATTGACAAGGATAAAGTAATTGGCCGTAGTGTGGTAGTAGGGAACGATAGACCTTTACAAGGAACACTTACAAATTCGGGCAATAAAATCAGTTTTGTATTGGATGAACCCGGAGACCAAAAGTATGACGGACGTTTTGAATTTGAACTGCGCAATGATACTTTAGTAGGCACATGGAAATCGTACAACCAAGGAATCAATGTCACCAAAAGATCTTTCAAATTATTAAAAAAAGTATTTGCGTATAACCCTAATTTAATGTTAGATAAAAATGGGGATTATACCGACAGGCAATCTAGTAAGACTAAAACGGTTACGGATACTATTGACGGTAAAGCAGAAACTTTTGAAGATGAATATTATAGAAGTGCTTCTAGCGCAGTTTTCACTATCAACTCTTCCACTCAAGAGCTAAAAGAAAGTGATTTAAAAAACCTACGCAAACTAGATCTGCAAATATTAAGAAATACCATTTTTGCCCGTCATGGTTACTCCTTTAAAAAGAAGACTTATAAACAATTTTTTGACCGGGCTGATTGGTATATTCCAGTAAGCAATGATGTAAATGGCGCACTTACTGCGCTGGAAAAAAAGAACATCAAATTGCTGGAACGATTTGAAAAATACGCTGAAGATAATTACGACAGCTTTGGGAGATAAAAAAATGGGGAGTTAATCTCCCCATTTCCATTCGCCAGCAATTTTTAGTGGCTCTTTAAGTTTTTGACTCTCCAAAAATGCTTTCAAGTCTGCATCAGAAAATCTCGTCACCGGAATACTAGGCGTGTTGGCCAAAGCATAAGTTAGCATGGCCGAATAGCGCACTGTATTTTTCATGCCTTGTTCATCTACCAAGTGAAAACCATCACCATCAGAGTGGTAAAAAGGTCCCGAGTTATTTGGTAATTTTCCACCTGCTCCACCTCCAGTTGGAATTCCTTCCAACATAAAAGGCTGATGGTCGCTATGCAAGCCAGCTCCCGCTTGGAAAAGATTTTTAAAGCCTGTATCAATCTTCACCACTTCGGCACCCCAGCTTTTAAATAGTGGCTCCATCTCTTTTCTAGTGGTCGAAAATCCTTTAGGATCATTGGTCATATCGTAGTTTAACATGAAACGTACTTGACTCAAAGTTTTGTCTTTTAATCCTTGAGCAACGTAAGCTTTTGAACCTAACAGACCTTGCTCTTCGCCCATAAACATCACAAATTCAACAGTACGTTTAGTTTGCAAATTCAGCATTTTAAAAGTCCTGGCCATATCAATAATGGAGAAAGAGCCGATACCGTTGTCAATAGCTCCTGTAGCTAAATCCCAGCTATCTAAATGTCCGCCTACTACAATTTTTTCATTGGGTAAAGTTGTACCTTTCAAAGTAGCAATTACATTTCTTGCTTTAATCATCCCCGAAAAATTAGTCATTGCAATTTGTGCAAACTGTGGTCCCGACTTTAGTTTTGCCTTCAAAACCATCCCACTCTCCAAACCTATACAAACTGCTGGGATAGGAATTAATTTTCCGGTAACAGATGCCGTTCCGGTAAGCAGTACGCCACCTTCTACTTTGTTGATGATGATGACGCCAGAAGCACCATATTTTGTGGCAATAGCGGTTTTTTCGGAGCGGTGCAAAGAAGCGGTACCTGCGGGAGAACCTGGAAGCACTCCTAAATAAATCAAGGCAATTTTACCTCTTACATTTTCCTTTATTGGCTCGTAGTCTGCTTCCAAACCATTTCCCACATCTATGATCTCCGCAGTAACATTTGCCCTTACTGGCGAGTGTGCTAAAGTAACCGCTTTTACAGGCGACAAATTTACCCTATCGCCACCAACCTTAACCGACAAGGTTTTTCTATCCCAGCTTTCTACTTCAAAAGGCTGGTAACGCACATCATAACCGTAGGACTTCAAAAGATTAAAAGCAAATTCCTCCGCTTTTGCTCCATTGGTTGAGCCCGTTAAACGATGCCCAATTTTATCAGTAGCACTCTTCAGGTTTTTGTAGGCCTGAGAATTTGATTGTACTTCAGTGTTAATTTGTTTAAAAACGGCAGAAAAGTCTTGAGCCCTCGCACTTAAAACAGCACAAGCTAGACCCGCAATAAGGGTTAATTTCTTCATCGAATGATTATAGTTTAGCTAAATGAAATTAACATTTTATTATCACAACTATGGTCTATAGTTTAAATTTTACAATCTACTCATGGCTTCTTCAGTTAGTTTTGGGCTCTTAAGTCCTATAACAACTATTTGCAGTGCCATTATCAACAGTTGAATTTCTATAGCAACTATTCCCAGAATCATAGTTACCACTTGGGGAGGTGCACACGAAATGTTTTCTACTTTTTGAAATTGCGACATGATCATAGCAATGCAAATAAGCAATACATTGATGATAGTAAGTCTCGAAAAAGAAAGCTTGATTTCACTGAGCAGGATTAAACTTCCCATAAAAAGTTGACTAAGGACTGCTAATAAAAACATAAGGATAGCTAATTCAAACATAAATTATTATCGATAATGCTTATAGATTGCCTCGCTGTACCTAAATCCTTTAAGCTAGATTTAACTCCGTTGATTTACAATTCCCTTCGTCGCACCTCCTTATCGAAATGACGGTAGTAGCAACAGTCTCTCCTACTCCGTCATTTCGACGATCAAAGGAGTAGAAATCTAACTCCTGACTAATTGCTAGATTTCTCCTAAAGTCGAAATGACGTGTATAGGAGCTTAATTGGGATGAAGGAGTAGGTAAATTAATTACTTGGTGGAGGCAAGAAGGTCTTTTCGCTTTGTTTCTTGGTATAATATCTAATCACGAAGAAAGCTCCCAAACCAACGGTAAAGAACAGCCAAAATCTAGACAGAAACAGGATAAATTCTTTGAAATACATCCATCCGTCCACGAAGTTTAGAGCCAGCCTATTAAAAAACCCAGGTTGATAATCGTACAAATTATCATTAGCTACAGTCATTGTATTCACGGTATTGTCTTGATAAAAACTAAGGGTAATAGTGCTAAATTTAACTTGCTTATCAATACTTAGGTTTTCGATTTTCTTGTTCACATAATCATCCTTAATGTAAAGCGAGCTTTCTACATTACTTCCTTTTTTTGTAGCTACCTTTTTAATTTGCTCCACTGCTTCTTGCCTATTGGCAGATTTCATTGCGTTTTCCAGATAGGCCAAGCTTTTATCTTCCATCTTCAACGACTGGTTATCTACAAAAACAGCCATGCCTGCAATCTGGTCTGTAAATTCATCCAAGTCTGCAGATGGTATTCTAGCCACTAGATAACCTTCTTTACGATAAGAAGTGATTTCCTTGAGCGAGTCTGCGCTTAATTTTACTTTTTCGGCTTTTTGGATAGTACTATTTAAGGAAAATTCCATCACCAATCCTCCTTGTTTTTTAATGGTATTGCTTAGCTCAGCTTTAGTGCGCTGAACATCTTTCACCCTAAAACGCATGTCAGCAGTTTTGGTCATTTTTTCAACTAGTTGACTATTCGATACGGTATCTAAAGCTTCTGTGGATGCATAATCAGCGCTTTCGCCTTTATGCTCGGCATTACAGCCTGCAAATACAATTGCAGCCAATGCCACGATGGCAAAATGTCTTTTCATTTTGTTAATAGGTTTTAAGTGTTGAACTTATTCCTTTCACAAAATTGTCTTAAGCATGCTATTTCCTTAAGGCAGACAATTTGTTTCGAGGTTTAATTTAATCTCTTTTTAGCTTAATGCTAAAAATGCTTGAAGGTAACCCATTTCAGTTTGCAGTTTTTACTTTACAGATTCTAGCAAACAAAAAAATCCCTTCACAGCATTGCTGTGAAGGGATTTTCTATCTATAAATTTTATTAATTTATTTTGCGTTTAAAATTTTGAAGGCCGTAACGCAGCACATTACAAAGCCGAAAGCTAATATAGCCCATGAAACTAATGAAAGTGTCAAAGAGTCAAAAGCGAAGCGCAAAAATACACCAACTACAGTTACAACTGCCCATAAAGCAAGTGAAGAATAAATAGCCGAATCGTTGGCTGTTTTCATGCTGTTTTCTCTTTCTTTAGCATCCATGTTTTATCGTTTTAATTTTGTCTTGCGCAAAAATAATATTTCTTCTACAAAAAACACTATGGTTTAGTAACTTTTAAGTTTTTCTAAGCGTTGTTTTGCTTTTTCCTGCTCACTAAATTTCCCCTCTTTATAAAGCAATTTTTCCCAATCGCCGTACATCGGATTTGGAAGTACAATGAACTTGGTTCCAAACAAGTGCTGATTAGCATCTACCTGCTCCTTGGTGTCTTTCCCTTCTCTGTAAAAAATGTTCGAAAAATCACTCAAATTATCGCCACAAAGCAACAATACATTATATTTTTCCAACACCTTATTTCTTCTCTCCTGTTTGTCTGAAGTAGTGCTTTTGGTCATTACGTGAGCATCATCTACATAAGGGAACCCAAGCTTTTTCAAATTCTCCATGGTTGCTTTTCGGTCAGCTTCGTCACGGTTGGTAATGTAAAAAGTTTCTACATTTTTGCTCGCCGCAAATTTCAAGAATGCTAAAGCCCCAGGAACCGTATCTGCCATTACTTTTGAAGTCCACTCAGTCCAATGAGCAGGTACATAACTTACGCCATGTTGAATTTCATAACCTTGAAAGCGGGAGTTGTCTATAATGGTTTCATCTGCATCTACAATAACGCAGTTAGGTTTACCATTTTGATTTTCCCATAGCGCCTCTTTTAAAGACAACCTGGCGAAGTTATAGGCTTGAAAGGCCAAAGCTCTGTACTCGCCACTATATTGCTGCCACAGCACTGCATTTGTCCAATCTCTCTCGGGTGCTGCTCCCTTTTGTGCTGAAGCCAATACTGGAAAAGCAAATAGGGCAATGATTAAAAATCTAAATTTCATACTAAATCAATTTGGTGCAAAGATATGAAGTACAATTGAGGGAATACCATTTTAATATGTTTTTGAGAGGGAAATTAGTCCATTAGTAACTAATTGCCTTCCATTTAATTAACTACTTTATTATATTTGGTATACACACAATGAAATAATAAATATGAAATCTAAAAACTTGTTAGGGTTAGGAATAGCCTTATTTTGTCTTTCTGCATGTAAGAAAGACAAATCTGCTGTTGGACCACCAGTGGAGAAAATCGACAAAACTGAAATGGTATTAGATAGCACATCTTATGTGTTAGATGGAAAACTTTACACGGAAGCCAAATATTCCAGCGGCTGGAGAGTAGAGAATCTTCAATCTAACGCCAAGGTCGATTCAATTATTAATCATGCCTACTACATCTCTGGCGACAAAGACTCTGTAATGTATGCAAAAACATTTACGTTTTATGATAGTGGACCAATCATCAACTTTGTCTTCATTAAGAAGTTTAATAAAAGGGAACTTATAAACGGCTTTTTGCATCAACCTAATGATTTAAAAGGTTTTTATTCGGTTGGAGCTAGAAACTATGCTTTTGATTATGGTCGAGATAATACTCAAAATGGAATAGCTATAAGCATAAATAATCCAACTTTTAAAACTTATGGCTCAGATTCTTTTGGAGCCCCACCAACATTAAATGCCGATGCTCATAAAAACTCCAAATTTGAAATCATCAGCTTAAAAAAATCCAAATCTGGAATTTATACATTAGAAGCTAAGTTTAACACAACCCTGTTTAATGATAACAATGAAAGTAAGGCAATTACTAATGGTTATCTAAAAATTAACTTGGGATTATTAGACGACAAATAAAATGAAAGCCCATTTCAACTAAGAAATGGGCTTTTATTTTGAGAACAGCTTCAAACAAGCTATTCAACTTTTGATTATTCTATCCGTTTA